>ERZ1292623.4850-Hain-H51-01um-R1-4850-length-10914-cov-7_pt1 | contig 10914 bp, 11 predicted proteins | sample MGYA00564398_ERZ1292623 | MGnify/ENA primary metagenome ERZ1292623 (study PRJEB36523, sample SAMEA6512633) | groundwater metagenome | collected 2019-01-07 | study: AquaDiva: Metagenomics assemblies of 32 groundwater samples
CCTACCGCGAGGCGCCCCAAAAAATTATTGTATGCCAAATTGAACGGCTGGAACCGGAGCGATTTTTGGATGCTTGCGGCGGGTGCTGGTGCGACGTGCGCCAGTATGGTCTCCAGCAGAGGCGTGAGATCGGTGGAAGTATCCGTCAGCTTCTTTTTTGCAATGCCCTCGCGGCCGATGGCATACACCACGGGAAAACTGGCCTGCTCGTCATTGGCTCCCAATTCCAGGAACAAATCGAGCACCTGCTCTTCGCACCGATGCGGATCTGCCGCTGGCTTGTCTATTTTATTGATCACTACGATCGGCTTGATACCCAGCTCAAGAGATTTTTTCAATACAAAGCGCGTCTGGGGCATGGGGCCTTCCTGGGCGTCCACGACAAGAAGCACCGAATCAATCGCGCGCAGAACTCGTTCCACTTCCGAGCCGAAGTCCGCGTGCCCCGGGGTATCCACGATATTTATTTTCGTGTCTTTGTAGAAAACCGAGGCATTTTTTGAATAAATCGTAATGCCGCGCTCCAGTTCAAGCGTGTTGGAATCCATAGATACCCCCTCTTGCCCCACGCCCATCTGGCGCATCAGAGCATCGGTCAAGGTGGTCTTGCCGTGGTCTACGTGGGCGATAATTGCGATGTTGCGAATTTCCATATTAGCGCCTGCCCCGCCATGCGGGACGGCTCGCGCCAAACCCACCGCGGCCCCCGCCGCGATTGAACGGACGAGCACCGGCGCGGGCGAAAGGACGGGGGGCAAATTCCCGATCCAGACGCATGCCGGGTACAGGCGGGCGCTCGGGCGGCAATTCCGGCAATTGCGACACTGGCAATGCTTTTTTGATCAGGCGTTCAATACTGCGGACTTCGTTCCGTTCGTTGGGTGCGGCAAATGATATCGCATGACCACCAGCGCCGGCGCGGCCTGTGCGGCCGATGCGGTGCACATAGTCGTCCGAACTTGCAGGCAGATCGTAGTTGATGACCAGTTCAATGCCGCGCACGTCAATCCCGCGCGAAGCAATGTCGGTCGCGACAAGTACCCTATATTTTCCGGAGCGAAATCCATCCAGCGCTTCGCGCCGCTGTGAGAGTGAACGGTTGGAATGAATCTCGGCGCCGGAGTGTCCCATAGAGCGGATCGCACGCGTGAGGCGCTTGGCCATGTGTTTGGTGCGCGTAAATATGAGGGTACTGCCGCGATAGTCAACGAGCAGTTTGTCCAACAGCCGGTTCTTATCATTTTTCGGGATGATGAAAATTTCCTGTGTTACACCCTCCGCCGCAGTGCCCGAGGGCGCTACTTCCACGCGGATGGGCAGTGCCATATAGCGCGTGGCCATTTTCATGATCTCGTGGGGCATGGTCGCGGAAAAAAGCATGGTCTGGCGTTCGACAGGCAGTGCCGCAAAGATCTTTTGAATCTGCGGCGCAAATCCCATATCCAGCATGCGGTCGGCTTCATCCAACACCATGATAGAAGTATCTTTGAGAGAAAGTATTTTTTGTTCCAAGTGGTCAATGATGCGGCCGGGCGTGCCGATGACGATGTGCGGATTGCGGCGCAAAGCGCCGATCTGCGGCCCCATGGCGGCACCACCAATCAGGAGTGCGGTACGCAGTCCCAATGTCCTGCCTATTTTCCGCAGTGATTCGTCCACCTGATGCGCCAGTTCGCGAGTAGGCAAGACCACCAGTCCTTTTCCTTTTATCTGTCCGATGCGCTGTATCATGGGGACACCAAAAGCCAGTGTCTTGCCCGTGCCCGTCTGGGCAATACCTACGACATCTTTTCCTTCAATCGCGACGGGAATCGCCTGTTCCTGTATCGGCGTTGGGGTAGTAAAATTGAGAGTATCCAGGATGCTCAAAATCCTCGGCGCGATGCCGAGGCCGTAAAAGCCCGATCCTCCTGGTGTATGGTTATGCGGTGTCATAAGTTCATTCTACCATATCCGCAGAAAAAAATCAAATCCCATGAAAAAGCCGACGGTCTCATAGACGCGCCGGCACACCGATATTCTTGCTATACTTTAATATTTTTGAAAGCGGCCCATCCGTCATCCCCGCTTTCGTAGTCCTCCAGAAGTTCTACCTCTGTCTCGTGATCCGGCCCCAAACGCTGACACTCGTATACAAAGCGTCGGGCCTCAGCCAGCCGATCGTACACGAGGTGCCATAAAAGGCGGGTGATTCTGTTCGGGTGGTTGGGATCTTGATACGCGAGCGCCATGCAAGCGAAATATCGCGCGCGAGCTTTATCCAGTTTCCTGATGGAAGCACTGATCGCGTGATGGTACCAAAACCAAATGATTTCGTACCACCACATGCGGTCATCTTCATCCAATACGCCTGGGTCTATGGCCTCCAGCGCCTCTCTCGTCTGAACGAGAATGTCTGTCGGGTCATCATAGCACCAAGTATTGAATAAGAACTTGTCCTGGTCTTTCTGCATGTACGCGTCATGCAGAGCGCGAAAACTATTTACTCCAAAAAGATCAAATGCCTCCTGTGCCGTCTGTGACATCTGCACATCCTCCTCCTTGGAGAACTCTGCGAAACATAAAAAACCTAGCACACATCCGTGCCGTTTTCAAGTCCCCGCAAAAGGACAAAAAAGATAGTATACACTAACAAACGATCGTGGTGTTAGTGTATACTTGCAGAATTTCGTCCTACTGACGAAGAAAACGTACGGGGATGCGGCGCTCATCCGCGTGTTCGGGCAGGCCGGATGGATTGTCTTTTTGCAGGACAAGGATGCCTGTCTCCGTCGTGGATGTGGCAAAAGAAAGGTTCGCTTCAAACGGCACAAAGTCGGTGGTCATCCATTCTTCCAGCGCTATCGCGGGCGTCACGCCCAGTTCCCTGCCTTCCTCATCCAGGACGCGTACCGGAAATGATGCTTCAAAAAACCAATTTCCACGCGCTGTCCCTGCCACGCGCAGAGGGCTTGCAACGACCTCATCGGACAGGGGTGTTGCCACCCGGATCATCGGATCCTCTTCTTTTTCCGTTTCTTGCGGTGCCTCCACAACAGATGGCGGTTGCTCCGGCACGGGTTCCAATTTCGGTAGTGTCGGAAGCCCGATGAAACTTGCAAGAAACGCTACGACAAAGAGAATGAGGAAGACCGGAATTATTTTTCGGGATAGCACTGCTTGCAGTAGTTATAGTTGTCTGATCCTACCGGACCGGCATATTCGCACTTTGGCGCCGCGGCAAAGAGAGAGCAATCAACCGCGGCCTTTGTCTGTATTTCCGTCTGGCGTTTGGTTTCGGCTTCGGTCTGCCTCCGTACTTCCTCGTCATACTGACGCTGTTGTTCTTCCTGCGTCCGCCGCTCCGTCTCCGATTGGTTGCCGACAGACCCGCCATCAGGCAGGCGCGGGGTCTGCTGTGGGGATGGGGTCGCATGATCCCCGCCACTCCCGGTCGCTTCGCGGATCTGGCGCGCAGTTTCTTCGGCAATACACGCGTTGAGTTTTTCCTGCACGTCTCCGGGTAACGCGCGCTCTCCGCCTTCTGCGTCTTTCTCTCCCCCACCACTTCTCGCGCCGACTCCCTGAAGACACGCAATCATCTCGCCGCATGATTTTTCTCCGCACGTCCGCAGTTCGGCATCCGCTTCCGCATTGCCTTTTGCCCGTCCCTCGCCTTCCATCCTTGCCCGCACTTCGGCCGCGACGCCGGAAAATTCTTCCGTCAGCCCATGCTGTTCGGCAAATGCCATGCACTCCTGCTGATGCGCAGGATCCGTACAAAATTGCTCGCACATCTGTTTGCTCCTGCACCCGCCAGGGCCCACGCCTTTTGTCTTTCTCGCCAACGCGGCATCTTCTGCGGAAAGGATGCCTGCGCGCTCGCCAAACGATACACACGATTCCCTGCCTCTGCACTGCCCTGGGGTCTCGCCCCCACGGATGAGCGGCGCAAATTTCTTGGCTTCCGCTAACTCCTCACCACTCATGATCCCCGCTTTTTCAGCAAACGCAAGACATTCATCTATATGCGCCTGATCGGCGCAATATGTTTCGCACGCCGCTTTTCTGCCGCAGTTGCCCGGCGTTTTGATGCCACTTTCGATGAGAGGAATAATCTTCTCCGCGGCCATGGCCTCGTCCTCCGAACAATATGCTTCGCACGCGGCGCGCGTCCGGCACCCCCCGGGCAGAGTCGCACCCTGCGCCAAAAGCCCCGCGAGCTTGCGCCCTTCGGCTATTTCCTCTGCGGAGCGGAGCCCGTGTTTTTCGGCAAAATCAAGGCACTCGCCAAGGTGCTCCGTATCCTCGCAGTATTGCTCGCATGAGCGCGTATCGCGGCATCCGCCCGGACCCTCGGCAATACCAAGCCGCACGGCGTACCGCTCGGCTTCTTCCAACTGATCCGGTGGCAATAGGTTGTGCTTTTTTGCAAACCCGATGCATGCGCGGACACGCTCTCCATTATCGCGCGCATTGCAATATGTCCGACACGCCGCCTCATCGCGACACCCGCCAAGCTCCGCCACTGGATGGACGATATCCGCTTTTGACGATGCGTATACCGCATACGCGGACGCAAAAGCAACCAATGCAACGGTAAAAAAGAGAAAAGATCGCTTGTGCCGGACGAACATATTTAAAAAGGATTTTTATAGGTGTCTTGGTACGGGTTGGTGTCCGCGTCAAAGGGATTGGTGTCCGCCGCAAACGGATTGGTCTCTGGCACGTCATTTTTAAGCGGATTTTGCGCGCCCTCAAAAATCTGGGCGCCAAGCCCATTCCTATTTTCAGCAGTGTCCTCGGGCAATGGCTCCCCTGCGCGGCGCATGTACCACCATACTGCCACAATGACCGCGAGAAGTACGGCTGCCGCGAGCACGAGATTTTTCTTCTGCATCATATAATATATGATAGCGCGCGGCGCCATCTGCGCAAAAAAGTAATCCACAGCAGGGCAGGATCTCTGCCTGCGCCCTATCATCACTTCTCTGTTATTTCCACGGTGTTGATAGCGACGTTCTCAATCGGGTGATCGCCACGCGCCTTGTCCGTCTGCACGGTTTCTATTTTTTCCACCACATCCATGCCCGCGGTTACTCTGCCAAATACCGTGTGCTTACCGTCCAGCCACGGAGTCGCATCTGCGGTCACAATGAAGAATTGGCTTCCGTTTGTCGCAGGACCCGCATTGGCCATTGCAATGACGCCCTGTACGATTTTGTGCTGGTTAATTTCATCTTTGAAGGTGTACCCAGGGCCGCCCGTGCCGTCATTGCTCCAGTCGTCATCTTTGCTGTTCGGGTCTCCTCCCTGAATCATGAAGTCCTTGATGACGCGGTGAAATCGCGTGCCGTTATAAAATCCTTCGCGCGAAAGTTTTACGAAATTCTCCACCGTCACCGGCGCGTCTTTCGGAAAAAGCTCCAGCGTGACATCGCCATAATTTGTTTTGAGTGTTACGTGTATCGTGTCTGCCATATTTTTTTGCGGTGTCTCACCTCCCGTTTGTTGCTGTCCGGCGGGTATTGCCGTCTCCAGTAAGGGGGTCGGCGGTGACGACGTGCCCCGTGTGTACCAATAATACCATCCGCCGAATCCCACAGCGACGACTGCGGCGGCCAAAAAAATATACGATGTTCTGCCCTGCATCATGATACGTATCATAATGTTTATCATTACCAGAATCAATACTCGCTCAAACAGGCAGGGAGTCCAAAGATGGGTGGACTTATACACATAGGGTTGCAAAATATTCCCCATTAGGTAGAATGGGTACAAGTGGCAGTTTGAAAATGCAGATAGTGTCATCAAACTCGTCAGAACTTTGAAATTTGAAATGAAAGGTGGAAATCCGTGAAGGTATTATGTATTTTACTTGCGGAAACCTCGGTCTTAATAAAAACCGAGAACAACAAAATGGCTTTGTTGAGCCAATGAGTCGGATTCGCTTCTATGCAATCTTTGCATCTCAAGCCCTTAACAAAGCCATTTCCGCAGTTTAATACCTCTATAAGATTTCTACTTTTGTAGATTCGCCAATTATCTCTAAAAAGCGGTAGTTTAATGCCTCTATAAAATTTCTACTTTTGTAGATACGCTATAAGGGTCGCGTGAACGGACGTTTAATACCTCTATAAGATTTCTACTTTTGTAGATGCAGCGAAATCAAGAATTTGATTTCTGTTTAATGTCTCTATAAGATTTCTATAAACCCAGTTTATGGACAAAGGCTTTACTTTTGCCCTTTTTGGAGTATGGTTGAAGGGGTAAAGATAATTCGCCAAAAGAAAATTTATGACTACTAAAATTACCGACTTGCGGGATTTTTATAAAGTACTGAAGACAATTACTTTTGAATTGAGAGCTGTTGATCTAAACGATCAAGGCGTTCAATTTCAGAAGACCCTGGATTTTGTCAATCAAGAGTATTTTCCTGTTTCAAAAAAAAGTTCTGACGGCATAGACGAATTAAAAGAAATACTGCGGTTTGGCTCCGAGCTGGTTGGTCTTTCCGACCGTTTTACCGCCGGCTTGACCCAAAAATCTTTTGACTGGTTTGGTTTTGATGCGCGTAAAACCTTGATAGAAAAATTTGATCGGGACAGATATCACTGGCTTAAGAAAAAAAGAAAAATCATCGTGCCGGTCAAAAACCCCGACACGGGCAGAGCATATCAAAAGCAGTTGATTTTTCAGGATCCGATGCCGCTGTATGCCGTGATTATGATGACGGACGGCACCGGCTATCAGTTGACTGATACCATAGGCAAGCTGACCGAGAGAATACAATCTTTTCAGAGCAAAATTAAAGGAGATTTATTAAAGATTTATTCCAAATACACTGAAACGGAAAAAGTAATCTACTATGAAAGCGGGAAAGTTGTTTTCTACGGTTTTGTCCGTTCATATCTTTCGTTGATTAAAGACCTCATGGCGATTTTTGATTTGATTGCTGTAAGTCCGAGAGACATCAAGGAATCGCCGAAAAAAGAATGCACCCGAAAAATTCAGAAAGATTTAGAAGCCATAAAAAGTGCGTATCAAGACCATGCGACAACCATCACGAGTCTCAAAGATGTTATTGATGAAGAAGCCAAGAAACCAATCATTTGGACGACTCTGAACCCGCGGGCGGTAAATAAGGATCAAAAAAAGATTGAGAAAGAATATGCGTCCGTTTTGGAGATGGAAGAAAAAAAGAAAATGCTGGAATGGGATCTCGATGAGTTAAACAATAAGAAATTTGCCGTAGTCCAAGCCTTGGAGAATAAATTAAAAGATTCTATTCCGGAGCTGGAAATTTTGAAGGAAGACATGCAACCGCTTATCAATGTGCTTTTCAATAAAAAGAAATATAACTACTCCCCTCTCACCGACGAAGAGAAAGAGAATTTGCGGAAACATACATTTGCAAAAACGATCTTGAAATACATTAAAATTGAAGGAGTGGTTATAAGCGACAAACAGGACATTGAAAATTACAGACAACCGGGCGAAAGATTGGCGCGGAAAAGAGAAGAATACCGTCAAATAGAACAAGTAGAAGAATTTAACGCATTCAAAAAGGAATACCGCGATTACGGGGATTTTTGCAAAGAAAAAAAAAGGCAAAGCCATAGCACTTGGCAACCTCAAATCTATCTATAACGCCATCGGCCAGGAAGTTTTGAGGCAAAAAAAAATGCAGTACTTGAGCATTTTGGTTACGGACAAGGATTATTTTTATTTAGTCCTTATTGATAAAGATTACAATGAAGAGAAAGATATAGTGGGTGAGTTGCAGAAAAACAGCCAAAACAGCGAATGGCAGATGCTTGAATACCACAAGATCACCTTCAAGGCGATTGAAAAATTAGCGCTTTTGAATGCGGCGACTTTTGATATCGAAGACCGGCAATTGCAGGACGAGGCAAGGAATTTGTGGAGAAGTTACAAAGAAAAATGGTTCAAGGAATATACAAACAATCGCGCTTTACAAGGACTTCATGGCTATCAAAAAGAAGCGAAGAGAGCAGAGCTTCAAAAAACAGAGCTAGTTAAAATTATTGATTTTGTTCAAAGGGTGATCGCGAAATTGTCTGACTGCAAGAACTATAATTTTCATTTCAAAAGTCCCAATGAATATCAGACATTGGAAGAGTTTGCAGATGAAATTGACGCATGCGGCTACGCGAGTAAATGGGTTTCTCTAAACGAAGAAGCGCTTTTTGCAAAAGAAAAAGAACAAGGCGGCAATGTTTTGGTTTTCAAACTGCATAATAAAGATTTTAGAAAGAGTAAACAGTCGCTTTCGAACGAACGGGATGAAAGTGAAAGAAAGGAAAATTTGTTTACGCGATACTGGCGTGATGCAATGATGCTTGGGCGGGAAGTAAGAATAACGCCGGAAATTGACATTTTCAAGCGGAAAAAAGAAGAGAGCGGAAGCACGACCAGGACGCTTACAAACAAGGAAGTCGTGAACAAAGCAAGAAATTACCATGATAAACTTTACGGCGCTTTTGGGGTGGAGTTCTATCCTGCTAAAAAATCTGATTTTGACACCGTGAACAAAAGGGTCATGTTTGACGAGAGTGTGCATTATCTCGGTCTTGATCGTGGAGAAAACTCTCTTGTTTCATGGTGTTTGGTTGACTCAAAGGGTAAACTTATCAAAAACGGCGACTGGACAATTTTTATGGGTGTGAATTATGCCGAGAAATTAAATTTTACGAAAGATGAGCACGGCAAAAAAGAAGAGTCCGGTTTTCATAAAGCAAGGATCGTATTACTGGAAAAATATCAAAAAGTTTCAGATTGTAATAATGAAGAAGAGAAAAGAATACTCTTAGAAGAAGCGGAGAAGCAGGAAAAAGAGTTTGCCATAGATGGGCTTTTGGCGGCAGAGCAAATCAAGAAGGGCTACTGCGGTTATCTCATCAACGAGATCAATAAGATTTTGAAAGACTATCCGCATACCTATATAGTGCTGGAAGATTTGGATATAAAAGGAAAGGTTAAAGAAGATGAAGACATTACCAATAAAATTCAGAATTTGGAAAAAACGCTTGGTGGGACGATGTATCAGGCGGTGGAGAATGCCATCGTGAATAAATTTAAGTATTACACGGTGAAGGACAAAAGCGAGTATAAAGGACTGCAACTTGTGCCGAATATTGTTAAGGTGGAAGATTTAAGAGTAAGCGCTACGCGAGAGAATGCTCAATCTGGTAAAGTAAACTGGGTGAAATCCAAAGAAAAAATCGGTAACATTCTGTTCGTAGATGAGTGTTTGACTTCGCAAATGTGTCCGAAATGCGGATTCTGCATTTGTGGCGAGGCAAAAGCAGAAAGACTGCCGAAATTTGCTTGCCCTCTGTTCCACGAAGACATAAAGGGCGCGTCTCTGGGTTTTAAGAATGAAGGTGGTCAAGACGTTTTGATGCTGAAAGCGAGAGACAAGACATTTACAATACGCCATCTTCATGCAGTCAAGCAGACGGAGCTTGATAAAATAAAAAAACTTGAAAATACCAATAGCAAGATTCAAAGCCTCTTGGTCCTAAGGCTCAAAAGTGAAATGAAAAAAGGATTATATAATTGGGAATCCGTAAAAAAAGACCCGCTGTTTTGCTCGGCGTGCGGATTTAATACGGAAGAATCTGAAAAATTCGGGCTTCCCACCATTAAATCCGGCGATGACGCCGCCGCTTACAATATCGCCAAAATAGGTTTGGAAGTTTATCAAGCGATGACTCTCAAAAAACCATGACCGAGGAAATCGCCAAAGTAGTCGCTGATGGAATATATTCCGTTATTGTACCATTCATTGTTGCCGTTATTGCAGCCGTTGTTGCCATTCATACGGCAAAAAAAATACCAGAGATGAAATACGAAAAGTGCAGAGTGAATTCGCGCAAAAACTGTATGAAAAACGCCTCGAGCTGTATCCGCGGCTACTGAACCTGACGCAAGATGTCGGGAAAGAAACGATGTGGAGGAAAGGCGTCGGGGAGGTGCAGTTGACCGGTGACGATACTTTTCAGATTGCACGGGAAGCGCTTGAAGGATTGATTGAACTGCATAAAGACACCGTGATTGAACTGGTGCTTTCTGACGGATCATTTAAGAGATTCGAGAATTTAAAAAAAGCGCTGCGCAGTAATCGGTCACAAGGGAAGAAATACGGGCGGGAGCAGATGGACAATTTTTGGAAACTTCGCGAGGAGTTGCGCGAGTGGTTGCGCAAAGACGTGGGTATTTATCACGAGTCGGCGGAGAAACTTGAGTCCAAATAAGATCGGCTTTATGGCGGAGCCGATTTTTCCACCGTATCCTTACTCATCGACGCCATCGTCCGTTCCTATCCACCGCTCACGAGGAGGATAGTCCGGCATTGCTGAAGCGAAGGATCTTTTTCCCCTTGATGATATGGCCGACTACCTCTTCTATTTTTGCGTGCCGCGCGTCCGCCTCTATCTTTTTTCGCAACTCCTCGGGTATCTGCGGCATATAGTAGCCGAGGGCTTTTCTCATTTTCTGCGGCACGTTGAACCACGTAAAGACGGCATCATTGACCATGGCTACAAGATCAAGAAAATCCTCTCCTTGTGTGTTGCAACCAGGCAGCTCCAAAATCTTTGCCCAAAATCCGCCTTCCTCCGCACGGCAAATCGCCACCGAGAGTTTTCGCGGCAGTAGCATGATATGACGCAGGTATTCTTTTTGCGATTTATTCATGCGGCTTTATGATACGCCGAATTTCACTATGACGCAACAGTCGGACGTTTCGGCACGATGAGGGCTGCAACGAAATACGCGAGGGGGCCGGGAATGATGCCAGCGCAAGGAAGTCCGTGTGTAACTTTCCGCTTCTTAAAGGGATTGTATTATTGTACTACTTACTTTCTAACAATTAAACTGGCAGGGGCATTCTTGATCTCCACCCGTGCA
>ERZ1292623.1993-Hain-H51-01um-R1-1993-length-18881-cov-6_pt2 | contig 10909 bp, 7 predicted proteins | sample MGYA00564398_ERZ1292623 | MGnify/ENA primary metagenome ERZ1292623 (study PRJEB36523, sample SAMEA6512633) | groundwater metagenome | collected 2019-01-07 | study: AquaDiva: Metagenomics assemblies of 32 groundwater samples
AGGTTTAGAACTGAGTTTATTGGAATAGAGGAACTAGCTGCTTCTATCCATAAATTTGGTTTAATAGAGCCAATAGTAGTAGATGAAAATAATAAGTTAATGGCTGGTGAAAGGAGACTTAGGGCTCATACACTCCTTAAGATGGATACTATAGAAGTAAAGTATATGAATGATCTAACAGACATTCAAAAAAAGGAAATAGAATTAGAAGAAAATCTTCATAGAAAAGACTTTACCTGGCAGGAAGAAGTAACAGCCATGTCTAAGTTACACGCCCTTAAACAGAAAATACATGGGGCAGCAATTAAAGGATACGACAAAGGTGGATGGGGGTTAACAGATACAGCTACTGCTATGGGCGAAAGTGCAGCTACTATATCTATTGACCTTCAAATAGCCCGTGGGATTAAAGCATTTCCAGAATTAATGAAAGAGAAGACTAAGTATTCTGCCCTAAAGAAACTTAAGAATTTACAAGAAATGGTTCTTCAGGAAGAGTTAGCTAAAAGAATGAAGAAAGTAGGGATTATTACTAATCCAAATGTATTCTGTGGTAGTTGTATAGAAGAAATGAGCAAAATGGAGTCTAGTTCTGTTGACCTTATCTTGACTGACCCTCCATATGGAATTAATATTGAGGATTCTCAAACCTTTGGAAAGGAGCAAGGAAAGGATACTCGATTCGCCGATGGAGAATTTGAAACATTTAACCTTTTAGATAAGGCAATTCCAGAAATGTTTCGCATCCTTAAAGATGATAGACATATGCTAATGTTTTGTGCAATAGATAAGTTTCAAAAAGTATTATCTATTTTAGAGAAACACGGATTCTGGGTTCACAAGATTCCTTTAATATGGGATAAAGGAAGTGGTAGTTATCCTAGTCAATCCACAACATTCGTTCACTCCTATGAACCTATTATTCATGCCATGAAAGGAAAGCGTAAGCTAAATGGCACGCCTAGAGATATATTTCAGGTTAAACGAGTTCCACATGATAAAAAAATTCATCCAACAGAAAAGCCAACAGAGTTATTGAGGGAGTTGATAAACTTAACTTCTATGATAGGTGAAACAGTTTTAGACCCATTCGCAGGAAGTGGTGCAACCGTTATTTCTGCTCGTGAAACTAATAGAAAAGGAATAGGGATAGAGTTAGATCCTATCTACTATGATGGGATACTTAAAAGACTGGGAAATGCAGAAAAGGTTGATACGTTATTAAACACTAAAATAGGAGATATAGATGCTAAAAATATGTGATAACAAAAAATGTAGTAAATGGCACTTTGCAATAGATAGAAGTATTACGTTTTGTGCTGAGTGTGGACAGGCTTTAATAGACCAAGCAACGTGTCCTAAATGTGAGTATGGGATATATCCTAGTGATAATTTTTGTGAGAATTGCGGGAGACCACTTAAATGAAAGAGACACTTTGCCCAATGGGAATTGGATTAATTACTAATATCTACTGTTCAAATAGATGTGAGTGGTTTAATAATCCAGATAATGGATGCACACTAAAGTCTATTTTAATAGAAGTTATTAAACTCAATGAAAGGATATCCGATGTCAATAACAGTCCTAGGAGAGGGAAAACATGAATCCAAAATGTGGTTTATCGGAGAAGCGCCTGGGGAACAAGAAGAAAAACATGGCAGACCGTTTATCGGCGGTGCTGGCGGTGTTCTTGAAGGAGTCTTTCACCAAACAGGAATTAAAAGAAGCGAGGTTTTCATTGACAATGTTATTCAAAGACGACCAACAAAAAACGATTTTAGTATCTTTTACACAGACAAAGGGAGGAATCATCCAACACAAGAGTTATTGGAAGCGTCCCAACGTATTCGAGATGATATAAATAAGTGGAAACCTAATATAGTAGTTGCATTAGGTAATGAAGCACTTAGAGCTATTACAGGTAAAAATCAAATAACTCATTGGCGAGGAAGTTTACTTTCCTTTAATGGGATAAAGGTTATGCCTGCGTTACATCCAGCTATGGTTATGCGCCAATATGAGTATAGACCAATGTTGGTGATGGATATAACTAAAGCAAAGCAAGAGTCTATCTCTCCTCTATTCCCTAAACCCTATCAGGATAACTTTAAAATAAATCCAAGCTATAAAGAAGTAATAGATACACTAGAGTTCCTTGAAACACAGGAGTATGTTGCTTTTGATATAGAAACTGGTGGAGAGCAGATAATCTGTCTTGGATTTGGGTGGAGCATTCAAGATTCTATTTGCATTCCCTTTTTCTATGGAAACAATAGCTGGTGGAACTCTGAGGAGGAATTAGTTATTGTAAAAGCTATTCGTAAACTTTTTCATAGTAAAAAGGTTAAGTTTATAGCTCAAAATGCACAGTTTGATATGATATACCTAGGGGATAAATTAGGAGTAGAAGTTGATAATCTATGGATGGATACGATGGTGGCTTTTCACTGCCAACCAGGATACTCTTTAGTTAACACACTACAAGGAACAATTCCAATAAAAGACTTAGTAGGAAGAAATGATGTTTGGGTATGGAGTTATGATAATTTAGGTCAACCCGCACCAGCAAAAGCTTCAGACATTAGACTCACTAGAAGTAACACACAAATAATAAGGGTTCACTACTGGTATAAAGGTGCTCCTGGGGAAGGTTTAATTACAGATTATATTGATACAACCCCAGATCATCTTTTCAAGTTAGAAGGAGGAGACTGGATTGAAGCACAAAAGCTTTTTATTGGAGCTTCGTTAACAAGACTAAAACTAACAAGAGATGATAGAGGCAGTGAATGTATTACTATAAGAAAAACACAGTTACGAACATCTCAGTATGTTGCTAATTACTTAGGAATTAAGGGAGACATTATTCACCACAAGGATAGTAATATCCTAAACAACAATCCAGAGAACCTTGAGGGACACACAAGAGCTACACATAACGTTGTAACACATTTAGGAAAAAAGCATAAGACGAGGGGACTTCCTGCTTGGAATAGTGGAAGACTAATTAGTGCAAATCTAAGTATTAGTGAAGTAAAAGCTCTATATGACTCAGGAATGTCAACTCTAGAAATAGCTAAAGTTTGTAATACAGATGCAGGAAGTATAGTCCACTTTATGCAAAACCATGGAATAAAGGCAAGAACGTTAAGCGAAGCACAAAAGCTAAGACGCCAGAAGGAAAAGAATGCAAAAGTCTTGAAAATAGAGTGGCTACAAGAAAAAGCAGATGTATACAATATGGAAGTAGATACACTACATTGTTATGCATCAAACAAGATTATAGTTCACAATTGTGTTTATCCAGAGTTAAAAAAGGGATTAGCTTTTCTCTGCAGTATTTATACTAATCGTCCATACTATAAAGATATGCCAGGAAGTATAGGAAATACACCAGATATCCTATGGACGTATAATTGTCTAGATACAGTTGTAACTTGGGAATGTGCTATGAAAATACGAAAGGAGGCTGAGGAATTTGGAACACTTAAATTTTACCAAGAAAACAGTCATAAACTTATTAAACCACTTATCCAAATGCAAAGAAGGGGAGTGCTTATTGATATCGAGAAACGGAAAAGGATTGATGAAAATCTCGAACTAGACATCAGTAACATGTGTAGTAGACTTCATAAAGCAGTCGGACATGAACTCAATCCATTATCACCAAAGCAAATGAAGGAGTTTCTATATGATGAGTTAAAACTTCCACAACAGATAGATGATAAAACCGGAAATCCAACTGTAGATGGAGAAGCACTGGATGTTCTATTCAAGAAGTATAATAATCCTGTGTTTAAGTTAATTCAGGATATTAGAAAGGTTCGTAAACTTTTATCCACATACATTCGGGCGGAAATTGACCCTGATGAAAGAATGAGGTGCAGTTATGTTATCACAGGAACAGAAACAGGTAGACTCTCTAGCAGAAGTAGTGTTTATGGGAGGGGAACTAATCTCCAGAATATTCCTCGGGGAGATATTGTTAGAAGTATATTTATCCCAGACGTCGGGCGAATCTTTATCAACGCTGATTTGTCGCAAGCAGAAGCTAGGGTTGTGGCGTATCTTTCAGGTGAAGAAAGGTTACAAAATCTTTTTTCAGATCCCACACAAGATATACATAAAAAGAATGCTGCGATGGTCTTTAGTAAAGGAATTAAAGAGGTTACTCAAGATGAAAGGCAGCTTGCTAAAACACTTGTGCATGCTGCTAATTATGGAATCGGACCCAGAACTTTCGCTAAACATATCGGAAAAGACGAAGGAACCGCTCGAGAGTTACTTAATCAATATTATTCACTCTATCCTGCTATTAAGAGATGGCATTTAGAAGTTCAAGATAAACTTGGAAAAACTAGGATAATGAGAACTCCGCTTGGAAGAGCTAGGATGTTCTTCGGGCGATGGGGACAGGATTTGGTTAGGGAAGCAATAGCATATGTTCCACAATCTTTAGTGAGTGATATTATTAACTTGGGGATTATTAATTCTTTCTATAATCTTCCACCAGAATGGGAGCTTATACTACAGGTGCATGATGCTATCCTAATGCAAGTGCCAGAGAAGACACCACATGAGCAGATAGTTAGATTCATTAAACACTATTTTGAGTTTCCAGTGGAGATAAATGGTAAACAAATGATAATACCAGTGGATATTAAATGGGGAAAAACATGGGCGAAGATGGAAAAGATGGAGGCATAATCTATGTCCCGTCAATGTAAATTATCTTGGGTAGATACCTATATTGAGTATACAAGGAATCAAGAATCTCCAACTGCTTTTCATGAGTGGACGTCTATGTGTCTTCTCGCATCCGTAGTTGGAAGAAATATATGGATACCTCGTATAAAATATACTATCTTTCCAAACATTTTCGTTATCCTAGTAGCAGGTAGTGCTAAGTGCAAGAAGTCAACATCTATCAAAATAGGAGAAAAGATATTAAAGTCTATCTCTGAACCACCTATGATTTTCGCCCAAAGAGTTACTACGGAGGCTTTAATAGAAGCTTTAGAAGAAAACAAGATAGAAGGTAGTAGTTCTGGAATAATAATAGCAGATGAATTATCTGTATTCATGGGCATAGGTTCTAGAGAAAGTGGTATTATTCCTATGCTGACTACCCTTTATGATAGTCCAGAAGAATGGACATATCATACACGGTCAAGAGGAAAGGAGGTATTAAAAAATGTTACCCTTACCATCCTAGCTGGAACAACTAAAGTATGGCTTAAATCCGCTGTTCCTGTAGATGCAGTAGCTGGCGGTTTTGCCAGTAGAATTATATTTGTCTACCAAGAATTACCTAATCGTCCAATACTATTTTATGATGAAACATCCGAAGAGATAGAAATAAGAAGACAGTTGATACATGACCTTTCGCTTATCCGAAAAGAGGTAAAAGGAGTATTAAGCTTCAGTCCAGAAGCAAAAAAGGTAGCACAGACATGGTATGAAGAAGAATGGTTTAAGGTTAGGGATGAAAAAGTAGATGGTTATTTTTCTAGAAAACATGATACCATGTTTAAAGTTGCAGCTCTTTTATCCATTTCTGAAAGTTCAACTAGGGTTATAGAAGCACATCATATTAAGCGTGCACTTGGTATGATGGCAGAGAATGAAGTATTTATGGAGTCTATAATATCCAGTGTAATGTCTTCTGCTGTTGGAGATACTACGGAAAAGATATTAGAGGTAATTAGGAGAACAGGTAAGATTTCACATTCAGACCTATTAAAAAGAAGTTGGAGAATTGCAGATGCTCAAACGATATCACTTATGTTAAGAACTTTAATAGAGGGAAATGAAATAGAGGAAATTGTTTCTAGTGATAATAGAACCAGGATATATAAAATAAAAGGGAGGTAGATATGAAGTGGATATTTTTGCCGATAGCTATATGGTTATGCGGGGAGTTGTATTATCTAGGTGGAGAAACAGGATATAACACAAAAGTTAGAGACCTTGGAGTTCCTACTATTATTACACTTTGGTTATGGTTAGGTTATGGTTGGAGTTTGTGGTATCTCTTACACTTTGGATTACTATTTGGATCATTAACTACTTATTGGAAGAAAAAAGGTTCAGATGCAAAATGGTGGAATTGGGCACTACATGCATTAGGAATCGGTATTGCAGGTTATAGTTTATCCATTCCTTTTGGTTGGTCTTATTGGTATCTCTGGAGAACAATTATCCTATGTGTAGGAATTACTCTATGGAGTGAGGGAATAGGGAATGTAAAACTAGAAGCAGGAGGAAGAGGGGGAATGATAATGCTAACCATTCCCCTTATCTTCCTCTAAACTCCTTCTTTCTCTAAACTCCTCCAGATAACTTAATTTTCCAGAGATTAAACTTAACTCCAAAAAATTTAGTTTCCTCTGGGCATTGATTTATAATTTGATTTTCTATTCTTTCTACCCTTGTAATACTCTTTGGCTCAAATATCTTATGATATATAGTCAAAGATATTACTATTAAGATAGCATAAAATAATAGCTTTCCAAGTTTAGAACCATCAAATATATTAAACCCAGAGATAAACTTAAATAAGTTAAACATTTCCATTATTGTTTAACCAGGAACTTTAGGTAGAAAAACATTCCTAGCCCTCCGATAATTAATCCTAACACAAAGAAAGTTATGGTATTCATTATTATCTTTCCTCCTTTTCGCAAATTCAGTTTCTAAAAATGCGACTGATCCTTAGAGCCAACCCCAAGATTGAAGTTGTTTAAACTCTTCTGGAAATCTATCTCCTATATCACTACGATACATTACATCAGGTATAACTAAGTTAGAGATAGTTCTTAGCACCCTCCTTTTTGCATCCCTTATTGGACTAAATCCATCTACTTTATCTCCTCTAGCAGTAATCGCCCCAATATCTCCTCCATTACCACTACATAAATATCTATCTCCAACTTTATATACATCGTATAACCATAAATGTCTATTATTATCTTTACTTATCCCTTGAATTAAAACATCTTTATAAAGGTCAGGTTTAACAGATAGCGGATATGGTGGAACACAAAGGTCTATCCCTACTCCTATCTCAGATCTAAACTCCATATCATTTTGAATACCTGTTGCTACTCCATATAAAAGGTCTCCAATTTTTCCTTTATACATTTCTAGTAAAACAAAAAGAGCATCATATCCAAAACGAGCAGTAAACTCCAATCCATATAATCTATCTTTTGTTACTATTGTATTAAGGTCAATCGGTCCACGATAGTTCATCTTCCTAAGTGCTGGAACTATCTTTCCTATCCCTTCCTTATATAAACGAGAACCAATGCTTCCTATCCACACTACTGAACCCATGCATCCTGCTTTTGGACCTTTTCCGCCCTCCATTAGTGGCTTCTCTTCCATTGTATGATTTACGTTAATCACTTCCTTACCATTAAACCAAAGCTCACTGGATATCTCCACTCCCTCTACCTTTTCCTGAAGCTCAAATTCTTCCTTAATATTAGAGTAAAACTCTAGCATTCCTATAAGGTCATCTGCACCTTTAGCTACATAAGTAGTAGATGTGGGTTGATTACCTGATGGTTTATATACATAAGGTTTTCCACTTCCTTCTACAAACTCTATTGCTTTGGAATAATCTGTAAACTTGTAAGTTTCTGGCGACCCTATTCCAACCATTTTCATTACCTTTGCACCATATGGTCTATCTAGTTCAATCTTATCCGCCCAGGAACTTCCTCCTATAACTGGAATTTTATCTTCCTTCCTAATCTCATCTGCAAGTGTGCCAAACCCTTCACTCACCATATCCATTATAATACAATCTGGTTTAGGATACATTAGAGAATGGTGAACATCATGATCTATCTTTCCTTTATCTCCTATTAACACTCTCTGCTCTGGATGTTTTTCAATTATCCCATTTCCAACTCTTCTTTTATCCTCACAATTAATATAGACGAGAGCTCTATGTCCTTCATCCTGTATCCTCTGAGCAAGTGACCAGGCATCGCCATCTTTAGATATGATTAGAAAGACTCTCATTTATAAACCCCTTCTAGCTCTTTAGCTTTTCTCCGTAATTGATTAGGAACTTTAGTAACCTTATGTGTCATTCCATGAACTTTACTATACACAGAACTATAATCTATATCTATACGATTTTCACTTGTAACTTTAGAATTATACTCACGTAATTCCTGTCTTGCTTTATTGATTTTAATAATATCCTTAGAAGATATAGCCTCTACCATTTTTTTATTAAAGTCAGCAACTCTACTACTTCTTGCTTCTATGTATGATTGCTTAGCTTTTTCTAGTTCATTAATTTTAGATACGTTTGCTGGTGTAGCGCCCATTCCTATAAGAGCAATATCCCACCATCCAAGTTTTTCCTTCCCTAATAGAAGAGCCCCATTCTGTTTTCTAACTCCTTCATTAGATGTTCTAATAGCTTTAGCAATACTAGCTAGTGCCTTAGGTGAAAACTCTTCAAGTGCACGCGAAACTTTTCCTTGACCTAAATAATTTCCTGCCCTGTATACTTTATCCACCATACTTCCAGGAACACCAGCTAAATTGATTTTACCAGCAGGATCTAAAAAGGGAACATCTGGTCTTATGGAATTAGATAGGTCAACATTAGCTGCAGTAAATGCACCTCCCATAATCAAGTCTTGCATCTTTCCAGGCGTTACTCCAGCACTAGTCAATAACTGTCTTATATCCGAATCAAGCGTTCCACCCTCTTTTTTAGCTTTTTTGAACACATTATTATATATAGTTTTAGCTAATCCAAATAATGGAAGAGCACCAATTCCTCCTAATGCAAATAGATAACCCAGCGCTCTCATAGAAGCTCCTGCATTAGAACCTTTAGTCCAAGGCATAATGGAATTAAGCCATTGTAAATTATCCAGATTATAGTGCACATAAGTGTAGAACAAACGAGCAAGAGATGAACGCTTACCGGACTCAGTAACTACTAAAGGAAGATTATGTTTACCATATGCAACCTGTGTTTTATAAATAAACTGACGCATAAACTCAAGTAGTGGTGTCCCTTCAAGTTGAAGTTTATTTTTTCCTATATAGTATCCTGATACAGCCGCATGCGTTTTATTAGTAAACTCACTATAACGACCGTAGATTCCTAATACTCGCATAAGCTGTTCACCCCTAACTCCACGAACTCCCATCATAAATCTAGTAGCCTGATCTCCAAGAACACCCTGGTCATGAAGTTTATTCAAATGAGTGATTAATTCTGTGCTTAAACCTGCGTTATGTTTACCATGACTAAGTAACTGCTTAATATATCTACCAGAAATTATCCCAGCTTTGGTAAACTCTACTTCTGGTGTAACTCCTTTATAGTAGTTTCCCATTTCTGGTAGTGTTCTAAGAATAGGTTGGGTTAAGTTTACTATTAACCATTTAGTATTAAGTGCAAGATTCATAGCAAACATAAGTTTTCTAACGTTCCTAAATCCGAGCTCTCCAGAATTAAAAGTAGCATCTATGTATCTACGAGCATAGTCTCTAGTATCTGATGACATATTCTTAGAAACATCAGCAAACGTTAATTCAGCAATAGATTTTCCTAATGTCCGAGTAAGTCTACTAGCTTGTCCCTCCATATAATCTACGGCGGAATTAACTATATTGTCTATATTCCAATCATAACCTGGATTATCTTTTCTTCTTACTTGATGATGAAGTGCGCCCCTTTTTTTTATTTCATTTTTAAGACTAAGTATTTCTACAGTATCTTCTATCTTTGCACTATCTAATAGTGCCTCTAGGTCAACAAGAGATAATCTATTAGAGTAATTATGAATAATATTCTTTCTTTCATAAACTGCAGTTGGGTGTCCTAAAGCCTCTGCAGTTTTCTTTGCCTCTGCTTTTGTAGAAAAGACATTAAAATAGGCTTCATCTTCTCCTATCAGCTCCCCTGGAACATAAACACCCCAAGGTTTTTCTTCACTCCCTATTCTCTCCTGAGTTACAAAACCATTTTTGAGTTCATTCAGTTGCTTTATAGATTCATCTATATTTTTCTTAGTAGCAACATCTTCGGGGTTATCAGATTTAAGAATATCATAATTACTAGATAACTTAAGATTCTTAATCGCCATGTTTATAGAATAGTCATAACCATTTCTTATATCTGTATATGCTTTTATTTGAATCTCACTAAACTTAAACTTATCAATAAGTTCTTGTGGACTGTAGAGTTTCTTTTCAATATTACCTAATTTAATAACATATACTAAAGCTGCAGATTCATTTTGTTTAAGACTAAGTATTTCTTTAGGAGATATAATTTTATATCCATGAATAGTAAATTCATTTCCTTCATCTATTATTCTTTGCATTGCATTATATATCTGTTTAAAATTAGGTTCATTAACTTTTTCTGGGATAGCAAGGGATTGAATAAAATTAGCCTTAAACCAAGTCTTAGATGTTTGTGCGTAACCACCTAGGTTAATTAAAGAATCTTCTAATCCCTCTAAGTCTGGAAGTAGTAGATGACCACTTTCGGATTGACGTCGGATATTATTCAATATCTCCTGGTCTCTTTCGTTTGTTTCATTTAACTCATAGAATTGTTTATATCCTTGAACTAAATCATTTGTTTCATTTACTTCTATTAGTTTAGGTTTATTTGGTTCTGTATCACTAATGGAAGTAATAACGATATTTGGTTTATTTTTAATGCTGGCTAATTCTATAGAAGATAACTTACGAGTTCCTGATTGAAGAATCTCACCATTAGGTGAAAGTAAATTAAAAGATACCCACTTGCTTGTTGATTTTTGTTCAAGTTCATCTACCTTCTCCTCACCCATGTGGACGGAGAGTTCTCTATCTATACTTTGGTGGAGTTTTGATAAAACTATCTTTGTCTTT
>ERZ1292623.4854-Hain-H51-01um-R1-4854-length-10906-cov-5_pt1 | contig 10906 bp, 16 predicted proteins | sample MGYA00564398_ERZ1292623 | MGnify/ENA primary metagenome ERZ1292623 (study PRJEB36523, sample SAMEA6512633) | groundwater metagenome | collected 2019-01-07 | study: AquaDiva: Metagenomics assemblies of 32 groundwater samples
ACCTTGATTTGGCGGCCGGAAAAGTTAAAAATATCGGCGAACTTCGAGAGGTTAAAAAATTTATCGCCCGCGTCATGACCTTTAAAAACCAATTAAAGTCAAAATAATATGGAAAAGATTGTAACCAAAAAACGAAAAATTATCGGCGTGGTGGCCAGTGACAAGATGGTTAAGACCCGAGTGGTGGTGGTGGAGCGCCTTAAAAAGCACCCCAAATACTTAAAGTACTACAAAGTGAGTACCCGCTTTAAAGCCCACGATGAAAATAATGAATACAAAACTGGCGACAAAGTGGTGATCGAAGAAACCCGCCCGCTTTCCAAGGAAAAACGCTGGAAAATCGTGGGTAAAATTTAAAAATAAAAAATCAAACTGTAAAATGACAATTCAAAAATCAAAATCAGAAAGTTATAAAATCCGTTCCGAAGGAACACCTAAATTTTTCATTTTGATATTTAAATTTTAAATTATTTATGATCCAAGAACGTTCCATCTTAAAAGTAGCCGATAATAGTGGCGCCAAAATCGTCCGCTGTTTTCGAATCCTTGGTGGCACCCGAAGGCGCTATGCCCGGATCGGCGACATTGTGGTGGCTTCCGTTCAATCCGCTGAGCCAAGAAAGACCGTTAAAAAGAAAGACAAAGTTAAAGTTTTAGTGGTTCGCCAACGTCAGCCCTTCCGCCGAAAAGATGGTTCCTATGTTCGTTTTGATGAAAATGCCGTGGTTTTGGTAGATGCTAAAAAAGAACCAATTGCCACTCGTATTTTCGGTCCTTTACCAAAAGAGTTGAAACCGATGGGTTATGAAAAGCTTATGACCATGGCTGAAGAAATCGTGTAAATATTTCAAAACTACTAACATGAACTTAAAAAAAGGCGATCAAGTTAAAATCATTTCTGGCAAAGACCGGGGCAAAACCGGGACTGTCTTTAAGGTTTTCACCAAAGACGATCGCTTGACCGTTGAAGGTCTAAACCTTTTCAAGAAACGCGCCCGGCCCAAGAAGCAAGGCCAGAAAGGTGAGACCGTTTTGGTCCCAAGGCCTATGCCAATTTCCAAAGTGATGTTAGTCTGCCAAAACTGTAAAAAATCCACCCGCGTCGGCTTTCGAGTTGAAGGCGATAAAAAGGTCCGGATTTGTAAAAAATGTGACGCCACAACCTAAACCATGTCTGAAACCAAACACAAAATTTCCTATTCCCCGCGAGGCTTTTTAGAAAAAGTGGTTATTAATGCTGGCGTCGGAAAGTTGAGCAACCAACCGAATTTTGAGGAAAAAATCCTGCCCGGAATTTTAAGCGACATCGCCACCATCACCGGCCAAAAGGCCAAGATCAACAAAGCTCGAAAGTCTATCGCGGGATTCAAGATCCGCCAAAACCAAATTGTCGGTCTTTCGGTCACGCTACGCCGGAAAAAAATGGTTGATTTTTTTGAACGTTTGACTAAGATAGTCTTGCCTCGCGTCCGCGACTTCGTGGGTATTGATTTAAAATCCATCGATAAAAACGGCATTTTAAACATCGGCCTCAAAGAACAATATGTCTTTCCAGAGATCAACACCGATAAATCCACTCTGACTTTTTCGCTTGGCATTAACATTGTGCCAAAATTGAAAACCCGAAAAATGGCCGAAGAAACCTATCGTGAATTAGGCGTTCCGCTTAAGAAAGTTAAAAAATAAAAAATCAAACTGTAAAATGACAATCCAAAGTTCAAAATTGAATAACCCTAAAATTATCCCGAATCCGTCGAGGGATACCTTAATTTTTAATTTTGATATTTAAATTTTAAATTTCCTATGGCTAAAACATCTGTCATCGCAAGAAGTAAAAAGAAGCCCAAATTCTCAACCCGAATCGTGAGACGATGTTTTCGCTGCGGTCGCAAACGATCCTATATTCGTGATTTTGGTCTCTGCCGAATTTGTTTTCGAGAGATGGCCACTAAAGGCGAAATCCCCGGCGTCAAAAAATCCAGCTGGTAAAGGGCTTTCTATAAATTTTTAAATGAACATACAAAAATTTATCAAGAAAACCTTTACCCAGCCGTACTTTTCATAATAACTTCATCCAAACAACAAAATGATTATAAAATCCCCAAACATCATCAAGTCGAACTCCGCATTACTGAAAAGTACGGCTGGGTGCTCAGTTTTATCAGTTGCTCAAACGGCGCTGATAAAATCAGCTTGTCTTCGCAAATAAAATTGGCATATGTACTACAACTTACTATCACAAGTTAAAAATTCCATTCAGGCTCGAAAGCATTCGCTGGTCCTTCCATTTTCTAAGATGGATTTTGAAGTTGCCAAAATTTTGGTCAAAGGCAAATACTTAAAAGATGCTCAGAAAAAAGTCATTAACCGGAAAAACTTTATTGAAATCAAGTTAAATTATCATGAAGAAAAATCTGTTATAAACGACTTCCGGATCTTTAGCCGACCGAGTCGCCACCTATATGTTAACTACAAAGAATTACATCCCGTTAAAAACGGCTACGGATTAGCCATCCTTTCTACTTCCAAAGGCATTTTTGATAACCGCGAAGCCAAGAAAAACAAAGTCGGCGGCGAATACCTTTTTGAGATTTGGTAGTCTCAAGTGAAAAATTAAAAAATCAAACTGTAAAATGACAATCCAAAGTTCAAAATTGAATAATCCTAAAATCATCCCGAGTCTGTCGAGGGATACCTTAATTTTTAATTTTAATATTTAAATTTTAAACTTATTACTATGAGCCGACTCGCAAAAAAACCTGTAAATATTATCTCTGGCGTCACGGTCACGGAAGACGGTAATCTTTTGAACTTCAAAGGCCCGAAAGGGGAGAAGCAACTCAAAATTTTAGACGGCGTAGCGGTTAAGATTGAAGGCGAAAATGTAAACGTCTCGCCCACTCGCAACTCAAAAGTTGCTAAAATGAATACCGGCACCGTGTGGGCTTTAATCCGCAACACTGTCTCGGGTCTCACCACCGGGTTCTCCAAAGTTTTGGAAATCGAAGGGGTTGGTTTTAAAGCCGCGCTCGAAGGCAAGATCTTAGTTTTGAATCTCGGGTTTGTTAATCCGATTCGCTTCGAATCCCCCGAAGGCGTTACTATTACGGTAGAGAAAAACGTCATCACAGTTTCTGGCAGTGACAAGCAAGCCGTCGGCCAAGCCGCCGCGCAAATCAGGGAGTTCAAGAAGCCCGAACCTTACAAGGGCAAAGGTATCCGATACCGAGGCGAAGTCGTTAGGAGAAAATCCGGTAAGAAAGCGGCCGCCGCGGCATAAACAACATGAACAAGCAAAAAAACATCAATCAAATCCGAAACCGAAGACAGGCTCGAAATCGCGCCAAGATTTTTGGGACTCATGAGTTGCCTCGCCTCTCGGTTCTTCGCACCAACAAAGGTTTCTATTGTCAGTTAATCGATGATGAAAATCACAAAACCTTAGCCTCCGCTTCTAGTCTTGGTCTTAAAGCTGACGAAAAAAAGAAAAAGAAGACCGAGCAATCCGTTTTAGTGGCGCAAAATCTGGCGAAAAAAGCCGCCGACGCTGGTATCAAAGGCATCGTCTTTGACCGAGGATCTTACCGCTATCATGGCCGCGTCTCCGCTTTTGCCGAAAGCTTGAGAAAATCAGGAATCAAATTTTAAACCATGCAAAGACGAAATTTTAAAGCTCAAAAAAGCGAATTCAAAGAAAAAACTCTTGACCTGAGGCGCGTCACACGTGTGGTCGCCGGTGGTAAGAGATTTCGATTCCGCGCTACTGTCGCTTTAGGCGATGAGAAGGGGCGCGTTGGTATCGGAGTCGGTAAGGGTCTCGACGTCCAAAGTTCCATTGGTAAGGCTAGGTTAAAAGCCAAACGCAATATGATTACGATCAGCCTAAAAGACGGCCGGACTATTTTGCATGAAGTTTCTGCTAAATACAGCGCCGCGAATGTAATTATTAAGCCCGCTTCCGCCGGTCACGGTTTGAAAGCCGGGGGCGCCGTCCGCTTTGTTTTAAATCTGGCTGGTGTTAAAGATGCCACCGCTAAAGTCCTTGGCCGAACCCCGAATAAATTGACCAACGCGATGGCGACTTTGGAAGCTTTGAAAAATTTAAAAACCGCCCATAAACAAAAAGCATCCCACGAAAAAATTAACGAAAAAGTATGAAACTTCACGAACTAAAATCAAAAAAACAGATCAAGCCTAAAAAGCGAGTCGGTCGCGGAGGCAAGCGCGGTACCACTTCTGGTCGCGGTACCAAGGGTCAAAAATCTCGTTCTGGCCGCCGTATCCGAAAATCTGAAAGAGATTTAATTTTGCGCTTGCCAAAAAAGCGCGGGTTTAGGAATAAAATAAAATCACCCAAACCGATTACTTTGAATTTGGAAAAAATTAGCGCTAAACTCAAGGATGTCAAAGTTGTTGATCGCGCGACCTTAGAGCAATTCAATCTAATTCCATCGGGTTATCGAGGGGTGATCAAGGTCTTAGGCAATGGGAATGCCACCCCTGGTTCAAGCTTTAAGGGTATAAAAATCTCCGAAAGTGCTAAAATGAAGATTGAGAAAGCGGGTGGCCATATAAGTTAAAAAATTAAAGTGAAAAGTATAAAGTGACAGTTCAAAATCTAAAAGTTAATAATTCTAAAATCATTCCGAGCCCGTCGAGGGATACCAAAATTTTTCATTTTGATATTTAAATTTTACATTTCTGACCATGAACAAGCTCCTCCAAATCTTTCGCATCAAAGACATCCGCAATAAGATCTTTATCGTCATTGGTCTCCTTGTGGCTTTTCGTCTTTTAGCTTCCATTCCAATTCCTGGCGTTGATCCTGCACGATTGGCTGAATATTTAGGTTCAAACCAAATTTTTAACTTCCTTAATATATTTTCCGGAGGCAGTCTTTCTAATCTTTCCATCGTCATGCTTGGTGTCGGTCCCTACATCACCGCCACTATCATCATGCAGCTTTTAACCATCATCTTTCCAAAATTCAAAGAACTTTATTACGAAGAAGGGGAGCGGGGTAAAGCCAAATTCAACCAATATTCTCGCCTCATTACCATTCCTTTAGCCGCCGTTCAGGCCTACAGCTTTCTTGCGCTTCTCGCAAGCCAAGGAGTTATCGATAAACCTGGCCTTTTTGGATCCATCACTAACGTCGTTATTATCACCGCTGGCTCAATGCTAACTCTCTGGATCGGTGAACTTATCTCCGAGCAAAAAGTTGGTAACGGTATCTCCCTTGTCATCGTCGCCGGTATATTAAGTGGCCTACCAGGCCAAATTCAGCTCGCCCTCGCTACCTTCACCTCAAGCGATCTTCCTATCTACATCGGCTTCCTTGCGATTGCCGTTCTCTTAATCGCCGGCGTGGTTTATTTAAACGAAGGCGAACGCAAAGTCCCAATTACTTACGCCCGGCGTGTCCGAGGCAATAAGATGTTTGGGGGCGCCTCGAGCTATTTGCCGCTCAAAGTTAACCAAGCCGGTATGATCCCGCTCATCTTCGCCGTTTCCGTTTTACTCTTCCCTCAATTTCTAGCCCAGATTACCACCTTTTTCTCTCCAGGATTTTCCGTGAAGTTAACCAATCTGGTCAGTTCATTTATGAATAACCAGCTTTTGTATGGTATCTTTTACTTCGGTTTGGTTTTCGCTTTTACCTATTTTTACACTTCTATCACCTTCAATCCCGAAGAAATTTCTAAAAATCTTCAACGGAGCGGCGGTTTCATCCCTGGTATTCGCCCTGGCGATAGCACTAGCCACTACTTTTCCAAAACCATCAGCCGACTGACACTATTCGGCGCCGCCTTCTTAGGGCTCATCGCCATTATGCCAATCCTGGTTCAGGCCGTTACCGGCATTGCAGTTTTGACCATCAGCGGCACAGCGCTTTTGATCGTCGTGGCGGTTGCTCTTGAAACGATGCGTCAGATCAACTCCCAGCTCACGGTTCGCGAATACGACTCTTTTGAGTAGAATATTTCTGGCAATTTCTCGCTGGGTATATTAAACTTATTTTTATATGAGCAAAGTTGCGGTTATAATGTACGGCCCTCCGGGCTCCGGCAAAGGCACTCAAGCCAATCTTTTGGCTGCTAAGCTGGACATTATGCATTTTGACACTGGCCGTTTTTGTGAGTCAGTGGTTCACGATCCCGCCCGCCAAAAAGAAAAAATTGTCCAAAGAGAAAGAAAACTTTTCGACTCAGGAATTTTAATGACGCCGAGTTTTGTCCTTCGTGAAATTGTTAAACACGTTAAAGTGATTGCGAAGACTGGCCACGGTATCGTCTTTAGTGGTTCGCCCCGCACTATCTACGAAGCTGAAGGTTTAATGCCGATCTTGGAAGCTCTTTATGATAAAAAAAATATTCACGTCTTCGAACTCAAAATGGGCGAGCAATTTTCGATTAAAAGAAACGGCAACCGCGTTCTTTGCTCCGTCTGTAAAGCCCCGCTTTTAACGGCCTACTATCCATCTAAGAATCCTAAACATTGTCCTATCTGCGCTGGACCATTTTATAAACGTACCCTAGACACCGTCGCCACCATCAAAGTCCGCCTCAAGCAATACCGAGAGAGAACCGAGCCCATCGTCGGAATTTTGAGAAAAAGGGGTTATAAAATTCATACGGTGAGCGCCGAACCCGCCCCCTACAAAGTTTTCAACCAAATTTATGGCCATCTTAAAAAGCGAAGCCGAAATTAAAGTCATGGCCGAAGGCGGCCGGATTTTAGCGGAGATTTTAGAAATTTTAAAAAAAGAAACTCGCGCTGGTATCACGACTAATCATCTCGACGAGTTAAGTTTGAAACTAATCAAAGAGTCTGGCGCCAAGCCGGCTTTTTTAAATTATCACGCTCCCGGCTCTCCTCGTTCTTATCCTAAAACCCTTTGCGCCTCTTTAAACGAAGTGGTTGTTCACGGCGTTCCATCGGAAAGGATTATCCAAGAAGGAGACTTGGTCAAAATCGATCTCGGGCTTGTTTATCAAAATTTTTATCTCGATTCAGCCCGAACGGTTTACGTTGGAAAACCTCCAAAAGAAATTCAAAAACTCATCGCCATCACCGAAGAAGCGCTCGCGCTCGGAATCAAAATCGCCCATATCGGAAAAACTCTAGGCGACATCGGCCACGCTATTTCCAATTGTGTCACCCAAAATGGCTTTTCGATTGTCGGTTCCTTAACTGGCCACGGCATTGGTCGTAATCTTCACGAAGATCCCACTGTCTTCAACTTTGGCCGTCCAGGTCAAGGTGAGGAGCTAAAAGAGGGAATGGTGATCGCCATCGAACCAATGGTTTCTGCCTCCAAAGGCAAAATCGCTAAAGTCAAAGAGATGCCGGATGGCGGCTTCGCCACGGCTGATGGATCCTTTACTGCCCATTTTGAACACACTGTGGCAATTACAAGTAAGGGTCCCCAGATCCTCACTCGAATCTGATATAATTAGAACAAATGAATCCCGTTGGAAACCGCGATCACTTCATTAAAAATTTTTCTAAATCAAATGAACAATAGTCGATACAACCAAACAACTTACAGAATCGCCGAGATCGCGATCTGTTTCTAAGCGGGATGAATAAAGCTTTCCTTTCAGTTATTCTTCCCGCAAAAAACGAGGCAGAACGTTTGCCGTTGGTTATTGCCGATATTGATAAGCGCCTTGGCAAATTTCCCTTCGTTTCTGAAATTGTGGTTGCGAGCTTTGGTTCCACTGATGAAACCTCTGAGATTGTCCGTAAAATGAGCAAAGCCCTCCCGTATTTAAAACTCGTGGAAAGCGAGGAAGACAAAGGCATTGGTTCCGCCATTCGCCAAGGGCTTCTTCTTTCAAGCGGCGAAATCAAACTCGTCACCGACATCGAAAACTCCGTCAAAATCGATCAGTTTGAGAATATGAGAAACCACTTCAGCGTGGGGGCGGATGTAGTGCGTGGAATTCGCAAAAATGAAAAAGAATTTTTAAACGCTGCCATTTCCAACCCTAAAGTTCTCGTCACTTTCGCCGCGAATCTCAGCCTCCAGAAAATATTTTTTAAAGATTTTAATGATCCCACCACCCATTTCTGCGCTTTTACCTCTTCTGCTACTGAAAAAATTTTCGGCGAACAAAAAAGCTTCGGTCGCTTTCATCAAATCGATACTTTAAAATCCATCAAGTCCAGTGGTCTCCGTATTAAGGAGGCTGAAGTAATCGTTTCTTAATCTTGATCTTAGGTTGACCCGGGCAGTAGAAATTCGGCTTGCTTTCGGCAAAAGGTTTTATTTGGCCGAATTTTCACTGCCCGGTTGACCAAAACCTCAAATTTCTATAAACTAGTTTAGTCATTCAATCATTATTAATTAATAAAATGGATACCCAGTATCTTTCTAAAGAAAAACTAGAGGAACTCAAAAATGAATTAAATCAGCTTAAAACCATTAAACGGGGTGAGATTGCTGAACGCCTAAAGGCCGCCAAGGATTTTGGTGATCTCTCTGAAAACTCAGAATACTCCGAAGCTCGCGAAGAGCAGGCTCGAGTTGAGGGGCGAATCTTCGAACTCGAGGAGATGCTAAAACAAGCCTCCATTATTGAAAAAAGCAGCTCGGTTTCTGAAGTTCATGTCGGCTCCACCGTCACCGTTAAAAAAGACGGCAAAACTCTAAGCTACAACATCGTGGGCTCCAACGAAACCGTTCCCGAACAGGGAAAAATTTCCAACGAATCTCCTTTAGGCAAAGCTCTCCTCGGCCGGAAAGTTGGCGACAACGTGTCTTTCCAAACTCCCGGCGGAGAAGCCACTTACACCATCAGCAAAATCGAGTAAAACCATATTTCATGCCATGTCCCGTACTGAAATTTGGATTTTCTCTGTAAGCTTATATTCCAAATTTCTAGTCTCGGGACTTCACGTTCCATGTTGCAAGACCTAATCAGCGAACGCCTCAAAAAACTTTCCCACCTCAAGGAATCTAAAATTGATCCCTATCCCGCTCGCATCAAGCGGAGTGTTGTAATCTCAGAAACCAGAAAAAATTTCAGCAAGCTTGCCAAATCCAAAAAGAAAATTGCGATTGCGGGCAGAATTGTTGGCCTCCGAGATCAAGGCAGTTTATTATTTTGTGATTTGAAAGACGACTCAGGTAATATCCAGGTTGTTCTAAAAAAAGATAATTTAAAAAACTTCACGGTTTTAAAAAACTCGCTTGACCGTGGTGATCATATTTCCGTTTCCGGAATCCTCTTTAAAACCAAGAGCGGCCAGGAAAGCCTTGAAGCCAAAGAGGCGACCATGATTAGCAAAAGCACTCGCCCTATTCCGAGCGAACATTTTGGCATTGAGGAGATTGAGACCAAGTTAAGAAAAAGATATTTGGATATTTTACTGAATCCCGAAACCAAAGAGATTTTCAAAAAGAAAGCCATCTTCTGGCGCACTTTTCGTGACGAGTTAAATCAGGCTGGTTTTCTCGAAGTCGAAACGCCCGTCCTCGAACCCATCCCCGGCGGCGCCGAAGCCGAACCATTTAAGACCCACTTGAACGCCCTTGATATCGATTTTTATCTCCGCATTTCCCTCGAACTTCCGCTTAAAAAATTGCTTGTCGCCGGCTATGATAAAGTCTTTGAAATCGGGCGAATTTTTAGGAACGAAGGCATTGATCGGGAGCATCTTCAAGATTATACCCAGCTCGAATTTTATTGGGCCTACAGCGACTACAATGAGTTGATGAAGTTTATTGAAAAACTTTATAAATCAGTCATCAAAAAAACCACCGGCTCTTTAACGACTACCTATCAAGGTCAAAAAATTAACTGGAGTAAAAAATGGGGGACGGTGGATTACTGTCGTGAATTTGAAAAAGCTAACAAGTTAAATCCCACCTCTGCCTCCGTCGAAGATTTATATAAAAAAGCCGAAAGTTTGGGTTTAAAGCCGGAAAAGAATCTCGGCCGCGGTCGCTTAATTGATTTAATTTACAAAAAAACTATCCGGCCGAATCTCGTCCAGCCGTGCGTTTTAATCAATACCCCGGTAGATATCGAGCCCCTGGCTAAACGTTTTGACAAAAATCCTGAGGTGGTTGAGCGTTTTCAAATAATGGCTGGTGGCACCGAACTTGGTAAGGGCTTTTCTGAGCTCAATGATCCCCTGGATCAAAGGCAGCGTTTTGAGGGCCAGATGAAGCTTAGGGAGGCAGGGGATAAAGAGGCTCAGATGCTCGATGAGGACTTCCTAGAGGCCCTTGAATACGGTATGCCCCCTGCCGCCGGTTTTGGCGCCTCCGAGCGTCTTTTTGCCGTTATCCTCGATAAACCTGTCCGTGAGACAGTTATTTTCCCCTTAATGCGTCCCAAAGGACAGGAATAGTGAATAGCGAATTAGGAGTTCTGACTTCTTCCATAATTCATGATTCATAATTCCAAATTCACTCGTGTTCTGGTCTTCGGTGTTTTCGATGGCCTTCACGAGGGTCATAAGTTTTTTTTACGAGAAGCCAAAAAATTCGGCGATTTTCTAGTTGTCTCACTGGCCAAAGATGAAGCCACTCAAAAAATAAAAAAGCGGCCTCCTCGCCATAACTTTGAAGAAAGAAAAAAAGTTTTAGAAAAAGAAATGTTGGTTGACGAGATTATAGCGGGGGACAGCGAGTCTGGCACCTGGCAAATCTTTGAAAAAGTAAAACCGGAAGTGATCGCACTTGGTTATGACCAAATAAGTCTCAGGGAAAGCCTCGAAGAATATTTTTCAAAATCTTATTGGCAACTAGAGATAAAGAACATTTCATCTTTCTCGCCTGAAAAATACAAAAGTAGCCTTATCCAAAACTAGCCCTTTCTCCAGCCCCTACTGACTACTCGCTACTTACTAGCCAGAGTTTATACTTCAAGGATCCTCGCCTGATCGCAAA
>ERZ1292623.1989-Hain-H51-01um-R1-1989-length-18898-cov-8_pt1 | contig 10905 bp, 13 predicted proteins | sample MGYA00564398_ERZ1292623 | MGnify/ENA primary metagenome ERZ1292623 (study PRJEB36523, sample SAMEA6512633) | groundwater metagenome | collected 2019-01-07 | study: AquaDiva: Metagenomics assemblies of 32 groundwater samples
TATCCAACGTCATGTCTTTCCCAAAAGTTATTTCTTTCACGTTTACTTCGTCTTTTATCAGATCCAAGAGTTCCTTCTGCGTTTGGAATTTGTTATTTGTAATTTGTAATTTCGCCAAGGGCTGGCGCACTTTGATCCCCGCATCCGCGCGCATTTTCAGCGCATCGGACACGGACTCACGCGTCATCCCCATATCACTCAATAGTTTTGCGTTTTGCGTTTTGCGTTTTGCATTTCTGCCTGTGGCCTTTGGCCACGGGCAAAGGTGCACGCTCTCCTCTTTCATTTTCCCCTTCTTCTTCAGTCCCTGATACACGGCCTCCGCGAGAAACGGCACAAACGGCGCGGACAGCAATGCGAGGCGCAAAAGTACATGCGCCGTGACTGACGCTGTGGCGTCAAATTCTTTTTTGTCTGCCGGATGCTGGAGACGGCGCCGCGAGCGGCGCAAGTACCATTGGGAAAAGTCACTGATGACAAACTCCTCAATCGCGCGCCCCGCGGCTGTGATGTCGTACCGTTCCAAATTATCAGTAACTTCTCTAGTGAGTTGATCCATCCGCGCCAACACCCACCGATCAAGAATCGTTTGTGTTTTGGATTTTGTATTTTGTGATTTATTTGTTATTTGGAATTTGTTATTTGGAATTTTCTCCACGTACGTATCAAACAGCACAAAACAATTCCAGAACGTCTGGATGAAGCCACGGTATTTATTGATAAGATCGCGCTCATCAAACCTTTTTTCGTCTCCGGGCTGGTTGATGGTATACATGTACCACCGCAGGGCATCAATGCCGTATTTCGGTATCAGCTCCCACGGGTCCACGACATTCCCCTTGGACTTGGACATCTTCTGCCCATTTTTGTCCAACAAAATACCCACAGAAACGACGTTGCGGTATGGCGCACCCTTACCGAGGAGTGTCGCAATCACGAGCATGGTGTAAAACCACCCGCGGGTCTGATCCACGCCCTCGGAAATATAATCCGCGGGAAATGCTAGTTTCTGTTTCTTTTCAAACGGGTGGTGTGCCTGTGCAAACGGCATCGCACCCGAATCAAACCATACGTCCGCGACTTCCGGCACGCGGCGCATGGCTCCCCCGCACTTCTTCGCCGTGCATGGAAAAACAATATCATCCACATACGGACGGTGCAGGTTTATTTCTCCTTTTTCATCGCGCGGCAACGCGCCGGATCGTTTTTGTAGTTCAGCTGTTGAACCTATCACTTCAATTTCCTCGCATTTCTCGCATTTCCAGATCGGCAAGGGGGTGCCCCAGTATCTCTCGCGTGAAAATGCCCAATCGCGCACGTCTTTGAGAAACTCGCCGAATCTGCCCTTTTTGAGATGCTCCGGCACCCAATTTATTTTTTCGTTGTTGGCAATCAGATCTTTTTTTACCGCCGTGGTACGCACCCACCACGCTTTGCGCGCATAGTAGAGAAGCGGCGTATCACACCGCCAGCAAAATGGATAGTCATGCGTGTACGGCTCTTGGTGAAAAATCTTGTCTCCAAGCAGTTCAATGATTTTTTCTTCCGTTGCTTTGGCTTTCACCGGCATACCGGCCAAATCTTTCACTTCGGAAATAAATTTTCCGTCCTCCGTCACGGTATGAAATTTCGGCAGACCGACTTCATTGCCCAGCCGATAGTCGTCATCGCCGTACATCACTGCAGTATGAACAACACCTGTCCCCTCCGTCGCAGAAACAAAATCCGCCGCATAGATTTTATATGCATTTTCAGACTTCCTCAATTCCGGCACATCAAAAAGCGGCTCGTATTTTAAACCAACCAAATCCTCTCCTCGTTTTTCAGTCGGCCATTTCTGATCAACCCAATACCCATCAGAGACAGACCAATAACTCATCGGATAGACAGCCTTAGAAATTATGATGCGTTCTCCTGATTGGGGGTGAATCAACAATATATATCTCAGGTTATTCTTCACCGCCAACCCCACATTTCCGGGCAGCGTCCACGGCGTAGTCGTCCATGCCAAAATATATGTTTTGTCGTCTGTGGTAAAATCACCGATATTTTGATTCGGCTTCAATTTAAACTTCACTATCACCGCCGTATCCTCCACTTCTTTGTACCCCAGCCCGACCTCGTGCGAAGAAAGTCCGGTCTGGCAGCGCGGACACCACGGGACAACTTTGAAATCCTCGTACAGAAGTCCCTTTTTCCAAAACTCCTTGATGATCCACCACAGCGTCTCTATATACCCCGTCTCGTATGTGATGTAGGGATCCTTGAGATCAATCCAAAATCCCATGCGGCGGGTAAGTCGCTCCCATTGTTCTTTGTATTCCCAGACGGATTTTTTTGCCTCGGTATTGAAATTTGCAATGCCGAAGTTTTCTATATCCTGCTTATTCTTGAAGCCCAGCTTTTTTTCCACCTGTATTTCCACGGGCAGTCCGTGCGTGTCCCATCCGGCGCGGCGCGGCACATGAAAACCTCGCATGGTTTTGTAGCGCGGGATGATGTCTTTGAAAGCCCTCCCCTCCACATGATGAATACCCGGCATACCATTTGCCGTAGGCGGCCCCTCGTAGAAAACAAAGGGCTTGCCCTTTTTGTTCTTTTCCACGGACTTTCGGAAAATGTCTTTTTCCTCCCAAAATTTCAGGACATCCTCCTCCCGCTCGGCGATGGTTTTTTTGTTTTCCGCTTCGGACATATATAGATAGTAGCGTTATTACATCGTCTCGGGACTGTCAATATGCATGAGTCCGAGTGTGTTGCGGAGAACAATTTGTACGCCCGCGACGAGGGCGAGGCGGGCGGCGGTGAGCGCCGCGTCGTCCGTGATCACACGGTGTTTTTCATAAAAGTGGTGAAGCACGCGGGCAAGGTCAAGCGCATAGTGCGGCACGCGCTGTACCTGAAAATCGTGCGCCGTGTCCGCGATCACCTCGGGCAGATGGAGCATTTTTTTGATGAGATCCAGTTCCTCCTTTTCTTTCAAAAGATTGAGGGTCGTGCTGTGTGCTTCGTGCTGTACATCCTGCGCAGTACGCAGGATGCTCGCACACCGCGCGTGGGCATACTGCACATAATACACGGGGTTTTGCTGGGAGCGCTCTTTGGCAAGGTCAAGATCAAAATCCATGTGTGTGCTGGGGGCGTGCGTAAGCAGAAAAAAATTGAGCGCGTCGGGTCCCACTTCATCCAGCACTTCTTGTGCCGTCACATACGTCCCGGCGCGCTTGGACATCTTTACCACTTCGCTCCCCCGCTTGACGCGGACATACTGATACAGCACCACGAAAAAGTGCGCGGGGTTGAAGCCGAACATCTTGGTGAGTGCCTGTAGTTTTGGCACGTGGCCGTGATGATTGCTTCCAAATACGTTGACGACGAGATCCGTATCCGATGTAAATTTCTCTTTGTGGTACGCGATATCGGATGCAAAGTATGTGGGCTGTCCCGTGGAACGCACGACCACGGACTCGCGGTCTTCCAGAAATTCGTCCCCGGGCGCAAACCACTGCGCTCCCTCGCGCTCTGTTATCACGCCTTTCTTTTTCAATTCTTCCACCACTGTGGCGGTTTTGCCCGATGACAACAGCTCGCTTTCTTTGATCACATGATCAAACGAGATGCCGAGCCGCCGCGCCACATCCATATTTTCTCTATATATGTAGTCCAAGCCGAACGCCGTGATCCGCCCAAGATCAAGCGAACGCCCCTCCGTGCGGATTGCGGCATCAGCCACCTCACGCAAATATTCTCCTTGGTATCCGCCCTCCGGAAATACCTCTTCCTCGCCGAGTTGCGTGCGGTACCAATACCAGAGCGTGGCCCCCATTTTTTCCACCTGGGTCCCTGCGTCGTTGTGAATATATTCGCGGAGCACGTCGTATCCTGATTTCTCCAAAACACGGGCAATGACTTCTCCGATGGGGCCACCCCGCGCGTTGCCGATGTGGATGGGGCCCGTAGGATTGGCAGAAATATACTCCACCCTGGCACTTTTTCCTTTCCCAAAGTCCCCGGCTCCGAATCGCTCTTTTTCCAACAGGACGGTTTTCAGGCCGTCGTGCAAAACAGCCAGCCCGAGATGAAAATTGATAAATCCTGGGAGTGCGACTTCTGCATTCCAATGTTCTGTGTTCAGGTGTGCGACAATCTCTTGCGCGACATCCATGGGATTTTTTTTGAGGGACTTAGCAAGGAGAAGCGCTACATTGGTCGCATAATCGCCGTGCTCCAGATTTTCCGGAGGAGCCACGGAAAAATCGGGCACGGTGGCATCGCCATATTTTTCACGGATAGCATCCTTAATACATTGCCTTATTTTCTCCCGCATCATACCGCCCACTCTATCAAATTGCACCCAAAAAAAGAAGGCCTGCGGTGCAGGCCTTACGGACAAAGCGGTGACTGCTATTTCTATTTCGAAAAGAGCTCTCCATCTTCATAGTCCCAAATATTTTTCTGTCCCTTGCCATCCTCCCCGCCATTGCCTGACATCGCTCATCAGCGCAACAGCGAATCTGAGGCGGGAAACCCATATCGGCGATTACGGCGACAAAAAGAGAGTCGTTCGTGCATTCCCACGGAGCATAAACGCCGATGCAATCTTGCTTGTGATACCATGGCTTGGTCAGGAATATGACATGCTCCACATACATGGAGTCCATATTTCCTCCTTTCGTATAATTCCGCTACGCACTGTCTCATCTGAATCATCTGAATCATCTGCGGGATCGTTCAAAGCCCGCGAGGATGTCTTCTTCGCTTAGACCGGCCCGATCAAGACCACGCTTAACCTTATCCGCAGTCCGGGAAAAGAGCACGGCTTCAAGCCGCCTCACTTTTTCCTGCACCGCACGGGCGATAAACTCTTTCTCGCTACGGAAGCCGAATGCGCGCGCCAACGCCTTGGCATCTTTTGTGATCGTCTGCGCCATATTTTTATTATAGCGGATAATCAGCACGGACGCAACCGGCCAAAAGAAAAAGCCCCGGAGGACTTTTCCTCCGAGGCGTTGTTACGGCGCGTCTTCTTGAATACTACAGGGAGCGCAGTTTTGCAAGCGCATTTGCTTGAATCTCGGCGAGACCCCGCTTCGCCGTTTGAAATCCCTGTTCAATGCCATCAAGCGCATTGTGGAATTCCGTGTAAAGCTTCATGAGCGCGGCTACCTGGTCGTCGCTCATTCGTTCAATGAGGGCGTCCAGTTCGGCATCGGTATCCCACAGACCGAGACCCACTCCAACCTTTTTCAGATCTTCAAGAACTTCTCGTGGTATTCTACTCATCGGAACTCTCCTCAAGAGAAGTGTTGATCTGGCTCAAAATTGAGCGGCATGATACCCTGTATAGTATACCATGTCCGACCTGTCTGTCAATCGCCGCGCGTCATACGACTACGAAATCCTCCAGCAGTATGAGGCGGGTATTGCCTTGCTCGGACTTGAGGTCAAATCAGTAAAAGCGGGGCGCATGACTTTGGCGGGATCTTTTGCCGTGATCCGCGGGGGTGATGCATGGCTCCTAAATGCCTCCATTCCCCCCTACCAGCAGAAAAATACCCCTCCTGACTATGACCCTATCCGTTCGCGGCGACTCCTCCTGCACCGGCGGGAACTAGAGGAATTGATCGGAGCGACTGCCCAAAAGGGCTTGACCATCATACCCCTGAAAGTGTATAGTAAACGCGGTCTTGTGAAGATCTTTCTGGGCTTGGCGCGGCACAAAAAAGCCGCCGACAAGCGAGAGACGATCAAAAAACGCGAGGCAGAGCGCGAAATTGCGCGAGATGTCTAGATCTCTCAAGGGGGTGACGGGTTTCGACGGGTTCTTGAACACAAGAAGTCAGGCCGGAGACGCAGGGTACTCCGTTATCACTTCCCTGCAACCAATACGTGCAAACGTAGTGAAAGCATCTGACGCCCTTGCTGCTGTTTTCAGCGGCAGGACGTATGCTCCCGCATACGCGTAACAGTACGCGCATGCCATCGGCCTCCCAATGCTCGTGCGGGAGATCGCCGGTGTCATACATCGAGCTTGGCCGCCACGACGTCCGATAGCGGCGGCGACACCATCGGACAAAACCCCTTTACAGTAATGTAGAGTATGCCTGTACCAGCTTGTTGTGGGATAGGATTCGCACGGGAGTCCAACTCTCCCCACCTCCACCAAAGATATGAAAAAAGATAATACATCCTATTACATCGCCTATGAACGCGACCGCGAAAGCGGCGGCTATATCGCGTCAGCGCCCGCACTTCCCGGTTGCGTCGTCTACGGAAAAACCCTTCGCGGGGCATATCGTAATATTCGGCAGGCAATACAGGAGTGCGTGGATGTCCTGCATGCCTTTCGCCAGACACCGCCGCAAGAAACCATCCAACCCGAGACCGTGCGCAAGTTCTCATTTGTGATGCCCACTCCCTATGCCAAAACTGAAACCCCTCGGATACGATGAGTTTGCAAGAAAACTTGTGCGCGCCGGGTATCTGCCAATTCGCAAGACAAAGCACATGATTTATTATCACCCGGAAAAGCACATCACCATTCCCCTTCCCCATAAGCACTCGCGCGACATTCCGAAAGGACTTTTGCATAAACTCATCAAGGAAATGGGAATGGCGCGTGAAGTATTCGAGCAATTATAATATTGCGAAAGATGGGGGTATAAATTGAACTATGAACGAAACGAAGTCGGAGGAAATCAGCTATATTGAATTTGAAGCTCAACCGGAAAGGAAACTGATGGAACAACACCCCCAAATGTCTAAACAGAGAGTAAATCCCGCCCGATAAGTAACTTAACTAAACTTCTATCCAACGACGATACCGCATCAATCAATGGATTCGCGCGACCCCGATCCGTGTGATCGGGCCTGACGGCGAAAACATGGGCGTGATGGAGACCACAGAAGCGCTCCGGATTGCCCGCGAGCAGGGGCTGGACCTCATTGAGATCTCGGGCACTGCCGTGCCGCCGGTCTGCAAGATCACCGAGTTTGGCAAATTCAAATATGCCAACGAGAAGTTCCAGCGCGAACACGGGAAAAAGCAGAAAGACGTTGAGCTGAAGGGTATCCGCATCGGCTTTACCACCGGCAGGCACGACCTAGAAATGCGCGCCAAACAGATCATGAAATTTCTTGAAGGCGGCGACAAGGTGCGGATTGATATGCGTCTGCGCGGCAGGGAAAAAGCCCACGGCGTGCTTGCCCTCCAAAAGTTCAATGAATTTTTGCAGATGATTCCGGTGCCGTTCAAGCTGGAAGCACCACCCAAGCGGTTCCCCCAGGGATTTATCGCGGTCGCCGTAAAGAAATAACGATACACCTAACACGAAACACGATGCGCAAGTCAGTCCTGAAAAGAATAAAGATTACGGGTACCGGAAAACTCCTGCGTCGCCGCGCAGGCCAGAATCATTTCAATGCAAAAAAATCCCGCCGGAGCCAGTTGCGCAAACAAACCCTCCTGGTCGGATTTTCCAAGACCATGGCGCGCAATATTAAACAGCACACCAACCAATCATGACACGGGTAAAACGGGGCGTGAACGCCCATAAAAGACGGGAGAAAATCCTAAAATACGCCAAGGGCTTCAAGTGGGGCAGGAAGTCCAAAGAACGCGCGGCGCACGATGCGCTCATGCACGCGTGGTCGCATGCATATCGCGGCCGCAAGCAGAAAAAACAGGATTTCCGCGCGTTGTGGTCTGTACGCATCAACGCCGCCGCCCGCATGCACGGCCTCTCGTACAACGCTCTCATTTCGGGGCTTAAGAAAAAAGCCGTCGCCCTAGACCGCAAGATTCTTTCCGAAGTCGCCCAAAAGCATCCCGCCGTTTTCAAGAAAATCGCGGAGATGGCAAAATAAAAATCTCCCGATGTCACGTCGGGAGATTTTTATTTTCTAGTACTCTCTTCCAAAAACTGTTCTGCTTTCTCAAGCACCGTTTTCATCTGCGGCAGAGTGATGCGCTCGTGCGCCTCATCATACGGGAGCCACGCGTGGCGATCATGTTCCCACGACAGTGTCACATCCGGCTTGTGGACGCGTCCAAGAAATATGGCCACAAATTTCATTATCCGCTTTCCATCACGCTGGCTGAAATAGCGCGCGGTTTCCTTGAAGCCCTCTATGACCAAAATTCCACCAATACCCGCCTCTTCCCTGGCCTCACGCAATGCCGCATCCATGCCTTTTTCGCCCTGCTCCAGCTCTCCTTTGGGAAAATCCCAGAATTCTTTGACGGTCTTTCCCTGCGCAATCGTGGAAGTAGAGCGCGATGCGCGCAAAAGCAGATACCGCCTCCCATCCGGCGTGTCCCGAAAAATAACAAATCCCGCTGACCGCAGAACCGGCATATTATTTCAACATTTTTAGCATTTTCTCTACAGGCCACGCATTGATGATGTCTTTTTTCTCCGCCCAGCCGCGGCGTGCCGCCGCAATGCCATATTCCAGGAGATCAAAGTGTCTGGTGCTGTGCGCATCGGAATCAATGGAGAGCAGGACGCCCGCGGCCACGGCCCGGCGCACGTGCTCGTCTTTGATGTCCATGCGGTCGGGATACGCATTTACCTCCAACACCGTGCCGGTGCGTTTTGCTGCGGCGATCACAGCATCAACATCCAAGTCAATTGCGGGACGCTTGCCGATGATGCGGCCCGTCAGATGAAAGATGATATCAATGTGTGGATTTTCCATGGCGCGAATAACGCGGGCGGTCTGCTCATGGCGCGGCAGTCCGAAGTGGCTGTGCACTGCGGCTCCGGCAACATCAAGCTGGGCCAGCACGTCATCGGCAATATCCAGCGAGCCGTCCTTGCCAATGTTCACCTCCGCACCCTTCAGAATTTTGAAATTCTTTTGCTTGAATTTTTTATTCAGCGCGTCTATCTCCCCCATCTGCCGCAGAAGTTTTTTCTCGTCGGCCCCGCCGGTCATGGCAAGTGATTTGGTATGATCGGTGATGGCAATATATCCCAACCCTGCCGCCATTGCCGCATGCGCCATTTTTTCAATGCTGTCTTCCCCGTCAGTCCAGTCGGTCTGCACCTGCAAATCGCCTTTTAGATCATCGTACCCAATGAGGGCAGGCAGTGCGTCCTTGCGTGCGGCTTCAATCTCTCCGATATCTTCGCGCAGTTCCGGCTCAATGTATGCGAGGCCCAATGCTTTATATACTTCTTCTTCCGTCCTTCCCGCAACGGCTTTCTTACCCCTGAAAAGACCGTATTCGTTGAGCTTGAGTCCTTTTTTTATCGCAATCTCCCGCAGTGCTACATTATGTTCTTTGGATCCGGTAAAATATTGGAGCGCCGCACCCCATGATGCGGGCGGCACCACGCGCAGATCACAGTCCATGCCGTTCTTGAGACGAACGCTGGTTTTTGTTTCCCCGCTTCCCTGCACATCGGCGACAAACGGAAGCGAGAGAAAACGTTCGGTTATTTCTTTTTTCCGTTCCGATGATACGAGTATATCAATATCCCCGATCGTTTCTTTCCGCCGCCGCATGGATCCCGCGATGGCAACATCATGGACACCGGGAAACGAGCGGATCATCGCGGCCATACTCCGCGCTTCCAGAAGCACGGATCCCAATGTCCGTCTGCCGCCTGAAGCGCGCAGAAATGCGATGCCCTTGAGTATCTTTTGTTCAGATTTTTCTCCGAATCTCGGCAGGCCCCGTATCTTTCCCGTCACTGCGGCGCGCTCCAGATCCGCGAGCGAGCGCACGCGTAGTTTCTCCCACAGTACGCGTATCATTGCGGGCCCCACGCCTTCCACGGCCATCAACTCCGTCACGTTGACAGGGAACTTCTTTTTCAATGCCGCGTATTCTTTGATGCTTCCCTTTTGCAGCAATTCTGCTATATGCGCGGCAATACCGCGGCCGACGCCAGCAATGCGTTCAAGCGCGGGTATACCTCCTTGCTCATATATATCGGCGACTGGGACATCCTGGGATTCCACGCCTCCTGCCGCTTTTTCATACGCGCGTGGCTTCCATGCGATACCCTGCATTTCCAGGAGTACCGCCATCTCGCGGAGCATCGCGGCTATATCTTGATTGCTCACGTTGGTTTCTGTTCAATAAAAATGCGGGGGTGGCCAGGAAAGGCGCGTGGCGCTATATACGGCTTGAGAAAAAGCATCATGACCGTTGCGAGAAATGAGAGCATGCCGATCATCGGAAACATGGCACGAAAGCCGACCACTGTTGCAAAGATGCCACCCAATGCCCCGCCCAATGCCGAGCCCGCACCCAGAGAAAAACTTGAATACAGCGCCCACTCAAATCCCTCCTTTCCCTTATCAATATGCCGCGTGAATATGGCATAAAAGGGAGGTACCAGCATGGCATCCCCAAGACCGAGCAAAAATCCGAACAGATAGATGTGCCATGTGGCTGATGCGAAATAGTAGAGCGTGATGACCAGAGACGAGAGAAACCCGCCCACGATCATAAAATAAAAATCGTCTATTTCTCCCCGCATGCGATCAATAAAGCGCGCGACAAAAAGCTGGAGTATGGATTTGGTCATCCAGTACACCGTGAGGGCAAATCCCACGGTTGCCACCGTAGCGCCCGGAATCTGCTGGGTAATAAACACCGCAAAAATCGGCGGCAGAAATCCGAACGCCGTAATCAGAACAAAATCCGCGATGACGATGATGAGGATGACTTGATTGATTTTGGGAAACCATCCGCGCATGACTCCAGTATATACGTCCCAAGAGAGTAAAGAAAGCCGCGTCCCGATTCGTCGGGACGCGACTTTTATATTCAGTAGGCTATGTTTTGGATACAAAACAATTTTCGCCAAATCCGTTTCATTCGGCGCATCCGCGCCGTCTGAATTCGCCGCTTCGCGGCGAGGGTTTGTGTCTGCCATCCTTGTCGCG
>ERZ1292623.565-Hain-H51-01um-R1-565-length-39709-cov-8_pt2 | contig 10905 bp, 11 predicted proteins | sample MGYA00564398_ERZ1292623 | MGnify/ENA primary metagenome ERZ1292623 (study PRJEB36523, sample SAMEA6512633) | groundwater metagenome | collected 2019-01-07 | study: AquaDiva: Metagenomics assemblies of 32 groundwater samples
AATAGTTGAAAAACAAAGGGTTTTACGAGTATTGGATTGAAAATTTTTCTAAAAATAGGAATTAAATTCCATATTAAAAGAAATAAAAAATGAAACTTTAGATTAAATTATTTATCCAAATCTGAACATCGCGGAGGCACTCTTCGGAAATTTCGTGTCCCATTCGGTAAGATTTAAATTCAAGCGGAGTTTTATTTTTTTCGAAAAGATTTTTTGTCTCGGTGGCTTTTGAAAATGGAACAACCATATCCAACTCGCCATGAGTATGCAGAAAATTTATTTTTGAAGATTCGTTCCATTTATAATTAAATATTTTCTGATTAATTACATAACCACTTTGCGCAATTATTCCGGTAAAAATTTCTGGGCGAGTTAAACCAACTGCGTAAGCCATCATTGCACCTTGACTAAAACCGAGCAAGAATATTTTTTTATGATCGAAAATAAAATTATTAATAATCGAATCGATAGTTTCGTTTAAAGAGTTGAGACTTTCGCTTAATTCATTTTCATTATTCATTAGGTCATCGCTTAATTCAAACCAAGCAAATCCTCCGTAACGATATTTTTTAGAAGCGCGAATACTTATTGTAAAAAAATTATCATTTAAAATTGGTCCAAGCATTAATAAATCTTTTTCATCTGCACCACGCCCGTGAAGCATTATTAAAAGAGGAGAATCTTTTGTCAATCCATTTTTTGGTGGAATTTTTTCGAAATGAAGAGTTGCCATAATTTTATTTTAAAATATTCTGGATTCCAACTCTAATCATCATTACTGCGATTGCAACCATAAATAGAGATGCGATTTTTGCAAATGCACGAGAGCCACCATCGCCGAGTAATTGAATAATTTTATTTGATTGACGAAAAACGAAATAGACTATAAATAAATTTATTACTAGCGAAAAAAAAGTTAGCAAATATCCAAACTGGTCAACTACTATTATAATAGATGTGAGCGCGGCTGGTCCCATAATTAGTGGAATCCCAATTGGCACAATGCCGATAGATTTACCGGGATTTCGCTGAGCATCGTTTACGAAAAATAAATCTGTAATTGCAAGAACGAGTAAAATAATTCCGCCACCAATTCTAAAATCATTTTCAGTTATGCCGAGAAAACTAAAAATCAATTTTCCAGAAATCAAAAAGACCATTGCAATCACACCAGCAGTAAAAGTTGCGTCGCGAATTAATTTTTTTTTAATTTTTGGTTCAAGTTCGTGCGTGAGAGAAATAAACATCGGGATTACTCCAACGACATCAATCGCAACAAAAATCGGTATAAATGCAAGCCCAAATTGATGAAATGAAAAATCCATTTAAACCTTGATGCCTTGCAGTTTTAAATTTTCGCGTATAATTTTTGCAATATTTTTTGCATCAATCAAAGCATGCGATTGGGCATTTGCGATTGCCTCTTCTAAAGTTCCTTTTTTTTCGGATAAAAATTTCCAAATCGAATATCCCAATCGCACTTGGTCGTTTGGCTCGCGAGTTGGAATTGATGAAACACTTTTGTATGCAATTTTTTCTAAACTTGCATCGTCAAAAAATTTTATTGTTGATGGAGCATTTGTTGTCATAAATTTCCTTTTCGTTTAATTTGAATATATTTAAAAATCCCGGGAGAAATTGAAAGCAAAACAATTAATATAATAATGTAGTAAATATATTTTTCAATATTTGGGATAAAAGTTCCTAAAAAATATCCGAGCAAAGTCATCGAAGAAATCCAACCAATGCCACCGAGAATATTATATTTTGCAAATTTTTTATATTGCATTTGAGCGATGCCAGCAACAACTGGGGCAAAGGTTCGAGCAAAAGGCATAAACCGCGCAAGTACAATTGTGATGTTTCCATATTTTTCGTAAAACTCTTTTGTTTTAATTAAGTGAGAGCGTTTAAAAAATTTAGTTTCAGGACGAGAATACAAATAAGTACCACCATGTTTACCAATGTTGTAACCAACCGCATCGCCAATTATTGCAGCAATGGTTAAAATTAAAATTAAAAAAGTAATTTCAAAATCACCTTTTGCGGCAAATAATCCGGCAGTAAATAAAAGCGAATCGCCGGGAAGAAAAAAACCAATCAGCAAACCAGTCTCGGCAAATACAATTGCAAATAGCCCAATATAACCAGCCCAACGGACGAGTTCTTGAACATCGGAAAGTTTAGAAAATAAATCTGAAATGATTTCCATAAAAAATTATTTAAATAAAAAAATTAAAATTGCGCCAAGTGCAATTCTATAAATGATAAAAATATATGTCGTGTGAGTTTTAAGATATTTAATCAAAAAGTCAATCGCAAAATATCCGACAATTGCGGAGGAAGCGATTGAAGCAAAAATATTTGCGATTCCGATTTCCGAAATAAAATTTTTCATTTGATAAAGTTCAAGCATTCCGCTTGCAAGAACGGCAGGCAAACTTAAAAGAAACGAAAAGCGTGCGGCGTCGCTTCTGGCAAATCCCAAAAAAAGCCCAGCAGTTAAAGTTGTGCCAGAGCGAGATGCGCCCGGAATTAGCGCAAACATTTGACCAATGCCAATTAAAAGCGCGTCAATCCAATTTGCATTTTCAATTTTGCGAGTGTGAGTGCTAATTTTTTCTGCAAGAAATAAAACAATTGCTAAAATTATTAGCGCGCATCCAATCACAAAAAAATCTTTTGTTAAATTTCCCTCAATAATTTTTTTGAAATACAAACCAACTGTCGCAATTGGTAATGTCCCCAAAATTAAATACCAACCGAGACGGGCTTCTTTCAATCCTGATTTTGGATTTTTCAAAAACGAAAAACCATCGGTAAAAAAATTTTTTGAAATCGAAAAAATATCTTTTGAAAAATAATAAAGGACAGAAAATAATGTTCCGAATTGCGTAACTGCAATAAACGCTGTCCATCTTTCTGGGTAATCTGGATTTATCAAACCAAAAAATTTACCTGCGATTGTTAAATGCGCGGTGGAACTGATTGGTAAAAATTCCGAAAGACCTTGAATGATTCCGAGAATAGTTGCTTCGAATATTGACATTTGTTTTTTTATTTGTGATGAACTGAGTCGAAAATATCAAAAAATCTCTCTATTACAAAATCGTTTTTCAGCTCTCTTTTTTTTCTTATATTATTTTCAAATGAGTTCAATTTATAAATATCTAAGAACATTAGCCGACAAAGAACATTACACTGTAAAAATTTTACTTCTTGTAATTTTTGTAATTTCGGTAGCATTAATGTTTCCTGTTGGGAAAAGTTCTCCGCAAGAGTATGAAATTGGAGAGATTTGGACAGAGGAAGATTTGGTTGCATCGCTCTCTTTTCCGATTTATAAAACAGATGAGGAATATAAAAAGGATTGCGAAAACGCTTTAAAAAATCTTTACGATATTTATAAAATAAACCAACAAGTTTCTAAAAACAAAATTGATTCCCTCCAAATATTTTTTAGCGAAATAAATAATTTATCAGAAAAAGATATTGCAAATTTAATTATGCTTTACGAATTAAATTTAAATCAAAACGAAATCGAGATTTTATCAAAATCTAACAAGTGGCAATTAAGTAAAACGATTACAAATTTTTTAAATGAAATATATTTAAAAGGGATTGTAGAAAATAAAATTGATACAAGTAAAATGATTGTTTTGAGAGTTGGTTTTAACGAAGAGTTAATTCCACCAAATGAATTTTACGATTTAAATCAAATTCAGCAAAAAAGTGAAAAATATTTTTCAAATAAATATTTCAACCAAAACGAACTTAAAGTTATTGCAATAAAAATTGCTATTTCGTTTTCCAAACCAAATGTAAATTTTCAGGAAAAGGAAACTTTGGCTGAAAGAAAAAGCATATTATCTGGGATTTCTATTACAAATGGCGCGGTTTCAAAGGGAGAAAAAATCATTTTAACAAATGAAAAAATCTCAACCGAAACAATTCGCAAACTTCGCGCATATCAAAAATTGATGTACGAAAAAATGGACAACTTAGAGGTCGTGATAAGTTTTGGTGGCAAAATACTTTTTGTTTTTTTATTGGTCTCATTATTTTTAACCTATCTTTTTTTCTTTGAAAGAAAAATATTTTTAGACAACACAAAAATTCTTTTAATTTTACTAATTATATTTTTTGAATGTTTGATTGCATTTTTAATTGTTCAACTTGAATTGCCAAGAGCATATCGTTTTTTAATTCCACTTCCGGTTGTTGGATTGCTAATGACAATATTATTTAGCACCTATGTCGGATTTTTAAGTTCGGTGCTCGCATCGTTTTTAGTAAGTGGAATTTTAGGAAACGATTACGCGATGCTTTTGCAAATGTTAGTTGGTGGTGCGCTTGGCGTAATTAGTATTCGCGATATAACCGAGCGAACTCAAATTTTTCGTTCGATAATTTTTCTCTTTAGCGGATTTGGAATACTTTTAATAATTCACTCGATGATGCTCAACTCAGAAATTTCTGTTGCAAGTGTATCGATATTTTTCTCTGGGATAAATTCTGTCTTCTCTTCAATTATAACTTATGCGATTGTAATTTTACTTGAGAAAAAATTTTCGTTTTCAACAAATTTTGTATTGATTGAGTTTGATAATTTAAATCATCCAATTTTAAAAAAACTTGCGGCAAAAGCTTCGGGGACATTTCATCATAGTGTTACAATGGGCACACTTGCAAATGATGCCGCCAATGCAATTGATGCCGATTCAACTTTAGCGAGAGTTGGCGCATATTATCACGACATCGGAAAGATGCAAAACCCAACTGCATTTATCGAAAATCAAATTGGGAAAAAATATAAACCCGAAAAAATTAATCCTTTATCAAAAGCTCGTGCGATAAAAAATCATATTGAAAATGGAATTAATATCGCACGCGAAGAAAAACTTCCGCAATCAATTATCGATTTTATTCCGATGCATCACGGCACAAGATTTATTGGTTCGTTTTACGAAATGGCTCTTCAATCAAAACGCGCCGAACAAAAAATAAATATTAGCGATTTCAAATATTCTGGTCCGAGACCAAACTCAAAAGAAACTGCAATCGTTATGCTTGCCGATGCGATTGAAGCCTCAACGCGCGCACTAAAAAATCCGACACTAAAATCGATTGAAGAAAATATCGAAAAAATTTTTGAAGAAAGATTGCGCGAAGGCGAACTTGATGAAACGCCACTTACTATCCGCGACCTCGCAAAAATTAAAGCAAGTTTTTTAAAAGTTTTAGTCGGGTTTCATCATTCGCGAATTGTAAGTCCATCAAAATTTAGCGCCAAAAAATGAAACGAACAATTGAAAAATATTTGAATTATTTGAATTTGGAAAAAGGATTGTCGTTAAATACAATTGAGTCGTATAAAATGGATTTAAAAAAATACTGTGAGTTTTGCGAAGCAAATAAAATTTTAAATCCGAAAGAAATTACGCCAAAATTTGTATCGAACTATATTCAAACTTTGCGCAAAAATGGCTTGGCGCCGCGAAGTATTTCGCGGCATATTTCGTCAATTAAAAATTTTCACTCTTTTATAATTGAAATTGGTGGCGCAAATACAAATCCGTTTGATGTTGTTGAACCGCCAAAACTTGCTAAAAAACTCCCCGATATTTTAACTTTATTTGAAGTTAATAAAATTTTAAAATCGATTACGCCAAAATTAAATTCAAAAAATAAAATCCATTTGCGCAATAAAGCAATAATTGAAACTTTATATGCAACTGGGATTAGAATTTCCGAATTGCTTAATTTGTCGCAGAAAGATATTTATTTTGAAGAAGAATTAATTCGCGTTTTCGGAAAAGGTTCGAAAGAAAGAATTGTGCCAATCGGGAAGCCAGCGCTTGAAGCAATTAAAATTTATCAAAATGAAATTAGAAACGAACTTGCGAAAAGTAAAAAATCGAACGACATTTTATTTTTAAATTCGCGAGGTAAAATTTTATCTCGTATGGGCGCGTGGAAAATTATTTCAACTTATGTTCGTAAAGCAGGAATTCAAAAACATATTCATCCGCATACTTTTAGGCATACTTGCGCAACACATTTGCTTGAAGGAGGCGCCGACCTTCGTTCTGTTCAGGAAATGCTCGGACATGAAAAAATTTCCACAACCGAAATTTATACGCACATCGATAGAAGTATGTTAAAAGTTGAACATCAAAAATATCATCCAAGAGGATAAGATTTGAAAAACGAAAAAGTAATTATTTTGGCTGAGGAAAAATTTTCTCCATTAGAATCAAAAACTGCAAACGCCGCAATTATTTATTTAACGAATCAAGTGCTTGCAGTTATCGATAGTATGCAAGCAAATAAAACTTCGCAAGATGTACTTGGTTACGGTGGTTCAATCCCAGTTTTAAAATCAATCGAAGAGGGATTAAAATTAAAACCAACTGCGCTTTTAATTGGCATCGCACCGCCCGGTGGCAGATTGCCAGAAAGTTGGAAACAAATGATTCGCACCTCGCTTGAAAACGGATTAAATATTTACAGCGGCTTGCACACCATTTTAAATGATGACGAAGAATTTAAAAATCTTGCAAAAAAATATAATTGTAAAATTACAGATTGGAGAAAAATTCCGGAGCGATACGAAGTTGTTACAAATGGAAATTATCTCACTCGAAATGCAAAAACAATTCTCTCTGTTGGAGTGGATTGTAACATCGGAAAAATGACAACCACTTTGCAAATCTATCACGATTTTTTAAAAAAAGGATTTCGTGCTGATTTCATCGGAACTGGACAAACCGGAATAATGATTTCGGGCAAAGGAATTGCGGTCGATTCCATTATTAGTGATTATATTGCAGGCGGAATTGAACTTTGCATTGATGAGTCGGATAAACTTGGATTTGATTTTATTTTTGTTGAAGGACAAGGCGCGCTAACTCATCATGGATATTCTGGCGTAACAATGGGATTAATTCATGGGACGATGCCCGATGCGATGATTCTTTGTCATCAACCAACACGAAAAGTTGATAATTATAATTTGCCGTTACCAAGTTTAAAAAAATTAATTGATTTGCACGAAGGAATTGTAAAATTTTTTAAAGAGACAAAAATTGTTGGCGTTGGATTAAATTCGATTGGATTGAGTGATGAAGAAAGTATGCGAGTGGCAGATGAAATCCAAAAAGAAACCGGACTACCTACAATTGATACATTTAGATTTGGTGCAGAAAAAATTTCAAACGCTTTGTTAAAATATTTTGGAAAGTAATTTTTACTCGATGGAATTAAATTTTAAAAAATGAACGACTTAAAAATTTTTTCAAAAGAAAATATTCATAATCAAATTAAAAATGCCCAATACAAAAACGGATATTTTGTTTTAAATTTTTATATTGATGAAAATAATAAATTCTCTAAAACTTCAACATCTAAAATTGAAAAATTTTATCTTTATCCAACAGGTGGGACTTTAAGAGATAGTTCTTTCAATATTGTATTTTACGATTCACAATTTGATACTTATCGGGGTTTTAAAATCCCGGGAAAAGAATAAATGAAAACAGAAGAAATTTTAGAAAGTATCACTGGTGGGTTTTTTGCGCTGGATGAAAATCTAATAATTACTTATTGGAACAAATCTGCCGAAGAGGGAACTGGTTACAAACGAAAAGAAGTTCTCGGAAAAAATATTTTTGAAATTTTCCCAAATGCGAAAGATGCTGAAATCGGTCGGCGCTATACTTTGGCAATGCAGTCGCAAGAAGTGCAATCTTTTTCTTCATCGTATGCGGATGATCGACACGAAGCGTGGTATTCAATAAAAATTTATCCAAACCAAAATGGGCTTTCTGTTTTTTTTCAAGATGTAACCGAAGAAAAGCGACACGAAAAACAACGCGACATTTTGCTCGAAGCCTCTCGTTTAATAAATTCATCAATCAAAATTGATACGCTCACACTTAAAATAATCGAACTCTTCGCGAAATATTTAGAAATCGATTCTAACGACATAAAATTATTTTCTGTAAACGAAAACGAACTAAATTTAATTTCACCTCAAAATGAAAACGAGAGCATCAATAAAATCTCATTAAACAAGCGTAAACTCGCAATTGTGGAGGCAGTGAATAGTTCCTCAATTATTGCGTCGGTGGATTTGAGTCGTTCGGTTTTATTTGAAAAAACACCCGATAAAATTATTTCATCACGAAAAAGAAATGTTGTGGCTTTCCCAATTAAAATTGATAAAACAATTATCGCGGCAATTGAACTTCTTCCGTTTGGTTCAAAAGATAAAATTGAGCGAGAGATTTCATTTTTGACATTGCTTGCGAATGAATTTGCGCTGGGATTAAATCGATTGCAATTAAATGAAGAGCTTCGCGTAAAAAATATTGATTTAGAAATGAAAACCGATGAACTTCAAACTGCACATCAAACTTTAAAAAGATTTTTAGCGTTTTTCTCGCACGAGCTTCGTTCGCCATTAACTTCAATTCTCGGATTTTCAGAACTAATTTCAACCGAAGAAAATTTAACCGAAATTCAAGCCAGAGATTATTCCACAAGAATTTATGAAAACGGAAAACATCTTTTAAATTTAATCAACGACATTTTAGATCTCTCAAGACTTGAAGCAGGAAAATTAGAACTTCACTTTACACAAATTGATGCAAGAAAATTTTTTGATTCTCTACTTGCTTCGTTTAAACCGCAATGTGATTTACGAAATTTATCTTTCACATTAAAAATTGATGAAGAGATTGAAACAATAATTGCAGATGAAGTTAGACTCAAACAAATTTTTGTAAATTTAATTTCTAATGCAATTAAATTTAGTTACGACAACACTTCAATTTTAATTATTGCATCACGCGAAAAAAATAATTTCATTTTCAAAATTAAAGATACCGGAATTGGTATTTCTCGTTCAGATATTCAAAAATTATTTTCACCATTTTATCAAACGCAATCATCAACACAAAAAAATATGGGAAGTGGTTTGGGGCTTTCAATCACAAAAAAATTAGTCGAGCTTCATCAAGGAGAAATTTCTGTTTTAAGTGAAGCGCAAAAAGGTAGCACATTTATTGTTGAGCTCCCATTAATGGTTCAAGCCTCACAAGAAGGAATTGAAACTTTAAACGCGCTAAAAGCAACAATTGCGCAACCTCCAAAACAAACTAAAATTTTAATTGTTGAGGATAAAGAACACGCAAGAGAATTACTCGTAAAAATTTTTACCGATGCCGGCTACATAATAGATGTCGCTTCAAGCGGCGTCGAAGCAATCGAAAAAGCAAAATTGTGGAAACCCGATGTGATAACTCTCGACATACTTTTGCCGATGAAAGATGGTTGGCAAGTTATGCGCGAACTTAAAGAACATCCGATTTGCAAAAATATACCAATCATCATTATCTCTATGATTGACGAGCGAAAACTCGGTTTCGGACTTGGCGCCGCGGAGTATTTTGTCAAACCTATTAAGAAAGAAGTTTTGCTCGATTCAGTTCGCTCGATTGCGACAAAATATTCTTTGCAACAAAAAAGCGCGCGCATACTTGTAATTGATGATGACCAATCCAGCACAGATTTAATAAAAATAATTTTGGAAGCCGAAGGCTGTACAATTTTTGTTGCGCATAACGGTAAAGATGGTTTACGATTAGCAAACGAACACCGCCCCGATTTAATTATTTTAGATTTGATTATGCCCGGCGGAATGAGTGGCTTTGATGTTGCACATGAATTAAAACATCAAGGTGCAACTGTAAATATTCCAATTATTGTTATGACAGGAATGGAAATTGATGATGAGACACGTTCTCAACTTGAAGGATTTGTAGTTAGCTTGATGAAAAAATCTGGCTTCACTAAAAAAGATTTGTTAAAAGAAATTTCATTTTTAGAAAAAAAATAATTGGATCACTTTTCACTCGCTTGGTGGATTTATCCCGTTTTACTTTTCGTTGGTTTCATAACAGGATTAATTAATTCCATTGCTGGAGGTGGAGGATTAATTAGCGTTCCGTTTTTAATTGCAATTGGAATGCCTCCGCATTTTGCACTCGGAACAAATAAACTTCAAGCAAGCATCGGAAGTTTTATTTCTTCGAATTATCACATTAAAAGAGAAGTTGTAAAATTAAAAGAAATTAAAATTGGAATTATTTTTTCTGCTTTGGGTGCAATAGTTGGCGCGATAAGCGTTCAACAAATTAATCCTAAAACTTTAGAGTTAATAATTCCAATTTTACTTTTAATAGTTTTAATAAATACTTTACACTCGCCACAATCAACTTTAACAAACCGAAAAGAAAAAATTTCAAAAAATATATTTTATATTATTTTTGGATTTGCATTTGGTTTTTATGATGGATTTTTTGGTCCCGGAGTTGGGTTGCTATGGGCATTTTCATTCTCAGCATTTCTTGGATATAACTTATCTAAATCTACTTCGCACACTTCGGTAGTTAATTTTACAAGTAATTTAGTTGCGCTAATAATATTTTTAATAAACGGAGTAGTTTTATTTCTGCCAGGAATAATTATGGGAGTTGGGCAAATAATTGGCGCAAGAATTGGTGCGCAACTTGTAATTGAAAGAGGAGCAAAATTCATCCGTCCAATTTTTATTTTTATGACGAGTGCGGTAATATTAAAAATTATATTTAAATATCTTCCTTGATTAAAAAACGAGATTTAACTATCTTTGTAAAGATTTTCGGGGCGTAGCCGAGAGTGGTCCCAAGGGGATTCCTTCGGAACTAGAGCGTGGCGCCTATGGCGCCAAAGTCGGAGAAAGAAATCCGAAACGGCTTGAAAAAGAAAATTGAAATAAAGAATCATCGGGGCGTAGCTCAGCCTGGCTAGAGCGTGGCGCCTATGGCGCCAAAGTCGGAGAAAGAAATCCGAAACGGCTTG
>ERZ1292623.4855-Hain-H51-01um-R1-4855-length-10904-cov-4_pt1 | contig 10904 bp, 13 predicted proteins | sample MGYA00564398_ERZ1292623 | MGnify/ENA primary metagenome ERZ1292623 (study PRJEB36523, sample SAMEA6512633) | groundwater metagenome | collected 2019-01-07 | study: AquaDiva: Metagenomics assemblies of 32 groundwater samples
TTATAAGTAGCTGTTAAGTTAATAAATTAGTAAGCTTTTGCTCGAGAGTCAGCTGATCGAAGACAGAATCTTCAATCTTAAAATACTGATCAAACTTTTTGGCCAGTTTGGGGTTTTTGTAAAGAACGTAGAACCAGCGGTAGCCCGGCTCTTTGAAGTCATCCAAGCTGAAAAGATTTTCGTTATAGAAATGGTTTAAATCCCGAACCGCTACTGGATCGACAAGGCTCGCCGGAAGAAAGTTGACCAAGATTATCTTTAACCAGTGCGGCAGATAGTTACTTTCAAATTTGATGTAGGAGCAGCCAAATTGGTCGATTTCTTTTTTGATCACTTCTTTTTTCGGTTTGTTCTGCTGAAAGTGCTCTGACAACCAGGGATGGTCTCGACCGTGAAGTGATCGGTAAAACTCGTTAGCTAGTCGTTCGGCCTGATCGGTTTCCGGTAATTCGAACGGCGCGGCAATAATAACTAAATCTTTGGCGACCCGGTAACATTCCTGGAGAAAATTGGCTTTCCTTTCGTCGCTGATATGCTCAAGAACATCCATCGATACCACGGCGTCAAAGCTATTGTCGGCAAATTTCATCTTGGTCGCGTCGCCTTGAACGTACCGATAATTGGGATCCTTCTCATTTTGGGGCAAAAGATCAATAACGGTTAACTGGTAAGGCAACTTGTCCTCGTCAAGCGCTTGATGAAAATACTTACTCCCACCACCGACATCAAGCAGTTTAATCGGCGTCTTATTAAAGTTCTTTTTTAAGAGCTCTTTACAGATGAAGAAACGGCTGTAGGCGTCGGGACTAAGGCTCAAATATTCTTTTCTTGCGGCATTAGTCATGACGAAGTGAGAAATCTTCTTTAGTTAACGAAAGATTGGGATTGTAGTACGGATCGCCTTGTTTGAGAACGTCGCCCCAGCGAGCCTGAATTCGGTCGATCTCTTGCTTGAATCGAGCCTGTTTTTCCGGCGTGTCTTCGTAGCCACGACTTTTACTTTCGAGGTGGTAGAGCTGGGCGTGCGGCGTCCAGACGATCAGCTTGCCTAGACCACGAATTTTCAGACAGAGATCGACATCGTTAAAGGCCACGGAGTAGCCCTCGTCAAAACCGCCGACCGCTTCAAAGACAGCCCGAGGAATCATGGCACAAGCAGCGGTGACGGCGCTTAAATTTTGGGGTACAACCAGCCGGCCGAAGTAACCGTGCGAATTGGTCGGTAAATATTTATGGGAATGCCCAGCGACCCCGCCGATCCCCAAGATAACCCCAGCATGTTGAAAAGTGGCATCCGGATAGAGCAATTTGGCGCCGACGGCGCCGACGTCCGACCGGGCGGCAAATTCGAGCATCGCCTCAAGCCAATCAGAGCTAATAACTTCGGTGTCATTGTTGAGAAATAGCAGTTGGCTGCCGCTGGCTTGAGTAACGGCATAATTATTTATAGCCGAAAAATTATACGGCTTGTCCCAGTTAACGATCTTAATTTGAGGATTTTTTTTAAATTTGGCGTAGAGTGATCTGGTCGCCGCTTCAACACTACCGTTATCAGTCAATATAATTTCATAATTAAAATATGTTGAGTGACTAATGATTGATTCGACACAATCCTTCAGCAATTCGGTTTGATCTTTGGTCGGAATGATAATCGAGACAAGCGGCGGTGGCGTCGGCAAAGTGAATAACACCCGAGCCGAACCAAAAAATGGCCCATCGACGACCCGACCGGTCATTTTTAACCGATCGAGATGAGCGGCAACTGCTTTTTTGGTTGAATATGAGGCGTAACTTTTTGACTTAATATTGGAGGAGGTTGAGTTCTGGTGTTCACGCCAGTGATAAAGAATTTTCGGGATATGAACAATCTTTTTTGCTTGCTCGGTTGCCCGTAAAACCAAATCGTAATCTTGGCTACCCTCGAACCCTTCGCGGATATGACCAATTTTATCGAGTAAAGTTCGCTTAATAACCATTAAATGAGTGATGTAGTTATAGCTCCGCAGAGTGTCCGGACTCCAGTCAGGTTTGAAATGGGGCTTTAGGCGAGTTCGGCCGCGACGAGTCAGTTTATCCTCGTCGGAGTATATTAAATCGGCCAGCGGCGTGGCGTTAATGGCGAGGGCCACTTCATAAAGAGCGAACGGCGCTAGGGTGTCGTCGTGGTCCAAGAATGTCAGATACTCGCCCGTTGCTAGTTCGATCGCCGCGTTGGTGTTGCCAGCGATACCTTGGTTCGTTTTCAGGTATTTAATCTGAATTCGCCCTTCATTACCGGCCAGTTGCTGGAGGTGAGTCCGCGTTTCCGGTTGGCTACTGCCATCAGCCAGACAAAGCTCCCAGTTGACGTAAGTTTGATTTTTAACCGACTTGATCATCGGCTCTAAAAATTCCAGCGGCGTATTATAAACCGGGACGATAATCGAAATTTTCGGCTGAATTTTGAAAGTATGTTTCGTCTGCGCCTCCAACTCCAAAACTGTCGGTTCGTTGGCGATGATCCAACGCTGGTAAGCGCCAACGTCGTCAAAGGCGTATTCTTGGTTGAAGCTGGTAAAAAATCTAACTTTTTCGGCCGCCTTACTTAAAAACTGGACGAAACCGTAGGTTCGGATATACCAAATAACCTTGCGCCAATTATTTGTTGTTAGTTGGTTGGCCATGCGTTTGGCGACGTGAACAGTTTTTTTGATCATTTTACAAACCTCTGTGAGTAAACCGAATCCGTACTCGCTTTCATCAGGCGATAGGGGAAGGCTTAAAAGTTGTCACGAGTTTACCGTCTTTAATCTCAATAATCCGATCACAAAAACGTTCCATCGTCGTCCGGTCGTGAGAAATTAAGATAATCGTCACACCGCTCTCTTTAAATTGGTTCATCTTGATCAAGCACTTTTGCTGAAAATTCTCGTCGCCAACGGCCAGAATTTCATCGATCAATAATATCTCCGGGTCGGTGTGAATCGCCACCGAAAAGCCAAGTCGGGCCATCATGCCGGAAGAATAAGTTCGGATTGGCTGATCGATAAATTCGCCTAACTCGGCAAAAGCGAGGATTTGGTCGAGTTTGGCCAATATCTCAGCTTTGGTCAGACCGAGCAAGATGCCGTTCAGGACGGCGTTTTCCCGACCGGTTAGATCAAAATGAAAGCCGGCACCGAGCTCCAGTAACGGCGCCACTTTGCCGCAAACGGTCAGTCGGCCTTTAGACGGCTTGATTACCCCGGCGATCATCGCCATGACCGTGCTTTTGCCGGCGCCGTTCGGACCCATGATGCCAAAAGCTTCGCCCTTACGGACCGCAAAACTTAGCCCGTTAACCGCCCAAAATTTGCTTTCTTTAATCTGTTTAACCGCCGCCGGCAGATTAATCAGAAAGCGTTTGATCCCACCGGTAATTTGATGGTAAAGCGGATAATATTTCCAAACATCATCGAAGATGACAATCTTTTCTGCTTCCATATTCTTCAGAGTACCTCGGCGAACCGCGGCTTTAAACGGTTAAATGTGACATAGCCAAATAGAAAAATACCGACGGCGTAAACAATCGAGAGCCAAAAGTACGGCCAGTTAACAGCGCCAAACAAGAATATATCCCGATAGTTAATAATCAGCAAAGCCAGGGGATTGAGATAGATGATAAACTTCAGAGAATCGGGGATCATGCCGAGGGCGTAAATAATCGGTGTGGCGTAAAAGAGCATATTAAGTAAAATAGCGATTAAGCGTTCTAAATCTCGAAAAAAAACGTTGACCGAAGCGACTAAGAGTGAGATGCCCAGAATAATAAAGAGCTGAACTAAAACCAGGACCGGAAACAAAATAATATGGGGAAAATAAATCGGTTGATGATAGATAATCAGAAATAATCCTAGCACCGGCAGAGACAGGACGAAGTGGACCATATCATTCAGCACCCCGGCGTAAACGATATATTCGCGGGGAAAGACAGTTTTTTTAATTAAATTAGCGTTACTAATCATACTGACCGAGCTAGCAACAACCGAATTCAAAAACCACTGCCAAGGGAAAAGGCCAAGAATTAAAAACAAAACGTAATTTTCAATTTTTACCTTAAAAATGTACTGAAAGGCGACGAAAAAGACCAGGGCTTGGGCGAGCGGATTTAAAATCGACCAAGCGTAGCCAAGAATATTGTTTTTATAGCGAACTTTGATTTCTTTCCGGAGAAGCTCAAAGATTAGATCTCGATAATAACGGCTGGATTTTGTCATGTTTACTCGAAAATTTTACCACTTCCCCAAGAGAAAAAGTAGTTTAATTTGGTTGAGTGGGCCGTCTAGCAAGCCCAAGTATAATCATCACTACCATCCATGCGCGATCAAACTGGCCGGTTAAGAGCCGTTTAGCGAGGGTGAAGAGCATCGCTAGGTAAACCGTTGGCAGAGCAAGGGGAAAAAGTCGGCCTGTCATCACTAGGCGGTTTTTGACACCGTAATAATCAGCCAAAACGCTTTTTCGTCGGGAATGGGCTGACGACCCAATCGTCGCCCCTTCCTTATGGTAAACCCAGCTTTCTGGCGCGTAGCCAATTGACAGGCCTAGTCGGCCTGCTCTCGTTGCCCAATCAACTTCCTCGAAATACAAAAAATAACTTTCCTCCATCAGCCCGAGCTTGGCGACCGCTGACAGACGGACGAAAACAGAAGCGCCGACGATATAACTCATTTTTTGCTCAACGGTCGCTTGAGGAAGTTGAGTGCTAAGTTTTAGTCCCTGGCCAATATGACGACTCATCCCGACGAATGGGTAAAACCGATCTCCACCTTGAGTCTGAATTGTCTCGCGCTTCAAATAATCAAGAATCGTTGATCCCCAAAAACTAATTTCAGGACGTTTGACTGCTTCCGTGACCAAACTGTTAAGCGCCTCGGGATCAAGAACAACGTCGTTGTTGATAATCCAGACGTAGTCGGTTTCTGCCCCGGCCGAAAGGGCATAGTTCAAACCCCGATTATTGCCACCGGCGTAACCGTAATTGCGCCGGTTGCTAATCAAAACCACCTCGGCATCGAACGGGGCCTTGATTGAGTCAAGATCGGTCTCATTAATTTTGTGAACAACATGGTTGTGTCGAACCAAATAGTCCAGAATGGCCGCCTTGGAATTGTTGATCGAAGCGTTATCGCAAATGACGACCTGAAAATTGTCGCTCTCAAGCTTGAAAACACTGTCTAGGCACTCAACAGTATCTGGAGCGTTGTTCCAGTTGAGGATGACTATAAATACCTTTGCTGATGGGGTTTGTTTCGAGAATGTATTCACGCTTTAGATCTTAACACTCGGGGCGTTTGAGTGTAAGTGACTTTACAGGGTTCGGATAAAGTTTTACCCTAGAAACCATGAAGGGAATTATTCTGGCTGGTGGGTCGGGAACACGGCTTTACCCAATCACCCTGCCAACTTGTAAACAACTCCTGCCGGTTTACGACAAGCCGATGGTTTATTACCCGCTTTCAGTTCTGATGCTGGCTGATATCCGCGAGGTCTTAATTATCGCCACTCCGAAAGATATCGGCCGGTTCGAGGAAATATTCGGCCACGGCCGTCAGCTGGGAATGAAAATAAGCTACGCCGTTCAGGATCAGCCGCGGGGTCTGGCCGACGCCCTGATAATTGGCGAGGAATTTCTTAGTGGAGCGGTGGCGGCGATGGTCCTTGGCGATAATATCTTTTTTGGCCACGGCCTGCCGTCCATTTTGGCCAAAGCCCGCCGCTCGGTCGAGAGTGACGGCGGCGCTCATATCTTTGGTTATTATGTCAGCGACCCCCAGCGATTTGGGGTGGTCACTCTCGATAGCGGCGGGAAAGCGCTCTCCCTAGAGGAGAAGCCGCGCCGGCCAAAATCAAACTACGCCACCCTTGGGCTTTATTTTTACGACAACCAGGCATCGAAAATCGCTTCCGCCATCAAACCATCTGATCGCGGCGAGCTGGAGATAACGACCGTCAATCAAGAGTATCTTAAGCGGGGAAAATTGAGGGTCAGCGTTCTCGGTCGTGGCTTCGCCTGGTTTGACGCCGGCACCGCCGACTCGTTACTGGAGGCGGGCGAGTTTGTGGCGACGATTGAGAAGCGAACCGGCCTAAAAATCGGTTGCGTTGAAGAGGTCGCCCACGCCCTTGGGTTCATAACCGACGCCCAGTTGGCCGCACTGGCCAAGCCCCTAAGTAAAAGTAACTACGGCCAGTATCTGTTACGGATACTGAAGGAGAAGCCATTTTACAGTCAGCCATGACAATCCAGAGTCAACGGCGGCGGTCTTTTGCCCGGCGCCAATACTTTTATCAATCAGTTGGGTTGTGAATATAAAATGAGAATTTTAGTCACCGGCGGCGCTGGTTTCATCGGGGCGAATTTCTGCCGCTACTTGCTGGAATGTCGGCCAAAAAGCCAGATTACCGTCATCGACAAACTAACCTACGCCGGTAACAAGGCCAACCTTGGCGGTCTCGCCAAAGATCGGCTGGAATTTGTTCTCGGCGACATCTGTGACGAAAAGAAGATTGACAAGCTCGTTCAAGAAAACGATATCGTTGTCCATTTTGCCGCCGAATCGCATAACGACAACTCTCTGCGAGAACCGTGGCCATTTATTGAGACGAACATCGTCGGCACTTACCGAATCCTTGAGGCCGTTCGCAAGTACGACAAACGGCTCCACCACATCTCGACCGACGAGGTTTTCGGCGATTTGGCTCTTGACGACAAGGCCAAATTCAACGAGGCAACGGCCTATAATCCCTCTAGCCCCTACTCCGCCTCCAAGGCCTGCTCCGATCATCTCGTTCTAGCTTGGGTTCGGTCGTTCGGTCTGAAGGCGACCATCTCCAACTGTTCCAATAACTACGGCCCCCTTCAACACATCGAAAAGTTTATTCCTCGCCAGATAACTAACATCCTCGAAGGCCAGAAACCGAAGCTCTACGGCGCCGGCGCCAATATCCGCGACTGGATTCATGTTGACGATCACTGCTCGGCGATTCTAGCGGTGATTGAAAGGGGTCGGGTTGGCGAAACTTATCTGATCGGATCCGCCGGCGAGAAAAGCAACAAAGTAGTTTTAGCCACAATTTTGGAACTGATGGACAAACCAAAAAATTGGTTTGAGCCAGTGGCTGATCGTCCGGGCCACGATCGTCGCTACGCTATTGACTCGACCAAAATCAAGGACGAATTGGGTTGGCGACCAAGATTTAAAGATTTTCGAGAAGGCCTGGCATCGACGATCGACTGGTATCGCCAGAACGAAATTTGGTGGAAACCTCTCAAAGACGGGGTCGAGGCAGCTTACAGAGCAAAGGGACAATGAAAACTGAAAACTGTCAACTGGTAACTGTCTGATGGCCGTCCCAACAACCGAAGTGACTGGGCAGACAACCGGAATCCCTGGGTTGTTGGTTTTCGACGTCACCAGCGTTGGTGACGAGCGCGGTTGGTTTCAGGAAAAATTTCACCAAGCCAAATTGGTGGCCGCTGGCTTGCCAGCTGATTTTAGGGTCGTCCAAAATAATCTAGCGTTTAACCAAGAAAAAGGCGTCACTCGCGGCTTCCACGCCGAGCCCTGGGACAAATATATCTCGGTAATAACCGGCCAAATTTTTGTTGCTTATGTTGATTTGCGACATGGCGGTAGTTTCGGCAAAATCGTCACTCTGGAAGTCGATAACAACAAAGCTGTTTTTGTGCCGCGAGGAGTTGGTAATTCCTATCAATGTCTGACTGCGGATGTTTATTATCTTTATAGTGTCAACGCTCACTGGAACGAGGCGGTCTACCAAACGAGCGCCTTTGTTAATTTGGCCGATCCAACTCTTGATATTGACTGGCCGATCCCGCTCGATCAAGCCATTTTGTCGGGGCGTGACCGAGCCCACCCTTTACTGAAAGATATTAAGCCTAATAACGCTAACTAATGATTGAAAGCAAGCTCTTCATTCTCGGCGCTTACGGCCAGCTTGGCCGAGGAATGCTGGAAAGATTTCCCGGCGCTAAGGCCGTCGACCGCGATACTTTTGATATGATCGATCAAGAGGTGATCGACAATTACGATTGGTCAGACGTGGAGATTATCATCAACGCCGCCGCTTACACCGATGTGGACGGCGCCGAAACCGCAGAGGGCCGCGTGGCGGCTTGGCAAGTTAATGCCGTTGGTGTCGGCAATTTGGCAACAATCGCCACTAAGATCGGAGCGACACTCGTTCATTTCTCAAACGATTATGTTTTTGACGGTCAAATTTACCCCCATCTCGAAACCGAACCGTTCTCGCCCTTAAGTGTTTACGGTCAATCCAAGGCGGCCGGCGATATTGCCGCCGCCACAGTCGCCAAGCACTATTTAATTCGGACTTCCTGGGTAATCGGCAAGGGCAAAAATTTTGTCCGGACAATGCTCGGGTTGGCCGAGAAGGGGGTCTCACCGAACGTTGTTGGCGATCAAACCGGTCGACCAACTTTTGTCGGCCAATTAGTTGACGCTGTCGAGCATTTAATCAAAACCGAGGCCGAATTTGGTACTTACAATGTTTCCAACGATGGTCCGGTTGTTTCTTGGGCCGATCTGGCCAGAGAGATATTCAAACTTAGTGGTCATAAAAATATTGTCGTCACCGACATCACCACCAAAGATTATAACGCTTCCAAGCCACTGGTCGCCCCTCGGCCGCTCCACGGCGAGTTTGATTTGAGCAAAATTACCGCCACCGGTCTAAAGTTGCGCTCTTGGCCTGACGATCTAATTGATTACTTTAAATCTGTTCAGTCGATTAGCTCAAACCTCTCTTAAAACTAAAAAGTGATCGGTTAAATTCGTAATAGTCGGGCGAAGCGGTCAGGGATCGGCTCATCTTTGTGGGCGTGGAAAGGAAGCTCCAGCGACAAAGCCACCAGCACTGATTCGACTTGGTGATCGGGAACCGCGAAATGGAGCACTGGCTTGAGGTTCGGTTGCTCAAGGTAGACAGTGATTTCGTCATTTGCTTCAGCAACCCAGAAGTTTTTTAGCTGGTGGTAACCCCAGAACGCCTCACCCCAACCAATACCCCTAGGCGTTATCTTAACTTTTCTACTACCGGGCTGAAGATGGGCGAGACGGAAGATGGCACTGCCAGCCGCCACGACGACAACGGCAAACAGATAGTTTTTAAGACTAATTGAGGCCAATAGACCGACTAATAGGAGTAGGCTAATGCCGATGTACCAGAGTTCATTTTTGGGGTGATGGGGGAAATCTTTCGACAGAAAGTTAATCTCCCTCTCTTTTTCGCCGACTTCTTTTGGTTGACGACTAACGACTTTCTTCTTGGCTTTAGCCATAATTCCACCATAGCATATTATGGTCAGATTAATTCTTCGCCGGATTACCACGGCTGGAAGCCTTTGGCTGTCGTTTCTTTGCGAAGCGGAGACGGGGCTTAGCAAGAGCAGTGATCTTCCGCTTGGCTACAGCTCTGGCACTTCGGCATACAGTGTCGGCTCGAGGCCGGTTCGCCGTGAGTGTGACTATCGTCATGACTATCTGATTCTTCTCCGCAGACAGCGCACTTCCAACCTTCGGTTTCCTTGTCGCACTTAGCGCATTTCATATGCTTTACCTCCTTCCCCTTGACCATACGAGTTTTTTCGACATAAGGCAAGATTGTCCAATGGCCCGCCCGACCATGTTTTTGGTTCAAAAACGAATTTCCAATTCTTGGCGAGGTCTGTTTGAGATAATCCCTGCCCGCAATCGCCTGGAGCGAATTCGACTGGCGGGCGAACGGAACTGGCTGGGCTCGGCCTGGAGTGAAACTGCCTCCTTCGCCGAAGGAGCTTAGGCTACGAAGGCCGAGTCGGCGGGCAGGTCGACGGGTGGCAGGGGAAGGATTAGGGTTCAACGAGGAACTACTACTTTAATAAATCGGCTGTAGTTTTTGGCTAGCGAACGATCAAAAGTCACAAATTCCTGACACTCTCCCAGAACCGCGCAAGCTACCTGTAAGGCGTCTTCATAGTCGCCACCGATCATATGTTCGAACGCCCAGTTAACTGTGGTGGCGTCTATCGGCAGTATTTTAAGTTCCGCCAGGGTATTTCTGACATCACTCGGACTAAGCGAATATTTCTTGCCAAAGTGGACAGCCAGGTGAACACTTAGCGAGGAAATTGCTAAACTGGGCTCCTTGGCTAGAAACTTCTTGGCCAACTCGTAGCGTCGGCGATTTGGCAGGATTACATCCAACAAGAAACTAGCGTCAATGAATACTAGGGGATCATTCGAGGCCATATTTTTTGGCCATATCTTGGTAGTAGATTTTCTTGTCGGGCCGGTCTTTATTCGACTTGACGCGAGAGCCAGCCAAAGAGCGCAGAAGTTCAGCTTTCTTCAAGAACTGGCGAGTGGCTAATTTTGTGCCCGGCATTGGAACGGCACTGGTTTTATTTGGCTGGATAGTAAAAGCCGGCTTGGAGCGATAAGTTACCTCAACAGACTCGCCACGGCGAGCCAAGTTGACATAAACTTCTAAATTATCTCGTAGCTCTTTGGCAGAGACTGTTCTCATAGTTTAAGTTTAACTTGAACTTGAACTCGTGTCAATATTTGTTATGGGGATTGCCTGTCAAGACCAACGCCGCGAAAATAAGGAGTGGGATATTTAAGAGCAAATCCTCTGGAATTCACAGAATTAGTTTAGGCAGTTTTTAATTTGGCGCATTTCTTAAAAATGTCGGCTCGAACTTTATACTGAATTCAAAACGGCTTGAAATTTCCCCGCGCGTCGGCTGGCGAGCCCGCCTAGCGGGCGAGCCAATGACTTCATCTCCCAACTGGCGGTGTTTTTTGATTGATGTTCGAACTTTCTTTGAGCAAACCCCCAACTAAGGAAGCCAGCCCCGCCAC
>ERZ1292623.3228-Hain-H51-01um-R1-3228-length-14002-cov-4_pt1 | contig 10902 bp, 10 predicted proteins | sample MGYA00564398_ERZ1292623 | MGnify/ENA primary metagenome ERZ1292623 (study PRJEB36523, sample SAMEA6512633) | groundwater metagenome | collected 2019-01-07 | study: AquaDiva: Metagenomics assemblies of 32 groundwater samples
AGAAATGAGCTTGGTGAACTGGCCCAACAGGCTCAGCGTTTCAGCTCCATACGCATCCTCACTGAGACAATCCACCGCCAGCACAGCGACAGGGTCTTTCGGCAAAACTCCCCCTCTCGAATAAAAAATCGGGACACCGACAAATGTCCTGACCGGTTCCGAGCCATCGTAGTATGTAAGAGTTTCGGCCTGACTGGAAGCGTTTACATTGCTGAGCAATGTCGGCTTCCCCATGATGGCGACTTGACTGACAAGATCTTGTCCAAGTTCTTGTCTCCGCTGCGTTGTGAACTTCTTACTTTCGGAAACGTGATTCTCGAGCACGAGCTGTTTCTTCTCGCTGTTCACCCAAAAAAGAGCAACCGTATGAGCAAAAGTTACTTCCTTGATAACAGCAAGGACTTTCTTGATAAGGAAATTAAATTCAGACCGCGGGCCTGTTTCACGTTTGAAAACATCCTCATCGACATCGAAGAAATCAGACAGGTGAAACTCATAGACTCTTTCCGCTGGCTTTAGCAAGGGCTTGCGCTGAACGTGGGAAGGCATGTGCGGTTCGGAATCTGATGGCGTTTTTTCGACAAATTCAACTCGATAAGGTTTTCCTTCACTTTGAAAGTCATCGAACACAAGCTTCTTCTGTGCCGATTCGCGCTCTTTCGACACGTCAGAAAGAATCTCCTCTTCTTTGTTCGCGTGGACTTTTTGTCGAATCGTCACGACGATGTACGCAAGCAAGCCGCTTGATGCGATAAATGAAAGAACTTTGACCACCCAGGATCCGGCAAGCAATCCCACCAAAAACAAAACGACGCCCGCCAAGACTGTCAGTTCCTGAATGAACGTGAGCGAGTTGATCCAGGAACGGAAGGTGCTTAGCCTTCGGGCGTCAAACATCGAATGTATGGGGTCGTAGATGGCCCTCAAGTTATGTTAATGTAGCCTTTTGGGCTTAGAAAATCAAGAACAAGTTGAGGTCGAGGGAGGTTTTTTGCTGAAATCTCCATCTTTAATATTGCATGCTTCAGGCTATGGAAGTTGCAGGAGTATATTTTTTTGGCTACTTTTTGAAAAATTCGCGGTTTTTACCACTGGCATTTCCCTCCTCTTACGGTATGAAAGCAGTCATCATGGCAGGCGGATTTGGCACTCGCCTCCGGCCTCTCACATGCAACCTCCCAAAACCCATGGTCCCCATGGGGAACAAGCCGATGATGGAGCATATCGTCTCCCTGTTGAAACTCCATGGAATCAAGAATATCGTTGCCACCTTGTTTTACCAGCCCGATGTGATTTCATCTTATTTTGGCGACGGCTCGAAATTCGGCGTCCAGATGCAGTATCGAAAAGCCGAGGCGGATTATGGAACTGCCGGGAGCGTCAGAACCGCAAAGGACTTCCTGGATGAACGCTTCATGATTCTCAGCGGGGATGTGCTGACCGATTTTGACCTGACCGCGGCAATTCGATTCCACGAGTCAAAAAAAGCCAAGGCCACTATCGTGTTAACCCGCGTTTCCAACCCGCTGCACTTTGGTGTCGTTTTGACACGCGATGATGGAAAAATCACTCGGTTTCTTGAAAAGCCCGCCTGGGGCGAAGTTTTCAGCGACACGATCAACACAGGCATTTATATCCTTGAACCCGAAGTGATGGACCTTGTTCCACCACAAGAAGAGGTGGACTTCTCCAAAAACCTTTTTCCGATGCTGCTGGAACAGGACATGGGACTCTACGGTTTCGTTTCCGAAGGCTATTGGAGGGACGTGGGAAATCTGAATGAGTATCAGGAAGCGCAGCTTGATATCCTGAGGGGACTTGTCCGCGTGAGCCTTGACGGGGAGAAAAAAGACAACGTTCATTCCGGACTCAACAGCAAACTTGAAACTGAGAAGAAGAACCTGGTCGGAAAAATCGTCATTGGCCGAAACACGAGAGTCCATCAAGGGGCGATGATCAGCAACTCCATCATCGGTGATGATTGCGAGATTTTTCCCGAGGCCGTCATTAGAAATTCTGTTCTGTGGAATGGCTGCCAGGTCGGAGTGAGGGCAGAGCTGTCTTCTGATGTGATTTGTTCCAAGTGTATCATCGGAGATGAGGCTGTGATTGCGGATAATGTATACATGAGCGACCAATGTGTCATCGGCAAAAACTCTCGTATTCTCTCGAACATCAAGCTCTGGCCGGAAAAATCAGTTGAAGAGGGCGCTGTTCTCACGAGGAGCCTCGTCTGGCAAGACCGATGGCTGCGGGATCTGTTCAGCGACGCGAGGGTGAGTGGGATCTCGAACATCGATATGAATCCTGAGTTTGGCGCCAAGCTGGGGGCGGCGTTCGGGGCATTTGTGGGCATGGGGTCCACGGTGGTAACGAGCAGGGATTCAGACCATGTTTCCCGGATGATGAATCGAGCCGTCATGACAGGCCTCATGTCGGCAGGCGTCCATTGCACAGACTTACGTGCAACTTCCATCCCGATCGTGCGGCATGAACTCAAGAGTGGCAAAGAGCGGGGCGGCATTCATGTCCGGAAATCGCCGTTCGACAAAAACGTCACCGACATCATCTTTTTCGATGGTGATGGAAAGGACTTGCCGACGAACAAAACCAAAGCCGTAGAAAGATTGTTCTTCGGGGAAGACTTTCCGCGAGCGCATTTTGAAGCCGTCGGCACGCTGAGCTTTCCTGAACGCACAACGGAGAGTTATGTTGAACGGTTTTTGTCGACGATCAACATCGAAGCGATCAGGTCCGCGGAGCTCAAACTCGTTGTCGATTTTTCCAACGGTGTGGCTTCAACGATTTTCCCTCACATTCTGGGCAATCTGAACGTTCAGGTCGTCTCCTTAAACGCGTATCTCGATAACCGAAGATTGACTCTCACCAAGGAGGAATTCGAGCAGGCTCTTAAGGAGCTCTCTTTCGTTGTCACATCTTTGAAATACGACGTCGGATGTAAACTCGACGCGGGAGCCGAAAAAATTAAAGTCGTCGACGAAGAGGGTAAGTGGATTGACGACGACCGACTGTTGACGTTGATGACCAAGTTTGTCGCTCTCGCGGACCCGAAGGTGAAAGCTATAGCCATCCCGATCTCGGCTTCGGGTGAGATCGACATGGTGGCGAAGGAACTTGGATTGTCCATCGAAAAAACACGTGACAGCCACCTTGCATTGATGCAAGCGGCAACGCAAAAGGATACGCATTTCGTGGGAGGCACAAAGGGAGGGTTCATCTTCAACGAATTCCTTTTTGCCTCGGACGGCATGTACTCCGTTGCGAAGCTACTCGAATGCATGGCTCTCACAAAGAAGCGACTGGGCCAGCTCGACCGTGAGACGCCGCGTCTTCATTTTGTCAAACGAAATGTTCCGTGTTCCTGGCAGTTGAAAGGTCGCGTGATGCGGCAGCTGATGAAGGATTCGGAGAATTCCAAACGCGACCTCATCGAAGGGGTGAAGATTTACCCGAAGAATCTCGGGGCTCTCACATCCATACTGCTCAACCCGGACCGGGCGCGTCCATTGTTCCATATTAATGCCGAATCGACCGACCTGCGCATTGCCGAACAACTTGCGGGAGAGTACGAAGCAAAACTGCTGAACTGGATCCGTTCAGACTAAATATCATTGGAAATTCTTTCATTTTGAATTACCTTTGTAGCGTTCGCAGCTGAAGAAATCCTTCTATGAAAATCACCGACATTCTCACAGAACAAGTTATCAGAACGAACCTGCCCGGTAGCTCCAAGGATGAGATCATCAACGCCATGATCGACCTTGCAGCGTCGCAGGACAAGGTGGTCGATAAAGAGAAGCTGCGGGCGGCCATCTTTGAGCGTGAGAAAATCATGTCCACCGGCGTGGGGTCGGGCTTCGCCATCCCGCACGGGAAGACCGATGCTGTGAATGATATTGTGGCCGCGTTTGCCGTCACCGCACAGCCAATTGATTATCAATCGCTGGACGAGCAACCGGTCCGCATCGTGTTCCTCCTGGTCGGGCGCGACAACATGGTGGGGCCTCATATCAAACTCCTGAGCCGTATCTCCCGCCTGATGAACAAAGAGGAGTTTCGGGCCAAACTGCTTGAAGCAAAGACTCCTTTAGAAATACTCGAGATTTTTCGTAAAGAGGAATCCTCGCAATTTGAAGTTTGACCCCTCTCCCGGCTCGTTTCCACACCAGCATCGTTTTGAGATGATACTTTGAAATACCGCTCGATCAAGGGCACAAAAGATATTCTTCCTTCTGAAACGGCCTCCTGGCTTCAGGTCGAAACCGTGATTCGAACGGTGATGAACGATTTCGGGTATCGGGAAATCCGGACTCCAATATTCGAACAGACCTCTTTGTTTGCGAGAAGCATCGGCGAGCTCACCGATATCGTCAGCAAGGAGATGTACACGTTTATCGACCGGAGCGATGAGAGCCTCACTTTGCGACCCGAGGGAACGGCGTCCACACTACGAGCCTATATTCAGAATAATCTCGGCGAACAGTCTCCTCTCACCAAGGTATATTATCTCGGCCCTATGTTTCGGCAGGAGCGTCCCCAAGCCGGCCGGCTTCGTCAGTTTCATCAGTTTGGCGCCGAAGCCCTCGGCTCGTCATCCCCTCAGCTCGATGTCGAGACGATGCTCCTTCCGTTGGAGATCTACAAGCATCTGGGAATAGCCGAGTGCTCTCTTAAGGTCAATTCGGTTGGTTGCGAGAAATGCCGTCCCCGCTACAAGGAACTGCTTTCGAACGAACTTCTTAAGATCAAGGAAAAGCTTTCACCAGAAAGCCAGGCTCGAATCAAACAGAATCCTCTGCGCGTGCTGGATTCGAAAAACGAGGGGGATCAGAAACTGGCAGCCCATCTCCCGTTGATGAAGGACCACCTTTGTGAAGAATGCCGTCAGCATTTTAGCCAAGTTCAGAAACTCCTCCAGAAGGTGGGGATCAAGCATACGATCGACGGCCGATTGGTTCGAGGCCTTGATTACTACACAAAAACGGCCTTCGAAATAGCCAGCTCTCATCTTGGTTCGCAAGATGCGCTGGCCGGCGGCGGCAGGTATGACCTCCTCGTGGCCGAATTGGGCGGAAAACCAACGCCGGGAGTCGGATTTGCGGCCGGGCTCGAACGACTCATCATGGTTCTGGACAAACTGGGGAAGGCGAAATACGAGCATTCAGGCCCCGTCCTCTTCATAGCGGCACTCGATGAGCGGTCAAGAGAGTGGGCTTTTGCGCAATGCAGCGAACTTCGTGCCCGCGGAATTTCGGCCGAGTTGGATTACCTCGACAGGAGTGTCAAAGCCCAGCTGCGTGAGGCAAATCGACTGAATGCTAAATTCGTTGTTGTGATCGGCGAAAACGAACTCCAAAGCGGCTCGGCAAAGTTGAAGAACATGAGCACGGGGGAAGAGCTTGCCATTTCCATCGATCGCTTCAGCGCGGCGTTTTAATGGCAAACAAAAAAAGGACGGAGCCTGAGTATCGTTTGAACATCTTCTACCGCCCCGACGAGCAGTCACATAAGAAGAAACTTGCCTTTCTTGTGCGAACCATTCAGGAATTTGTGAGCTTCCAGTACCATGTGTTGCTCAAAGATGAGGTCGCCGGAAGCAGGATTCAATTGAACATCGCGGGCCTCAGCGCCCCATCTGCTCTGATGCCCGGCGGCGGGCCTGCGGTCGGTTTCAAGGAATATTCTCATCTCCGGGGAAATTACTCGCTCGTCGTAAAAAAATTAGACGGGGCAACAAACGAGTTTCGTATCGAGGTTGATCCGGATGAAGTCCGGATTCTTGAAGCCCCGATAAATCCCATCATCCTCGTCTCCACGGAACCAGTGAGCATCTCATAATATGTGTCCAAAACTGATTGAAATCTGGGGAATTCCCGTATACGGCTACGGGCTCATGCTCGCGACAGGTTTCATTATTGCCAGCGCTCTCCTCTCTGCCGAAATGAAACGGAAGAGCATCAATACGGATGTGACAGAGCCATTCGTGTTCGCCATGAAATGGCTTTATGCTTTCCTTGTTGTCTCGCTGGTGTTGACGTATGTGTTTCAATATTCGCTCGGCTCTCTTTTCGAGTTCGCTTTCAAGTCTGCTCTTCACATCGGAGTTTCGGGCATCATCGTGGTTGCGGGTGTCTTTCTCTTCCGGAATCATACGAAAGAAAGTTTTGACCTTGCCAACGCCGTGACCCTGCTCGCTCTTACGTTTGGCGTCATCGGGTCGAAAATACTGTATGTCATGGAACATCTCCGGGAGTTCTCCTTGCGTCCGTTTGATACCGCCTTTTCGCCCGGTGGACTTACATTTTACGGCGGTTTTCTCCTCGCAACACTCGCCATCTATCTCACCGCCCGACGTGCGAAGATCCCGTTTCTCGCTATTGCAGATGCTGCATCGCCCGCGTTGATCATCGGATACGGAATCGCCCGCATCGGATGCCACCTTGCAGGCGACGGGGATTACGGCTTCCCCACGTCTCTTCCGTGGGGAACCGACTATTCAAAAGGCACCTTTCCGCCCTCCGAGGCCTTCAGGCCATTTCCCGAAATCACGTCTCAATTTCCCAACGGCGTCGTCCCCGACACCACACCCTGCCATCCGACACCCGTGTATGAACTTGTTCTCTGCTCTTTGATCTTCGGACTTCTGTGGCGCATGAGGTCAACGACGAATATCAACGGTAAACTCTTTATGATGTACTTGACGTTTGCCGGGCTGGAGAGGTTCACCATTGAATTCATGAGGCTCAACCCTCGCCTTGCTCTTGGTCTGAGCGAGGCACAACTCATTGCAGTTCTTCTTTTTGGTGCGGGTCTGTGGGGGTGGATATCGTTTACCAAAAAAGAACGACAGTCCGTATGACCATCGAATTGTATTCGAAGGATGACTGCGGGCTTTGTGATGAAGCGCGGAAAATCCTGAAAAGTCTGAAAAAGGAATTCTTTTTTGAGCTGAAGGAAGTCAAGCTTGGGGAGGATCATCTAAAGTTCGACGAGTATTTCCTCGCCGTTCCTGTTGTGATCGCTGGCGGGAAGGAGTTCAAAAGCCAGCTTCGAGAATCCGAGCTTCGTGATTTCCTCAAGAATCTCACGCCTCCCACCCGGCTGTTCCATGCGGGGAAATTCCTTGAAGCGTTAGGTTTCCTTACGGTTGCTGTGGGGCTCATGTACGGCATCCTGGGCAACATGTGGCTCGACCTGTTCTTCTTTTTGGGTGGGATACTTGTTTTCACGATCGGTCGGGCGATTGAAAAACGCGAACTGAAGCGAGACCGGACTCCAACGCCGCCGGGCAACCTGCCGGCACTTTCGTAATGGCAGATTTCATCTTCGGCCGCCAGCCAGTTTTAGAAGCCCTCAAAGCTCGTCAGCCCATAGAGAAAATAATGGTGCAGCACGGAACTCATGGGAGGGCCATCGACGACATCTACAAGCTGGCAAAACAGAACGGAATCCCGATCACACAGGCGGGCAAAGAACGATTTCATGAGTTATCGAAGGAGAAAAACTCGCAAGGTGTCATTGCCGTAGCCGGTACGAAAGCCTATGTGGAACTTGAAGATATCCTGGCGGTGGCTCAAAGCAGAAAAGAACCGGCGTTCATCTTGATTCTCGATGAGATCGAAGACCCCCAAAACCTCGGCGCTCTCATCCGTACGGCGGAGTGTGCAGGAACCCACGGCGTCGTCATTCCGAAGCATCATGCCGCAACCGTGAATGATACCGTGATGAAGACATCAGCGGGCGCCGCAGCCCACATCGCCATCGCGAGAGTCCCGAATATCGTCCATGCGCTCGAAGACTTGAAACGATCAGGCACCTGGATTATCGGCGCCGACATGGGCGCGAAGGGTTTGTATTATCAGGCGGATTTCAAAGGCCCGGTGGGAATCGTCATCGGAAACGAGGGAAGGGGCCTGCGTCGTTTGGTCAGAGAGAATTGCGACTTTCTGGTCAGCATTCCCCTGTTCGGGAAGTTACAATCGTTGAATGCCTCGGTGGCGGGGGGATTGATGTTGTACGAAGTTGCCAAGCAGCGGCACGCTGCGGAACGGTAAGTCAGTTCCTACCTTTTTCACTTGCCTTCAATTTTCGCCCACCTTCCAGCCGCCTGACAGAGCTTTTTCGAACGCTTCTTGCTTTCAGAAGGAACTTCTGAACATTCTCTCGCGGTTTCACCGCCAGTTTTTGTCGATTGCTGATCTGTTTCATCGGTCATCATTCTCTCCCATCATTCCAGATTCTTCTCTCCTGTTTGTTCCGACCCTTCCTCATTCTTCATCAAGCCGTATCGTTTCATTTTCGTGTACAAGTGACTTCTTTGAATATCCAGCGCAGTTGCGGTTTTGGAAATGTTCCAGCGATGGAGTTCGAGTTGACGCTTGATAAAAGCCGCTTCCGCCCGTTCCTTGAATTCCTGAAATGTGCCTCCCACGTTCAAAAAGTCTTCGGACACTTTCGAGGCAACTCCCGCCGGCGACCCCAGGAAACTCGTGTCACACGACGTTCCGGGAGACAGGATGACAATTCTTTCGACGGCGTTCTTCAGTTCACGGACGTTCCCCGGCCAATCCCGGCGTTTGAGATCCATGATGCCTTCTTCAGTGATATTCTTTTTCGCCATACCGTTTTTCGCACACACTTCATCGATGAATGCCCGAACGAGAGTCGGGATGTCGTCCCGGCGTTCCCGCAACGGAGGAATGTGAATCGGGATGACGTTCAGACGATGGTACAGGTCATTCCGGAAATTCCCTTCCTCTATTTCCTCGGAGAGATCTTTGTTGGTGGCCGCGATCACACGCGTATCCACTGAAATAAGCCTGGTTCCACCCACCCGTTCGACCTTCCCTTCTTCCAACGCTCTCAGGACTTTTGCCTGGGCTTGCAGGCTCATGTCGCCGATTTCATCGAGGAACAACGTTCCGCCGTCGGCCTGTTCGAATTTGCCTATCCGTTGGGCCGTTGCCCCTGTAAACGAGCCTTTCTCGTGTCCAAACAACTCGGACTCGATGAGCTCTGATGGAATTGCTGCACAATTCACCTCGACGAACGGTTTTGAAATCCGCTTACTCTTGCGATAGATCGCCTTTGCCACCAGTTCCTTGCCTGTCCCGTTTTCGCCCGTGATCAGAATCCGTGCTTCGGTCGGCCCGACGCGATCGACAATCTCAAGGACCTGTTTGATCTTCGTACTCTCGCCAAGAATTTGAAGCCGCCCTTCAACAGTCTCCTGCAGTTTGTGGTAGTCCTCGGAAAGCTTTGCCTGTTGCAGTGCATTTCGAATTGTGACGAGGAGTTTGTCACGGTCGAGCGGTTTGGGCAGGAAGTCATACGCGCCGAGCTTGGTCGCTTCCACCGCCGTTTCAATCGTCCCGTGCCCCGATATCATGATCACGGGAAGATGGGCTTTTTTCTCCCTGATCCTTTGCAGCACTTCAATTCCGTCCATACCGGCCATCTTCACGTCAAGCAGAACGACGTCAACAGAAGCCGTGATCAGTTTCTTGAGTGCAGTTTCCCCGTTTTCCGCGAATTCGACCTCGAAACGCTCGTATTCAAGGATCATCTTCAGCGAATTGCGAACACTCTGCTCATCATCAACGACAAGAATGGTTTTCATTTCAGTCTTCCGGCTCTTCGTAAGGCAGTGTGAGATAGTCCGAGGGAAGCAACGTTTTGACGCTCAGTAGGTCGCGCCCGAATGCTTCACCGTGCCGGTTCGCACGTTTGTCCCGCGGGTCATCAGCGCCGCCAACGACAAAACTGGCCTCTCCCCATTCCACCAGATTTCCCGTCGTGCGGGCAAGGTCTGTCGATTCTGCTGCGTAAGCTAAATAGGCCGAAGCAAAGAAATGTTGCAGCTTGTCCTTATCGCCTTCCTTTCCACCGGGGCTATCCGTGTAAACCCTAGAGGGCAAGTTTCCAACTCTTGCCTTGAAGAGACTGTCTTCCTCAAACGTCAAGGGAAGGGCGAGTGATTGCACGATAGGGATTTTCAAAGCCACTTTCTGGTGTTCCAGAACCGCCATCATCGATAAGAATAAAGCCCTGCCCGTATGATACTCTGCAATCCTCAGCGCCTTCAGATAGATTCCGTCGATTGCCCTCATGTCGCCGCATCGGCTCATCAACTCCTTGAACCGCGGGTCGCGCACGTATGCACGAATCTCTTTCGTGTCGATAACGATCTGGGGCGTGAAAATATCGCTCACAAAGCCGCCGAGGGAAAACCCTTCCTTCTCCTTTTCGTCGAAATTCCACGAAAGTCCGTCGGGGGCGGGCTTGTCGTCACATTGCCCTCGGGCCTCGAACGAGAAGACTCCTGCTGTGAGTACAGCGATCAGAAAAATTTTCCCTGAGCCTCCCATTCCCTTCACCTCTTCCCATTGCCGTTGTGAGCGCCAGAAGCGGCCGGGGTCGTTTCAGGTTTGAATCACGCCCGTGTTAAAACGCGGCATGTCCGGATTACAGCTTGCCATTTCAATTCCGCGAGAGATGATCTCTCGGGTTTCCAGCGGGTCGATGATCCCGTCAACCCACAATCTTGCCGCCGCGAACAGAAGGTCAAGCTCGGAATCGTACTTCGATTGGATTTCATGGAGAAGCTTCGACTGCTGCTCCTTCGAGATGTGTTTGCCTTCTTTTTCCATCGCCTGGAGCTTGATGCCAAGGAGCGTTTCGCTGGCTTGTTTACCGCCCATCACGGCGATCTGAGCCGTGGGCCACGCGAAGATGAGGCGGGGGTCGTACGCTTTGCCGCACATTGCATAGTAACCGGCGCCGTAACTGTTTCCGATGATGAAGGTGAATTTGGGGACGACGCTGTTGGCAACGGCATTTACCATCTTCGCACCATCCTTGATGATCCCTCCCTGTTCTGCC
>ERZ1292623.4857-Hain-H51-01um-R1-4857-length-10900-cov-4_pt1 | contig 10900 bp, 11 predicted proteins | sample MGYA00564398_ERZ1292623 | MGnify/ENA primary metagenome ERZ1292623 (study PRJEB36523, sample SAMEA6512633) | groundwater metagenome | collected 2019-01-07 | study: AquaDiva: Metagenomics assemblies of 32 groundwater samples
ATCCCTATGTTTCAAAGCATCATAAGAACCATAGTGTTCAAATACAGAGGCATGACGCTTCCATTCTCCATCTTCAAAAACTCTCACATCTGTTGGCACTCTTACAGTTCTCAAATCACCTCTAGAAGAAATATCTAAATCTACCCTAGAATCACCAACCATCATACGTGCACCCGCATAATTATTTACCTTAAAGTTAGGTCCAACAAATTCATTCATAAAATTTACTCAAATATTTAGTTAATAAGTTTTTGTATACTAACCACATGTCCTACAAACATTATATCTTCCCAAAGAGTCTTTAATCATAAAGCGTTTATTTTTAAACAGCTTGCATTTAGAACAAACAGCTCCGCAATCACGACATATTTTCCTGTGAGTTATAGAGCATTTATTCTTCAAACATTGATTGCACGATATTTTACCACAATCCTCACATTCAGCTCCGCAATCACGACAAACAAGATGATTGCCATTGCAAAGAATAATTTCATTCAATTGTTTCTTGCATAAATCACAATAAGGAAAACTAAAATTATCATGTAAAGGTTCATATGAAAGTAAGACAAGTCGTGTTATTCCTTCATTTTTAAAAAATACTTCAAAATCATAGACTGGAGAAAGAATTACTGCAGTAGTCAAGAGTTTTGTATTTATCCTCAGAGAGTATTTTTTCTCTTCATTAGCTATCTGCAAGTCTCTTTCAGAAATAAACTGCTTCTTCTGGCTCTCATACGCAGAGGTATCAAAATTGGGATTTTTAGCGCGAGCCTTAGCAATTTGAGTATCAACCTCCCTAATTTGCTGAGAGCTATGATCATTTATTCTTTGCATCTCTTTCGCAAGAGTATCGTCAAGTTGCTTGGCAATCGAGCCAGTCTTTGATGAGATTAATTCTTTTACCTTGTTTTTTGCAAACTCATATGACTCTCTCAAGCTAGGGATCTCAAAGTCTTTATTCTTGAGAGAGTCTACCCTAAATTTGCTTAAATCTGGTTTTATGACCTGCAAATTATCAATAAAAACATCCTTTACTATCCTCTCCTCATCGTTAAGATATTTGTAAGTAGTCTGAAAAGTAAACTTGACAAAGGGTCTATAAGTAATATTATTATTTATCTTAGATATCGCGCAATTTCTCAAAGTTAATTTTGATTTAATTAAAGAGTCTGCTTGTAATTGGTAAACTAGCTTCTGTAAAACAGACTCTCCAGTATTGTCAAGATAGCTCCTCATAGTCTTAAGTAGATAGCTCTCACTCGTTACAATCTCCACAGAAAGAGATGATTGAATATTATCAAATGCAATTGTGTATGGCTCATTCTTGCCATAAAACTTCTGAAATTTTACAGGTACACCACTGACAATCAAAGAATTACCAGAAGTCTCAACGCTAGCTCCAAGCTCCTGGAAAAACTTAACTGTAAAAGTACGCAAAGGGTTATCCATTTGCTTCTTTACCATCGAGCACTTTGGCAGTTGCCTCCTTTGAGGATTTGTATTCTGCTACACCTGCAGAGATTATCTCGCTTATCTTATTCACATCTTGCGCAAATAGCTCAAGGTTATTCTTAGAGTCAATAAATGAATCCATAAGCATTTCCTCAATCTTGTTTGCCGAGCTTCTTCCAGGCCCATCTACTCCCAAATTAAAGAGTATTGTAGGGAGTTCCCCAATAACTAAACCAATGCAGCACATCTTATTTATAATCAAATCAACAACATGCTCTTCCATTGTGTCTTTTGTAGCAAGACTGTAAATGTACATGTCCTTTGTCTGTCCTATTCTGTCAAGACGACCAATTCTCTGCTCCACAGACATAGGGTTCCACGGCAAGTCGTAGTTAATCAGATAATTGCAGAACTGAAAATTCAGTCCTTCTGCTCCAGTCTCTGTGCTTATCATAATCTGGGCATCTTTTCTAAACTGATTGATGCGTAGAGTTTTTTCCTCACGCTCCAAACCACCAATAAACTCTACAATCTTCAAATTATAAGGAGCTAATTTCTCAACAATATATCTTAGAGTAGTCGGATGCCTTGTATACATCAGAATCTTAGCTTGTGGATCTTCCTTGAGAATCTTATCAACTATCTCAACGAGCTTTTCAATCTTAGAGTCTTTCTTAAGCAGTTTATACCTGTCAATAATATCTTGCGCAAGTTGCCTAGTTTCAGAATGATATTGCTCACCTTCAGCAATTTTAGTTAAAGACTCAACTGCAGAGCGAGAAGAGCTAGTTACTTTTGGCAGTATTGCGTAAATTATAAGTTTTCCTCGCAGTTCATCCCCATTTACAGAAAAATATTTTGTCTTCAGCAAGTCACATATAGAATCATAGATTCCTTTCTCTTCTTTAGTCAAATAAACTACTTCTATTTTAGGAATTCTTTTCTTGTAAACAATTCCAGTTTCATCACGCCGTCTGCGAAGCATGACCTCCTGTAATCTTCCTCTAAGCTCAACTGGATTGAGAGGATAACGCTTATTCCCTCTAAAAAGAAATTTCTCTCGAAACTCATTTATCGTCCCTAAATGTCCTCTCTTTAAGAGATGAAGCAAATTGTAAAGTTCAAGCAAATCATTTTGAAATGGTGTAGCGGTTAAAAGTAAAAACCTTTTTTTCTGCATCCTGTCCACAAATTTCCACCTAGTAGTATTTCTCTGCTTCATTTTATGCGCTTCATCTACAATCAGTATATCCCAAGGAATTGAGTGAGCTTTCTCATGTCTAAAGCCACCGCGTTCTTTGTCAAATGTCTTTACTCTATCAATTGAAGCGATAGCAAAATTGACATTCTCCCAGTCACTCTCACTCTCAATTATCTTAAAGTCTAAGTTAAATTTATCATGCAGTTCGGCAACCCACTGATCCACAAGCGACGGAGGAGTCAAAATCAAAGCGCGAGTCACAAACCCACGGACAATACATTCCTTCAAAAGTATTCCAGTAGTAATCGTTTTACCAAGGCCAACTTCATCAGCTAGAAGTGCTGAGCCATTCATCTCCTTAAGAATATGTAAAGCCCCTTGTGTCTGATAAGGCAATTGATAAGTCAAGTTATGCTTAATCAAGTCGTAAGACACAAGCCCAGATATCTCGGAATTAGTCTCAAGCACAGCCGCGCTCGCCTTCAGCTCTGCAGCATCCGCAGATTCAAACTGTCTTTGCTCAACCTTTTCAAGAATAAGATTATCATCATCAGAAAAGCTCTCATCAATAATTATCGCCATCTCACATCACCTGAAGAATCTTTCAGCAGAATCAGTTTTTAAGGATAAGTGTGATAAAATTTACTTAGCTTTTCCAATAACTTTCTTACCATGCATATAAGGCACAAGTACTTCAGGGACTTTTACAGTTCCATCTTTTTGCTGGTAGTTCTCTAGAATTGCAACCATTGCTCGAGAAGTCGCAATGGCAGTATTATTCAAAGTATGAGGAACATATTTCTCTCCAGAGCCAGAATCTACTCTAATCTTAAGTTTTCGAGCTTGAGCATCAGTTAGGTTAGAACACGAACCCACTTCAAAATATGCTTGTTTACGTGGAGACCAAGCTTCAATATCAACTTGTATATGTTTCAAATCTCCTAAATCTCCAGAACAAATTCCAAGTACTCTAATAGGAACTCCTAATTCTTTAAAAATCTCCACAGTAGTCTTTTTGAGCTCTTCAAAAAATTTCATAGACTCAGTTGGTTTACAAATAACAACCATTTCTACTTTGTTAAATTGATGACTTCTATACAATCCTTTCTCATCAATTCCATGAGAGCCGATCTCTTTTCTAAAACACATAGAGTAAGAGCAATATTTCATAGGAAGCTGCTTATCTAGTAATATTGTATCAATATATCTTCCAATCATAGAATGCTCGCTTGTTCCAATCAAATACAAATCTTCTTCATCTATTTTGTAAATTTGATTTTTCATGTCGTTCAAATCAGTAACTTTCTTTATTACGTCTCCTCGAATCATTAAAGGAGTCTCAACATAAGTAAATCCTTTCTGAACAAGTTTATCCAAAGCAAACCTAATTAATGCTTGATTTAACAAAGCCAAGTCTCCTTGTAAATAATAAAATCCGTTTCCGCTAGTCTTTGCAGAGGCGTCAAAATCCGCTACTCCCAAAGACTCTGCAATTTGAGCATGACTCTTAATTTCAAAATCAAATTTCTTTGGTTTCCCTATAACTTCAATTTCTACGTTTTGAGAGTCATCTTTGCCGATAGGAACATCTTTATGCATAATGTTTGGAATTTTAGTTAGCATTTGAGACAGTTCTTCCTGCAGTTCATACATTTCTTTTTCCAAATTCTCAATCTTTGATGGAATTTGTCCAGCTTCCTTCAAAAGCTTCTTAGTATCCTTTCCAGCTTTTTTAGCATCTGCAATCTCTTTAGAGATTTTATTGCGGCTTGCCCTAATGTTATCGACTTCTCCCTTTAAGCCTCGCCACTTAATATCCGTAGCAATAATCTCATCAACAATTTTTAACCTATCCTTCTTACCCTTTTTCTTTATGTTATCCTTTACAACATCAGGATGCTCACGCAAAAACTTAATATCAAACATACAAAAGAAACAAGAAGGAGATATTTAAAGTTAATTTATCTTCTTCCGCCAAACCTTGAGCCGCCTCGCGAACCGCCACGAGAATCTCCGCCTCGCGAGCCTCCGCCAAACCTTGAACTTCCACTGCCAAATGAACGCCCTCCTCCAGAGTCTCCTCGACCTCCACCACCAAATCTAGAGCCACCTCGAGAACCACCATATGAGCGAGCTCCATCACGAGAACCTCCAAAACGACCACGACCGCCAAAAGTCAACCGGCCTCTATTGTCTCGATCACTTGATTCCTCTCTAAAACGAACAGGTATAGCCTTAATCTCAGGCAATTCTTGCTGAACAATTGTCAAGGAAGGATCAGAAAGAACACGTCTAAAACTATCATAGTCTCTTTGTGAAACAATCGTTATTGCAATTCCCTCTTTTCCAGCTCTAGCAGTTCGGCCAATTCTGTGAATATACTCTGTACTTGTCTTAGGAACATCAAAGTTGTAGACATGAGAAACATTCTTTATATCAAGTCCTCGAGCAGCAACATCTGTGCAAACCAAAATCAAAGCCTTCGCAGAGTGAAATTCTTCAAGTACTCGACTACGTTTATTCTGCGCAAGCCCTCCGTGAATAGCAATTGCATCTAGACCATTGCGTTCTAAATTATGAACTACATAATCTGCATTTCTTCGAGTATTGCAAAACACCATGACTAATCCAGATTTTTCTTCTTTGAGTAAATGAACAAGCATAGAGAATTTCAAATTGCTCGGAGTGTCATAATATACTTGCTTGAGTTTCGAAGCATCCACATAAGATTCAGACTCGATAAGCACCGGTTCTTTCATATAATGTTTTGCAATTCTTTGAATGTCTGAAGAAATAGTGGCAGAAAATAACAGTGTCTGTCTTTCCTTAGGGCACTCTTCAATAATTGTAACTACGTCATCAATGAAACCCATATCAAGCATTCTATCCGCCTCATCAAGAACTAAAAATTTAAGCTGGGATAAATCAAGAGAATCGTTTCTCAAATGATCTAGTATTCTTCCAGGAGTTCCGACGACAATATTTGCATTGCGAAGAGCCATTTTCTGCGGACCAATAGCAACTCCGCCATAAATTTCACGAACATCTAGTCCCTTATACTGCGCAAATTTATGCAAACTTCTTCCAACCTGTTCAGCAAGCTCACGAGTCGGAGTCAAAACCAAAGCTTGAATTCCTTTTCTAGAATGAATTTTTTCAATTATTCCTGCGCCAAACGCAAGAGTCTTCCCAGACCCCGTAGCAGAGCTACCAAGCACATCTTTTCCAGCTAAAACTAAAGGAATTGCTTTCTCCTGTATATCGCTAGGCTCACTAAATCCGGCAGAAGCAATTACTTGCAACATTTCAGAGCTCAAACCGAGCGTTCTAAATGATTCCATTATACCTAATTCAGCAAAAGACCCTTTTTAAAGTAAAGCCCTATGTAAAGAAAACCCTAACAACAATTAAATACAAACACAAATATATTCTAAAGTGGTGAAGTCAACAGTTATCCCGGAAGGCACATTAAGAATTGGCAGAAATCTAAAAGTCTATGAGAAAACCGCTAAATCTTGGAAAATATCAAAAAAAGAATTTCCTCAAGCGCAAAATGCAATAAAAATATTCAAAGCTCATGGAAATTTTAGAGAATTAATTAACAAAAATAACCCTTCATTTCTAAAAGGACAGCTGTCTCCAAAAGGAGATGTGCAGGGTGGTAGAATATTAGTTCTTCCTAATGGAGAGAAAATAGACAAAGCATATTCACTCTTCGCTAAAAATCTTACATTTCATGATGAATCCTCTCATGAGCATTGGGACTTGATATATCAAAACCCAAATGGAAAATTCGCATATTGCTACACATTGGATAAAAAAAATAAAGCTAGTAGGGAAAAATACAGAAAAGTAGAGAAATTCGAAAAAGTATATCCAGAGCTAGAAAAAAATGTCCAGAAAGCTCTAAAAGACAAAAGTGACATTTACGCTCTTCCTATGTACACTCTTCTAAAGACTTACATGAGGGTGGGAAATGAATTGAATTATAGAGCAACAGGGCACAAAGGTCTTACAACTCTGACAAAAAAAGATATTTCTATATCTAAAGATCATGCAACATTTAATTACATTTCAAAAAGCGGTGTCCCAATGATAATCTATCAGAGTTTTCCTTTAGAATATATTCAAAGACTTAAGAATAATATAAAAAATAAAAAGACTTCAGATTTCATATTCACAGATGAAAATAGCAAGCCTCTCAAAGACACTGATTTTATGAAAGCGTTTGAGAATTATTGCGGCGAGAAGTTCTATCCGCATATAGTAAGATCTTTTTACGCAACAAACAGAGCAAAAGAATTTCTAAAAAACCATACATCGGCAAAAAAAGAGGAAATAAAAGTATTATTTACAGAGATAGCAGAAAAACTAGGGCATAAGAAGTTTGATAAAAAACAAAATGAATGGAAAGATAGTTACACCGTAACCATACACCATTACATCCAACCAGATCTTGTGCAAAAGATACAAAGTCTTGTCAGATAAAATATCTCTTATATAAAGCTACTTAGTAAATCTGTCAGTCGTCCAAATCTTCAAACTTTACTTTCCACTGGTTATCCCAAAGCTTCTTCTTTTTAGCACTGCATGTAGGGCAGTACTTCCTAGGAAAACGCGCATTTGAAGTTGATTCAAATTCCTTCTTGCAATCAAAACACTTTTGCTTTTTCATGATAAGGAAAGGAATCGTTGGTTTAAAGACTTAGGCATTCTACTCTTTTTCATTAAGAATATGACTAATTTGCTTTTTAGGAACTGTAAGCATTACATTTTCCCCAATCTGATCTATGTATTCTCCCAAAATAATGTGTTTTTTCCCGCTAAATCCCTCGCTTACTTCAAGGCTTTTGATAGAATTACGCTCGCCTCTCAAATTAACCATAGTAACTGTGCCAACTTTCATTCCCAAAGAGTCAAAGACAGACATTCCTTTTATCTCGAATGCGACTTGAGTCTTTAGAAATATCGCATGAGGCGTGACTTTGTCAATATAACCTTTCCCAATAATGATGCCTTTGTGAAGAACTCCTTTATCTACAGAGATTCCTAAAAAATTAAGTGTTTTCGAATCAATAAAAACTTTTTCACTTATTCCTATTAGTCTTCCGCTTAAATCTCTTACTGGTTTGCCCAGTAAGTCTTCAGAAGTAAATGCATTATTAAGACTTCTGCCAGAAATACTTTTGTTTGACATCATATGTAGAAGAAACTACTAAAACATGAGTAGTTGGTTTAATGGAATGCCATGGAATACTCAAGTCTTTTTTGAAAGAGGCAGAAACTACAATTGATTGAACGTCATTTGTCTGGGATTTTCTGTGCACACTCTTGACAGAACCTATAACCTTTCCATGTTTATCCAGTACTTTCTTTCCAATAAGGAGTAAACTTGGCTCCATAGTAAGAATAATCCCTTCATGAGAAGCAGTGCGGATATATCTTTTCCCGATATAGATTTTTTTCATTCCTATTCCTCTTCCAACTAAAATCCCCTCTAAGTTTAAAGTCTCTGGATGAAAATGTATGCTTCTCACTCTTCCAACAATAGTGCCACTTCTTGAGAGAACGTGGGAACCAATAAGTTTTTGCATATCAAGAGTATTATCCATCGATCTTTCAGAGCCAATTATAGAGTCAAAATTCTTAATATTCATATTATTAACAGGCATAGCTCATATAAAAATGTCACGTAACAATAAAGAAGAATATGCAAACAACGCTGTATTTGATTATCTTGCCTAAAGCTGTCCATAACATTAAACGGGAGAAATTATATTTAGCAATCCCTAAAGCTAAAGACAAAAGTGGTGCAGGCAAAGGTGCAACATTAAACAAAAATACGGCCATCGCCCCGTATTTATGAGTCATTCTTCTAAACTTATAGACTTTCTCTTTAGAAACAAAAGTAAGCATAGGGTCACTTAGCTTCTTTCCAAGAGAGTAATTCAGAACCTGAGCAATCATATATCCAGAAGCTGCAAAAATAATGGCTAGCCAAAAGGGATTTCCTTTTACCAGAGCATAATAAAAAATAAGTTCGTCTGGGGAAGGAATAAAAAATAACCCTCCAATAAAATTCCCATAAAACAATCCTATAAGTGACACATCAGTAATCGCATTCTTAATATGATTTGTAATTAAAGATAAGCCTGGAATATATTCTATTACATCATACCAAAATATTGTAAACAAAAATCCAATAGCAACTAAAACAATAATTGAACCCAAAAGCCACAAAAAAGATTTCACTTTTCGCCTATGCGGAGCAAAAGATATAAAACGTAAATCATTCATACAATTAGAGCTTTCTCAAATTAATAAACATAGCCTAAAAGTAATTTAGTATTTTTACTATCCCCCAATATCTCAATTAGTTATTTAGCCACATGTTTGAAATATAGCTTATCAAAAACAAATATGTTTTTTAAATCAACGCAAAAAAATACTTGATTAGTTATTCCACTATAATTTTACCAAAACCCATACCCATAGAACAGGTGAAGGTAAACGTGCCCTTTTTGGTTGGAGTAAATAGTATCTTATCATTAGGAGTAGGAGCGTACTTAGAAACGCCTAGGTCTTTGATGGTAAAGGCGCGTAAGCATCCGCTCACCTTGTTATCTAGAGTAATCTCGACAGGTTGGTTTGCCTTGACTTTTATTTGAGAAGGATAATAATTCAAGTCGCGTTCGCTGATAGTCACTTTTTGCGTTTGCCCTTCTAAAACTACAGGATTATCTACCGCAGTAACTTGTCCAATCATAGAGTTATTATTGGCAAACATAAATATCCCAGCTACCACTACAATTATTCCGATGAGTGCTAAAATCGTAGTGTTTTTCATATTATTTTTCAGTATTTCCTATATTTAAATTATCCGAAGACTCCGCTTTTTGGTCCTAAAACCATCAAGATTGCTGTGATTAATATTAGTACAAAAGTAAGCACTATGTATAATAGATAGCTTTCTTTTCTCTTTCGCTCTTCTTTATTCATTTCTATGTAAATCATATAATTAAGTGCTATCAGAATAACTGCTGATATAATGAAAACTATAATCGTAGCTGCTTTAAGGTGGTCATTGAATAACATAAACGCAGTCATTGCCCCCATAAGTCCTCCCATAAATCCAGACATAATCCCTTCCATGACTCCCATGACTCCGCAGCATTTTCCGTTCCAAATTCCGAGTATTATTCCTATAGTCATCCCAAAAACAGAACCTACAAACATTCCATTTGTAGAAGCAACAAAGAATCCTGGTAAAAATCCTCCAATCATACCTGTTGACATCCCCACCATCATTCCACCCATGCACGATATCTGCATGTAAGCTCTAATTTGCCTTATTGTTGGGATAATCAAAGCGTAACTTAGAGCTGCAAAAAATAAGAAGAAGCCTTGCTTTGGAAGAAAGTCTTCTATATATCTAAATCTGGTATAATACAAAATAGATAGGACAATTAATGAAGTAATAAGAGAAAGTAGAACGGTTTTTATGAGTTCCCCTTCAACTCTCTCTTTTTTATTTAATTCACTAGTAAATTGTTTAAATGACATTACTTTTTCCTCCAAAATCTTTTTATGCTAAATTCATCTAAATTAACTAATGTTAACAAAATTAGAACAAGAGCGTAAACTATATGCTCATCAAAAACAGGATTCTGTTCAGGTGGCAGTCTAGCGCTCCACATTAAAAGCATTAATAAAGCTCCGCCATATCCTGCGGTTCTCATGAATACTCCTAAAATTAATGCTATCCCTAGAAGAAGCAAAGCTAGCATAAATATTACATTAACAAATGTATTTCCTGCTATAACTTGATAGAACTTGGCAAATACTCCCTGCGTCGCCAATTTTAAGAAACCGTATGTTGGAGAACCTCCAGTAGTCCACGCTTTATCAGGAGTTGTTGCAAATCCTAATCCTAGTAATTTATCAAAGAAAGCCCATAAGAAAATAAACCCTAATACAAGGCGAATTACTAAAAGGACAATTTTTGCTTTTGAGTTCTTTTCCATTTTCATTAAATATTCTTCCTCCTTAATAAATTTGCGTTTGTAACAACAGATATGCTGGATAAGGCCATAGCAATCTCAGCAAATATAGGATGAAGCACACCAGCAACTGCTAAGGGAATCATAACAACATTATATGCAAAAGCCCAAAATAAGTTTTGTTTAATCTTTCTAAATGTGGCTTTTGAAAGATTTATCGCTTGCACAACTCCATTAAGCGAACCAT
>ERZ1292623.4858-Hain-H51-01um-R1-4858-length-10900-cov-4_pt1 | contig 10900 bp, 21 predicted proteins | sample MGYA00564398_ERZ1292623 | MGnify/ENA primary metagenome ERZ1292623 (study PRJEB36523, sample SAMEA6512633) | groundwater metagenome | collected 2019-01-07 | study: AquaDiva: Metagenomics assemblies of 32 groundwater samples
GCGGAAAAAAATCGCGCATACCAAAACCAGCGGCGAAGTAAGAGGCGGGGGCAAAAAACCTTGGAAACAAAAAGGCACCGGCCGGGCCAGGCATGGTTCCATCCGCTCTCCGTTATGGAAAGGTGGAGGCGTTACTTTTGGTCCGCGCAACACTACCGATTATTCCCATAAAATAAATAAAAAAATGGCAAAAGGAGCTTTGGAAAGCGCTTTAACCAAAAAATTAACCGCGAACCGGCTGAAAATCGTGGAAAATATCGCTTTTCCGAAAGGGAAAACAAAAGAAGCCGCCAAAATGGTGCGCAACTTAGCCAATGGCAAATCGGCATTAGTGGTTTTAGCGGAAAAAGACGAAAAAACAACGCGCGCTTTGGCAAATGTTCCGAGAACAGACGTTAAATATGGAAAAGATTTAAGCGTTTACGATGTCCTGCAGCACAATTTTATTTTAATGGACCAAAAAGTATTAGCCCTTAAAGACAAACATGAATAACAAATTTTTAATAAAAAAACCCCTGGTAACCGAAAAAACAACGGCTTTGGGCAAATATGGCAAGTATGTTTTTCAGGTTGAAAAAAACGCCACGGTTGCCGAGGCAAAAAAAGCCATAGAATTGATTTACGGCATCCATGTAGTTGCTACCAATGTTATTAACGTAAAATCAAAAACGCGGCGGCTAGGGCAGTCAATCGGCATGAAACCGGGATATAAAAAAATCATAATAACCCTCAGAAAAGGGGAAAAATTAGACGTAGTACCACAATAGTTCGGCAAACTCACTATGAAATCATACAGACCAACAACTCCATCAAGACGGCAAATGACCACCGTTGAATATACCGAAATCAGCAAAGTAAAACCGCTGAAGTCTTTAACCATGAGGATCTCGGACAAAGCAGGGAGAAATAACCAAGGCCGTATCTCCGTACGGCATCAAGGTGGCGGAAATAAAAAAATCTACCGGATTATTGATTTCAAACAGAATAAATTAAATATCGCCGGACGCGTGGAAACCATTGAATATGACCCGTACCGCACTGCTTTTATCGCGCTGGTAGTATATAAAGACGGCGAGCGCAGATACGTTTTAGCTCCGAAAGATTTGCATCCAGGGGATGAAATTATTTCAGCTGAAAAAGCCATACTGAAAAACGGCAACCGTTTAATGCTGAAAAACATCCCCATTGGTTATCAGGTCTATAATATTGAAATGCAAATAGGTCAAGGTGGAATTTTGGCCCGTTCCGCCGGTTCTTATGCCGAAGTGCTTGGTCAAGAAGGAAAATATGCTGTTTTGAAGCTTTCTTCCGGAGAAGTCAGGAAAATTCCATCGGAAGGTTTTGCTTCCATTGGTCAGGTTTCCAATCCGGACTGGAATCTAGTAAATATAGGAAAGGCCGGACGTTCACGCTGGCTTGGAATCCGTCCGACTGTCCGCGGCAAAGCCATGAATCCATGTGACCATCCATACGGAGGAGGTGAAGGAAGTCAGCCGCGCGGAACCAAACGCCCGAAAACTCTTTGGGGCAAGGTTACAGGAGGCCACAAGACGCGCAAAAGGAAAAAATGGTCAACTAAATTAGTTTTGCGGCGGCGCCAGAAAAAAAGCAAAAAATAAAAAATAAAAAAATGTCACGTTCAAGTAAAAAAGGTCCTTGGGTGGATCCAAAATTATTGGAAAAGGTTTTAAAAACGAAACCGGACGGAAAAACGGTTATTAAAACTTGGTCCCGCGCTTCAGAAATCGCCCCTGAAATGGTTGGGCATGTCTTTGGCGTGCACAATGGAAAGAATTTTATTGAAGTATTCGTAAAAGAAGAAATGGTCGGCCATCGGCTGGGCGAATTCTCTTTAACCAGAAAATTCACCCGCCACGGAGGAAAAATGCAAAGGGACTTGGAAACTTCACAGGCGGCAGTTGCCGCTCCGGGAGTTCCGGCGGTAAAAAAACCCGGAGCCGCTAAATAAATAATATATGGAAAAAATAACCGTAAAACTTAATTATCTCCATGTGGCGCCGCGAAAAGTCCGGCTTGTTGTCAATGCCTTAAAAGGCCTTTCAACGAATGAAGCCGAAGCCCAACTTTTGTTCAGGCCAAAGCGCTCCAGCGGAGCGGTTTTAAAGCTGTTAAGGTCAGCGATTGCCAACGCAAAAAATAATCATAAGCTAAATCCGGAAAATTTATTCATAAAAAATATCCAGGTGAACCAAGGGCCGATGTTAAAAAGATTTTTGCCAAGAGCTATGGGAAGAGCCACGCCTTTGCAAAAAAAAATGAGCCATATTATTTTAACGCTCGGCGAAAAAGAAAAAGCTAAAAAATCAAGGTTCAGCATTCCTGCCTTGAAGAAAACCAAAGTTCCGAAAAAAGAAAAAGCTGCCAAAAAAGCGGAAGTAAAAAGCGGGTACGAGCATGCCGCGCATCCGAAAGCAGGCGGCAAACCGGGATTTTTTAAGAGAATATTTAACAGAAAAAGCGTTTAAATATAAATTATTTTATGGCACATAAAATCAATCCAAATTCATACAGATTGGGAATCAATAAAGAATGGTCATCACGCTGGTTTTTAAAGAAAAACGCCACCCCTCGCTTATTGGAGGAAGATATTTTAATCCGCGAAATTGTCAAAAATAAAATCAGCAGCGCCGGAATTGACAAGATTGACATAGAAAGAAATTCTTCTTCCTGCAAAATTACCATTAAGGTGGCAAAACCGGGCTTGGTTATCGGCCGCGGCGGCGCGGGAATTGAAGAACTGACTAAAGCGATTATTTCCTCTTTGGCGAAATTGACAAATAAAAGAAAAGAAAAAGCCGGCGTTCCGCGGATAAGTTTGAATGTTGAAGAAATAAAACGGACGGATGTTTCCGCCGCGGTTACCGCGCAGGAAATCGCCTGGAACCTGGAAAAGCGCATGCCTTTCCGCCGGACAATAAAAAAATATTTGGCGGGACTTATGCAGAACCGGGATGTGCAAGGGGCGAAAATTCAGGTTGCCGGACGATTGGACGGCAATGAAATCGCCAGAAGGGAATGGCTCGGCAAAGGCAAGCTTCCGTTGACCACTTTGCGCGCCAATGTTGATTACGCCGAAGCGACCGCTTTTACGACCTACGGGACAATCGGAATTAAAGTTTGGATTTATAAAGGCGAAATATAAATATGCTTACGCCAAAAAAAATAAAACACAGGAAGTGGCAAAAGGGGCGTTCCATCAACCGGAAAATTGAGACCCGCGGAACAACCTTGGCTTTTGGCAATTTTGGATTAAAAGCCCAGAGCGGCGCCTGGATTAACGGCAGGCAAATTGAAGCCGCCAGAAGGGCAATTAGCAATTTTGTCAAACGCGAAGGAAAAATCTGGATCCGGGTTTTTCCGGATAAGCCGGTTACCCAAAAGCCCCCGGAAGTTACCATGGGCGGCGGCAAGGGCGATGTCAAAGAATTTGTTTTTCCGGTCAGGCCGGGCAGGATTCTTTTTGAAATGGACGGCGTTCCGGCGGAAACCGCTAAAGAAGCTTTGCGCTTAGCCGGCCATAAATTGCCGGTAAGAACAAAAATCATATCAAAAGAACAGTAAATCCATGAAAAAAGAACAAATGCAAAAATTAAGGATAAAAAATAAGGAAGAGCTGGCGCAAGAATTGAAATCCAATCAGGATAAATTGTGGCAATTACGCATTGATGTCGCCAATGGAAAAGTAAAAAAAGTCAGTGGCATCAAAAAATTAAAAAATGCCATTGCGGTTATTAATACCGTCATTAAAGAAATTAAATAAAATATATGCTGGGATTATTTGAGAAAAAATCCGGTTCATCGGATCAAAATAAAAATGCCGGACAAAAAATAAGCGCGAAAACAGGGGGACGAAAACTCCAGGGAATTGTGGTTTCCGATAAAATGAAAAAAACCGTGGTGGTTGCTGTTTCCCATACGAGAAAGCATTCAAAATACCTGAAATATTACACGATTACCAACAGATTCAAGGCTCATGATGAAAACAATGAATACCACACCGGCGATAAGGTCATTATTAAGGAAACACGGCCGATAAGTAAGGATAAAAGATGGGCGGTGGTGAGCAAAATATAAACTTATGATTCAAGAACGGTCAATTTTAAAAGTGGCAGACAATTCCGGCGCGAAAACCGTCCGTTGTTTTAGGGTACTTGGCGGCAGCCGGAAACGTTACGCCGTTATCGGGCAAATTATTATTGCTTCGGTCCAGACCGCTGAACCGCGCAAAGCCATTAAGAAAAAAGATATCGTGAGGGCGGTTGTAGTAAGGCAGCGCCATCCCTTAAGAAGGGAGGATGGTTCTTATTTGAGATTTGACGAAAATTCCGTAGTGCTGATAGACGATAAAAAAGAGCCGCGGGGCACGCGTATTTTCGGCCCATTGCCGAAAGAAATTAAAGATTATGGCTATGAAACCATATTTTCAATGGCGGAAGAAATAGTTTAAACAAAAATTGTATGTATATAAAAAAAGGCGACAAAGTTAAAATACTTGCCGGCGTTGATAAAGGCAAAAGCGGAAAAGTAATTTCCATAAGCCCGGACCGGAACCGGATTTTGGTGGAAGGAATCCAAATGGTCAAAAAACACCAGCGGCCGAAAAAACAAGGCGAAAAAGGGGAAATAATTTCCATACCCCGTTCTTTACACGCCTCCAACGCTTTATTGGTTTGTTCCAATTGCGGAAAAGCCAGTCGGATCGGCAAAAAACTGGAAGGAGACAAAATGGTGCGTTATTGCAAAAAATGCAAGGTAACGCTTGAATAAAAATTTATGAATCAAAATAAATTGGAAAAAATAGTATTGAATGTGGGCGTCGGAAGGCTTTCAGCCCTGCCCAATTTCACGGAGAAAATGCTTCCGGAAATAAGTGGGGAATTAAGCGAGATTGCCGGCCAAAAACCGCAAATCCGCCAGGCGAAAAAATCAATCGCCGGATTTAAATTGCGCGCCGGAACACCGGTCGGGCTGAAAGCCACTTTGCGGGGCTTACGAATGGATAGATTTTTAAAAAAATTGCTTAATGTGACTCTGCCGCGCATCAGGGATTTTCGCGGCATCAGCAAAACATCCGTGGATAACAGCGGCAATCTTACCATGGGAATTAAGGAACATTTAGTATTTCCAGAATTAAATCCGGAAACTTCTAAAGTAAATTTCGGATTGGAAATCACTATAGTCCCCAAAATACAAATTAGAAATCACGATAAAGCGATTGAATTTTATAAAGCATTAGGAGTACCATTTAAAAAATAAGTGACCTATATTAATATGTTTTATCTAATTAATAAAGAAAATTTTATCTTAAGTTCAAGACGCGACAACGAGCTTGTGGTTTTACCACGGCGAGAAGGAGCAACGCAGAAATTAGATAAAATTTCTTTACCCGGAGGGAATCTTGATTTTGCCCAATCTCTGCGTTATGTTTCCTCAGAATGGAATAACCATTCCTCGTCAACAAGCCTTGATCTTGGTCAAAATCAAGATTTTAATTTAGTAAAAACATATTAATATAGGTCACATATGGCAAAAACATCAATAATGGCGCGAGCCAAGAAAAAACCAAAATATAACTCCAGAAAAGTAAACCGCTGCTTCCGTTGCGGAAGAAAGCGCGGATTTATGCGCGCTTTCGGACTTTGCAGGATTTGTTTCAGAGAATTGGCAAGCCGCGGGGAAATTCCCGGAATTAAAAAATCATCTTGGTAGTTCGATGAGCTCACTATAAATAAAACTATGTACTATAATCTTTTAACAAAAATAAAAAATGCCCAGGCGGTAAAAGCGGAAAGCATTAAAATTCCGCTCAGCAATATGGATTTGGTTATTGCCGAACTTTTAGCCAAACACAAATTTATTGACGAGGCAGTAAAAAAAGGACGGGCTCCAAAAAGGATTTTGGAGGTTAAATTGAAATACAAACAAGGGAAGGGCGCTGTCCAGGGAGTCCGATTGTTAAGCAAGCCCTCCAGAAAATTGTATTGCGGCTACAAAGAAATTAAGCCGGTCAGGCAGGGTTACGGCCTTTTAGTTTTATCCACTCCTAAAGGAATTATGGACGGTAAAAGCGCCAAAAAAGAAAAAATTGGCGGGCAATTATTATTTGAAATCTGGTAATATAATCTCTAAACAAAACATATGTCTAAAATAGGAAAAAAACCAATAATCGTTCCGCAAGGAGTCACGGTAAAAGTTGAAAATAACTCTTTGGTAGTGCAGGGAAAAGAGGGGACTATCACGCTCCCGGTTTTGCCGCACATCAATCTGGAAATAAAAGACAATACAGTGACAGTAACTTCTTCCAACGCGGAAAAACAAGGAATTGCCAATTGGGGAACAATGCGGGCCTTGGCACAGAATGCGATTAACGGCGTAAGCCAGGGCTTCACGAAAGAACTGGAAATCCAGGGCATCGGTTTTAAAGCAAATATAGAAGGAGATATCCTGATTCTTAATGTCGGATTTACGCATCCGATAAAATTCAAGCCGCCAGCCGGGGTAAAAATATCCGTGGAAAAAAGTTTTATTAAGATTTACGGAGCGGATAAAAATTTAGTCGGTCAGACAGCCGCTGATATCCGTTCTTTTAAAAAACCGGAGCCATATAAAGGAAAGGGGATAAGATATAAAGGCGAAGTTGTTAAAATTAAAGCCGGCAAGAAAGTCGCGGGAGCGACCGGAGCCGCCGCTTAAAGTAATTTATGAAAAAATCCGTTAAACAAAATAAAATAAGATTGCAAAGAAAAAATCGGAATCGCGCGAAAATTTTCGGCACCGCCGAAAAACCGCGCCTTTCCGTATTCAGAAGTAACCGTTTTATCGCCGCACAATTGATAGATGACGCCAGCGGAAAAACTTTGCTTTCTGGAACAACTAAAGAATTTTCCAAAAAGGCAAAGACTAAAGTTGAACAGGCAAAATTGCTCGGCGAATCAATCGCGGAAAAAGCAAAAAAACAAGGAATTCAAAAAGTGATATTTAACAAGGGCGCTTATTTATACCACGGTCGGGTAAAAGCAGTGGCTGAAGGAGCCCGCGCCAAAGGATTAATGTTATAAAATTATGAACGAACAACCAAATCAGAATCAAATTAATAAAGATCATCGGCCATTCCACGGACGCCGCCCGGGAGGTCCCCGCATGCGGAGGGATATGGAACACAGGGACGCTTATAAGGAAAAAGTTCTTGATCTGCGGAGAGTTACCCGCGTGGTTGCCGGAGGAAAAAGGCTGAGATTCCGCGTCACTTTGATTATCGGCGATGAAAAAGGAACAGTCGGCGTGGGCCTTGGAAAAGGAGCCGACGTTCAATTAGCCGTGGAAAAAGCTAAAACAGACGCCAAAAAAAATCTTATTAAAATTCCGCTGAAAGGCAGGACGATTCCTCATGAAGTTCGCGCGAAATTCAGCGCGGCAAACGTGCTGATAAAACCTGCGGTTCCCGGACACGGATTAAAAGCTGGCGGCGCTGTCCGCGTGGTGCTTTCTCTGGCGGGAGTCAAAGACGTAACGGCAAAATGTCTGGGCAGAACGCCAAATAAATTGACCAATGCCATGGCAACCATTAAAGCCCTGAAACAATTAAGCCCAAAGCAAGATTAATATGGATATTTTTAACAATTCCATCCAAAAAGATAAAAAGAAAAAAAGAATCGGCCGCGGAGGAAAACGCGGAACCACTTCCGGCAGGGGAACAAAAGGACAGCGGTCGCGTTCCGGACATCGCATCCGTCCGGCTGAACGGGATTTGCTTATCCGTTTGCCGAAACTGCGCGGATACCGGAATAAAAGCATCCGGAAAAAACCGCTGGCGCTGAATGTCGGCGACCTGGAAAAAAGCAAAGAAACTATTTTCAGCAAAAAAACGCTCGGCAACGTAAAAATACTCGGAGGAGGTGAATTAAAAAAAGCCGTTACTATTGATGGATTGCCGGTTTCCAAAACCGCCAAAGATAAAATAGAAAAAGCAGGCGGTTCGATTAAATAAACATGGAAAAACTACTGCTCATATTCCAAACTCCGGAATTGCGAAAAAAAGTCTTTATAGTGGGCGGTCTTTTGGTGGTTTCCCGTTTTTTATCATCTATACCGATTCCCGGCGTTGATATCGCGCGGCTGGCTTCTTTTCTTGAATCAAATGAATTATTCGGATTTTTTAATATTTTTTCCGGAGGCGCCTTATCTAATCTTTCAATCGTAATGCTCGGCGTCGGCCCTTATATAACGGCTACTATTATAATGCAGCTTTTAACCTTGATTTTTCCGGGCTTAAAAGAAGTCTATTACGAACAAGGGGAAATAGGCCGCGCGAAATTCAACCGGATATCCCGTTACCTGACTGTGCCGCTTGCCGGTTTGCAGGCTTATGGATTTCTAAATCTTTTGATATCACAGCAAGTGCTTTCTTCATTAACCTTGTTTGATACAATAACGAACATTATTATCGTTTCTACCGGTTCCGTATTTTTGGTCTGGCTTGGCGAACTGATAAGCGAACAAAAAATAGGAAACGGCGTATCCATACTGATCTTTGGCGGAATTGTCAGCCAATTGCCGAATACGGTGCAAAATTTACTGGTAAGTTATGACCCTTCAATGCTTCCAACCTACGCCGCCTTTATTTTATTAAGCATAGTGGTAATCAGCGGAGTCGTTTTTATCAGCGAAGGTGAAAGAAAAATTCCGATTTCTTATGCAAAGCGAGTGCGCGGCAATAGAGTTTTCGGCGGTTCATCCAGTTATTTGCCGTTAAAAGTAAACCAGGCTGGCGTTATTCCTATCATTTTTGCGGTATCATTATTGCTTTTCCCGCAGTTTATTGCTCAAATCTCAGCGCTTATTTCCGTTGACCTTTCTTTGCAATTAAATTCTCTGGTTAATCGTTTTATTGGAAATCAAATTGTTTATAGCGCCATGTACTTCGCGTTAGTCGTGCTTTTCACGTATTTTTATACCGCTATAACTTTTGACCCGCAGGAAATATCAAAAAATCTCCAAAGAAGCGGCGGATTTATTCCGGGAATAAGGCCCGGACAGCCATCAGGAGAATATCTGAGTAAAATTATCAACCGGATTACTTTATTCGGAGCGATTTTTTTGGGCACAATCGCTATTTTACCGAATCTTACTCAAATCGTAACCGGCATTCAACTGTTAAGCATCGGTGGCACCGCGCTCTTAATTGTTGTTTCGGTAGCCCTGGAAATAATGAAACAAGTTAATTCGCAGTTGGTCTTAAGAGAATATGAAGGAATATAAATAATAAAATTCCTGGCAGGGGATTTTATGTTATACTTTTTATTATGAAAAAAGCCGTAATTATTTACGGACCTCCGGGATCCGGAAAAGGAACCCAGGCGAATTTATTAGCGGGATAAATAGGCCTGGTTCATTTTGACACCGGAAAATACATTGAACAGCTAATTCATGACCCGGCAAACCGCAAAAATAAAGAAATACAAGAGCAGTTAAAAATTTTTGATTCCGGGGCATTGTGCACGCCAAGCTGGGTGCTGAAAATTATCAGCAAAAAAACTACTGATTTTTCCAAAGCCGGATTGGGAATGGCGTTCAGCGGATCGCCCAGGACAATGTTTGAAGCTTTTGGCGACAAAACACGCAAAGGATTAATAGCTATTCTGGAAAAAGAATTCGGAAAAAACAATATAATCCTTGTCCTGTTAAAAATAAATCCAAGGGTGTCTATTTTAAGGAATAGCCACCGTCTTGTCTGTTCTGTCTGCGGAGCAGCGATTCTTTACAACGATGCCGCCCATAAGCACACGACCTGCCCGACCTGCGGCGGTAAATTGAAAAAACGGACAGTTGATAATCCGAAAGTATTTTCAACCCGCATCAAAGAATACGAAAAAAGGACAAAACCTATTCTGGCGGCGCTTAAAAAACAAGGCTATAAAATACTGGAAATAAACGCCCGGCCGTTGCCCTATTTGGTTTTCAATAATATCCTCAAAAAATTGCAAAAACGTTTTGGAAATTAGACAGTATCTAAGATGATTAAAACCGAAGAACAAATAAAAAATATCCGGATTGCCGGGAAAATTTTGGCTAATGTGGCTGAAAAAATAAAAGAAGCTATCCAAGAGGGGATTTCTTTAAAAGAACTGGATAAGCTGGCTAAACGCTTAATTGAAGAAGCGGGAGCTGAACCGGCTTTTTTGGGTTACCAGCCTTACGGAGCGGTAAAATCTTATCCGGCTTCCATTTGCGCGTCCATCAATGAAATCGTTGTGCATGGGATACCAAACGGATATAAATTGAAATCCGGAGATATTTTAAGCGTGGATTTAGGTGTTACTTACCGGGGATTTATCGCGGACGGCGCTTTTACCGTGGGAATTGAAGAAATATCCGGGCAAGCGAAAAATTTAATCAATACCACCAGGCAAGCGCTAACAATCGGAATTAAAGAATGCAAGAGCGGGAAAACTCTGGGTGACATAGGATGGGCGATTAATAATTTTGTAACTTCCCGCGGATTCAAAGTCATAAAAGGGCTCTCCGGGCACGGAGTGGGAATTGAACTTCACGAGGACCCGCCGGTATTCAATGAAGGCCAGAAAAATACCGGCTTGAGATTAAAACCCGGCATGGTGCTGGCTTTGGAACCGATGGTCAGCGCCGGCGATCCTTACATTGTCCAATTGCCGGATGACAGTTACGCCACCCGCGATAAAAGCCTGGCCGCGCATTTTGAACACACGGTTTTAATCACTGAAAAAGAACCGGAGATATTGACTAAATAATAAACACGAGACGCCTTAGAGCGTTTTTTGGTATAATAATAAAGTAATATATGGCACGACCATTTCTATCGGTTATAATTCCGGCTTATAACGAGGCTAAGCGTTTACCGCTT
>ERZ1292623.604-Hain-H51-01um-R1-604-length-38051-cov-31_pt3 | contig 10899 bp, 13 predicted proteins | sample MGYA00564398_ERZ1292623 | MGnify/ENA primary metagenome ERZ1292623 (study PRJEB36523, sample SAMEA6512633) | groundwater metagenome | collected 2019-01-07 | study: AquaDiva: Metagenomics assemblies of 32 groundwater samples
CGTCCTCTTTCCAGATGATGATTCCGTATTTCTCACGCACGATACCGTCTGCGTCCTTGTCTATCCATCGTTTGTCAAACTCGGCACGGGGAATCTGTCGAATACACCGACCGTTACTTATGGTTTCTGGCACAAATCCTCCAAGCGATCTCGCACTTTAACGTGCTCATTTCAAACTGAATCCGGCAATCGATGCACGTCTTCGTAGAATGGACCTCAGACATGACGTCCTCCAAGTAAGGCCGTTGTGTTTAGAGCAGGAGGCGGGTTACGAGCCCGTCTCTTGCTCGTTATTATATGCCGGGTCCATCACATATACAAAGTCATTATCGGTTCCACAAATTACCACCCAATGCCCCGACTCGTTGGCGTCGTACTCCTCCGGCGTCCCATAGTCATGGATGCACACGATGACCGGGCGCCCCATCTCGACGAACCCTTCCAGGTCGTCGATGTCGAGCCCGGACACGGCGGCGGACTCAAGGCCGTGCTCGGTGGCGACGGTGATGATGCGCTCGGGATCGGTGCCTGTCTCTTCGCTGGTTGCCAGAGCCTGCATTGCTTCGGATTCGGTGTCGGGCTCGATTGAAAAATACTGTGCCACGCTCGCAAAAGCCGCCGCGCCGCAGCTGCTTGAAGTCGTCTGTCTCACATCGGGCACGTCGAGGATTTCCACGCCATCCGCGTCATCGCCTTCTTCGCCCTCTTCCGCTTCCTCGAGCGCCGCCCCCGGTTCGCTGCTGTGCTCCGCATACGCCGCGTCGGCCCGCTCGATGGCCGCAGCCATGTCCCCTTCGGTCTCGTCCAGCGCCGCCGAGACCAGGGCGAGATACCAGTCGTCGCCGCCGTTGGCCTCAAGATGCTCGGCCAGGTCACCGGCCGCCGCCCGCTGGTCAACCTCGGCGCCCTCCAAGAGGCTCTCAATGGTCAAGCTCTCGTGCGCCGCTCCAGACCGCATCTGACTCAGCACGTTCTTCGCGGCCTTGATCGTGGCCCGCGGGTTTCGCCCGAACGAATAAGCCACGTACCCCAAGCTGGCCACCGGCACCCACGACGCCACCTTGGCCGCCGTCACGCTGCCCGTGACCGCAGCCGTCGCCGGCATGTTGATGGTCCACGCCGACACCATGTCCGCCGTCGCCAGAATCCGCCCGATCTTCTCGGCGTGCTCCGTGCCCAAGCCGCGTTCCTTGGCCGCTTCGATCGCCAGCGCCTTGGCGGCGCGGAAGCCGGTCATGACCTTATGCTCGACTGCAGCCAGTTTGTCGCGCAGCCCCTGCGGCAGCCGTCCCCACGTCTCTTCCCCGAGGCGACCGGCCACCGTCTTGGCGGCATCGATGGCGCCCTGTCCCAGCTTCGTCACGGCGTCGGTAACGGCCACGGAATCGCCGGCTGGCGCCGCTTTGGACGGCGCCGCCGCCTTCGGCTTGGCGGCACCAGGCTTGCCTTGCGTGGGCGCCAATTTCGTGCACGGTACGATCTTGCCTTGGGACCGGCAGACTTCTCGTTTACCCTCCTTGCGTTTGCCGGTGAATGCGGGCGAATTACTCTCCTTAACAGCCTTGCCATGCTCCTTGTCATGGCACTTCCGGCATAACCACCTCACTTCAAGCGGCTTCCGGTAGTCATGGTGGGCGTGCGTGTCTGGATCGCCGCATTCCTCGCACTCACCTTGCTCGATCTCGCCGGCCTCAAGCGCTCGCAAGACCTCGTTGCGTGCCGCCCGAACACCGTCCGTGTCCTCGTTCGTCTCCAGGACGCGGGACTCCATCGCCGGAGCCTTCGGCGCCGCATCACCAACTCCCTCTTGCTGTAATGGCACCGGGGCGACCGGCGGAAACAGCCGCTGCGCCTCTTCGGTGGTGAAGCCAAAAAGCAGCTGCACGTTGGCCATCGCTGCCTCCATCGGAATTTTGCCGGCATAGAACTGGTTCTGCAAGCCAGCAATGGCCTGAAGTCCGCCGACCGTCTGGCGCAGGTCCTGACCAGCAACAGCGTCTTGATGATCCGCCTCCGGCGCAGCCTCCACTGGCAGCAACTCCTCCGACGCCGGCTCCTCTTCCAGCGGCAACTCCTCCCCACCTTCCCCCGGCTGCTCCCCACCAGGTATCGGCAGCCCCTGCCCCGGCTGCCCCATCCGGCTCTGCCATTCATCGATGTTCGCCATCGTCTGTTCGCTGTCAATGCCGAGTTCCGCCTGCACGTCCTGCACGGCCTTGACCTGCATCCCCACGTAGGTCTGGTTCGTCTGTGCTTCTTGCAGCTTGTCTCGCGTCTCGACCCCAGGCGGCTTGGCCTGCAACTCGACCAGGTCCTCAATCTGCTCCCAAGCGTACTCGGTGACAGTCCCATCCTCATCGACTGCGGCGAGCTTGCCGTGATGCCGGACGTAGTTTTCTAAAGCAATCCAGTGGCTACGTTGGAACGCCCATGTGTAGTTTTTCTGCTGCCGCTCAACCCCGCGCACGAACGGTGACTCCGCGACCAAGGCCGCGGTGTAAGCGGCCATGTCCCCAGAGTAAGCCGAGCTGAGCCAGTTCGGCGCGTTCCATCGATTGCCGGCCCCGCGCAGCGTCGTCTCCAGGATGTTGACATAACTCTGCGATGACGTGTACGCTGGCGGCGGCAGATACTTCTGGCCCTCCGGAACATTGATGCGCCGCCCTGGTTCGTGCTTCTCGAACTTGTCGGTGTTGCCAGTGATCGGGTTACGCTGCGTGTAGGCCGCCAAAGACGCAGCGAAGTCCGTCACCTTGGATGAGCTCTGGCCGGCGTGCTCAGTGATGTACGCAATCGACGCCTGGATCGCGGCACCGATTGTCATATTCCAGCCGAGCTTGCCGGCCCCTTCCAGGCTCATGGCTGTCGCGAACGAGAAGTCAGACAGACCACGCTTGATGCTGCGCTTACTGTTGCGCCGCAACATGGTAACTTCGGCTGGACTGTACTCTTTCTCTTCGGCGTCTGAATCGCTTCCCCAGCGGATGTTGTAACCTTGGATGTTCTGCACGTCATCTTTGGGCGTCCGCACGCCGAAACTGTATTCGCGGTAATCGGCCCCCATCGGCATGGTGAGCTGTTCCGGCTCCGCACTGCGAATGAAGGTCCGGTCGCCATCATGCGTGTGTATCCAGATCGCCTCCCCATCCTCCAGCGACCTCCAGAAAAACTCCTCCTCGAGCGCCGGCTGATCCCCGCCATCCCATGAGTTGATTTTCCGGAACACCGTCAACACGCGGTCAATAGCCTTGAGCAGCCCCGGCACCGGACGATTGCGATCTTTGGCCACAGGCTTGTAGGTGTACCCCGTTTTGATCACGTAGCTGGTCAGGCCGTTCAACAGGCCGATTGCGTAGTTGTTGGTCGCACACAGGATGCGGGCTTGCATCCGGATGATGTCGAGCTGCTGTTCGCTGCGGAACAGCGGCCAGTTCTCGCCGTCGCGCCGGTCGCCGCGGCGCGTCGAGAAGCCGAAGGGCTCGTCACGCAGCTCGGCAAGACGGTCATTCCAGACGCTCACCCATTCGTTGCTATAGTTGACCGATTCTAAAAGATTTTGCTGGCGGGTGATGGCGCTGATTTGCGCTTGCGTTTCCAGGATGCGCTTTTGACGGCGCAGGGCGCGAAGATCGTCAGCGGTGTATGTCTTGACGTGGCCGTTGGCGGAGGTGTCCATGCCATCAGAATCGCATGGTAATGGCTCCGGACTCAATCAAGCACGCAGCACCTCGAATATCAGGTGGACGCGAGGCTCATCGCCGTCGTTGCCGAACGCATGTCGGGCCAGCGTGTTGAAAGTGTATGCCCGACCCGTCTCGAAATGCACCCGCTCGCCCTCGTCCTCGAACATCATCCAGCATCCCGGATTCGTTGTGATCGGTACATGCACGCGAGTGACGCAATCCGACCGCTGTACGTCGGTGTGGTACGGGTGAGACTGGCCTGGGAGCATGCGGGAGAGCATGGGCTCGTGGATGGCGACTCGTTCGGAGTGTTTGATCGCCACTTCCTCGGCCGCCGGCATGCCATCGGTCATCAGCAAATGATGTCGGTATCGTTCCTGGACAATGCTACCCATCACCTCGGCAATGACCGGAGCGACAATCTCGGCAGGCAGAGCCGGCCCCTGGATGCGGCTCGGCTTCGTCGGTCCGACATCGGACCAATTATCCGCGGTCTCGATCCAGCGCGTCAGCGGCGCCAGGGCCTCGGGAGAGACGTCACAGATAACGGACCAGTGGTTACTCATCGAGTACAATCCTCACCGACTCGATCATACAGTTAGCCTTATGTGATCCATCGCGCGTGCCGCAACCAGGGCAAGCGCAGAACGCCGGCTGAGAGACGTCCTCAAACTTCTCGATGGCCGCTCGTAGCCGTTTGCTAAGCCGGCCTTCCTCGAACGGCGACAGCCGCAGCTCATACCACAACAGCATCGCCTTGGACGCGGCCAGAAGCTCAGCAACAGCGTCATCCATTGGCGACCTCGTCGACGATCACCTCGTGACCGGCACCCGATCCGCAAGCCAAACACTTCATCGGTCACACCCTCAGTAACTCCGGTTCGTCTCGCTCACCACGCCGACCAAGCAAATAGTACAACATCGACAGAGACATTTGTAGCGCATCACAGTTATGCACGAGGAAACCATTCGCAAAATATTCTGCGCCATCAACCGTCAGGTTAAATACCGGCAGCCTCTGGCCTTTTCTTTTTACGTCGGATACGGTCACGCTCGACATATCGACCATCGGCCGCCACATTATACAAGCGCTGCCCATCGGAATAAACGCCATGCCATCAAATACAGGATGGTTCTCTGTCCCGGTCAGCGATTCACCATTCGATCCAATTACTTCAACGACCTCTTTGACACCGGTACAGCCTGACGCCAACACGCGCCGATAGCCAAATCTCGTCAACACCAAATCGCCGACCAGTATCTGCTCAATTGGCCTTGGCCCCGTGGCGGTCTCAATCATCGTTCCCGCAACAAAGCAGCCGTCGTCATGTGGCGCCAGCGGAAAATCCTTGAGCTGCTGCACCAGCAGCCGGCACCCCGGCGAGCCAGATTTAAACCGAATTCGGCTTTGCGCCAACAGTGGCCCGAGCTGCCGTATACGCACCTGCTTATTTACCGTATTGGTTATGCCATAGATCGGCAGCGGCGTCGGCTCCTTCCACCATCGTGCGAACTCCGCCCCCAGAAGCTCCTGGAATGAATTGGCCTCGACAGCAAACGCATGGGGCCGCCAACTCTGGCAGAAGGCTATCCCGTCCTCAACAATCCGCGTCGTCGGCCGGCGCTCAAGGTCCGCATCCACCCACAACGTACCGTCCTTACACACGCCAGCCCAGACGAAAGCCGAATAGTCACCGTGTTTTGAGTCCTTCCCCTTACTTGGGTCCAGCGCCAGGATGCGGAAAATGAAATCGGACGGCCATTCGTCGAACCAAATCGAATCTGGGAAGTATTCCGCCGGCCATTCCGCCCCCTCAAGCTCCATGAATTTGGCTTCGAATTCCTGACCGAACGACCGTGGTGAATCACGCTTAGCCGCCTCAATCTCCTCCGGCGGAATCACCGGGTTGTCGCTCGTCGGCCGCTGCCACCGCTCCCAACCCTCCGATTCACCGGCCTGCCGGAACAGCTCGTGGAACCAATTGGTGACGCCCTTCGGGGTGCCGATAAACACCGACCAGCCGGCCTGGTCGGCCAGCGTCGGCCGCAGTGATTCGTACCAGGCCTCGGCCCTGAGCTTGGCGGCCTCGTCAATAACTACACCGTCTAGGCCAACACCGACCAGCGAACCAGGATCGTCACCAGATCGAACGCTGACACTGCCGCCGCCCGGCAGAACGATGCGGTGCTCCTGCTCGCTCTTGTCGATGCTCGCTAACCTGGTGGCGCGCTTAAGGTCGCGCCAGATTTCCATTGCGATGGGGTAGGTCGGCGCAACCCACCAGATTTTGCCGCCATCCATCGCCCCGCGCCGATAACCGCGGGTAGGTCCGTGCCCGCGCACACAGCATTGCAGCGCAGTTGAAGTTTTCCCCCAGCGTCTACCGCAGGCAACGACCTTATGCCGAGCCGGAGAGAGCAGCACTGGGAGCTGATGCGAGAGCGGTTTCGGCAGGACGATTGTTTTGACGCGTGCCGTACCAGTTTTCATCCTCTACAACCTTCACCGCAATGTCAGCCTCAACGCGGTCAACCAACAGGCCGCGCCGCTGTAGTGCCAGCCGCTGAGCCCCGAGACGATCCACCAATTTGAACTCAACCACCTCGACCTCTTGCGCCTCGTCACCGTGTCCTTGGATGTGACGCTTCACCTTGATTGACTGGATGCACCGGCGGGCGTTTGCGGGGATATCGCACGCCGGGCGCATACGAACTTCGACGCCGCTGAAATCCATGATGTCGCCGATGTCGCTAGTGGACTCTGCATCGATCTCGGCAAGGATCTCGTCGACCTGGACGACGGCCCGACCACTGGCGGCCGCTTGTCCGGCGGCGATTGCGGCGATAATTACAGGTTTCATCAGGTTTTCTTGACCGATACTGTAAGCGGTCCGCTTGCTATACCCTGACCTGATAGCGGCTTGCGTCGCATTGAAGTCACACAAATACTCGCGGACAAACGCCTGTTGTTTCGCCGTCAGCCCGTCCTTTTTTGGCATAATCTCACCTTGCACTATTACAAATCAGAATCTAATATATCACATATCATTCGATTTGCTTATACTATATTCTGAATTGCAAGTCCAAGGGGCATTGCAGCCGCATGACCAAGGTTCGTCTAGTTGACCGCGTGCCGCTGTTCCAGCCAATCGGATCGGTTCCTGGGTGTCACGAGACTATCGAGGCGCTCGGCGAACGTGTCGCCGCCAGACAGCCGTCACGACATCCGGGTGATACCAGCTTCGACGGCTGCGTGCTCACCGAGTCGGTCACTGTTGAGGTCAGGCGCGGAGAGAACGGCGCCGTACACCGCGGCACCTTCACGCCTGGACCGCAGTTCCAGCCGGAGCCAACCAGAGAAATCCTCATCGTAACTATGCCGTTCGGCCAGCATCGCGGCGCAGCATGGCATGAGATACCACGCGCGTACCTTGAATGGGTGCTGCAGTGGTCTCCACCAGACGTAGTTGAGAGTATCCGGGCATTTCTTGGATTTCCCGAAATTACAGCGGAGGAAGAGTAAGTGATCGATTATCAAGACCTTATGGCTAGAGTTGAGGCGGCGCGCAAAGCCGGTCCACTCGAAGTCAAGATCACCGACATCTCGCATGACGTCGTGACCCAGATTCGCGCCGGCGTCGATCAGGGGCATATCGACAGGATACGGTACACGATCACCAGCGGCGGCGCTGTGCGCGATCCAATCGAGCTGGTCCGCGACGGGAAGCGGAATTATATCTGGGACGGTTGGCACCGCAAGGAGGCTCACGCCGGCGCCGGTTGCGCGTACATTGATGCTTACGTTCTGGTGGGCACCCACGAAGAAGCTATTGCCCTGGCCTGCGGCGCCAACACCGACACGAGCAGGAGCCTGCCAAGATCAGACGATGAGGAAAAAAACGCCATCAAAACGTTCCGCCGCCTGTTCACCGACGATGAATGGGCCAAGCTGCCAGTCAGCGCCGTCGCCGAGTTCTGCGGGCTCGGTCGCGAAAGGGTCCGCGAAATCATCGACTCCACGCCTATCCTGCGGAAACCCCAGGATACCAAGCTGAGCGTCACGCGGACCCGCGGGGACAAGACCACAACTTACGAGATGCAGAGGCCGACGCGCACGCCGGCGCCAGCGGCGCTCAAGGGTATGGGCGGCGCAGAGCAGATCGCCGCCATGAACGCAGGCAACGAGGCCGCCATACTGCGCAGCTTCGTGTCTGACATGCGGTCATGGCTGCCACGCCTGACAATTCTCGGTCCACGCGCGGCCGATATCGTGACCGCAATTCAGCACGCCATTTCTCTGGCCCAGCGGTCAGCGCCAACAGCGTGACGGCGCGTTACTCGACATGGGCGCCTCCATTCGCTTCGCGCTGCAGGTCGCTGGCCCCTAACTCGCGTAAGCCGGCTATCGCATCCGGCAGGGGCAATCCCGCACTATGCGGACACGGCAGCCAGACCGATTCATCGTACCATGTCAGACACGAACACCAGTCGCCGCACCATTACTATGACGGACAGGCCGCCAGTCACCATCTCAGAGGAGCAATGGCCGCTAATCGCGACAGCGCGCGAGACCGAGCATGACGGCCAAGTGGAGTGCCAGGCCAATCGGCGAAGCAAATGGTTCGTCGGCGTGCGCCAGCATGACGACGGCCGCGCCATCGTCTACGCTACATACTCATACTCGACCCACTGGCAGGGCGAACGCGATTACGGCGCAAAGCGTGGCGTCATGCTGCCGATCAACTCAGACGTGACGTCCGTCATCGCAGCCATCCGTGACGTATGCGCTGACATCTCTGATGCCGAGTGCGCAGACGGCGACGCTGGCCGCTGGCAGACGCTCGCAGCAGAGTGCATCGCCGACATGCCAGCAGAGGAGGTCTAGGCATGGCCGCGATGCTTGGTGGCTGCCCTGCTGCTGGTGCCCAGCGCAGGGCGGCGCCATCCACGCGCGGGATGATGCGACGGACAGGGCTTTGTCCCGTGCCCGCGCGACGAAGTCGAGCTGGACGAAGACGGCAAGGTGTGTGACGAGCGAGCCTGCCCAGCGTGCAACGGCACCGGAGAGACAGATAACAACTTTTCTCGCCACTAGTGCCCACAGACCGCCATTGACTCCTTCGTTCCGCATGGTATCATCTTATCCAATGCGGTTGGACTGGACCGTACACGTTTGAATAGGAGGTTAGCCATGTCTCGTGAAGCCACGTTTGAACAATGGGCGCCCCTGGCCTGGAAGCTGGCGCATAAAGCATTCGCCCGCTACAATGGCGCCTTCGATTCGCCCGAGGACGCATTCCAGGAATCAGCCATCGGCTTGCTGAAGGCAATCGACGGCTATGATCCGGACCGGGGCGCTCGGTTTGTGACGTATGCCTGGGCGTGCTGCTGGCGATACCTACAGCGCGCCGTGCTCGCGGGCCGACTCGTCGACGTTCCGGCCAATCACACCGAGGCCCTGCACCCACCCCAACCGTGCGATTCCGAGTACGTGACCCTCGCTCGGCTGGCGCTGGTGATCCGACCGCTGCCCGGCTACTACCGTAAGGGCGAGTGGCGCACCGGAGACCTCGAGGACCGCAGCGAACCTAACGCGGACCCCGACCGCTTCGACGTGCTCTACTCCGAGCTGCGGCGCTTGCCAGGTCGCTATCGCACCGTCCTGGTGCAACGCTTCGGAATCGGTGTGCCGCGCAAAACTATGGCCGAGGTGGCGCTGATGCTGGGTGTCAGCAAAGAACGGATACGTCAGCTCCAAAACGTGGCGCTGGAACGGTTGCACAAGCGGCGCTGGCGGTTGAGGGATGCTGTCGCACAGACGTGACAGCTTTGCGGTTGCGGAGAGTCGGAACCGCATTTATCAGGAGGTGATAGCGTGAAAATCAAACTTGGATACTGCCACCAATGCGGTCGGGAGGTGCCGATGGGGTCGATGACCGCGACGCGGTGTCCGCCAAACCACGGCGGGAAGCGCCAGCAGTTTATCGAATTGTGCAGCCGTTGCTATGTGCCGCGCGACGACGATGCTTGCCCGTTGTGCGGACAAGACGGCGACGGGTGCTATTGCAATGAGGCCAGCCGGGACATTTGAATCACGGACGACCGGATTGCGTCAAGGGAGACGCACAGAGAACGCTAAGCCCACGGAATCGGGCCGCCCTTATGGACGAGGGCTCATGGATTGAGCCCAAATCTTTTTACACGGAAGGAAAAAGCTATGCTCGTGTTATCACGGAAGGTGGGACAGAGAGTGATTCTTAACGGAAACATCATCGTCGAGGTGGTTGAGTTTCATGGCCACAAGGTGCGCCTTGGCTTCACCGCGCCCGATGACGTGGAGATTATGCGAGAGGAACTACTACCAGGGAACAGAGAGGGCACTGGCGAGCCGGCAGCGTAGTCGGCCGACAACCACGGCCGAGGGCGAACCACGCATGGGGAGAGACGACAGACCTAAGGTGTGTCACTACACTAGCCGCCGGCCTGCTGGCGGCAACTCTTCGTAACCACAAAAAGGAGATGCAACATGCAATTCCGACAAGGCGACGTGTTCATAGTCCGGATAGACACACTTCCGTCCGGCGCAGTCCCCGTCAATGGTCCGGTGATCTTGGCCGATGGCGAAGCGACCGGGCACGCCCACCGCATCAAGAGCCGCAGCGCCAAGATGTTCACGAATGGCGGCCGGCGTTTCGTGCGACTTGGCAAACCGGCTGATGTAGTACACGAGGAACACGGCGCCATCAATTTGGCAGCCGGCGTGTATGAGGTGCGTCGTCAGGTCGAGTACACGCCAGGGGCGATTCGCAACGTGGCTGACTAAATGAAGGGTAATCAACTCATGACGATAAAGCAAATTGTCCGGCGGCCAGATTTTGCCGGTGGCGGTATTACGGCGGACGAAGAGGCGAAACTAAAACAGCACTCCAAATTGTGGATCAGCCGTATCATGCGGACTGACCCAATTGACCGTAGCGCCATCACTCAGGCTATCGAGCGGCTTTATGCTGCTGCTGGCCTGCAAGTGCCACGAGTAATCGTTGTGCCAAGTCCGCTCGTGATGGCGGTTGCCGGTGGGTTTGCGGCGGCTATCTGGCATTTGAGAAAGACCGCCGCCACGGACGCCGCCACGGACGCCGCCACGCGCGACGCCACGCGCGACGCCACGTACGCCGCCACGCGCGACGCCACGCGCGACGCCACGTACGACGCCACG
>ERZ1292623.1689-Hain-H51-01um-R1-1689-length-20747-cov-6_pt3 | contig 10898 bp, 10 predicted proteins | sample MGYA00564398_ERZ1292623 | MGnify/ENA primary metagenome ERZ1292623 (study PRJEB36523, sample SAMEA6512633) | groundwater metagenome | collected 2019-01-07 | study: AquaDiva: Metagenomics assemblies of 32 groundwater samples
GAAGAGTGCTGCCTATGACGGCCTCTTGCCTCCGGTCATCCGCCGACTGGTTGGCATTCTCTGGGTCAGCGTCAACCGTTCTTCTAAAACAAACATCGTAGGAGCCAGCCGTTGACGGGTCGCGGTCGTTGGTCGGAACTCCATTGGCGAGGTCGCTAAGGTGCGCCTTAACACTGACACCGAGACCCCTAAAAGCCATCGTCACGCGCTCAATAGTGACGCCTTTGACACATCTTGTGCTTGATTATCGTCTGGCATATATGATATTTTAATCAGTCTCATCAAACATTTTAACAAGCGGTGCCTCCCAACCAAAACAAGTCTCTTTGCTAGCGAGATTTTTGAAAACTTTTATACATGAAGGATCTAGTCGTGCGTATTCCTTGAGCATCTCCACGACCCCCTCTACGAATCCCCCAACTGTGCCATCGGAATCATCAACACCTCCACGACAAAGTTTTTCATCTAGCCGCAACAGTATATCAACAAGTAATTTTGTTGTCTGTTTACTCACTGGCAGGCCAGAGACTACTTTCGATAACCTGTTGCATCCTTCATCTAAAGAGTTTTGATACACAAACCATGTACGAGAGGGACCGCTGTAAGCTTTTATATATCTTATCGCTCCAGTGATTGAATTTTTTACTGAAGACAAATCTTCTTTGGTCAACTCACCAAGCTTCTGGCTACATTCCGGTCCGGCTACTATTTCTTTATCCTCCGGGCGCAATTTTTTACCTCTCATTACCGCATAAATAGCCAAAGCTACCAAATGTTTACATAATTCATCATTTTGACCTAGATAACAGTCGCAATTTCCATAGTCGAATCTTCGTGCTTCTCCTGAAACATTATACGGTTTGGAGCCAATAACGACAGCCGAATAGCTTCTCATTCCCTCCTTGAATTTAGTAACCTTTCCTCTCTCGTATAAGTCCACTGCCCTTTCAAATGTCTGCGGGTCTGTGGCAAATCTGATTTTTTCTAAAGTGTAGGATGGAGGCATGGAATTAATGTATAACCAATCATAAACCCTTCTTTCTACTCTTTGAAGATAACTTTCTAACCTTTGCACCCTCAATCGCCTTCAACGCCACCTCATCAAAATCGACATCCTGTCGCGCTTCTATCTGTTTATATTCGTCAAACTTTTTCTCGGCAATTTCTTTCATCAATTCATGAGATATTTCGCCTGCATCTTTCAGGATATTTCTATCATTGATAGTCAAAAATCCATGCAGTTTTTCTATCCAATCCTTCATGGTCATGGGTATTCTGCGACGAGCTTGTTCTGTGGCAAATATTAGATATTGTTCCACCAAAGCATTGAGCTGGGTTAATTCCTCCTTGTTATAATAATTTTTCGCAATCACCACTTCTTCTCTTGTCGGTTTTGCTCCTCGGAAATTTGTCAGCCCTAGATTCTTTTTTGCACTATCTATTCTTTCAACTACGATCTCCGCGGCAGTATTACCAGTGACTGCATAGTGGACTTTGTTCTGCACAGTTTTGAAAAACAAAAGACTCTGATCGTTGGTTGGATCATAATCTACGCTTGTGGCGTAAATGTCGGTGATCTTTCGGTAGAATCTCTTTTCACTACTTCGAATATCCGCGATGGTTTGCTCAAGTTCCTCAAAATAATCGAACGGGAGATCTGGATTTTTGAGTCTTTCACTATCTATCACGAATCCTTTGACAACATACTCCGAAAGTCGCTCCGTTGCCCATTTACGGAAAGCTGTGCCTTGTGAAGACTTCACTCTGTATCCCACAGCGATGATAAGGCCTAGATTGTAGTATTTGACGAGGTATTCCTTGCCATCAGCACCAGTTCGTCGGAATTCCCGACATACTGAATTTTCCTCCAATTCACCTTCTTGAAAAACATTCTGGATATGCTCGGTCACTGTTGAACGGCCTTTGTCATAGAGGGTCGCGATGGTGTCTTGGGTTAGCCAAACCGTGTCGCCGTCAAACCGGACATCGATCTTGATGTTTCCATTTTTATCTTTGTATATGACGATCTGGGAATTTGGGGGTTCCATGGGTTTATTTTATACTATTTTCTTAACCCCTTGTTTATGAATCTGGATATTTCGAAGTACGCACCGAGAAAAATGCCTGTGATTATAAACATCTGCAATACTGTTAGAAAGTAGTTTAGTTTATCAGGCAAAAACTTCAGATGATACTTTTCTTCTTTGTAGATAAATTGGACTTCCGCTTCAGGAGCGACTATAAGTGGCTTATCTACAACATTCTCAATGTTTTGCGGTGCAGGATTGCAGGTAATAAGGATATTCTGTATTTTATTAAGCTCACTTATAATATCTCGAATCGAAGATTTTTGTGTAAAAATGATTCCAGAATTTGGAGAAAAAATATAATCCTTACCATTAAGATTGCACTGCATCATAATATCAACTCCTTTTTCATACCGCGGCTGAGTTACGACAAAAGCGAACTGCGATTGATTGGTAGTCTGAAAATCAAACCGTAAAAATGTGAATCTCGCAAAGAAATCTATTCTTTCAAGAGATGCGGACAATGCTTCTACCTCATTTTCAATACTTGCACTTCTTTCGGAATCAATCACCTTGATTTTTTCACACTTTATTCCATCACACTCTCTTTCAAATTTGATTGTATAATCAGAAGGGGTTAATTTCTCAATTACAAGCACAGAACTGCCAAAAATAAAAAATAAAATGATTATCAGTCGAAAAAAGACATAGACATTATTTTTAGTCACAGTTTCCTGAAGCCTTACCCTTATTAAATTGATTTTCCTATAAATCCTACTCATAATCTTTTATCGTCAGAAATTTTCTTTTTGTCGAGTTTTTCTGTTTCTGCTGGAATTATATATACGTTTTTTAGCAAACTCTCAACTATCTCTATTGCGATATCAATATCACCTGGTTTTATTGGTATGGACTTATGAGCAGACTCATTTCCAATGTCTCGAATTATGTAAGAGGAGATCACCCCCTGCTCTAGTAAGCTTATCTGTAGATACTAAATAACTAATCTTTTTATGAAAATCCCATTGGGTGGCACCTTCAGTAACACAAACTGCTTCTACGATCGCACGTAATCCTAATCCTGCCAAAATATGCGGGCCAGCGCCTATTGATTCGAATGTTTCTTTGTAAATCTTTGATACTGTATGAGGGACTCTCCATAAATTTTCCAACTGAATTCTACCCGAGACTCTATGGGGATAAATCGTAACATTACTACTATATTCCATATCACCATCATCCCCCACATAATTATAATGATCACTATTACTACTCTCTGTTTGGTAAGAGATATTTTCACATCCTCGGCATTGAATTATCTGATATGAATCATTTCCTTGGATGTCATCATTACCCCATTTACGTTCTACAGATTTCAAGACTATATGCTTCGTTTCATGTCCGCAGAATTGACAGGCGACATCTATCACTTTTCCATCATCAAGGTTTTGTACAAATTCTGTTTTCATATTTCATTAATAATATTGAGATTTTATTTCCCATCAAGGCAGAGAGTACAGATACTACGAAAATCCGCTCATTCTTCCAAAAAGTCGGCTCGAACCCACTCGTCCTCAACCGCACCCTCATCTTCACTCCCCGTTTTCCTTTTGCTTTTGTCTCAAAAATCCCCGAAAAAATAAGGATTAGTGCGGGCGGGGCGGAAGGGGGGTTTCAGGGGGGAATTCCGCCCCGCCCTCCACTTGTGGTTTGCGACGATGCGATTTCGGGCGATTTTTTACTTTCTGCGAAATTGCTGGGAGACTAGGAATCGGACCTAGATTTAGGAGTCCAAAGCTCCCCGTCCTACCATTAGACGATCTCCCAATATAAGAATTTTCTCTATTGCGCGCTTCTATCCTGCCCCACAATCTTCATCAGCGCAAGTTCAAGCGGCAGCTCGGGAATAAACGCCCGGCCGATGAGCTGGCTGGCTTTAAGAATTTCCAGAAGGGCGTCAAAAGATAAATTTTTCGCGTTCCCCGCCGCAAGTTTTTTTAGATATTCAAAATCTTCAGCCGAAACTCGGGCCTCAATTATTTTGCTCATGTCCGGCGCATTAGCCAAAAGCAAAATAAACCGGAGTTTCTCCAGAATCAATTTAGAAAATATGCCCATGTCAATGTTATTTTCCGCCGCGTTGTGCAAAGCCGTAATTCCTTTTTGCAAATTCCCTTCCGCCAGCGAATCAATAAAAGCGTTCACGACGGTTCTCCTCGGCGCGCCCGTAACTAGCTCAACTTCCTCTCGCGAGATTTTTTTACCGCCAGCGTCGCGGGAAGACCCGCCCAAAGCCGAAATGACTTTCTGTAAAATTCCTTGAGTGTCACGGAAGGAGCCGTCGCCTAAAAGTGCGATAAGGTCAGCCGCGTCCGGCTCCAGCGCAAAACCTTCTTTCTTGGCGATTATTGAGACCGACTCCCGCAGAATCTCTTGGTTTGGCTTTTTGAAAGTGAAGGTCTGGCATCTGGAAATAACGGTTTCGGGCAATTTTTCCTGTTCTGTCGTTGCCAGAATGAAAATTACGTGAGCCGGCGGTTCTTCCAAAGTTTTAAGGAGGGCATTAAAAGCGTCCTTCGTGAGCATGTGCGCTTCGTCAATAATGTAAACCTTGTATTTTGATTCAAAGGGAACAGTATTTACGCCCTCGCGAATTTCTCGGATATCGTCAATGCCGCGGTTTGAAGCGGCGTCCATCTCATGGAGGTCTATGTCGCTTGTGCCGATTGCCCGAGCAAAAATTCTGGCGACAGATGTTTTGCCCGTGCCACGCGAGCCGGCAAAAAGATAGGCGTGAGAAATATTGCCAAGTTTGATTGAGTTCTCAATGACTTTGACCACATGGTCCTGACCGATTACATCCTTAAATGTTTCCGGCCGATATTTTCTGTAAAGGGCGGTTTGTTTTTTCTGCTCCTTCATCGGTCTAGTATATCAAAAAGTCGGGTGAAAAATAAAAAAACGGCCTTTTCCCCAAAATCAGATTTCCTAACAAATAAAGGGTAAGAAAAACCCTCTCTGCTACCTAACAGAGAGGGGTTGTGAACACTTGGGCTATCTAAAGCCCGATTGGGTTGGCATCTCAACAAGTGAGAAACCGCGAGGGAACGCCCTGCATCACCGGGAAGTGGAACCGATGTCCCTCATGAGATTGCGACCATTCTTGCCCAGGCAACCCCCGCCTTCGCCGGGATACCGCCTGACGATGGACGCAAACATCCGCCGTGGATCCATATGGGTCCTCCCGTCAAAAAGAACTGCATCCAGCTCCCCAAATCACACGATATGGGAAGGAAAGCTGAATAAACCCTATCATACACCGCGGATAAATTGAGGCAACACACGTTTAACGACATATGTGGACAAAGAAAAAACCCCGCTCCACCCTTATGGATGCGGGGTTTCAGATGATTGGCGGACACAGTCGGCACTAGCACAGACAAGTCGCGGGAATTCGTTGACCTGAATGGCAATTAGCGCCTGAGAGTCCTGCGCAAACCAACGAACAAACAGAGAAGCGAATCGGCTCGCCGCGGGCGCCTGCCCTACCGCCGATGCCGAATGCCGACGTTGCCGGTGTCGCGACCGACGCTGCTGGGAACAGGAATGCAATGTGCGACGACCACGGAACCGCGACTGAAGACGGTCATATCTGGGGTCTCCTTCGCTGTTGTGCTTGTATTTGGCACAAGCGGACGATGAAAAGAACAACTCTTGTCAAACTCAATCGACACATAATGTGCGACTGATGACGCATATAACCTAGCACATCTCCAAAAAATTGTCAATCAAAAATGATGTTTCCCGCGCGTCCATCGCTTAAAATTGTCACAAAATGGCTGGAAATATAGCTATTTCTGGATATTATAGAATTTAAGATATCCCCAGATTGTCTCTTCCACTTCCTTGGCGTTTTGTGTCTCCATGAGTTGCGCTCGTAACTCCCTTGCCCCGTCCCAACCGTGCACATACGCTTTGAAATGCTTTTTCATGACTGCAAAATTCTTCCGGTCGCCGAGTAATTCTTCAAAAAGTTTTGTGTGTTCCGTAAGAACCTGCAATTTTTCCTTTATTGAAATTTTTTGGGGGTCGCGCTCGCTAAAGAGCCAAGGGTTGCCGAAAATTGCCCGTCCAAGCATCACACCGTCGCAACCGGTTTCAATGGCCTTTTGTTTTGCTTCGTTCACATTCTTCACATCGCCGTTTCCGAATATCAAGGTCTTTGAATTCAACCGGTTTCTGATTTCCACTCCCCTTTTCACTTCCTCCCAGCGCGCCGAAACTTTGGACATTTCTTTTCTAGTCCGAGCGTGAATGGTAATCATCGCCGGTTCCTCGGCTAAAAGCTCCGGAAGCCATGTCTCCAATTGATTGACATTGAAACCGACCCGGGTTTTTACCGACACCGGCAGAATATCCGAACCGTCAGGGCCGGTTGCGCCCTCTTTAGCCGCCCGGATTATTTCACGTGCCAACTTCGGAGTTTTGATAAGAGCCGCTCCGGCTCCTTGCTTTTCAATACTTCTGTCCGGACAACCCATATTGATGTCCACTCCGTCAAAGCCGAGTTTTTTGGCAAGGGCCGCCGCTTTTTTCATCATCTCCGGCCGAGCGGTAAAAAATTGGGCGACAATCGGTCGCTCGGCCTCGGTAAAAATCAGGTTTTTCATGAGAGCGTCCTTACCGCCCATAAAAAGCCCGTCGGCTGAAACGAACTCTGTCCACATGACATCCGGCTTGCCACACTTGGCGATGATTCTCCGAAAAGCCGCGTCGGTGACATCCGCCATCGGCGCTAAAACAATGATAGGATTTTTGACTCCGTCGGCGCCCGGAACAATTCCGTGGGCACTCGGAATAAAAGGCGCCGCGTTCTTTAGTTTTTGCCAGAAATTTTCTTTCTCTTTTTTCACCTAACCATTTTAGCCGAGAAAGCCGTCAACGCAAGCCGAAGCGCATTATTGGTTTGAATCGCGATATTGGTTTACTCCGAACTCCAGGTCTTCTGCGGTTATCGTTACTGTGTCGCCTTTTTTTATTTTTCCTTCAAGCAGTCGTCGGGCGATAATTTCTTCAATTTTGTCCTGAATGATTCGTCGCAGTGGTCTGGCGCCGAAGGATTTTTCTTTCGCTTGAAGAGCCACGAAAGTTATCAGCTCATCGGTAATGTTCAGAACAAGCCCTTGTTCGCCGAGCCGCGACTGCAATTCATTCAAAAGAATTACCGCAATCTTCTTCCTGTGCTCGTCATTCAACGGATGAAAAATAACGACGCCGTCAAACCGGTTTATCAACTCCGGCTTAAAAATCCTCTCTTTTACCAAATGCTGAATTATTAAATCATGATTTTGAGACGGGTCCTTCCCGTTTTGAGCCAACTCCCAGATAAAATCACTGCCGGCATTTGATGTGGCGATTATGATTAAATTCCTGGCATTAACTTTTTTGCCGTGAACATCGGAAAATTGACCCTCGTCTATGATTTGCAGGAAAAGGTCGTGAACTTTTGAATCGGCCTTTTCAAATTCATCAAGAAGCAAAACGCAGTACGGGTACTCGCGAATCCGTTCGGCTAAAATACCCGTTACCGCCATTTCGGTTCCGCCTGACCCGATAAGCCGAGAAAGAGCGTCCGGAGAATTGTATTCCGACATGTCAAAACGAACCATTTTGTCTTCGGATTCAAAAAACGCGCGGGCTAGCGTCTTGGCGGTTTCGGTTTTACCGACGCCAGTCGGGCCGAGGAAAAGAAACGAGCCCAGGGGCCGTTTGCTGTCAGCAATGCCGGAACGAGCTCGGCGCATCGCTTTGGCGATTGATTGAATTGCTTCATCCTGTCCCACGATTCGTTCGTGGAGAATTGATTCCAGTTTCAAAAGCTTGCTTCGTTCAGCTTGGTTGGCCTGACCGGTCGGAATGCCGGTTTTTAGTGTGATGAGTTCGTCAACATCCGAAGCCAAAACTCTGCGGACTCTTTTTTGAATGAGCCGAGGCACAAGCTCGTCAAAGATGTCTAAGGCCTTATCCTCCGCAACCGCGCCGGAAAAATACCGGCTGGCGCCGGCGGTAACCGCCACCAGAGATTGATAAGTGAAAAAAAGATGGGCTACGCGTTCAATGTCATAAACCTTGCGCTCAAGGGCTCTAACGATTACGGCGCTGTTTTCATTTTCTATAAAAATCCGCTCAAACCGGCTCATCAATTCGGTGTGGCGCGCAAGCGATTCAACATAAGAATCTTTAACGGCAAAAGCGACAATTTGAAGAGCTGAGGAGGCCAGATACGGTTGAAGAAGTTCAACAATATCAATGCCATGTTTTTTGGCGGCTACAGTGAATGACGGAAAATTCGGAATAACCAAAATTATGTGGCCGGCGTTTACGGCCTGATTGAAAAGGCGGATGATGAGCGTTTCAAACTGACCTTCAGCGACAGACGCCTGCTCAATCGCCGTTTCATTGAGCAATAAAAGCCGTTTGTGCTCAATCTGCGGCAAAACGGAGCCGTCCCGAATCCGGCCGGCCAGACCGGCAATGACCGCCGTGAGTTCACTGCTTTCTTCAGCCACCAAAAGAGCATCCGCGCCGGAGGTTCTGGCCAAAACCTGCTCAAGTTCGTCAATTTCTTTTTTGAAAAGAATTTCGTCTGACTCCGGCGCGGCGAAGGTCCCGTACTGTTCAAGAAGATAGGTTTCGCCCCGCGACCAGTCCTTGCCTATCCCTTTAATCCGACCGAGCGAATCTCGCCCCCACCAACGATAGGCCTCTTTTTGACGCTCATATATATTGGAAACCCAAACCGCCGTGCCAATCAGGTCTTCACGCCTGACGCCGTAACCAATCAAAAAATCGGCAAACCGTTGGTCAGAATCAAAAACCGTCGCTGCAAAAGAAGCGAGAACTATTGGTTCGGCAAAAACAATTGAATCGGCGTAAACTTTTTCGCGATTACCGGCCATAAATTGCTCAACATCCTTGGGCGCGACATCAAGCCGAATTAAAATGTCTTTCCCTGCTCGGGACGCCAAAAACCCGCCGGTTAAATCGGCCGAGTGAGTATGGGAGACAATTTCTAAAATTTCGTACGGTATAGCGGGTTTACGGCGGTTTATACCCCATTCCGAAAGAGAAAAATGAGCGCCCTTAAAATAATGAGCGTAGTAAAAACAATCAAGCATAAAAATAACCAGCCAAAAGGCAATAACCAAAAACATGACGCCGTAAAGTGTGTCAGGCGAGACGACCGTCTGTTCCTCAAAAAACAAGAGAACCATCATGAGCAACGGAGCAATGATAAGCAAGAATCCTTTTATTTTCGCTCGCGCTTGGCGAGGCATTGCTCGGTCCAGAGCGACTAACCCGCTCACCCGCCCCTCTTTTTTTCTAAGTTCAGAGAAAATCATGGCAATAAAAGACGAAACGATAAAAGAATTATGACCAAAACGGCCAACGGCAGAGCCAGCCAGATTAAAAATAGCGTCAGACCAAACAGCACCGTAACGATACAGAGTCCACCGCCGAAAATTATGACCGCCGCTCTAACCGCAAAGCCGACCATCCGCATAATGGTGTTGATTACGAATGTTTCGGAGAACGACGACGGATGAAAACCCGAGCGGTATTTTTCATGGATTTTGTGCCAGGGCGAAAAAAGAGTCCTGAACAAAACCGGCATAGAGAAGAAGTGGTATACAAACCAAACAAAATTAGTGGCGATATTAAGGCAGAGCCGCAAGGCCGTTGTGTAGTGCCAGAGAAAATATTCCGGGATGAGAAGAGCGATGGGCATTGACTAATTATAACCTATCTCACATGACTTACCTTAATTTTACGAAGGCCTTGCTGGTAAACCGAACGTCAATGTAATCCAGCCGTTTCAAAAACTCCTTTTCCAGCCGAGTTTGCTCGGCAATAATGGTTTCAAGATTTTCAAATGTCGTCAGAAACGGTTCGCGATTTGAGAACAAAATTGAACCGCCGGAAGTCAACAGAAGTTCAAAATCCCCTTCAGCGCGAGCGATGAGACCAATCGGCACAAGTTTGAGCAATTTTGCGCTGTCAATAAATTTATTGAGCTCGGCGAATTCCGCTTCCGGCAGATATGTCTGACCAATCGGCTTGTTGCCGTCCGCCAGACCGTAATAGGTAAAAAGAACATTCTTAAAAAAATCGGCCGACTCGGAGAAAATATAGCCGTTGGAGTCCATAAAATAACAGCGAGCGCGTGCCTCGGAATCACACCATAAATAATCCTGGCCGTACTCGCGAATTTTGACTGAAATCGTTTTCAAACCGTCAAAAGAGACCGAAACATTTTCAATCGCGGTGGACTGCTCGTAGATTCTGTTCTCAATGGTTTTCCGCGGATACAGAAAGACATTGTTTTTTGAAAAAATCCAAAGACGACGAGATTCTCGATCATCAGACAAACACCAAAGTGTTTCATGAGACAGAGTCAAATGTTGTGTAAACAGTCAGGCTGCAATCCGTACCTTGTGTCGTTGCTGCATGAGTTCTATGGTCTGAACAACCAAGCCGTAGCCGTGGATCTTATGCCAACGAGGTTGCTGATCGGTCAGGAGCTTGAACACGAGGTAGAGGGCTGAGTCTCTCCTCGGTATACGCCTGGCAGCATCTGTCCTGAGTTTGACAGCTGAAAACATCGACTCAATCACATTCGTGGACTTGATGCTTTTCCAATGCTCCCGTGGAGCGATGAAGTAGCTGAACATGGCTTCCAAGGCCTGGAAGAGCGAGTCTACAGCTTTGGGGTAGAGCGAACGGAAGCGGACGCCAAATAGCCGGACAGCCGCCCGAGCCTGCTTCTCCGATCGAGCATGATAGATCTCACGCAAGGCCTGAAGCACATCA
>ERZ1292623.4859-Hain-H51-01um-R1-4859-length-10897-cov-7_pt1 | contig 10897 bp, 12 predicted proteins | sample MGYA00564398_ERZ1292623 | MGnify/ENA primary metagenome ERZ1292623 (study PRJEB36523, sample SAMEA6512633) | groundwater metagenome | collected 2019-01-07 | study: AquaDiva: Metagenomics assemblies of 32 groundwater samples
TGAGAGTGATCAAGAATCTCATTCTTGACATAGAGGTTCAATCATGTAGGGTATTTTTTTGGGAACCTAAAGAATCAACGATTCTTTGAGATTTTTAACTATATTGCCTACATAAAATTATTTAAAAGACTTTAGCTAGGATGTTAAATGGATAAAAAAGAGCGCGTTAAGACACTTGCACTTTCTTATTACCAGAGAAAAGATGTCCTAGATGCTATCTTTAAATTTTCACAAAATAGAGAAATTTCCCCAAAATATTTTGAAGGATTTGGAAAAAGACCAGACTCATTTCAATATAATGCAGATATTCTTTCAATGGTTAAAAAAGGAGCTACCAGTTTTCACTGCTCTGAAGAAATATGGTCAGACCCCTTAAATCTTTCAGTAGGTTTAGTGGGGGAGGAATTAAATGAATTAAGGTCTGGCTGGGATCTTATAATAGATATTGATTGCAAGTGGATTGATTATAGTAAAAAAGCAGCTCAAGCAATAATAAAAGCGCTTGAATTTAAAGGTGTAAAAAATGCAGGGATAAAATTTTCAGGCAATAAAGGATTTCATATAATTGTTCCATGGGAGGCATTTCCTGAGGAAATAAACGGAATTAAAACAAAAGATATGTTTCCTGAATGGCCAAGGGCGGTGGTTTCTTACCTAAAAGAGCTCTCAAGACCGATTCTAGAAGATCTGATAAAAGACATGAAGCATGATTTAGAGAAAATTGGGGGTTTTACAGGAATTAGATGTGAGAACTGCAAAAATATAGCAGAAGAGAACTTCCTTATAACTTTAAGATGTGATAAATGCTATCCTTCGCACATTGAAACATTTAAATCTCATTTAATAAATTATAAACCTAAAAAATGCCCCGGCTGCAAATCTATCATGTTTGAAAAAGAAAAAATAAGATTCTACAAATGTAATTATTGTGATTTAGATTCTTTAAGTTCAAAAACTAATTTTAATGAAACAATTATCTCCACAGATCTGTTTAAATTATTAGGGTTAGATCTTCAATTAGTTTCTTCCAGACATTTATTTAGGATGCCATATTCTCTTCATGAAAAGACAGGACTTTCTAGTATTGTTATTGATAAAAATAAAATAGATTCTTTTCAAATAATGGATGCAGATCCATTTAAAGCAAAAGTATTTGAATTTTCACCAAAACCTAAAAAAGATGAAGCAAAAGATCTGCTTTTAAATTCAATAGACTGGCAAAAATCACAGGTTAAAGATAAAAAATTGGACTTCACTAATTCTGATAATGAATTTCAGACAAAGAATAAAGAATTTAAAAAAATCGAAATAAATTTAAAAAATCTCAGCGAAGATAAATTTCCTCCAGTAATTAATAGGATATTAGAAGGTATGGATGATGGGAAAAAAAGAGCACTCTTTGTTCTGATGAACTTCTATAGATCTCTCGGATATCCTCTTGAAGATGTGGAAAAGAAAATAAATGAATGGAATACTAAAAATAAACCTCTTCTTAAGCAAGGTTATATTAATGCTCAATTAATTTGGCATTCAAAACATCCTGCAATAATGCCTCCAAATTTTGATAATCAAATTTACAAAGAGATAGGGGTTTTTGCAATGGACGATCTGTCTGAAAAGACTAAAAATCCAGTTATATATGTTGCACGAAAAGCTAATCCTTATGATCAAAATAAAAAAGCTGCAAAAAAATCTTCAAAAATAAAAACTAAGACCTAATTACATTAAACATTAGTATAAAATAAATAATCAAATAAAGACTTTCTTTATATATTAATATCCATACATTTAATTATTAACTATACTAATAGAAAAGTTTATATATTATATATTATACATTTAATAATGATAAAAGGAACTAATAAGTATGAAAAATTAGAACAATCGCTTGAAGGTTATGAAACAATAGAAACTCTTAGTAAAAAGCTTATGATAGACAGAGCTAAAGCTATTTATGTTATACATCGTTTAAGAAAACTGGGATTTGTTAAGACTTCTTATGGTGTAGGAAAAAAAAGAGTTTACTACATTTCATTAAAGAATAAACAAAAAGGAATAAGCTACACAGAAATAATTAATAAATTTGCTCCAGTTGGGCTTGTATCTTCTGAGCCTTATTATATTCATGGAAGAATTCCTTCTTATGAAGAAACACTTATTTATGCTATAAAGAAGAAAGATATTCGTTATTTAATTGCTTCTTTGGCTTTGTTTAGAAAAATAACTAACTGGAGTTTATTATATCGTTTAGCAAAGAAAGAAGATTTGGTAAATGAGGTTGTAGCTCTTTACGAGGTTTCAAGAAAAGTTGTCAAAAAAGTAAAAAGAATGCCTAAGAGATTCATAAATTTGGCAAAAAAAAGAAAGACTAAAAAATCTAGATATATAATTGAACATTTTTCTTCAGATGATTTTAAAGATATAGAACAAAAGTGGAAAATTTATATCCCCTTAAATCTTGCAGACTTAGAGGAATATAAAAGATGATTGATATAAAACAGCAAGAAGAAATCCTAATAACTATTGGAAATATTCTGGAGAAAAAGATAGTTGTTTATGCAATAGGTGGTACTGCAATGATGCTTAAAAGTATTAAAGATTCAACATTAGATATTGATTTTGTCTTTAATAAAAAAAGTGATAGAGAAGAATTTATAATTGCGCTTAGAAAGTTAGGAGCTAAAGAATTAGATACAACCCTAGTCTATGGCCTTAAGAATAATGTTCCCATTATACTTGAATTAAGTAATGCTCGTTTTGATTTATTTATGAATAAAGTTATTAGTTCAACATTTTCTGAAAAAATGAAAAATAGGGCAAAACAAGTTCATGAGTTTGGTAAAAATCTTATAATAAAAGTTGCAGATTCCCATGACATTATAATTATGAAAAGTGTAACCTCAAGAACAAAAGATTTAGAAGATATTGCTACAATCATTAAGAAAGATAAAATAAATTGGGAAATTATTATTTGGGAAGTAAAAGAGCAGATTAATTTAGGAAATAATCTCGTAGGTATTTCTTTAGGAGAAAAACTTGAGAAACTTAATAATCAAAAGGCAATTCCAATCCCAATACCAAGAAATATTTTAGACAAGCTTTGGAAGTTGCTCAAGGGACAAATTAAGAAAAACTAAATCTAGATAGATAAAACTTTTTAAACTCTCCAGTCCTTAAATATTTATGAATAAAAGGGGGAAATATTTTTTAATAATATCTGTTATCTTTACACTATTTATAATATCAAATGTTTATGCACAGGAAAATTCCACATCAGATAATCTAGATAAAGCTTATCAATGTGTAAAAGATCGAGTTGGAGATGATTGTTCAAAATTAACTAGTGATGAACAGGCCTCTGCCTTGCTATCATTAGGAGATTATAAAGATTGCAGAGAAAGTTTTTTAGCAGCTTCTAGAGACGGAGAATGCTGGCCAAAATCTAGTTGTAAGTTAAAAGAAACATCTATCGCTTTACTTGCCATGGAAGAATCTGGAGCATCATCTTCTCAAACTGATAAAATAGTTTCATGGTTATTAAATCAGACAAAAACAGTAGCTGATCTTTCTTGGTATCTTGAAATTGAGGCTAGTGAAGCAACAACCTGTTCAATAAACTATGATTCTACAAATGTTAATGCAAATATTTTAGGCAATAAAAAAATAGGATCTATTGGGGGTAGCTGTTTTTCAATTTCAGAAAATGGATACTGGTTAAAAATTTCTTCAAATTGTCTGGAGAAAGAATTTACAATTTCTTGTGACAAAGATTTTTCAACAACTTTATTATATAAATCATCAAATTCTGAAACAATTCATGTTTCTCAAAATATCCAATCAAGTGTCAAAGGCGGAGAATTGATTGAAAAAGTAATTTACAAATGTTTTAAAGAAGGTACTGTCTGCAATTATGAGGGGAGTTTATGGGCATCAATAGCTTTAACAAAGAAAAATAAAGATGTTGACATTTACTTGCCATATTTAGAATCATTTTCAGATGAAAACTCAGAATTTTTTCCTGAAGCTTTCTTGTATATAACGACTGGTTCAGAAGAATACCTTCAAAATATATTGCAGGAAAATTTTAAAGGAAAATTTTGGCAAGTGAGTACACATGGAAAATTTTATGATACTGCTTTAGCATTTTTAGCTTTACAAGATCAAAATACAGAACAAGTTGATGCAGCTAAAGACTATCTTCTTGATGGAAAAACTCAAAACTCCCAAGGCTGCTGGGGAAATGTTAAAGATACAGGATTATTATTATATTCAGGATGGTCAACAACATCCTCAAGTCAAAATCCAGAATGTAATTCAGATAGTGATTGTGATTTGGGAAAAAAATGTCTTGGAGGATTATGTAGATCTGGAGAGGGAGAAGATCGAGATTGTGAATCATTTAATAATTTTTGTGAACCTAGAATAGATTGTTTAGATGCAGAAGGTTCTGTTCTTGAAAGTTATAATGGATGTTCTGGAACAAAAGTATGTTGTTCTGCTCAAGTGCAGGAAAAAACATGTCAAGAGCAATCAGGATTTTTATGTGATTTTGATGAAGAATGTCCTCAGTCATCAGATATTTTAGAAAGTTCTGAATCTGCTGTTTGCTGTTCTTCTCAATGTGAATTAAGACCTGCTAATGAACAATCAGCGTGCGAATTAGCTAACTATCAATGTAAGAGTGCATGCACTTCTGGAGAACAAGAAGAATCTTTGAGTTGTAATGGTTTAGGAGTTTGTTGCTCTTTAGATTCCGGTTCTTCAAGTTCAGGAGGAAGTTCATGGTGGATTTGGGTTTTATTAATACTTATTATTTTAGTAGTGTTAGCAATAGTTTTCAGAAACAGAATAAGGATGTTTATCTTTAAGAAAAAATCAGGCGTGGGAAAAGGTCCAGCTCCTAGAGAGACAAGACCTCCATTCTTCCCTCCATCTTCTCCGGTAAGAAGTCAAGGATTTGGAAGACCGGTATTCCCTAGACAAATGCCTACGCAAAGGCCAATTCCTCCAAGAAGCTCTCAAGCTCAAGGAAAAGACAAAGAGTTTGAAGACACACTTAAAAAGTTAAAAGATATGAGTAAGTAATTAGCTATTATGGTAGAATTTTTCAATTTTTAAATCTTGTTACCACTACTAAATGTCTATAAAATGAAAAGTTTATAAACAGATTCTTTATCAATAAAATATGGAAAATACAGAATATGGAATAATTGATGCAGAACCTAGGAATTTATTGCCAGAGACAAAGTTACTTATAGTTCCACACAAAGCTGGAAAATTAGTTGTTCGTTATCCTGCTTTTGGACCAAATAATTATTCAGCTAATGTATTAGAAATGCAAAAAGATCATTATCATTCAGTTTTATTCCATAAAATTTCATTCAGCCCTGCAACTACATCTGAATCTGTTTCAGCTTCTGCTTATAAATTTGGTGAAATGGCTAAGAAAGAAATTTTTAATCCAAGCTGGTTGCAATTAGGATTGATAGCAAGAACATCAGAAGGAGTTTTTGCAAATCCTCCAAAAGATGAAAATGGAAATCCAATATTTGATGAAGAAACTCTTAAATCTTATTTAAATGGAGTTAAAAGAATTGAAGGAATTTGTTTAGTTCCAGATACAAATAACTTACATGATTTTGGATTTGCTCCTTACGAAACTTTTAAACAAGGAATTCAGGATTCTGGAGATTTTGCAGAAAGTGGTTTGGCAAGATTACTAGAACATTCTGAAGGAAAAGTAGCAGAAAATCTTAGAGAAATATCCTCGCAAAAATTTTATAGAAAAGGAGTTAATGTTTTTGATTTTGATCAAGTTAAAGAACCTATTTTAAGAGTTGCTTATCTCTATTCCTGCAGGAACTCTTTTGTTGATAATGGGTTTCATATCAATGGCGACAACTCTGTTTACGACAGGTATGGCTATGCTTTTGGGGTGCGTAACGTGAACGCCGAAGGCGTCGTACCAAAAAATTAATAGTAACTAAAAGTTTATTAATTCTTAATAATTATCTTTTTTGTCTTAGTTTGGCTTAATGCCTTGCTAGGGCTACATGCCTATTAACTAGCACATCATTTAGATTTATTTTAAATTTGTTATACAAATTTAAAGCCACAAAAACCCTAAGTTTTTGATGTTTTAAGTCATGAAATTCAATCTTGACATTAAGTAACAGTTTCAATGTGAAATATGAAAAGATGGTGCTTCCTTTGAGCAAACTCACTGACTAGAAGATCCTTTTTAGGAAAGGTTAAGAGGGCTACATAGTTCTGTTGCCTATCTCAATTCCAACAGGAACTTTGATGATAACAGGTTGAATGTCAATGGCAACAACTCTGTTAACAACAGGTTTGGCTATGCTTTTGGAATGGCCCTAGTTCTAAGACAATTTTTTATTGTATGGATATTCAAAAAGACTGCAATAGTTTTACTAATAAATTTAATTAAATTTATTAACCTATTTAATATAACATACTTATGAAAAAAAAGAGTTTGTTGATATTATTATTATTCTTATTGATATTTTCTATAACTTTTGTATCTTCTTTAGAAATTAAGCCTGTTAAAACAGATTTTATGAAAGGAGAGACATTCCAGGCTACAATTGATGGAAATGTTATTACAACAATTAAGAAAGAAGATGTTGGTTTTTATAAGAACAACGCACAAATACCTTTAAATTTAGGTATTTCTAAAATAAACCACACATATTATATTTATGCAATTCTCCCCTACGAATCAAGAAATTATACACTAATTATAAAAAATGTATATTACTCAGAATTTAATCAATTCAAAAAATCAGACCTTGAATTAAATTTTTCAATATCAAATCAAACATCAGAATTTAATGTAAATCCTGGATTTATTTCAACAACTAAAAATTTTGAAATAAGTGTTTTTAATAATTTAAACTCTGTTTTAAATATTAATTATGGATTTGAAGGATATAACGCCTCAAGTTTAGTTGTCCAGCCTCAATCAATAAGACAAATACCAGTTTCAATTTCATCGATAAATTCAACTTCATTAAACAATCTAAAAATATCATCATTAGGAAATTCATATACAATTCCAGTAAATATTATAAAATTACAGAATAACACCAATACTCAAAATAATAATTCAAACAATAATAATGAGGGGAAAGTATCCTTTACTCAAAATAAAATAAAGGTAATTCTAAACAAAGGAGAATCATATTTTGATTCAATAGATTTAGAAAATTTTGGAGATAGGGAAGTTAATGACATTTCAATATCTCTTTCTGAAAATTTAAAAGATTATTTATTCATCCCCCAAAATAAAATAAATTCTCTTAAACCTGGAGAAAGTGTTGGAATAAATTTTACCGCGACATTCACTAAAACAGGGAACTATACAGGGTTTATTTTTTCATCATATAATAATGAATCAGACCTAGTTGATTTAGAGTTCTTTATTGGTGAAAAACTCATATCAAACACTTCTATTCCTGGAAAAAAATCATGTTCAGAGCTTAATGGAAATAAATGTTCTTCAAGTCAGTTTTGTTCAGGCGGGTCTAATGTAAACTCTTTAGAAGGTTTTTGTTGTCTTGGGCAGTGTAAAGAGTTTAATTCAACTTCATCATCATCTTCAGGAAGTAATTGGTTAGCAATAATCGCAGTCTTGATTATTCTTGGGATATTAGGAGCTTTCTTATATTTCAAATATAAAAAACCCAAAACTTCATCTGATAGAATTCTTAAAAAAAGGGAAGATGATTTTTCAGAGAGATTTGAAACAAGCGGTAAGTTAAGTAAGCTTTAAAAAAATATAAAAAGTTGTTTTGGAAACTTTAGATTGTAAAATCTGAAGTATAGGAATTTATTCCTATTAACCCTTTTTTAAAGGGTTTACTACCAAATATCCCCAATAGAACTTTTTGTTTTGTTTTTATCAGGCTTAACTTTATCATCGTTACATGGCTTTGATTTTATTCTTTTAACAATATCATTTGTAACATCCATTATTTTTATATCACTTTGTCCTTCTGGAACTTCTAAATATTTTTCAGCTTTATCAAATTCAGAATTTTCATATTTTCCATCAGAACCCTCGCTTTTGTATTCTAATAAAACATCAGCTCCTGTTTCTTGAATTTCTTCAGTCATAGCATTATTAACTATATCTGAAGCTCTGCTTAGTAATATCCAATATTTCCCTGTGCCTCTTTCAATTTTTTCTTCTTCTATTTGTTGATATTCTGATGTAGCTCTTAATAATTCTAAATGATCGTAAACTCTTGGATTTGAAGTTTCTTTTTTTTCAGTTAAGGCAAAATATTTTGTATCTTCTTTTATTTTATATTTTTCAGCTTCATCTTTTTTTTCAGTTGCAGGATAACCAATAACTGCCTGATTAGCACTTACTGTAGGTGCTTCATTAATAACTCCAGCATTTCCATAAGCAAATGGAGAATAAATTAGAGAACTCCCAACTAAAATCATTCCCCCTATTTTATTTAATAGACTATTTTTTGATATCATTTTGAAAATATTTTTTGGAAACCTTTTCGAAAGGTTTTGTTTTGTAACTCACAAAGCTTTTTTTGAAACTTTGTGCTCAAAGAATCTTTTGATTCTTCTGGTTTTTAAAAGTTATTTTGGAAACTTTAGATTGTAAAATCTGAAGTATGGGAATTTATTCCCATTAACCTTTTCATAAAAGGTTTATTTTCAATTGAAAATTAGTTATATCTTAAATGAAATATAAATAAATTTGTATATTGGAAAGTATATATTAGAGTATATACTAATTTTCAGACTTTTTATCTGAATGATTGCTATATCCATGTTCTCTATCTTTTATTGGAAATCCTCTTTCTGTCCAGTGTTTCCCTCTTTTATCTATAGTCTCTCCTATTTTATCGTCTAGATAAGAAGTGGTTTCACATCCCACATTTAAAATTAAAAATCCACTAATAACTGTTCTATATAGATTATTCATTAAAGACCTATAAATAAGTCTTTTTTAAACCTTTTTAGTTTTATTTAACTTATTCAGAGGTTCATAAAGGATACTTCCTTTATCATTTACTTTTTATCTCTTTTAGAATTTTTCTTTTCAGATTTTTCAGTTTTATTTTCCTCTTTTGGTTCATCAACAATTTCAATATGCTTTTTGTCTTTTATAGCATCAACAATTTCTTTTAATCTATGTTCTAGTATTTTATTGTCCATAATCATCTTTTTAGCAATTTCATCATATCTATGAAGTCTTAATGTTATCCCAGTCATTAATTCTGCAAGAGTTTCATTTTTTAAAACTATCTCTTCAGGGCTTATAATTTCTAGATGTGAGGGCATGTAATTAAAAACAACAATCATTAAACTATCAATTGAATCAAATTCTGCTTCTACTTCTGCAAAAGAGGTATAAAGTTTTTGAGTTTTATCATCATTTTGATTTTCTTCAATTTCCTTAGCCTCATGAATTTTATGATTAACAAGACTAACCCCCTTTTCCTTGCTAATCTTCTCAATTAGCTCTTTAAGAGCATCTATGATATGTTCGGGAGGTCTTCCCATTATTTCTATTATAAACGATACAGTTATTTTTTTCTCACTCATTTTATTTCCTCATCCAAATTAAAACCTGATAAATCAAAATTAAGGCAAATAATCCAATAAAAATATATAACGAATATTCTTTAATCTTTTGATTCTCAGATTTATATATAGGATTTTTATCACTATTTATATTTTTCGAGCCCAAATTATTTTCATTTTTTGCTAAATAAAGATATAAAATTATACTATTAAATATTAATAACATAACTATCAGGGAAATTAAAATCAATAAATATTTTTTCATTTTAATTATATTTTGACTTTTACTTTGTTATCTTATTCTTTTATTTTTTCCATTCAATTCTATTCAACTAATTGTCCAAATCTTTTTCCTTTAGATTTAGCATCTTCTAAGGAAATGGCCCAGTTATTTCCAGTATCTCTTAATTTTTTTGGATCCACAAAAAGCCAACCTTCTCTAAGAAATTTTAGAGCAATTACTGGTTTTAAGTCCATCATATTTGAAAATACCACAAAATCACTCATTTGTTCTTTAGATATATATTGAATATTTTTTCTAGTAGATTTACATTCAATAGCTAGTTTTTTCCCTTTCTTCCCTGCGATTATGTCACATGGAGAATCATCATTTACTCCAGATCCAGCTACTCTGGCAGCTCTCCATCCATCTTCAGAGAACATTCTAACCAATTCTCTTTCATTATTACTTCCTTTATGTTTGTTACTCATAACTAAATAGATTAATTAGAAAGATTTAAATATAATAGTATTTACTTAATAGTAGTTAAAATAAAGGTTAAAAGATTAAAATGCAAACAAGAAGAGAATTTTTAGGGAGCGCAAGTTTAGGAGTTTTAGCTTTAGCTAGTGGATGTGTTACTAATACTTCAAAAGGTTATGTTAATGGAGATGATTTCTCTGAATTTACAAATTATCTTGGAAATGAATGGGATAGTTTACCCCAAGATAAACAAAAGGAAACAAGAGATTATTGGAATAAAGTCACTGAAGAAGATAAGGAAGGTATTTTAAAAATATATAAACATCCAGAAAAACACTATAGAGCTTTAGATAAAGATGTTAGAGAAAATATTAATGCTGTATTAAAATATCAAGAATCTGGTAAATTTGAAGAACAAGTAATGAATGAAAATGATTATCAAAATCTTGTAGATTTTTCTGCAAAAGTTCCAGGGATAAATGCTAAAGAATTTACAAAAAAAGATCTTGTTTTTTTAGGAGTAATTGCAGAAGCAATTGCTTATAGTATTATGGCTCAATAATCTCAGCTATATTTTAACACATGCTGGATATATCGGTTTATTTTGATATTTATTGATGC
>ERZ1292623.4860-Hain-H51-01um-R1-4860-length-10896-cov-5_pt1 | contig 10896 bp, 12 predicted proteins | sample MGYA00564398_ERZ1292623 | MGnify/ENA primary metagenome ERZ1292623 (study PRJEB36523, sample SAMEA6512633) | groundwater metagenome | collected 2019-01-07 | study: AquaDiva: Metagenomics assemblies of 32 groundwater samples
CCAGCATTAGGAGTACCTAATAAAAAGAGTTGGTCAACATCATTACGATAGTCAATGTCTTGAATATATGCCCGAGCAACCAAACCACCCATACTGTGAGCAATGATGTCTACTTTCCCTGTCTCAGAGTTCTGTAGTGCTTGGTCGATAACAGGAATGAGGTAATTAGTTGCAGAATTAATGTTGCTTTGCCTCCAATCATAATGAGCTATAAAGAGTGTTTCATTTAGGACATACCCCTTGGCAACCAAATTATCAATAAGAACGTCGTAATTTTTAACACCGTCTGTAAAACCCCAGGTAGTATTCACAGAAATATTGTTCCACATAACATCTGAATTCCATGATGCTCCTAAACCAGGAATCAGAATTATAGGATCTGGAGTAGCAATTTGGGCATAAATAAAAGAAGAAAGAAAAAAGCCTAGAATAATAAGAATTGGTAAAAAGATTTTTTTCATAGTTTTAAAAATACTTTAATAATCCCCCCACACCTCGTTCAATTTGATTTACACCGAAAAAATACAGCCCTATAAGAAACAAAACACTTATGGTCAAAGAAACTAAAAATAGCATTGGAGTAAACTTTCTTTTCAATAAAAAGACTACATAGAAAACGGAAAGAGGCCAAAGTAAAAATAGCGATAAAAGAGAGTCAACATAACTAATTTCTAAAGCGTGTACTATGTAGCCAAATCCACTAAGATTCCTGTACTCTTTTGCTAAAAAGTAAATAACGAATGGGTTAACCCAGAAAGAAAAGGAAACAGAGATAATGTACACAATTGCTATGTAATACCACCCTATTGGTCGAAAACGTTTCAAACTAATAACTATAAATGGAGAGAAAATTAGAACTAAAAGAACCAGCAGTGTAATCCAGTAAATTACACTTGCAAAAAAGGGAGTTTGCCAAAAAGGCCCCCCCTCTATTTGAGCAACTTTCTCTGAAGCAAGAGTATTTGTACTAGAGAGAGATGGATTTTGAGAGAGTAGATTTTGACTTTGTATATCTTGTTTTATTTCATCTACTTGAGAAGTTTTGAGTATTGTACTATTTATATTATTGATATCCACATCACCACCAACACTAATTGGATTTTCAGTAATTTCTGGATCGTACCGAACTGTATATTTAACCTGCTCTCCTACCCCAATTACCCCGTCTTTTGTTACAAGATGATCGCTGTCGTCATCAACGTAAGAAACACCTATGTGGTATTCTCCTCCGATACCAATACCCATTATTTCTACTCCGTAAACACCGACTATAGGATTGAGAATTGTGATAAATTTTGGACCCAGCAGGTTACTGGTGGCCTCATAGAAAGCATCAGGAATTTGGTTTATATCTTTTGTAGTTATCTGCCCAAGAGGATTAGTTACTTTCACATCAACTGATCCGCCACTATTTGGTGGTGACGCAAACCAAAAAGAAAGAATTGAGCTAGATTCTTGTGGAGGAATCTGGGTCGAGTAAGCATTACTCGTACTAAATAAAAGGAAAAAAGTGAGTAGAATAGCCAAACCCATCCGCAAAGTTTTCCCGAGGTCCATTTTCACATTTCTAGTATACCAAGAAAATTATTTTTTCTTGCGCCAAGCTTCTATATTTTTGTGGTGACCGGAGAGAAGGACTTTAGGAACGCTGTGTTTCTTGCCCTTATAGACAATAGTTTCAGGGCGGGTATAGACATCGGAGGACGCTGTGCGAGTTTCTTCAATTGAGCCCTCATTTCCAAGCACCCCTGGGAGTCTTCGAGCGACAGCATCAATAATCACCATTGCAGGCAACTCCCCTCCTGTAAGCACGTACGGGCCGATTGAATATTCTTGTGGTTTTAGGATTTTTGTAACGCGCGCATCAATTCCTTCATATCTTCCGGAAATGAGAATAATGTCGCCTTTGAATTTTGCGAGCGAGTCTGCATCTGCATTGGTAAATTGTTTCCCGCGTGGGGAAAGAAAAATGATTTTTGCTTTCTTTTTTCCCTGTGCTTTGGCAACTGCTTTAAGCACAGGAAGTGCCTGCATGACCATTCCCGGTCCCCCACCGTACGGCTTCTGGTCAACCCTCCTCCATTTATCATCCGCAAAATCGCGAGGATTGTAGAATTTAATTTTTACTTTCCTATCCTCTTGGGCACGCGAAATTATGGACTCCCCGAGATAGGAGCTAAATGCCTCGGGAAAGAGAGTGACTACATGGAAATTCATCCCGTTAGAAATCGATTAGTTAATATAATTTTATTCACTCTGTACTACCAAGTTAAGCTAGTCTACTTACTTAACTCCCGTTTACTACGTCCACCCTGGGTGGACTATTTCTAACGGGATTCATGTCTGGAAAATACCACACATCCTTTCTTCTGTAAAACAGAGGTTTTGTCTAGAGCAGGCCGTTAAATGAACCGAGGTAGGAGTTGAGGAAACTTGGTAGGACGAAGATAATTCCTATAAGAGGAAGAACAAAGAGAATAATTGAAACCCACATAATCATAAGGAAGTATTTTCGTGTCTTTTCAACCGACTTCCAAATAGCATCAATTTTAATTTCCTGCTGTTTGATTCTTTCAAGTAGTTCGTTTTCCATTAAATACAAGTATAGCAAAAACCCGCCTTTCGGCGGGTTTTGTTTTTAGAGTTTCAAATCCTCCATCATCTCGTCAACTGTTTTCATCGGGTTGGGAGAGGTACTGCCGGTACTACTACCCATACCCATGCTTCGCTTCCCTCCTTCCGGCTCATTTATTTTTAGATTAACACGAGCGTTGTTCTTCATTCCCACCACGCGCAAGAGCGTGCGGATTGCTTTTGCGGTATTACCCGAGCGTCCGATAACTTTACCCATGTCTTCCGGATGAACATCAAGCGAAAGGAGAACTCCCATCTCATCCACCTTTCGTCCGATTTTGACATCGCCCGAGTGATCAACAAGCGCCTTTATAAGGTATTCAAGAAACTGTTTGTCTTGTTCCATTTCAGTATTGATTAGCTAAAAGTAATACAACCGAGATACTCGTTTAATAATAGCAGAGAGATTGAGGTAGTCAAAACCCCTCCGAGAGGAGGGGTTTATTATGCGACAACTTCTTCTTTCTTCTCTTCTGCAGAAGTAGGAGCTTCGGAAGTGACAGCTTGTGGAGTGGCAGCTCCAACAGGTCCTGCCTGCGCAGGCAGGGCTTCGGCTTTGATAGGCGTTTTGCGAGGCAAGACGTTTACTTTCTTTCCAACAATTACTTTCTCATCAATGAGCATGTTGTAGATACGAGGAGTAGCTTGAGCACCTTGTGAGAGCCAGTAGGTAACACGCTCACGATCTAGAGTAGTGAAGCCTTTCTTGTGCGCATTGAAAGAGCCGACGATTTCGATGAATTTTCCGCTCTTGGTCGAGTTGTGGGAATCGGTCACCATAACGCGGAAGTCCGGCTGGTGTTTGCGTCCGACTCTCTGTAAACGGATTTTTAACATAGGGCAAATACTAACAGAAGCCTTTGTGTCGGTCAATTCGATGGATGGAATCGCAAAATACAAATCAATCTGCTATAGTCAGTCTCATGAAGACAGAGTCCCCCTCCGACCAAGGCGAAAACAAAAATGCCTCGCGCCGAGAAATAGGTAAGATAAGCCTCAACAGCCGAGGAGTCGGTTTTTTTTCGTCTCCAAACTCTCCCGATGATATAGAGATAAAACAGGAGAACCTAAAGACTGCACTGAATCGCGATGAAGTGGAAGTGCTCATTCACCCTCGCATTGGAACCTATCGCCAAGCAGGTGAAGTGGTAAATATCATTGCCCGAGCAAAAACACGCTTCGTGGGAGTCATAAAACAGGAAAACGGATTTACCTATCTTATCTGCGATGACAAGCGCGTGTATCGCGACTTCATGATAGAAGGAGTAAAAGAGGGTGAACCGATAAAAGGCATGAAAGCTCTCGTTGAAATGACGACGTGGAATCACCCTCACGAAAATCCTCGCGCAAAAATTCTAAAAATCATCGGTACTCCGGGCGTGCATGACGTTGAAATACAATCAATCGTCCTTGGAAAAGGATTTGATACCGATTTCGCCAAAGCTGTGGAAGATGAAGCGGTACGAGTGGCAAAAGAGTTCAGCCCTCCGAGCACACAGGAAATTGCCTTACGCCGAGACTTCCGAAACAAAGTGGTATTCACTATCGACCCGGTGGACGCAAAAGATTTTGACGATGCTCTTTCACTTGAAAAGAAGCCTGATGGCAACTATGAGATTGGAGTTCACATTGCCGACGTTTCCCACTATGTGCAGGAAGGAGGCGTGCTTGATGCCGAGGCAAAAAACCGCGGACTTTCGGTCTACCTTGTAGACCGCACGATTCCTATGCTTCCGCATACACTTTCGGACGACCTTTGCTCTCTTAATCCAAGTACCGACAAGCTCACCTTCTCCGCAGTTGTCATCATGACGCCCGAGGGAGTGGTCAAAGACCGATGGTTTGGGAGAACAATCATCAATTCAAAGAGACGCTTCACCTATGAAGACGCGCAAGAGTCAATAAATAATGGAGGCGACTATGCCGACGAACTACGCACTCTCAATACGCTTGCTAAAATACTGCGCAACAAGCGCTTTGCCATGGGAGCGATAGACTTTGAAAGAAAAGAAGTCAAATGCGAGATAGACGACAAAGGCGTGGTGGTGCGCATTTACGCAAAAGAGCGCCTCGACACCCATAAGCTCGTGGAAGAATTCATGCTTTTGGGCAACCAAGCGGTCGCCACATTTCTTTATCAGGCGCAAAAAGGCCAAGGAAACAAAGTGGGCTCGGTCATTTACCGCATTCACGATGTCCCCGACAAAGACCGCATTGAAAACCTCGCCATGTTTGTCAAAGCGATGGGCTATACCCTACCCATCCACAATGGAAAAGTCTCGGGAAAAGACATGAATGCGCTTCTTCAGCACATAGACGGAAAAGTAGGAGAATCGCTCATCAAAACCGCCGCTGTGCGAGCGATGGCGAAGGCAATTTATTCCACGAAAAATATCGGGCATTTTGGGCTCGCATTTCAATATTACACACACTTCACTTCCCCTATCCGCCGATATCCGGACCTCCTTGTGCACCGATTGCTCGGACAATATCTCCACGACAAAAATATTCCGCTCAACGAATTTGCCAAATACGAGAAAATCGCCGCCTACGCATCGCAAAAGGAAAAGGAGGCATCTGAAGCCGAGCGCGAATCGGTCAAATACAAGCAGGTAGAATTCATGCAGAAGTTTATTGGTCAGACATTCAAAGGAATTATCTCAGGCGTGAGCGAATGGGGTCTCTACATTGAGGAAAGCGAAACTCTCTCCGAAGGAATGGTCAAATTGAGGGACATGAAAGATGATTTCTACACGCTTAATGAAAAAACATATTCTCTCGTAGGGCAGAAAACCAAGAAAACATACTCACTGGGCGATGAGGTAACCTTTAAAGTAATGGGTGGCGACGCTGAACGCAAAACCCTAGATTACGTTTTGGTATAAGAATATTTTTAAATTTTGTACCAAAGAAAAACCCCACAGATTTTAGGTCTGTGGGGTTTCGACTATTCGAGCTGGAGAAGAAAGTTGTACCTCTTTCTCACGCCCAACGATAGCGCAGCTTCCGACATAGGAAGCGCGTATTGTGCCGTTGGAGTGCCGATGAAGCAGCCCTTGGGCCAAACTGCTGAATTTTGCGCAAGTAAACCCGTCTGCTTGCGACATGAGAAAAATACAACAGTTAGACTGGCCAATTTTGCATACCGCCACTTCGGCACCCTGGGGAACGCGGGCCATGTTACCCCTACCAAAAAACTTGACGCCGAAAACTTTCTCACTTTCGTCCGCCATGATTTTAAAGCCGGTGTCATGAATTTCAATTCTGACCTTTCGTCCTGAAAGCCAGGTTAGAATTTCAGGTAAGTAAGCGCAGACATTGGAGCCCCCAATACCGCCCTCAAGCTTAAGCCGAGCAAGTTTGTCCGGTTCATACAAGAGCCGGTATTTTGACTTACTGTCAGCATGCAAGGTATAAGACTCCCCATTAGATCGCTGACTGACAAGCTTACCCTTGAGCTTCCAAAGCACTTCATCAATAAACGGGTAAATATCAATCGTGGCTCCACTGTCTTGGGTAAGATCCCAAGGACGACTGAGCCAGACACCGCTGTATACAATCCTTCCTTTAAGAATTTTCATTTTTACCACCTCCCTTTCAAAGTTTTCAATGTTTACGCGAAACGACTCTGTAAGCACATTACTCCAAAAAATAGAAATATCAAATTGATTTTTATCTCTATCCCCTATTTTCGTATATTTTGTATATTTTGCATAAAAAAATACATTTCCGAGGAAATGTATTTGAATGAAAGAACGGGTATGAGAGAGTGAAAATGATAAGGGGAAAGTGAGCAGAAGCGCACAGTTTGGGAATTGCTTGGAAAGCAATCAAAAACTGGGGGCAACTGGACTCACCCACCTTATCGAAGAACTTCTCAACCGTCTCTGTGTGGAGTATAGCAAATTCACAGCTTCTGTCAAGAGGACTCTAAAACTCCTCTAATTGAGGCTTGAGTTTTGGAGTAACTGTTACTGTATTTGAAACTGTTTGAGAAGAGTCATTGATATCCTGACAGGTGAGTGTAAAGGTTGTCGGGGAAACAACATCGCGGAGGAGAGAATCAACTCCGGAAGTGTCGGAAGGGGTGAAGGAGCCGCTAGTTGCTGTGCAATTCTCTGCATTTTCAAGATTCCAACCTATTTTATATTTATGACCAACAATGATACTGATGTTGGTAGTATCATTGGCTGTCCCAAGAGGAATTTGTTTACCAAGGTCATTAAGAAAGGCACTGGCTGGAGAATAATCCTTGACGTAGAGGTCAACATTAAATGTTCCCGGATATGCAACCCTCACCTCTGGGCATGTTGCGGAAGCACTTATAGCAGACGCCGAATCTTGAAAGCGTACTGTGGTGTCTGAATGCCTTCCGGGATTGGGATAAGTCATTGTGAGCGAAGAATCACTTGTGTTTCCGTCGTCAGGAGCTACAGCGCCTGCAGTCGCCCATGCATAGGTATAAGGAGATGTACCATCGGAAGCAGATGCGTTCCATGTTGCGCTCCCGCCAGGCTGTATGGGAGACGCAGTCGCCAAAGTACATGTCGGTGCGGCAAGAGTAATTGAGACTCCTCCACCGCCTCCTCCCCCACCACCGCCACCAGTGTCGGGGTCGTCCGGACAACCGAAGAACCAATTAAGGTCGCAGGAATTGTAATCAACAACCGCTACCACAATGAGCGCAATAATAAATTGAATTCCGAAAGCTACGGAGGGTATGAGTATTATGAGTATAAGCGCTATCAAAAATTCTAGTCTTAGGCTCCTTTTCATCATCATATCAATATAGTATACCTCAATTTAATTCAGTATGCATATAAGGCAATGCTTATAGTGTTAGTGAAGAAAATTGTAATTAAAAGAAGTGTTACAAACGGTACTATAACCCTTACATTAACGTATTTCTCATTGAGAAATCCCCTATTTAGAAAAAGTACGCCTGCCATAAGAGCAAAAACAGCGGGTGGTAAAAAAACCGAGAAACTTGCGTATTGGGATACAAATATCCCAAAATATCGCACTAGGCTTAGTCCCAAGAGGAGAGCGGTACTTATAAGTGATACGGACAGAGTCCAGCGACGGCGGTTGACGAGACCATAGCCTATAAAAAAATTAAGCACAACATAACACAAAAATAACAGTTCAAGAATTACAATTGAGAACATATTCTCGGGCGCGATAGGAAAGCGCAAAAACCTCTGGAGAATGTTGAGCAGGGTAAATAGCCCAAAAAAATAAAAAGCGGTGCCCGCGACGCTGGTGAAAGCATAAAAGAGCGCCTTTTTAATGTTGAGTGGTGCAGGAGAGGAGGGAGAGGATATATTCATAGGGATGTTGTTCATGCTTACGTATATGGATTATACTATATAGAATACAATTGTACGCATACATGGAACCAACTACTTCAAACAATAATTTATTAAAAATAGTTCTGTTGCTTATTATCGGTTTTGCAATCGGCATTGGCGGTATGTTTGTGTTTGTGTCTTCCGATTACTATAAAAATAAGCTCTTGGGCACCAACCAGAGCACGCCAGACAAGACCAACACTCCGGGACAAAATACAAGCACTGCCGACACAGGAGAGAGGAAAATAATTGTTCCTAAAAGTATAGCTACCGAAAGCTATTATTTGTCCATCAATAGTATGGTGACAAATCTCAATGCTATAGGCCTTCTCAATAATGATTTAACTGTATTGCTTAATAACGTAAAAAAATACAACGAAGAAAAAAACTACGAAAAACTCTTTACTGTGGTGGTGGATGCCAAGTTGCTGCTTAAAGAAGGCGAATCGTATTTGAAAACATTCCAGGCAAGTATTGAGAGCCTCTCTACCGCAAACCAGGCAACCAAAGACATTCCTATACGTTCGGCAACCAACAAATCCGTAGCTGCTGGGAGAGAATACGCAACCGCACTCAATAACTATTTTGTTTCGATTAACGGTCTACTGGACGGCACGGCACCGAGTCAAGCTGAATTAAATGATTTATCGAAAAATATAGACGCAGTAAAGACAATGGGCGCAAGTGCAGTAAAGGAAATGGAAACCCTTATTGATTTAATAAACGCAAAGGTTCTGGAAATCTCCAAGAGTCTTAGATAAGAAGTGTTCACTCCCTCTGTGCTCTCTTAACAAAAATAAAAAGAATTACGAGTAAACTCAGGAGACCCACGACAGTAGGATAGACAAGAAGGAAAGCTAAAAAAGCCAGAGTGAAGCCCGCATACATGGGATGCTTGATGAATCTGTACGTTCCGGAGGTATTTTTTTCCGGATTGATTGAAAAAACAACTTCTCGAAAAGATAAAGAGCGTATAACCCATCGGTCCATCATGGCAAGTGCAATTCCAACTAAGAAAATACCAAGCACAACTGCGAGAACTACGGGTGTAGCAAAGAAAGGGAGAAGCTCTATGCGCGATATCCCGAAAAATCCCGCGGTATGCATGAGTGTGACAAAGAATATAATCGCGTAAAATTGGCGTTTGGCCAGTTTATCGTCAGGCAGAGAAACGCGATTTTTTGATGACACATCCCGAGACAATAGCGGAGCTGCAAATAAGAACATCCAAAACGCAAGCTAGCCAAAAAAGAATGCTGTGGGAAGTGTGTAATATTGTATGTCCATATTCGTTGCATAAATTATACCAAATAATGTAAACCCTACAGCAACACTATGTACGTTTTTTGATACAATAATCTGATGATTTTATGGGAAAACAAAAAGGCGCTCAAAGACCTCATAGGGAGCCTGAAGACGAGCCCCCATTCTGATTTTTATAAAAATAAGTTCTCGGGCTTGCCACAAGGGTCCGATAGCCCACTTGAAACTCTTCCCTTCCTTTTACGAAATGAGCTTGTAGACACTCCTCCTGATAAGCGTTTGTATGTGCCATACAACGAGGTGCTCTTTGTCGGCTATACGTCTGGCACAACAAGTGGAAAGCCTCTAGTGATGTATTTTTCTGTCATAGATAATTATTTTTTTCAGCCGTCCTTGGGAGTCCCCGTTTCGCGCATTCTTATTACCTATCCCCCGCTCAACAAAAATTTTGGCGCAAGTTTTATCCAGCAGTGCCATCAAGCGAAACGAAAAGTAACGCCTGTTTTCGGCGATTATCAAAATCTGCCGAACAGCGCCGTGCTGGCAAAAGAAACTAATGTTGACGCTCTCTACGCAACGCCCACGATAGCACTGAAGCTTGCAAGCGAGATTTCGAAATTTTATTCTCCGGAGAAGTTCAAACTCCTGGCTCTTTCTTCGGAAACACTCACTCCAGGACAGAGAAAAGAACTCAGAGGTTTGTATCCGAAGGCCGATATTGCTAATCTCTATGGTTCTTGCGAAATAGGCCAGCTCATACTCTTCCCCTGCAAAAGGATACTTGCAGAAAAGAAAGATGAATTTCACTTCTTAAGCGATGCAATTGTGGCACTTGAACTTGTGGAGGGCGAGTTGGTCCTTACTTATAATCTTAATAGGGCGTTTCCTCTTGTACGATACAAAACGGGAGATTTTTTTGAAGTAGCACAAGAAAAGTGTTCCTGCGGACTGCCAGGTAAGACTGTGCGCTGGTCTGGGAGAATGGGTGTGGATAAATTAAAAATTCACGGCATTGAGATACGGGTTGAAGCTGTTGAAGAAGCACTTGGGAACAGCAGCTTTCTTTCAAGCCAGGGTTATCAAATCCATTTTTATAAGGAAAGTGAAGTTTCAGAGAAAATTAGGATAGTGGTTGAGGTGAAAGAGATGGGGCAAACTAATGATAGTATCCTACTACTGATACGCACCGAGCTGTTAAAAAACTGGAAGGTAGCGGCGGGTATGTCATTGGCGCAGGCTCTGCAAAAAGAAGTCTTCAGCTCTTTTGACGTGGTCTTTGTGAAAGAGTTTTCCTTGGAGTCTCAAAAAGCAAGGCGTTTGGTAAGTCACTTATAGCTCTATGAAAATAATCACTGACATATACACAAAAAACACCTACGTCCTGCCTATTACTTCAGCTATTCTTTTGGTGCTCACATTTCCTCCGTTCAATTTCTGGTATCTGACATTCGTTGTTTTAGTACCATTTTATATTTTTCTTTTCAAAGAAAATTCCGCTAAAAAAGTGTTTATAGGCGGAATGCTTTTGGGGCTCATTTTTTCGGGGTATCTCTCATATAGCACAATTTCCTCCTTTACCTGGATAGGAGAAGCGCATCTCTTCACAACGTTAGTAAAATTTTTATTTATTCCGGTGGTTGCACTTTCA
>ERZ1292623.4862-Hain-H51-01um-R1-4862-length-10895-cov-7_pt1 | contig 10895 bp, 4 predicted proteins | sample MGYA00564398_ERZ1292623 | MGnify/ENA primary metagenome ERZ1292623 (study PRJEB36523, sample SAMEA6512633) | groundwater metagenome | collected 2019-01-07 | study: AquaDiva: Metagenomics assemblies of 32 groundwater samples
TGTATTTGAAAGTTTAATAAAAATAGAGGCAACTATACCAAGAACTGGCGCTAGAGAATCTATAAAAAGCCATTTTCCCGCTTCTTTTATACTTCCACCATTTTTTAATATTAAACCTACAGTATTCACACCATCAGAAAAATCATGGATTAAGACTGCTACAGTCACAATAGCACCTACAGAATTGGAAACTTGAAAAGCTAAACCAATAGCCAATCCGTCTAAAAAGCTATGAAATGAAAGACTTCCAGCACCCAGCCTACCACGATGATTTTCATTTTCGCAATGTTCATCATTATGATGATGAGGAGCAATAAATCTTTCAATTATCATAAAGAGAAAGAAACCTAAAGCAATAAATGATGCGATATTTGTCACATTGAAACTTCCACTTGCAAGAGAAATTGATTCAGGTAAAAGATCGAAGAACGCTACGCCCAGAAGCGCTCCAGCACTAAAACCCAAGACCAAATGTAATTTATCCCGAAATCTTAAAGCGAGAATACCACCTATAAAAGTAGTGAGAAACGCTCCTATTGCAATAATGGTTAAAATCATATGCTATAATTGACTTTATTATAACAAGAATTAATATAATATAAAACTGTATGGAAACAGAACAAGAGTCAAGAGGCCCATCAAATCTTTTAAATATACCAACTGCCATTGTCATAGCTGGGGCAATAATCGCAGGTGCAGTGATCTGGAGTAAAGGTCCTTCATCACAAGTACCAAATCAGGCTTCAGCAAATAAAAGCATAGAAGAGATTATGAAACCAATTACAGACAGCGACTATATACTAGGTAATCCAAATGCGAAAATAAAGATAGTCGAATATTCTGATCCATCTTGTCCTTTCTGTAAGGCTTTTCATGTAACTATGAAAAGAGTGATGGATGCATATGGTAAATCAGGAGATGTGGCATGGGTCTATCGTCATTATCCTTTAGATAAACCAGATGCAAATGGAAGAATCCTTCATCCAAATGCAGGTAAGGAAGCACAAGCCATGGAATGTGCCGGATCTCTCGGAGGAAATGAGAAATTCTGGGCATATACGAATCGTCTATACGATATTACTCCATCCGTTACAGTAGATACACCAGGAGGATTGGATCAGAAAGAATTACCAAAGATCGCGGAGTTTGTGGGTATAAATGTAACAGATTTCAATAATTGTTTAGTAAGTGGAAAATTTAAAGAAAAAGTAGAAGCTGAATTCCTCGATGGAGTAAATATAGGAATTCAAGGTACTCCTTCGAGTATTATCATCACTCCATCAGGTAAATATATTCCACTTGAAGGTGCTCAACCGTTCGATAATGTCAAACAAGCTATTGATGCTTTACTAAGTGAACAGAAATAGCAGTCTTTATCATCACAATTCTTATCCCAAAAAGTTAAATCATAAATCTCTAAAGCTTTTTCCTCTATAATCTTCTTCAGATTCTTCACTTCTTCATCCGAAATTTCGAATTTTTCTTTTTTATATTTGCCTTTATTATCGGGTTCAATAAAATCAAGTTCACCTGATTTCATTTTATATTTTTTCTTTTCATCAAGGTCGAGGAGAAATCTATAGAATACTAATTGACGATGATAATTTTCTTTATTTCCTGATTTATTTTTTCCAGTTTTATAATCGACAACATTTACATCTTTATCATTAATAAATTCAACTTTATCCAATTGACCCTTGAGTAATAGATCAAATTTACCAATATTCAAATGTACACCTCTAATACTATATTCTGTGAGTAAAGTGCGATTCCATTTCCCTTTATAAGCCTCAAAATAGCCCTCTAGAGCCGTTTTACCCTTATTTAAGCTATCTTTATAGTCATTTTGATTTAATAATGTCTTATGCAAGTTAAATTCAAAAAGCTTAATTGTATCTTTCTTATCCATATCTTCTTCTATTTTATATTTATCGAAGAAAATTTTTAGAGTTTCGTGTATAGCTGTACCATACATCTGATGTTTATTCTGCGCGCGTGGTAACCTTATGAGATTGATGAAGAAATACTCCCATGGGCATTTGAGATAATTATTTAAGGCGGTTACAGATAGACCCTGATCAAGAAAAAGTTCTTGTAAATATTTTTTATTTTTTATTTCATGATTTTTATGCACTATCGATTCCTCGAAATGTAATGATGAATCTGAAATGGATTTTGCGATTTCTATCTTTTTAAATTCAGGAGAAATTTCACTTAGAAACTGTGCTGGAAGCTGTTCACGACCCTCATCTCCTTCTTTTGAATATGTAATGGTCACAGCTTTCCTAGCACGAGTCATAGCTACATAGAAAAGTCTTCTTTCATCATCTATAGTAGTATCGACGGATGATAAGGTGTGAAAATATACCCTTCTTGATTTATTACCCCAATGTCCATCGAAGGCACCGATAATATAAACATAATCAAATTCCAAACCTTTTGATTTATGAGCTGTCATCAATCTTATTCCACTTTTCATTATTCCTTTTCCACTCTTCGTAAGAATTCCGTGTTCACGAACACGCTCTAAATGTTTTATAAAATCTTTCAAATAATATTCTTTACGAACTCCAATCAATCTTTTTATTTCATCAAAAAATACTTCAAGCGTCGACATCCTTTCTAAAGAATCAATACTTGATAGAGCATTTTCCAGAAATCCAGATTCACGTACAATTATTTCGAAAAGTTCAATAAAGGTTTTATTATAGGAAATAGAAGCCCATGAAGAAAGCTTCCTCGAAATTTCGGGGAAACTTTTCCTTATTGCATCTATAAGCTTCGTCCTATCTTTTCTAATTTGATCAAATAATTTATAAATATCTATTGCATCTATTTTGAAAAAATCAATAAATAATAGAGCGCCAAGCTTTTCTTCATCAGCCAAATTATTGATTGATTCGAATATAATAAGGAGTTTTTTGATATTTTCATCTTTCAGAATATCATTTTCTGATTCGATTCGAAAAGGGATATCCGTCTTCTCTAATGCATGGGCTATTTCGAATGCATCTTTATTATCCCTATACAGAATGGCTATTTCATCTGGTTTAATTCCCGATTTTATTTTATTTTTTATATCTTTTATTATGAAATTATTTTCTTCAGAGATATTTGCACATTCATATATATGAATAGGTTCCTTCCCTTTTTCCATCTTCGATTTAAGTGCTACTCTCTTCTGCCCTTCTATTATTTTATTATTTGAAATAAGTGAGTGTGAAGCATCAAGAATATTTTGAGTTGAACGATAATTCTCTTCTAAGTGTATGAGTGTTGCCTCAGGATAAAGTTTTTTAAAATAGAGAAAATTTTCCAAAGATGCACCTTGAAAACGAAAAATGGCCTGCTTTTCATCGCCTACAATAAAAAGGTTTGGATTTTTATGAAAATTTGAAAGCAATTCTAGAACAGTGTTCTGGGTATTATTGGCATCTTGATGTTCATCTGCAAGAATATATTGATATTGCTCTTGAAGTATAAGTAAAAGATTATTGTCTTTTCGAAGGGTCTTCACCACTTCTATTATCATATCCTCAAAATCATAGAATTTTTCTTTTTTTAAACTATTTTCATATGCTTCGTATAAAGCAAGTAATTCTTTATTCTTTTCAATTCTTTCTTTAAGTTTTATAAACTCCCCTTTCATCTTGCTTTTATGAGCACCTTTTATATGGACTTTCTCTGGAATGTTTTTGAAATCTTTCTCTTGTTTTTCTATTATTTTTTCAAAATCTTTTACACCTATAGCTTCCCTTTTCAAATTTCGTATTTCAGAAAGTGCCGGCTTTATATAGAAAAAGATATCACCATAAGGTTTAAGAAATTTCAAATTAATTTCTTGTATGATTTTTTCTAAAATTGATATTTGATCAATATCTGTAATAGCTGTAGATCCAATAATTCTCGGGAATCTTTCTGGATATTGCTTTATAACTTCATTACAAAAGCCATGAAAAGTATTTATATTTACCTTATATCCCGCAGTACCTATTATAGAAACTAGCTTTTTTCTCATTGCATAAGCTCCTGATTCTGTAAAAGTAAGCGCTAGAATATTCTCTGGCGATGTATTGGTCTTTTTTAAAATATTTGCAATACGTAATGTTAAAATAGAAGTCTTACCAGTACCCGGCCCAGCCACCACCATGACCGGTCCTTCTATAGTATCTACAGCTTTTTTCTGAGCAGAATTTAACCTTTTGTATAAAGTTTCGAATTCGGGGTTTTGCATCTGAAATTTAATAATTCCTCAATCTATTTATCTTATCATGTTGCCTTATCTTCTCATGTGCCTTGGCTTCGATCTGGCGAATTCTTTCGCGGGTGACTCCAAACTCCTTCCCTACTTCCTCAAGTGTGTGTGTAATGCCATCGGTAAGTCCATGCCTCATTTCGAGTATTTTCTTTTCTTTTTCGGATAGATCTCCGAGTATTTCATTGACCTGATCTCGTAGTATTCTTCGAGATGATTCTTGATCTGGGGAAAGTATTTTATCATCGGCAATGAAGTCACCGAGTGTGGACTTGCCATCATCGCTTTCATCTCCTACTGGATCTTCAAGAGAAGCGACACTTTGATCTATTTTTTCAATATTATAAATCTTACTTACATCAAGTCCCATTTCTGTGGCAATCTCATCTGGAAGTGGATCACGGCCGAGGTCTTGGGTAAGTCTTCTCACTACTTGCTTATATTTTGCAATTGTTTCTACCATGTGGACTGGTACACGAATAGTCCTACTCTGATCTGCCAGAGCGCGGGTAATGGCTTGGCGTATCCACCATGTGGCATATGTCGAGAATTTATAGCCCTTTGTCCAATCAAACTTATCCACAGCCTTGAAAAGACCTAGATTTCCTTCTTGAATAAGGTCAAGTAAGGTAAGATCTGGACTTCTTCCTACATATTTCTTGGCAATAGAAACGACAAGACGAAGGTTTGCTCTTGCTAGAAGATTCTTCGCTTCTTTATCCCCTGCTTGTATTCTCTTTGCTAAATCTTTTTCATTTATTGCAGAAATGAGAGCATATTGTCCTATTTCCTTCAAATACATTTGAATAGAATCATATGAAGAATCAGAACTTTTCGCACCATAAGCATATTTCTTAGGCTGATGAGATACTTCTGGTTCCATTTCTAGAAGTCCTCCACCCTCGAGAACATCTATACCTGCAGTAGAAAATTTCACATACAAATCATCAAGAAAAACAATATCTTGTTCAATATTAGGAAATTCTTTCAGTATTTCATCATATATTACGAAACCTCTTTCCCTACCTTTCGATATGAGTTTCTGAGACTTTATTTCAAATTCATTAGCTTTACTCTGCTTTGCCTTTAAAGGCTTTCTCACTAATTTCTTAGATTTTTTCTTGACTATCTTCACTGCTTTCTTCACTATTTTTTTTCCTTTTTTCATAAAATTATAGTTTTTTCTTTTTATTTTCTAATTCTAATTTTTTTTTATTTAATGCATGCAACTTCTCATTGCTTTCCTTGGAATTGACGCCTGATTTTATCACCTCACTAAATTCTTCGCGCAGAGAATCATCTTCAAAATTGACGAGTAATTCTTTCAAATCTTTCTCTAAATCTTTATTATTTGAACCGAATCTTACTTCAGCTTCAAGAAGTAATTCATCCTTGAAAGGTTCTACGCTCTTTATTAAATTGTCATACTTTTCTCCTGATATTTCTTTTATTGCATTTTTAAAATATGAAATATCGATATTAGGGATCGGATTTTTCTCCAGAAAATACAATAAACCAAAAAGCTTTCTCGCTATAGCATCAAGTCGTGAAGAAGTAATATGGAAATCTTCTACACCACGAACCTTGGCTATATCATCCTTCAAAGAAGATTCTGTTTTGAAGAGATCTTCTCTTATCGATTCTTCAGAAAGTCCTGTCTTTTCCTTTATCAGTCTTATATAGTGTGCTTTTTCCATCGCGCCTGAAAGAGGAGCAATAAATGGAAATACATTTTCTCGTAGAGCTTGAGGTAGTTTCCTAGGATCAAGCTTGCGATCTGTATTTTTTGAAAGCACATTATCAAGTTGGAATTCTACCACAGGTTTGGAATTACGCAAGACATTCTTCCATGATTCAGGATCTGAAAGGACCATATCAGCAGGATCTTTCCCTTCTGGAAGATCAGCAATTTTCACATCCATTCCAAGTCCTAGAGCTATGGCTGCTGAGCGCATTGCCGCCTTCCTACCAGCATTATCAGAATCAAAAGCTAGAATAATATTATTTGAAAGCCTTTTCACTATTCCTAGATTATTCACCACATTTTCCTTGGAAAGTAATGTATCCGCAAGTGCTGTGCCCGATACAGCTACAGTATTTCTAATCCCAGCTTGATGAGAAAGGACAAGATCCATTTGCCCCTCGACTAGAATAGAATAGTTTTTTATTCTTATATCTTGCTTGGCCTTATCAATCCCATACAAAACAGTCGATTTATTGAAAAGCATTGTATCTGGACTATTGAGATACTTTGCAGACTTACCATCATCTATTAGTATTCTTCCAGAGAAAGCGATGATACGGCCACTAGAATCTGCTATTGGAAACATCACTCTTCCGCGGAAACGATCATAGTAGCCCTTGCTTGTATCTTCTGGCTTCTTTATCAGTCCTGCTTTTTCCATATCATTATCTGAATATTTTTTACTTTTCAAATAATCATAGAGCAATCTCCAATCAACTGGTATAAAGCCTATTCTAAATTTCTTAATTGTTTCTTCTTTTAATCCCCTTTTTCTAAGATAGTCTTGAGCTTCCTTTGATTTCCTGAATCCATTTTCAAAGAAAATAGTAGCGTCTTCCATTATCGCCAATAGTCTTTCTTTTTCTGTCTTATGGGCTTCACTACTCCTATCGAATTCAAGTTTGATTCCTGCCCTTTCTGCAAGAAGTTTCAATGCTCCCATAAAATCAAGCCCTTCGAATTGTTCTACGAAAGAAAAGATATCGCCCGATTGATTACACCCAAAACAAAAATAACTATTTCGATCAGGAGATACGAAAAAAGAAGGGGTCTTTTCATTATGAAAAGGACATTTACCCTTCAGATTTTTTCCTGCTTTTTCGAGCTTAATATATGAGCTTATTACCTCTTCAATACCAAGCCTTTCCTTGATTTTTTCTACGCTAGTGGATGACATATTAGTTATTATACCATCCAAATACTTTAATACCCCCTCATTTCCTCCTCTGTCGGCTGTACTGTTTCTATGAGCTTTTGCTTCGGACTCCCAGGGAAACCGGAACCTGCTGGAATTAGACGTCCGATAATGACATTTTCCATAAGGCCAATCAAATCATCTTCACTGCCACGCACCGCGCTGTTTATAAGCACACGCGTAGTATGCTGGAAAGAGGCAGCTGAAAGAAAACTCTTTCGTGATAATGACACTTCAGTGATTCCCATCACCACCGCTTCTACTTTTGCTCCTGTTCCTCCCATCTCTTTTACCTTTGCATTTTCTTCTTGAAGCTGAATATCATCTACTATAGTACCTTCTGAAAGATTCGTATCTCCGACATGAGTGACACGTCTTCGAGAAAACATTTGCTTTACTATGATTTCAATATGCTTTCTAGAAACAGTCTCTCCTTGAAGTTCATATATCTTACTGACTTCACTGATGACATAACTCTTAGCTGTTTCAGCACCACCATATTCGAAGACTTCATCTATATCAGCAGAACCATCAGTCAAGAGATCTCCCTTCTTTACCTTATCGCCGACCTTCACTAAAGCAACACGCTTATTAGGGAAAAGATATTCTATTTCACTTATCTTCTTTCCTTTTGCACGATCTTCTATTTCAGGCATGACTCTGATCATTTTCTCTTTTCCTAAATCTTTCACTTCAGAGACTGTACCTTCGATTGTGGCTACTACTGCAGGATTCTTAGGGCGACGTTTCTCGAATATTTCTTCGACTCGAGGTAAACCTTGCGTGATATCACCACCTACGGAAGCGGCACCACCGGCGTGGAATGTACGCATTGTAAGCTGAGTTCCTGGTTCACCGATAGCTTGACCTGCGACAGTTCCTACAGCTTCACCTATATCTACTAATTTATTTTTACCTAGATCAATTCCATAACATTGTGCACAGACACCTCGAACACTTTTACAAGAAAGTGGTGAACGTACGCGTATAGAAGCAATACCTGATTCTTCAATAATCACAGCTTCTTGTTTCGTCAAGAGATGATTCTTCTTAAACAAAACCTTACCATCTGTACCTAGAAGATCTTCTGCAAGCACACGCCCTCGAAGATTTTTAGAAAGTGGAACATTCATACCTGATGCTGTCTGCTTCTTTATTACAACAGAATCCTTAGTACCACAATCATCTTCATTTATCATCACATCTTGTGCTACTACGAAGAGTTTTCGTGTAAGATAACCAGCCTTGGCTGTATTTAGAGCCGTATCTGTAAGACCTTTTCTTGAACCATGAGTGGTAATGAAATATTCAATAGGAGTAAGTCCTTCCTTTAGACATGAAAGAATTGGGAATTCAATAGTTTCTCCTGATGCAGATGCAATAAGACCTTTCATTCCGGCCATTTGAGTAATCTGTGAATAAGAACCTCGAGCACCAGAATTTACTAGATCATATACTGATCCCATACGATCAAGAGAATTTGGAATCAGTTTCTCTACATCATTCTTCGCTTTATGCCAAATCTCAGTATTTTTCCTAAGTTTTTCTTCATCTGTAAGAAGTCCTTCACTGAATTGATGTACGATTTCTTCTGATTTAGCCTTAGCCTTTATTATTACATCTACCTTACCTTCAGGAATAACAACATCATCAATACCCCATGTAGTTCCAGAATGTGTAGCATATTTGAATCCGAATGTTTTGATCTGATCAAGAATAGTAGGAATTTTTTCAATTCCATAAATGATTATAAGATCATCTATAATTGCAGATAGCTTCTTTCTATCAATTTCCTTATTGATAAAAAGATAATCGGAAGGAAGTATATCATTAAATAAAATGCGACCAACGGAAGTTTCAAATAATGCTTCATTAAACTGTTCATATTTCTTGCATTTAGGTGGAAATACCTTTATCTTCGCTCTATATGTCACTTCTCCGAAATTATGTGCTATAAGAGATGCTTCTGGACTTTCAAATATTTTTCCTTCTCCCTTTTCTCCATCGACAGTCTTAGTAATCCAGAAACATCCAAGAACAATATCAAGAAGCTTGGCTACGACTGTTGGGTCACCATTTCCAGGTTTCAAAATATTTTTATCAGAAGCCATAATTTCCTTGGCTTCAAGCTGTGCTTCGATTCCAAGGGGGACGTGGACGGCCATCTGATCACCATCGAAATCGGCATTGAAAGCTGTACAGACAAGTGGATGAACTTGAATAGCATTTCCTTCTATCAATATTGGTTTGAATGCTTGAATACCTAGTCTATGTAGAGTCGGTGCACGGTTTAGAAGTACATATTTATTTGCAATCACTTCTTCAAGAATTTCCCAGACTTCCTTTGCCCCATCATCGATAAGTCTTCCCGCACCGCGAATATTATATGCAAGTTCCTTTTTCAAAAGTCCTGAAATAACGAATGGTCGGAAAAGTTCAAGTGCCATATGCTTAGGAAGACCACATTGGTCTAAAGCGAGAGTAGGACCAACGACAATTACAGAACGTCCAGAATAATCCACACGCTTTCCCAAGAGATTCTGTCTAAACAATCCTCTTTTACTTTTCAAATTATCTGAAAGAGATTTCAATGCATGCTTCTGAGCTTGAATAGCCGCCGCGCCTGTGGTAGCGCCATGTCTGATGGAATTGTCGATTAAGGCATCGACTGCTTCTTGAAGAATTCTTTTTTCATTTCTAAGAATAACTTCTGGTGCATCTATCTCCTTTAATTTCAAAAGACGATTATTACGATTTATAACACGTCGATAAAGATCATTTACATCTGATGTAGCATAACGGCCACCATCGAGAGCCACCATCGGACGGAGAGCAGGAGGAATGACAGGGATTCGAGTAAGGAACATCCATTCGGGACGAGTACCTGATTTTATCATTGATTTTATAAGAGAAATTCTCTTTGAAATTCTTTCTTTATCAAGTGAACTTGCCTTCTCTAATTCCCCTTCTAGAATTTCAAGAAGTTTTACTAAATCCGTCTTTTTCAAAATATCAAATATAGCTTCTGCACCAATATTTGCCTCAAAGAGTGCACCATATTTAATTGAATATTTATGATATTGCACTTCATCCATGACAAAACCCGGTATAAGACTTTCTATTTCCCTTCTTGCATTTACTACAAGCTCTTTTAAGGCCTCCTTAGTCTTCTCATCTTGAGCAGCCTTTACCTTCGTTCTGAATTCTGAATCAAGTTCCTTTAGGAATTTATCTTTTTCAGCTTTATGGATTTTCGTTATAATATATCCTGCAAAATATACAACTTTTTCAAGATCAGCCGTAGTCATACCGAGTATAAGTCCAATACGAGAAGGCATAGAGCGTAGGAACCATATATGTGATACAGGTGTAGCGAGCTCTATATGACCCATTCTTTCACGACGGACTATTGATCGAGTGATTTCCACTCCACATTTTTCACAAATTATTCCCTTATATCTTATTCCTCTATATTTTCCGCAATAACATTCATAATCCTTATCTGGACCAAATATTTTCTCATCAAAAAGTCCATTCTTTTCCGATCTTTGTGTTCTATAGTTTATGGTTTCTGGCTTTGTAATTTCACCAAATGACCATTCAAGAATCTTCTCAGGCGATGCAACACCTAGCTTCACAGCATCGAAATCTGTAGGATCATTGTTTCTTTTATATGTATTATTTATTTGCATGGTTTTTAT
>ERZ1292623.4863-Hain-H51-01um-R1-4863-length-10895-cov-5_pt1 | contig 10895 bp, 19 predicted proteins | sample MGYA00564398_ERZ1292623 | MGnify/ENA primary metagenome ERZ1292623 (study PRJEB36523, sample SAMEA6512633) | groundwater metagenome | collected 2019-01-07 | study: AquaDiva: Metagenomics assemblies of 32 groundwater samples
GGAAGGCCTGAAGAGCGTCTCAAAAAAAAGTTCAAAGGATAAAAATGGAAAAAAGCAAAACAAAACCAGAACAGAAGGGGCGTGACATAGGCATAGATGTAGCTCAGCCAGCATCAGCATGCACAGACAGGCATTGCCCATTCCATGGAGAATTGAAGGTGCGTGGAAGAATCTTCTCTGGCCCTGTTATCCGCGATGTCGTGCACAAAAGCACCATGATAGAATTCCCAAGAAAGCTATACATCCAGAAATATGAAAGATTTGAGAAAAGGAGGACAAGAATCAAGGCGCATGTTCCGCCATGTATTGATGCTGGCAAAGGAGACTTTGTAAGAATAATGGAAACAAGGAAGATATCAAAAACAAAAAGCTTTGTTGTTATAGAGGTAAGAAAAAATGAAAGCCCATAAGGCAAGAGTAACAAAGGCATTGCCTCACAGGTCGCTTGTTCAGACCTGCGATAATTCAGGGGCTAAAGTAGTCAGGATAGTTTCAATTAAGGGCGCAAAAACAGTCAGAAGAAGGAAGCCAACTGCTGGTGTCGGCGACCTTGTTTTTGTGTCTGTTGTGAAAGGTGTGCAGAGTATGAGAAAACAGGTGGTTCCTGCTGTTGTAGTTAGGCAGAAAAAGGAATACAGAAGGGCAGACGGCATGAGAGTGAAATTCCAAAGCAATGCGGTTGTTGTGCTAAAAGATGAGAAAGGCAGTCCAAAAGGCACAATGTTTAAAGGACCAATAGCAAAGGAGGCTGCCGAGCGCTGGCCAGGCATTGCAAAACTTGCGGAGATTGTAGCATGAAAGAATTTTCAGCTTCCTGGATATCGAGCAAAAACCCGAGAAAGAAGCGCAAATACTTGTTTAAAGCGCCGCTTCATCTTAGAAGAGTCCTTGCTTCCTCAAACCTGTCAGAAACCCTGAGAAGGAAATACAAGAGAAGAAGCTTCCCGGTTAGAAAAGGCGACACTGTGAAGATAGTCCGCGGCCAATTCAGGAAAAAAACAGGGAAAGTCCAGGACGTTAACAGAAAAAAAGTCAGGGTTTACGTTGACTGCGCATTTCAGTTAAAAAAAGACGGCTCAAAATCATTCTATCCAATTCATCCTCAAATCTTCAGATAACAGAGCTGAACCTGGATGATAAAAAACGAAGAAAAGCTTTGGAGAGAAACATAAAAAATGTCCCATCTTAAAAGTCTGGCAGCGCCAAAGACATGGCCAATAAAGAGAAAGGAAAAAGTTTTCATTACGAAACAGACTCCAGGACCGCAGAGTCTGGAAAACTCAATGCCCCTGAATGTTGTTCTCAGGGATATGCTCAGGGTTGTTAAGACGGCAAGGGAGGCAAAAAAAATTCTTAATGCTGGAAAAGTTCTTGTCAATAACATAGTGAGAAAAGATTCTAGCTTCCCAATCGGTATTATGGATTCGCTTAGTATACCAGACATAAGTGCTTATTACAGAATGATCTTCAGCAGGAGGGGGAAATTCCATCTTCATTCAATAAGCAAAGAGGATGCAGTTTTGAAATACCTAAAGATAATAAACAAGAAAACATTAAAAGGTAACAAAACGCAGCTCAACTTTTTTGACGGGACAAACCTTCTTGCAGAAAAGGACGACTGCAAAATAGGGGACACCCTCGTTGTTTCTGGCAATAAGGTGGTGAAACACCTGAAGTTTGACAAGGGGGCGCTGGTTTATCTTGTTTCAGGAAAGCACATAGGAGAAACAGGCAAGCTTGAAGAAATTCGCAGTTTTATGGGTTCGCAGCCAGATAGGGTAATTCTAAAGGATAAAGACCAAAAAATTGAGACATTAAAAAAATATGCATTCGTTGTTGAGAAGGAGTTTGAAAATGAATAAAATGCGCGCTATTTCAATTGAGAAAATAAACCTGAATATTGGGACAGGAGGGCAGGGCGACAAGATGGAGAAGTCGCTTAAACTTCTTAGTTCAATTACCGGAGAGAAGCCGGTGTCAACAAAAACAAAGCTAAGGATCCCTGAATGGGGTGTGAGGCCTGGATTGAGCATAGGGTGCAAAGTCACCCTAAGAGGAAAAAAGGCAGTCGAGATTTTCAGGAGATTATTGTCTGCTGTAAACAACACGCTTAAAGAATCAAACTTTGACAAGTTCGGCAATTTCTCTTTTGGCATAAAGGAATACCTTGACATACCAGGTGTCAAATATGATCCAGATATTGGGATTACCGGCCTCGAGGTTGCTGTGACTCTTAAAAGACCTGGATTTAGGGTAAAGAGAAGGGCTTTAAGAAGAGGTCACATTCCAAAAAGGCACCAGATTGCAAAGTCTGAGGCTATAGAATTTATAAAGTCTGGTTTTAATGCCAATATTTTAGGTGGGGAAAAATGACAACAAGTGACTATAAGAAGGTTTTCAAGCAGCTTAAGTCAAAGCCTGCAAAGCTTGCCAAGTTCAAGAAGCATAACACTCCAAAGAAGAGGACAACTGGCGGCGCTCTCCACAAATGCAAGAGGTGTGGCCAGACTCACGCCCATATTCAGAGATACGGCCTGGATTTATGCAGGCAGTGCTTCAGGGAGATAGCACACAGCATAGGATTCAAGAAATATAACTGAGGTAAAAAAATGTTGAACGATCCACTGGCATTGATGATGGGGAACATATTGAATGCGGAGAAAGTTGGCAAATCCAGTTGTGTAGTTAGGCCAGGCTCAAAAATAATGAAGAAGATACTAGAGATAATGAATGCTAACAATTACATAGGGGCATTTGAGGAAATAAACGACAACAGGGGAGGCATATTAAAAATAAACCTTCTTGGAAGAATAAATAAGTGCGGGGTTGTCAAGCCAAGATTCTCAGTAAAAAAAGACGGATACGAAAAGTTCGAGAAGAGATTTCTGCCTGCAGAAGATTTTGGTTTCATTGTAGTCTCAACACCAAATGGCCTGATGACACATTATGAGGCCAAGCAGAAAAAATCGGGGGGGAAGCTAGTCTGTTACTTCTACTAGAGAAAAATGAGACCAGAAATAATACAGGAGAAAGTAGAAATTCCTCAAGGAGTAGCTGTTTCTATTGAGAGGCCGGTAGTAAAAGCCAAGGGCCCTAAAGGGGAAATGCAGAAGAATTTTTTTGATTCAAAAATAAAGATAGAAAACTCCAATGGGTCTGTTGTTTTCACAGCCAAAAAGCCAAGCAAGACAATTAAGACAATGTTTTACACAGCAATCTCGCACTTCAGGAACATGATTGAGGGTGTTTCCAGGGGATTTGTATATAAGCTAAGGATAAGGTATGTGCACTTTCCTGTTACTGTCAAAGTAGAGCAGAACAAGGTTGTGATAAATAACTTCCTTGGAGAAAAAATTCCGAGAAAGGCTGTAATCCTGGATGGGGTTGATGTCAAGGTGGCTGGAGATCTCATAACTGTTGAAGGCATTAACATAGAAAAAGTCAGCCAGACTGCAGCCAACATAGAGATGGCCACAAGAATCACAGGAAGAGACAGGAGAAGATTCCAGGATGGCTGCTACATAATTGAGAAGGCGGGTGTTTCATTATTATGAAAAACAAATCTGAACTTCTTGAGCTGAGAAACAAAATGAAAAAAAAGAAGCCGGTTTTTCTCAGGCAGGAGGCCCACAAGCACAAGAAGCTGGAGAAGAACTGGAGGAAGCCAAAAGGGATACATTCCAAGATGAGGGAGAAAAGAAAAGGCAAGCGCAGGCAGCCTTCAATGGGGTTTTCGTCACCAAGGGCAGTCCGCGGGCTTACAAAAGAAGGCTTCGAGATAGTCAGGATCCACAACCAAAATGGGCTTGACAATATTAAAATTCCCTTTTACTTGGCTGGGGGAATTGGCCTAAGGAAAAAGCTTGAGATATTGAAGAAAGCTGTTCAGCTCAAACTTAGGGTCCTTAATGTTAAAAATCCAGAGTTACTAATAAAAAATGCTGAGGAGATGCTGAAATTGAGGAAGACAAAGAAGAAAGAAGAGACGCAAAAGAAGCAGAATGAGCAGGCAGAGGTGCTGAAGAAAAAAGAAGCGGAAAAAAAGGAAAAGGAAGAGACGCCAGAGGAGAAGGAAAAGCGCGAGAAGGAAGAAAAAAGAAAAGTCCTGGAGGGTAAGGCATGAATCTCTCAAATCAAAGGAGAATGGCAGCAGCAATATTGAAGGCATCTAAGAAGGATATATTATTTGACAGCACAAGACTCTCTGAGATCAAGGATGCTATCACAAAAGATGATTTAAGAAATCTCATAAAGCTGGGCGCAATAAAAAAGCTCCATAAGGGCGGATATTCAAGAGGCAGAGCAAGAGAGATAATCAAGCAGAAAAGAAAGGGCAGAAGGAAAGGCCCGGGCTCGTTGAAGGGCAGTAAATTCGCAAGATTGAAGAGAAAAAGAAGATGGATCAACAAAATAAGGGCGCAAAGAGAGTTCCTCAGATCACTCAAGGAAAAGGATATTATCAATACTCAGGCTTACCACCAATTATATTCAATGTCCAAGGGCGGCTTCTTCAGGTCAAGGAGCCACATAAAATTGTATATGGAAGAGCATGGGTTGTTGAAGAATGAAAAAAGCAAAGAGAACACAGCAGTACAAGAGAAGAAGGGAAGGTAAAACAGATTACAGAAAGAGATTAAGTCTCTTGTTGTCTGGAGAGCCAAGACTGATAGTGAGAAAGTCGCTAAAACATGTTTATGCACAGATTGTTAGGTATAGCCAGGATGGGGATGAGGTTTTAGTTTCAGCAAATACAGTGGAGCTTGTAAAGAAATATGGCATGCAAAAACCAAGAAGGAATACGACCACAGCATATCTGGTTGGCCTCCTTGCTGGCAAAAAGGCTGTTGCAAAAAACATAAAGAAGGCAATATTTGACATTGGCATGCACAGGCCAATAAAAAATGCAGTCATATTTGCTGTGTTAAAGGGGGCAGTTGACGCTGGAATGAATGTCCCTCACTCAAAGGATGTAATCCCCCCAGAATCAAGGATAAAAGGAGAACATTTAAAAGACTCTCAATATGAAGTCATTAAAAACAAGATAATCAAAGAGCAAGATGGCAGACAATAAAGATGTGAAAGCGGCTGAAGTCCTCAAGGAAGGAGATTTGCCTGCAGGCGTGGTTGCGAAAAAGCAGGCTGATATAGACGGTTGGGTTCCGGTGACTGAATTAGGCAGGAAGGTAAAGTCTGGAGAAATTAAGGATATAGGGGATATTCTTGACAAGGGAGAGAAAATACTTGAGCCTGAAATTGTTGATATGCTGGTCCCTGATTTGGTGCATGATCTTCTTGCAGTTGGCCAGAGCAAGGGAAAGTTTGGTGGCGGAAAAAGAAGTATATGGCGCCAGACGCAAAAAAAGACAGCAGAGGGAAACAAATCCAAGTTCGCAGCAATGGTGGTTGTTGGGAACAAGAATGGTTATGTCGGCCTCGGCTTTGGAAAGGCAAGGGAGACAGTTCCTGCGCGTGAGAAGGCAATAAAGAACGCAAAGATCAATCTGATAAAAGTAAGGAGGGGCTGCGGCTCATGGGAGTGCGGATGCGCAGAGCCCCACACAATTCCCCTAAAAGTCCAGGCAAGATGCGGCTCGATTATTTTTCAGCTGATGCCAGCGCCAAAGGGCGCAAATCTTTCTGTCGAGAAGGAGTGCAGCAAGATACTGAGTTTCGCCGGGATAAAAGACATTTACTCAAAGACTTTTGGCCAGACAAGAACAAAAATGAATATGGTCAAGGCATGTTTTATTGCACTAAAAAATCTTTCACAAATTAGAATACCATCCTACTACTACAAAAAAGGCGGGGTAACAGAAGGTGCTAAGTAAAATGGAGCAGAAAAGAGTTGCAGTTATACGCCTGAAAGGGGATGTTGGATTAAAAAGGGGATTCAGAGACACTTTCAAGATGCTCAAGCTCTACAAAAAGCAAAATTGTGTTGTGATAAAAAATACCCCGGAGTATATCGGGATGCTTAACGTGATAAAAGACTGCGCAACATGGGGTGAGATTGATGAGGAGACATTTAAGCTTCTGCTTCAAAAGCGCGGCAGGCTCGCAAGAAAAAAGTCGCTCACAGAAGATTATCTCAAGGACAAGCTAAAAACAACGATTGCAGATTTTGCAAGAGACTTTTTTTCATTCAAAAAAGAGCTTTCAGATATTCCTGGTGTGAAACTTTTCTTCAAGCTTTCCCCGCCAAGGCACGGATTTGAGCCAAAGGGTCTGAAGGCCCACTTTTCTATGGGCGGGGCTTTGGGTTACAGAAAAGATAAAATTAATGATTTGCTTAGGAGAATGATGTGAAATGCCGGTGAACAGAAGAAAAAAGAACTCAAGGCTTCGCGGCTCCCATACTCATGGCTGGGGTTCAAAAAAGAAGCACCGCGGTTCTGGAAACAGGGGCGGATTTGGTATGGCCGGAACTGGAAAAAGGTCTGATAATAAAAAACCATGGGTGCTTAAAGTATACGGCACATCCTACTTTGGAAAGCGCGGTTTCAATCTGCCCAGAGAAGTGAAAAAAGAAGTCAAAGCAATTAACATTCAGGATCTTCCAGACAGAAAAGAGATTAATATCACAGAGATGGGATATAACAAGCTGCTTTCAAAGGGAAGGATAAGCAAGCCAGTTAAAATCACAGTGGAAAGTTGCTCAGCAAAAGCAAAAGCAAAGATCGAGAAGGCTGGAGGCCAGATAATACTGCCTGAATAAGATGGGTTTTGTGCAAGCGATAATTTCCTATCTCCCTGAGGTCAGGAAACCAACAGAGAAAAGGCTTTCTTTCGGCATAAAGCTAAAGTGGACTATCGCAGTTCTCGTGGCGTTCTTTATTCTTTCTGCTATGCCATTGTTTGGTCTTGGGCAAAACGCATTATCCCAGTTTGAATCCCTGTCAATTATTTTGGGTGCATCATTTGGTTCAATACTATCATTGGGTATTGGCCCTATAGTTACTGCATCAATCGTGCTGCAGCTTTTGGTAGGATCAAAAATATTGAAGATAGACATGTCAACGCACGATGGAAGAATGTACTTCCAGGGGCTGCAGAAAATATTTTCGTTCTTTTTCATAATATTTGAAGCTGTTATCTATGTATTTATGGGGGGCCTGGCTCCGCCTGCAGACCTTGCAGGCACCAGCGCGTATTTATTGCTTAAGTTTGCATTAGTTGCCCAGCTTATTCTTGGAGGCATAATGGTACTTTACATGGACGAAATAACATCAAAGTGGGGCCTTATTTCCGGCGTATCATTGTTTATAGCAGCTGGCGTGTCAGCATCAATATTCGTAAGGGCTTTCTCACCATTAACAAGCGCAGGAACATGGGCATTTGGCTCAGGCCAGCCGCCAGTAGGGCAAGTCTGGGTGTTGTTCACTAGTTTAATTTCAGGAAACCCAAGCGGGGCAGTGCTTGCAATTTCAGATATTGTAGCAACAATTCTGGTTTTTGTTGTCTCAGTTTATGCCCAGTCAATGAAGGTTGAGATTCCTTTGTCATTCGGAAGAATAAGGGGCCACGGAATAAGGTGGCCATTAAAGTTTATGTACACATCAAACATCCCAGTAATATTGGTAGCAGCCCTGATTGCAAACATCCAGTTATGGGCGCATTTGCTTGACAGGTGGGGCTACCCGATACTGGGGACATTTGCAGGAAACACTCCAGCAACAGGATTAGTTGCATGGATATTCTCCCCCCATGTGCCCCAGGCAATAATAACAGGGACATTTGGATTAACCCAGGTTGGGCAGTCAGTAATCTATATCCTGCTAATGGTTGCAGGAGCAGTTCTGTTTTCCATATTCTGGGTGCAGACATCTGGCATGGATGCTAACAGCCAGGCAAAGCAGATAATGGCTTCTGGCTTGCAGATACCAGGCTTCAGGAGGGATGAGCGCGTCTTGTCCCAGATATTAACAAGGTATATAATGCCGTTGACTGTTATGGGCGCAATAACAGTTGGTTTGATTGCATCTGGCGCAGACCTGCTCGGTGCTTTGTCAAGAGGAACAGGCATATTGCTTACAGTCATGATTGTCTACAAGCTATATGAGGACATAGCGCACCAGCACCTTATGGACATGAACCCTGGATTAAGAAAGTTTATAGGAGGAGAGTAAATGCTAGAGTCATTTTTCAACGCAATATTTTTCTTTAAGGACTTCATGCACCCAGCCTTGTCTCTCAGTATAATAGCAGTAATACTGACATTTCTGGTAACTTTAGTCTACAAGTTCACAACAAACCAGGAAAAGATGAAAGACATGAAGGAAGAGCTTAAAATTCTGCAGGACCAGATGAAGGAGCATAAAGGTGACCCAAAAAAAGTTATGGAACTTCAGAAGCAGGCCATGGAAAAGAATCTTGCTTACATGAAGCACTCATTCAGGCCGACGCTTTACACTTTCCTTCCGTTAATAGTTGTTTTCTCATGGCTCAGGACAACATACGGCGGAGATCCGGCACCAGTACTGCTTAAGCTGCCCCTTGTAGGCGGACTTACATGGATATGGTTCTATATTATAATCTCAGTTGTCTCAAGCATGATAATCAGAAAGATTTTTAAGATATACTAAATAGAAACTAAAAAATGGCTAAGTACATAAGAACAAGGTCTTTGAGAAGAAAGCAGGTAAAGCTTCCGGGAGGAAAACTGGTAACCCATTACGAAAGAAGAAAGCCTGGAAAAACCTTATGTGCATCCTGCAAGAAACCGCTTTATGGAACAGCAAGGGCCTTGCCGCATGTCATGAAGAAGCTCCCGAAATCAGCAAAGAGGCCTTCAAGGCCGTATGGCGGATATTACTGCTCGTCCTGCTCGAGATTGTTAATAAAACAAAAAGCAAGAACTATCGAGGCTAAGTAAGATGATAGAAATAGGCAGATTATGTGTCAAGACATCTGGAAGAGATGCTGGAATGAAATGCATTGTTCTTGACATCCTGGACAATAATTTTGTGCTTATTGACGGTGAAACAAGAAGAAAAAGATGCAATATCAGTCATCTGGAGCCCTCTGTTCAGATAATAAAAATAGAAAAGAATGCGTCTCATGACAAAGTCTTGGATGAGTTCAAAAAGTTGGGAATTACAGTGAAAGAGGCAGGCAAGAAGCCGAAGAAAGTTGAAGTTGAGAAGGCGGAGGAGCAAAAGAAGCCTTCTAAGAAGTCAGAAAAAGCAAAAAAATGAATGAAGAATTGCAGGGAAAGTACTTGGAGTTCCAGTTGCTCCAGCAGCAGATTCAAAATCTCCAGCAGCAGCTTGAGCTTATTCAGTCCCAGCTTATGCAGCTTGCTTCTCTCAACGAATCACTAAAGGAAATAAAGAGGACCAAAGCAGGCACAGAAGTTCTTTTTCCCCTTGGCGCTGGTGTTTACGCCAAATCTTCTTTGCAGGACAATGAAAATATAATTATGAATGTCGGCGCAAAAACTGCTGTTGCAAAAAACATAAAAGACTCTTGTGAGATAATTGAGAAGCAGATAGAAGACATGAAAAAAGTTGCAAAAGACCTGACTGATGAGCTTGGCAGGTCTCTTTTTAGGGGTCAGGCCTTGCAGGAAGAACTTCAGGTAATGTTCCAGGAGCAGGAAAAGAAGAAATAATTACTTGACAAACACCCCCTAAATCTTTATAAAATATAATTCTTACACCTAATCCATGAATGCCAAGTTTCTGAAATATTATTCGAGAAAGGACGTGCAGAAAAGGATAGTTGAAGCTGCAAAGTCCAGAGAGATTGCAGTAAAATTCGAAAGCGGATTTGGAAAAAGGCCGGACATCCTGCAGTACGGGAATGAAGTTTTTGATCTGGCAAAAAGAGGGGCTACCTCTTTCCATATTTCAGAGGAGCGGTGGCTGGACCCTATGGAGCTAAAGCCAGGCATGACCAGGGCGCAGCTTGACAGCCTCAGGATAGGTTTTGATCTTCTTTTTGATATTGACTGCAAGTTCATAGAATTCTCAAAGATATGCGCTTCGCTTATATTAAATTTATTGAAGGGGGAAGGAATAAATAACACCCACATAAAATTCGCAGGATCAACAGGTTTTCACATTGGCATCAATTTTGAGTCATTGCCTCAGCAGATAGAAGGAAGAGAGGTTAAGACCCTCTTTCCTGAGATGATGAGGGAGGCTGCAGAGTATGCCAAATCAAGAATAAGAGAAAATCTTGCAGTCTCTATTCTCGAGATAAGTGAATGGAGCGAAATAGCAGACGCTACTGGGAAAAAAGTTGATGAGCTTAAAGACAAGGACAAAAGATTCAATCCATTTTCTGTTATAGACATAGATTCTGTTGCGATTTCAAGCAGGCATATGTTCAGGGCCCCCTATTCTGTCAATGAAAAGACAGGTCTTGCCAGCATTCCGATAAAAGACCCGCTCAAGTTTGATATTAAGAAGGCAAAAATAGAGAATGTCGAAGCAGATTTGGGTTTTCTCAATAAGTTTGAGGATGGGGAAGCCAGAAATTTCCTGGACAATGTCTTTATGTTTTTTTACCAGAAAAAAAGAATTGGGGAGGATGGGGCAAAGGGCGAGCTGGCTCCAAAAAAGAAGTTTGAAATTCCTAAGATAGCCATAAAGGACGAAGAAAAATTCCCACCCTGTGTAAAATTAATTCTTCAGGGGATGAAAGAAGACGGAAGAAAAAGGGCTGTTTTTATTTTGATTAACTTCTTTAGGAATCTGGGCTGGACGCTTGATGACATACAAAAAGCCCTGCTTGAATGGAATGAGAAAAATTACGAAAAATTAAGGGAGGGCTACATAAAGTCGCAGATAAACTGGTACAAAAAGCAGGACCAGAATATTCTCCCGCCAGGATGCGACAACAAGGCTTACATGAAGGGAATTGGTGTGTGCAAACCAGATAATTTCTGCAGG
>ERZ1292623.3223-Hain-H51-01um-R1-3223-length-14015-cov-13_pt1 | contig 10893 bp, 4 predicted proteins | sample MGYA00564398_ERZ1292623 | MGnify/ENA primary metagenome ERZ1292623 (study PRJEB36523, sample SAMEA6512633) | groundwater metagenome | collected 2019-01-07 | study: AquaDiva: Metagenomics assemblies of 32 groundwater samples
GGCGTCTGGCGCATCAAGCCGGGCGAGGCTCCCGAGCGCATCATCCCTGGTGCGACAACAGGGATGGCTCTGCTACCCGGAGGTCGCCTCGCGCGTGTGCGCCACACGGAGCCGGAGGTGGAAATCTACGATTTGGAGAACGGCCGGCGCCTCCACGGCGTCACTCTCCCTTTCGCGAGCGCGGAGTATCACGACCTGCGACTGACCCCAACGGGCCATCTGCTCGCCGTCAACCCTATCGAGAGCGCGGTCGACATCCTCGATGTGCGGACGTTGCGGTTGGTTGGCCGGGTGAAGGCACACAAGAGCGATGCCGTCGACCCGATCCACATCAACTCGGTCGTGGCGCGCCCACAAGGGACCCTCTACGTCGCCTTCGCCGCGGAGGGTGACGAGAAGGAAGCGTGGCGGAAGCAGGAGAAGGCGGGGGTCCTGCGTATCGTACAGCCTGGTGGGACGCGCGACATCCTCACGGGGCTGGCGCTCCCACACACGCTTCGCGCCGGCCTCGGATGGCTCGCGTTTTGCGAGTCGGGCGACTCGGCCATTCGTGTGCTGACCGCGAAGGAGATGCGGCGGACCAACTTCGGCACCGGCTTCGCGCGCGGGTTGGCCAAGGACGAGACGGGATGGTGGGTGGGTATGTCAACAATTCGTGAACAGGCGCCAATTGACGCGGCGTTAATTCACGCGCAGGAAAGCGGAGAGGTAGATGAGGAGATTCGACTTCCGGCGCAACGGGAAATCTACGACGTTCTCGTAGCTAAGGAGTAACCGATGCCGTGGGTACAGATTGCCAAGGTTGCAATTCCTGCCATCGCGGGATATTTCTCGTCTAAGGGCTCCGAAAGTGGCAAGACGAGCGTTGAGCCTTTTCCGTTTAGCTCGTTCCTGCCGCCCGAGTTCCTGGCGATTTTCGATCCGAGCTTTTCTGGCTATGGGTCAATTCCCGACACCGAGCTTGGTCGGGGGCTCCAAGCGGTCATGGGGCGGATTGCCGACCCGGGGCAGTTGCCGGCCGGACTCGAAGAGATGATGCTCGGTGACGTGGCGATCAACACGTCGCAGCAGCAAGAGGCGCTCGCGCGCAGTGCGGCGCAAAGTGGACTCTACTTCTCGCCTTCAATCGGTCAGGGAATCGAACGCGGCGGTGCGCTTAATTCGGCGCAAGCGCGGCTCAATCTCGCGACGGCGGAACGGGCGCAAGAAGCGCAAGACATGGCGTTGCTCCAATGGCTAACTAGCGTCTATCAGAATACACAAGCGACGCGCTTTGGACAACCGGCCACTACGTCGACTGCTCAACCCGGGATTGATCCGCTCAGCGGCGCTCTCATTGCGGGTGGCTCGGCCTTTTCGGCCTTAGACGAAGACGAGCCTGTCGGGACACAACCAACCCCCGCGACCCCGTGGGCCGGCCTGCCTGTTGCTGCGCCGGCCTCGACCCCCGGCTATCCTGGGTGGCACAGTTAAAGGAGCAGGGTAATGGCAGAACGTTTTGAGGCGAGCGACTTTTTCTCGGACGCAAGCGCCGACCCGAAAGACACGAATCGTCTTCGTTCGGAGGCGGCGCAACATCAGTATCTCGACAACCTGCGGAAGGTGATAGCGGCGCTGGGCGGGACCGAAGGAATAGTCCTTCCCGCTTCAATGCGCTTCGACGAGGCTGAGGGCAGCCCCGATGCGCCGCCGCAACCGCCTGGCCCAAAAGCACCTGGCTCGGCCGACATCATGTCCGAGATTGAGCGGCTTCTCGTTGCGCCGACCCAATCGGGCGCCTTTGACCCATCGGGCGTCCCGCTCGCCGACCCGACGAAGAAGGAGCGGCGCTCGACACTTCTTGGGGGAATTGGGGAGACGCTTGCCCTTCTTGGCGCGCTGCGAAGCGCCGGAGTGGCGCCCGGATTGCTACAAAGCGCCCTTGGCGGAATCGGCGGCGCCGCAGAACGCGCGAAGGGAGAGCGCGAGAAGGCGCGACAGGAGAAGATTCAGTTTGGCGAGAAACGGGCGCAGGAGCAGGCGAGCGCTGGGCAGGCCGATAAGGCAGCGCGGTTGCAAGTGGCGCTCGCGCGACTCCAAGGGGCGCAGGGGCAAGAGGCGGCGCAGACGAAGGTTGAGAACGAGGCCGGGGCGGCACGAACGAAGTTCGAGAATGAGATTGAGCTACAAAGGCGAGAGCTTGAGTCGAATAAGGCTGTCGCTCAGATCAAAGCAACGGGCGAGGCCGACGAGAAGGCGCTTGCTACATTGCGCGCCCGGGTTGCCGACATTGACACTTCTCTCGGACGCCTCGACACGGCCGAGACGAATCTCTTCAGCCAGTCGCGGCAGGTTGCTGATGCGAAGCTCCATAAGCTACAGACCGAGCGCAATACCATTCAGAACGCGCTCGGGGACCCGAAGTTGGGCTCGGCGCAAAGAGAGAGTTTCAACGCGCAACTTAAAGCGCTAGATACCGAAGCGCAAAGGTGGAGCGGCTATCTCCTTGACCCAGGTTCGGCGCCGGGCGTTGCGGCTCGCATAGAGCAGATGCGTACTGAGCGGCTGAAGTACATCGCGCAGCGCGAGACGTACGACGCGATTCTTCGCAGCCAACTCGGCTACGCGGCGCCCGAGGCCGGGCCGCGTTCGGAAGCCGAGACCCTTTCGATCCTTCAAGGCAACCTCACCGAGAAGGAAATTACGGGCGCCGATACGCCGCCTCCACCGCCACCTCCGCCACCTCCTCCTGTCTCCAAAGGCGGTTCTCTGGCCACGGACATGACGCGCGAGGCGCTTCGTAGCGTCATACGGTCGCGCGTAGTCGGCGCGGGGACCCTTCTAGGCGGAGCAGAGGCGCTTGGTATTGGTGGCGCCGCACGGAATGTTGCGGGCGCGTTCGGTGTTGGTGGTGCTAACGCGCCAGCCGATACGGAATCTGCGCTTTCCTCCCTCCGCGCCTCGAACCCGCGCGTCGCGGCCCTCTTCGACCGCGCGCTCGCTGGCGAAGAGAAGGCTACGAAAGCGCTTATCAACCTCTATGCGAAGGGGACCGGCACACTCGAAGATGCACTTGCGGCGGCCGCCGCGCAGGAGTAGGTGTGGCTGACGAACAGACTCCCCCTGGAAGGGAACGCGCGCGCGCCACAATCGGCGGCGACTCGCTCAATCTCGTCCTCAAGTCGCTCCGGCCGGACGAGTCGCGCCTCGCGATTTCCGGTTACGAGAAGGTCAGGGATCGCCGCGAGGCGGAGTTGACGCCCGAAGAGCGCTCGATCTGGTCGAGCATCATGCGCCGGGCGAAGCAAAACGCGCGCGCGCAGTATAATCTCGCGCAGATCGAGCTTCAGGATTACGACCGCTCGCAAGAGGAAATCGCGCGCGAGGCGGCGGGCTTCGGCTTCGTTGGGGGGGCATGGCGCTTCGGCCAAGAGGTGATTGAAGAGACGGCGAAGCTGGCGGCGACGCCGGTGAGTGGGCTCGCCCAACTAGGCGCGTTGCCGTTCGGCGAAAAGGCGGTCACGCGAGCGCGCGAAGCGGCGGAGGCGGCACCCGAGTTTCTCACTTCATCGCCGGCGGGCGCACTCATTCCCGGGGCGGGTCGCGAAGCCTTCACGTCTACGCGCGAAGAGCGAGAGCGGTTCCGGCGCGTTCATCCGGTTGCGGCCGGCGCCGGACGCTTCATCGGCGCGGCGGCGCCCATCGCGGCCGGTGGCGCCGGAATGCTTGCTCGCGCGGGACAGGCGGTTCGTGGAGGTGCGACGTTGGGGATGGCGGCGCGGGCCGCAATCAAGCTGCCAATCACCCTCCCTGCCGACGCCAAGATTGGTTTGCTACGACGGGTGGTCGGTGGGGCCACCTATGGAGTCGGAGGTGCGGCCGAACTCGCGCTGACGCCCTGGGCTGGCGTTGTCGACAAGTTCGGCTATGGTGGCTACCTTGCCGACTCGATCAGCGCGCGGCTTGCCTATCGTGCGGCGAAGCTGCGCGGAGGCGTTTCGGCGACGACAAAGTTGCCGCGCACGGCGCGTGAGATCGAGAACATGCGCGGCTACATGAGCCGGCGGCAGTACGTGACCGAGGTGGCGGTGCGGAATCTCGCGCGCTCCGCGCACATCGTTCCGTCGCAACTCGGAGAGCAGACGGCCGAGGGTGTCAATTGGATGCTCTCTCCGTTTGGCGTCGCGCTTCCTGAAGGGATGGTGTCCGACTTCCTCCTCGACTACGGCTTCGCCCTCGGTGCTGAGGGCCTCTTCGCACTCGCTACGCTCAAAAGGCTCGGCAAGGCAGACCCGGCGATTGCCGCGGCGTCGGCGAAGGTAGTCGACAGCACCGAAAGGGAGGCGGTTCGCGTCGCCCCCGAGGCGGTTGGGGTCGAATTCGCATCCGGCACTCCCCTCACTGCTGCACAGCGCACCCGACTCGAAATGCTCTATGCCGAGATGGACCGTTTTGACCCGCGCCTCGGGCGGCCTAACTTTATGCGCGTCGCCTCGGAACGCACCGCGCCGCCGCCCGCCTTACGCGCCGCAATTGAGCAGCTTGAAGCGACGGGCAACTTCGAGCGCGCGCAAGCGCTGCGCACCCGCTTCACTGTTCCAAAGGGAGATATTGACATTCCGCTGGCGGAAGCCTTCGGTCACAAGCGTCAAGAGGCGCTTGTGCCGCTTGGCCCGCGAGCTATGACGGTCGCGCGCGGTAGGGGGTTGGCCGGAGGGACTCCTCCTCCTCACCCCGCCGGCGGCCCCATCCCGCGCGCGCCGTCTCCATCTGATGCACTCCGCATTCAACTGGGGGAGCGGAACGCGCTTGCGCTCGGCGTTGAGCCGAGAGGGATGCGCCTGCTTGCGCAAGAGGCCGGGCCGAGTGGCGCCGGCCCAACGACGGCGCTCGTGCCGCGCCCCAAGCCTGACGACCTGGGGCCGCTGAGTTGGCGCGACTTCGGCCGCCTCAGCGAGCTTCCGCCACATACCCAGCAGCTTTCGGGCGTCGCCGCGCGCCAACTCACTCCCCGGCTTGAGCGCCTTCGACAGACGCTCCGCAACTACGCGCAAGCCGGGCTCCCTATTGGCCGTGTGCCCGCTCGCGTGCGCGACCTTCTCCGCAACCAGGATGACGTTGGCCTCATTCTCTTGATGGATGATCTGAATCAGGGGGCAGCGGCCGAGTGGCTCATGGCGAAGCGCGCGGGTGCGCGCGGTGGGCCACCCGACCTGCTCCCCAACCCGGCCGGCCGGCCCGACTGGGCCGCGCGGGAGCTACTTGCGCGCGAAGGCGGGGCTCCGATCCCTCGACGCGAGGAATCGCCGCTCTCCGTGAGCCGCGTGACGCGGCAGCCGGCAGTCCCGACGACTGACGTGCGGCGGGTTCCGCCGCGTCCCGGGGAGCTTGGCGAGCCGCCTCGGCCAGTCGGTGAAGCGCCGCCTCCCCCCGCACCGCCTGCGCCCCCTGCTCCGACACCCAAGCCGCCGCGCAAGCCGCGCGGGCCGAAGGGGGGTGGGAAGCCGCCTGTTGCCGCGCCCCCTGTCGCGACTCCGCCCGCGGTGGCTGCACCCGGTCGACCTGCGCCTCCGGCCGTCGGTGGTGAGCGACCGGGCCAAGCGGCCAAGCCGGCTCTACCGACCGCGTCGGCCGCGGCGCCCTCGGCCATCAACACCCCTGCCTTCGCCGGCCAGATGCGCCGGCTCAAGAACGGGCAAGTTGCAGAGGTTCTTGAAGTCCTGCCGCCTACTTCGCGCGGCCAATTTGTCAGGGTTCGTGCCGTTGCCGACGCCGATGTCTTTAGCACGTCGAGTGGCGGCGAACTCACTATCCGTTCTGAGGACTTCGAGAAGCTCCCCACCTTGCGGCGGGAAGACCTTCTTAAGGCAAAATCGGCAGCATCGAAGCCGCGCACCGAGGCGGACTCTGTCATTCACCGCGCCGCCGTTCTTGACACGATCAAGCGCACCGGGACGGTCGATGACGACTCTTTTGCCAATCTCGGGCCGGGGCACAAGAAGCTGCTCACCAGCCTCAACGAATTGGTCGAGACGAAGACGCTGACTCCCGACGAGCGTGAGCTAATGAAACTAGCATTCGCTCGAACCGATGATTACGGGCTCAGCTTTTGGACTGTCGAACCTAGCGATCTCCCGCGCCCGATGGCGGGCTTCACTGCCACGCTCCTTAAAAGTCGCGCGTCGCAGACGAAGATCCGCGCCGGCCTCGCGGCCGAGGTGGCAGCGACGGGCAACCTTCATCCGCGAGCCAAAGCCGCGCACACCTTCCTGCATGAGTACGGCCACCACGGCTACTATCTCTCGCTGACGCCGAGGGAGCGGCGGCTGGTTGAAACCGTGTTTGCGGCGCTGTCGCCGGACCAGCGCGCTTCTTTGTTTGCGAAGTACAATCTCGAAATTGTACAACCGATCACGGAGAAAATCGGCCGCGCGCTGGGGGGCAAGATCCCCGCACAAGCGAAGGCTTTTGTCCAAGAGGAGCTTCACGGGCGCCAATACGCAAGCTCGAATCCGCCGGAGTTCTTCGCGGACATGTTCGCGGATTACGTCTTTTTCCGACAGTCGCGCGATAAGCGGCTCCTTCCGCTGATCAAGCGGGTCTTCAACAACATGCGCGTCGCGATCAAACGCTTCCTTGGGGGGACTGCGCCGGAAGACTTGAAGCGGCAGGTGCGTGAGAAGTTCGCGCCGCTTTTCGAGAAGGCGTGGGAGGGGAAGATTCTGTCGCAAGGGGGCGACGTGTTGGTGCGGCGGGGCGCCAATCGCACAGCGAACTTCGACATTGAGCGTGTTGCGCGCGGCTATCACGAGAAGAATGCTGGCCGCCTCGATTTGGGGCCAATTGAGTCGACCCCAATCATGGAGCTTGACCCGACGCGCAGCCGCCGCATCGCTGACGCCTTTGCGGCAATGAAGCACGCGCCGAACGAGGCAACTGTCAAGGCCGCCTACTCCGCTTTCGCCCACGAGTCAGTCGAGCAATACAAGCACCTCGTCGACGAAGGGAAGCTGAAGGTCGAGTTGTTCGGCGGCAAAGGAGAGCCGTATAAGGACTCCGCCACCATGATAGCGGACGTGCGTGACAACAACCACCTCTTCATTCTCCGAACTGAGAAGGCGTTTGGGGCGGGGGAGAAGCTCGAAGGCGCTAATCCGCTCCTTGCCAATTCCGGGCTGAAAGACGCGAATGGCCAACCGATGCTCGTGAATGATGCGTTCCGTGCGGTTCACGACTACCTCGGCCATAGTCTGAAGGGCAATGCCTTCGGCCCGCTCGGCGAGGAAGTGGCGTGGAGTGTCCATGCCCCATTGTTCTCCCCGCTCGCCCGCCGCGCGATGACGACCGAGACGCGCGGGCAGAATTCGTGGGTCAACTTCGGGCCGCACATGCGCGGCAAGAAGGGAGAGTTGTTGAAGAAGGGCGACGAGGGGTTCCTTGCCGCGCCAGAGCGACCGTTCGCAGAGCAAAAGCTCGGCCTCCTACCCGAGGAATTCAGCCGCATCGACAACACGCCCGACATTGTCACTGCCTTCAACCGCCTCTCGACAGATCGCGAATCGTTGACAAAGGTGACGCGCCTCTATCACGAAGGCAAGGAGGGAGCGAATTGGTACAAAGGCAACGACGCCGGCTTCATCGTTCACGCCTTCGGCGACGACGCAACAACCTTCGTGAAGATGCTTGCCGCGACTTCGCCGAACGCCACGGTCAGCGCAAACATGACGCTCGCGCTCAAGGCGTACCAGCAATGGAAGATGGGCGAACCCTTCAAGGGATATCTTGGGAGCGTGAAGGAGAGTCTTGAAGCGGTTGTACGCGGCGACCCGAATTGGGGCGGGAAGAAGGTGAGCGACTTCTCCCGCGCGCTCCTTCTCGATGAAGATGTGGTGGTTGTCGACAGGTGGATGGGGCGCGCTTTTGGGCTAGAACGCAATCCGACGCCGAAGCAGTACGACGAGATTGCCAACGCGGTTCGCCAAGAGGCAGCGGCGGTGGGCGCGACGCCAGCAGAGTATCAGGCGGCGGTGTGGACAGCAATCCGCAAGGTCAAGGCGCCCGGGCTAACGGCGAAACCAATCAACACTCTCGCGCGTCAGCGCCTCGCGCAGATTCAGTTGCGCCTGTTTGAAGACGAGCCGTTGGCGGAGGTTGTTGCACGCGGGATGGTGTTCAACGCTTCACCCGAGGCGAAGGCGTTGGCGGTGCTAATTGGGCGCGGGAAGATTAAGCCTATCAAAGCGCTTGCTATCAAGATGCCAGATGGTCAAGTTGCGGTAGGGCGCCCCGGCGAGATTCACTACCAGGCTTGGGGCCGCATAATGGAGCTAGATCCAGAGGACTATTCTGGCCCCAAAGCTGGTGAGTTTGGCTTTATAGATCAGGCCGGCCGCTATCTAACCCGAGAAGAAGCGACGCGAGTAATCGAGCGGCATTTCGGTCTTGCGGCGGAGAAGGATCTAAGGCCGACCGAGTCGTTTCGCGCGTTTAGGGCTGGGAGCCTCGAAGTGACGCCTTTTGATTTAGATGACCCACCTTTGCCTCTTCGACAGGAGAATTAATAGTGGCCGCACAAATCAGTCGAGCCTTCGAGCTTGCCGCGCGCGTCGTCAAGATGCTCGGCAAGATTGAATTGGGTCCCGCGGAGCGCATCGCGCTCGAACACTTCAGCCCGCAGGAGTTGCGTGAGGTCGAGCCGCTCTTCGCGGCGTCCCGCCCAGGACGCGGCGGCGCCGAGAGAAAGCGCGACGGCGTGCCGAAGAACTACTTCTACCGCGCGGGTGAAGCGGCCCCGGAGCGCGAGTGGTTCACGGCCGGGATGCGTAAGCACCTCGCCGAAGAGAACCTCCGCCTCTACGATCTCGACGCCGACTCGCAGAAGATCGGCGCGATCACGGCGAACGTCCACCAAGCCGCAATGCGAGAGGCGGTTGCAAAGGGGGGCATCATTGACCATCCTCCCAACGTGGGTGATGTTCTCGAAGAGGTTCTCCATCAAGTCGGCTATGAAGGCTATTTCGACAATCGGATGAATCGGAACGCGATTGTCGCCTTCCGTCCGATTCGCGTGCGCCCGGAGAAGGTTGAGGTGGCGCCGATCGCTGCGACGGCCGCGCCCCTCGACCCCCTCACCCCCGACGAGATCGCGGCGCAAGTGTTGGAGTCGCACGCACAAGGAGGCTCAACCATCCACCCGACCGCCGGCAACCTTGTTGGCTTAGATGTGTGGGCGCTCTCTCCATACCCCAATCGGAGCGTCATCCTCGACCGCGCCCCGACCGCCGACGACATCAAGGCGTTCGCCGCGAAGAACGCCGACCTTCTCGCCGACCCTCGGCACGCGATTGGCACCTGGAACGACGCCGAGGCGGGCCGCCACTACCTCGACGTGTCGGTCGTCACGGGCGATTACGAAGCCGCCGTCGCGCTCGGCAAACGCACCAACCAGAAGGCAATGACCAACCTCCGCACCTTCGAGACGAAGACGCTCGGGGGGACGGGAGAGCCGCTCCCTGACGCGCCTCCGCCCGCGGAGGTGTTGAAGGGGGTCGCGGCACCGCCCGTCACCCAAGTCCGCGGAGCGAAGGGGGGCTACACCCTCGCCCCCGATGGCGATGCGCGCCTGCGTGGGGTCGCCGATCTCCCAGAGATGCGCGCCCTTGCGCTCGATGCCGCGGCCCGAGGAGCGAAGCGCGTCGTTGTGCCAGACGGCGATGCGGCTCGTGCGTTCCACGATGCCGGTTTCCGCGCCTACAAGTCGGAGCCGCGCGCCGCCGCTCCTGACGACATCTACATGCGCTTCGAGGGCGACGCGGCGAGCGTGAAGGAGCGTGTGGGGTCGTACGGCAACTACGTGCATCCGGGCTTCGATACCCTCGTCCGTGCTGATGCAGATTTGCGCCGCCTCGTCTCCTTGGGCGCCACCTCCCTTGAACGCGCCCGCGGCAACCCAGCCGCCGCACGGGCCGAGGGGATCGCCGCCATCCGTGGCGTCGTACGCGACCTTGCCGCACAAGGCCGCCTCGAAGACATCAACGCGCTCGCGCGCGGGCTCACCGACTTCCCAGTTGACGCGGCGGTCGTCGAGGCGTGGGCGAGGGCGCCCGTCGACGAATCCCTCGACCAGATCGTGAAGCGCGGCGGCGACAGCCACATGACGCGCCTCGACGGAGAGCAGCCAACGCTCGCGACGCACCCGAACGTCTTGAATGCAGACGATGACGACACCGTTGAGCGGCTTGCCAATCTTAGCAAGGAGTACTTCTTCGGCAAGGGCGCGCTCAAGAACGTCAACTCGATCCGCCTTCGCGTGCGCGATGGGGCCGCGTCGCTCGAATTTGATCCCGCACTGAGCCCGAAGAAGAAGCGCTTCGAGACGATCCCGGCTGGCGCGGAACTTGCTGCGCTCATCGGCAAGTCGCGCATCCCGAACAAGGTGCTCGACGCCTTTGACGGACCCGCCATTCAGGAACACATCAAGCAGCGCGTCTCGAAGATCAAGAACCTCAAGCACGCGGAGGCATTCGCACAGAAATACTTCTGGCGCACCCGCGCGCAGGGGCCAGAATTCCACAACGCGCTCCTCGACGACTTCTCGGCGCGCGTCTCGGAGCTTGGGGACATCCCTCCGGAGAAACTCAACGGCGTCTTGGAGCGCGTGAGTGCGTGGCACACGCGCGAGGCAGCGGTTGAGACGCACGCAGTTTTGGAGGAATTGAAGAAGCTCCAAGTTGATCTGGCGGAAGTCAACAAGATGGGCTTCAAGATCGGCAATAAGACCGACTTCATCCGCGCGGTGCGCGCAATGATGAAGGCGGGGGGCGTGCGGCGCAAGCACGCACTTCGCGGCGGCCCGCCTTTCTTCCGCTTCTTCATGCACGCCAATGAGGCGTTTGCCTTCGACCGCCGCCTTCA
>ERZ1292623.4865-Hain-H51-01um-R1-4865-length-10891-cov-9_pt1 | contig 10891 bp, 13 predicted proteins | sample MGYA00564398_ERZ1292623 | MGnify/ENA primary metagenome ERZ1292623 (study PRJEB36523, sample SAMEA6512633) | groundwater metagenome | collected 2019-01-07 | study: AquaDiva: Metagenomics assemblies of 32 groundwater samples
CAGCCTAAACATCCCCCCAACCCAAAGGGTTGCCCGAATTATGCAACACAGCATTCTAAAGCTTAATTCATCTCCATTTTCTAATTCTCGTATTTTAAGCACCTGCTCGTTTCCTACAAAAACAGCATGATATCCTAGGGGCTTAATGTACCATTTTCCATGCTCCGTATAAATGAGGCAATGCTTAGAAGCAATTCCTTTTTGTTCAATGATCACATGATCATATTCCGAATCGCTGCCAACCTGAATCAAGTCTTGAAGAACCTCTACATCCCGCCGGTAGGTATCTTTGTTTTCCGGAACGAGAACTTTAACAGCCGCTTTGACCTGTTTTAATTCCATTGTTCGATCAAACGCCTCATCACCCTCACTCCAATTATACCAAGTCCCAGTCATCAAGTGTAAAAAGAGTTTCATGCCTTCACATCACAAGGCGTCATTTATATAGCTTACGAGGATTAGACTTGTGAACTACTCCGCCCTAAAGGGACGGGGCGTCCGACGTGAGTTCGTGGCGCTGCTAAGCGTAGCTTAGCAGCGTGGTTTGTTCTTTTTCGTTGTTTTCCCAATGTTTTTTCTGTCCTTGTTCGATGTAGTGTTTGACGGTTTCTGAGTTTACGGCGCCGACAGTGCGATAGAAGTAGCCGCTACTCCAGAATTTTTCTCCCCAGAGTTGGTTTTTGAAAAGCTCTCGATGATTCTTACGCATCATGTAGCTGCTGAATCCTTTTAGTTGGCTTGCGAGTTTTGGGATGGAGTGATTTTTCCAATTCTTGACGAACAAGTGTAGATGGTCTGGTCCGCATTCGATTGCGGTCAAGTGCACGCGCAAAGCGCGTGCTTTTTCTGAAATATATGTCACGGTCAATTCGCGAACCAATGGGTTCGCGAAGATTGCTCGTCGATAAGCTGGCGTGATTTGTAAGTGCAAATTGCTCTCGCCCAGAGCGTGCGAAGTGCTTCGTAGTTCGTTTTTCATTTTTTTCTCCGATGGTTCCTCAAAAAGCAGAGCTTTTTGGGACACAGGAAACTGTGTTTCCTGGTGTTTTAAAAGAAGAAAGCTAACGCTAAGATGAAGCTTTTTTGTATCCGGAGCGCGACCATCTCGCGCTCCGTTATTTCTTACTACGAAATTTTAAGAATTTTTCGACGAGAAACGCCTACGCCACTCTGTTTTCATCCAGCGGGCTAAAGCCAAAAAACGCGATGTTCAAACGAGGGCTCCGGCTATAAAAAGTCACTCTATAATAGTAAAGCTTATAATTATTCATCCTTTCCTATATAAATGATAGAGAGGGGTGGCGTTAAATCAATCTCAATTTTGACAGCTACTAGAGATCGCCCTATCGGTTTAAAGAGTACCTTAAGTGCTCTTGTTTCTGACATAGATCAGGCTTCTCCATTTCCGATTCGTTCAATTGTAATTGACGACTCTAATACAGAAGAAGCAAGGAACCTTAATAGAGAGTTAGCTGCCAAGTTTGATGCGGCTTTCCCTAGAGGTTGCCTTTATTTTGGAAGGCCTCAATACGCCCTTTTTGTAAGGGATCTTCCAGAGGAAGTAAAGCAGACATTTACTAGTACTACAAAGCCATTAGGAGCAAATTTTTATGATTCAGTAGGGCCTAGGAATATAGCGCTGTTATTAAGCTATTCAGATGATTTCGTGTTCATTATAGATGACGATGTCATCATCCAAGATCCGAACCTTGGCAATCAAGGATCATCTATTGAGAAAATGATAAAACAACTTGTGATAGGTGAAGCAGATATTATCGGAGCGAACTGGGTTGGTATTCCAGACCAATCCACCATGGAACATTTAGATGACCAAGTTTACGCTCAGTTACATCCAGAGATAGGATTGCCACCATCTTTTGATGAGCCATTTAGGCTGAACATTGAACCTAGACTAATTGGCTGGCGTAGACATTATCCATCTTATACAACTTCTGGAGGCGGAATGGGCTTTAGCAGCGATCTCAGCGAAACACATTTTCCTAAGATATTTAATGATGACTGGCATTGGGTTTCGTATAATCATCATATCAAAAAGAAAAAAGTTAGGGTGGATGATACAGTCACTTTTTTGAACAAACCCCCAGGATGGAGATTCCCTTCAAAAGACACTCTTATAAGAGAGTTGATGGGGGATATCATTTTTGAGGCCATTCACCAATATTCCGAACAGACTGGAAATACGGGGTGGAGGCATCTTGACCAAGTTGATTGGGGAGGAGTAGCAAGGCAGTACCACGCCTTTTTAGGTTACGTTAAGCGAGATGTTGAAGTTCTAACAGATGTAAAACCTTTGTCACAAGGACCTTTTGATGATTATAAGATCCTATTGCCTCATCTGAGAGAAACTATGAGTCACCTAGAAGGCCTGAACCCAAATGTCTTTCACGACTTAATCGACTCTTATGTACAAGAGATTCGATCCTGGAGTCAGATGATCAGGTTTATGAGAGACCGAGAACCTTCTTGGTCTATAGCTAAGTGAAAACATGAACAAACAAGCAATACAAAAAGAAGATGTTGTTTGGGTAGTAGCCCCCCCATGCAGATGACGAAATCCTCGGATGTGGTGGACTGCTTAGTATGAGTCAAGCTATCGGAGCTAAAACATATGTTCTTTACTTAACCGTATCTGGCTTTACACCCATGAATGGGGGTTTAAGCTCTAATTTAGATTCCAGAATGAAAGAAGTAGAAGCGGTAACAAAGGCTCTAAATGTAACCGGCTATGACATATTATTTAAAGGAGAAGAAAAACACTTAAGACTAGATACAACCCCTTTAGCTGATTTGGTAGATTGGTTAGAACGTACTTCGGCCTTCTCATCATCACAGATAAAACCAACGTGGATACTGCTTCCATCCCCTAAGCATAATCATCAAGACCATAGAGTAGCATACGAAGCAGGGCTATCTTTAGTAAGAACTAACCCTTTGTTAGAAAGAGATAGGATACAGGTTATGAGTTATGAAGTTCCTGGAACGGGTCAAACAGGTCTTCCTGCCTTCCAGCCTAATGTTTATTTCGAGCTTAGCCAGGATGCCTTAGAGCGAAAATGTTCACTTTTTTCTCTTTATGGGTCTCAAGTGTCTGAAAAGCCAAAACTCAGAAGCTTGCATGCCATACGTACCGTTGCGCAGTTCCGTGGTTTAGAAGCTGGTTATGAGTTTGCGGAAGCCTATGAATTGTTGAGAGCAAAATTTAGAGTGGGGGGTAAAGATGTCAGATAAAGACACGGTAGATTATTTATATGCTGCTAAAGGAAGGGGATTGCAAGATCTTGCTACGCGGTTAGATTTAAACACGCGATTGGGGAATTTTGACCTTAGCAATACAATACGAAGAAGGCTTAGTCTTCAGGATGGAATGTCTTTGTTGGATGTGGGTTGTGGAACAGGGAAGCATCTTAGTGAGTTTAGAAGACAAACACGTATAACTGTTTATGGTGTAGACCCTTCCAGTCAGAAGCTTGTGGATGATGAAATTTTTTTTCAAAGGGCTAGGGCTGAAGAGCTTCCTTTTAGAGATGGCGTCTTTGATAGGGCTACTTGTAACTATGCTATGTATTACACAAATCGGTGGCAAGAAGCGTGCAATGAGATGATGCGAGTAACTAAAGATGGTGGTCTCATTGTCATAAGCGGCCCAGGTATAGGGAATAACTCAGAGTTCTATGGATTACATCGAGAGCTATTCGGGGATATATCTGATATAGATAAGATAGGTTTGGAATTCCTAGATCAAAAGCTCATACCCTATTTAGTGGCGCAAGGTGTTACTTTTATGGCTGAGTTGCGTGGCAATCGAGTCGTTTATCCAACGGCAGAAGATTTCATAAAATATTATACCTCTACAAGCCTGTTTCGGATGACATCTCGAGAGTTAGATCCTACTCAAATGGTAGGTACAATTAGGAGGCACCTTAGTCCGATCTATGAAGAAGGAAAACAATTTGAAAATATCAAGCGTGTTCGAATAGTAACTATAATCAAGGATTAATTCAAGCATTATGAGTAGATTTTAGTAAGTCTTCAGCTATTTTTAACGCGTCTCTCGATGATTCTGGAGAGCATTTTTCAGGCCTATTGCCCGTCTTTACGCACTCAAGAAAATACTTTAACTCTTCAACATAAGGGTCTATTGTAGGAAGAGTAGGACGCAAAGGCTCTCCATTTGATGGATATATAGTTAAGCTATCCTCTTGATCTGTATTAACTAGATAAAGAGCGCCTCTCTCACATAAAAAAACACCCTCCGCTTTGAAAGGATAACTCTTTGAATCTACCCAATAAGATTCTACAGCAACTTCTAATGCTCCGTATCGTAAACTAGATAAAGCAACTTGATTTTTTCCATTACTAACTATATTAGCATGCATAAGAGTAGGTAATCCAAAAGCAGAAACTGCATAATCAATGTCATGGATCTGCATGTCTTTTAACACACCACCCCCTCTCTCCGTATATAAACTCCATAAATCAGGACTCCATTGCGGTGTAGCACATTGCCTTCTCAAGACACCTGTTAAAATATTCCCATACACTTTCTCACTCAATAACTTACCTAAATGGTTATAAGAAGGCCAAAACCTTAACGGGTGCGCCACCATAAGGACTAAGCCTTGCTGGTTTCCTAAAGCAATCATATCATCAGCTTGTTTGGTTGTTTGCGCCATTGGTTTTTCAATGATGACATGTTTACCCTTACGCAGAGCATCTATCGCTACCCTATGATGAAAATCGGTAGGTAAGCAAATATCTACTACATCAACGAGTGCACTATTCAGTAAATCCTGATGAGTTCCGTATAAGGCTACGTTTTCTAGGTTTAGATTAGGATCTAATGGTTGACCTGATGTTCCGCTTAAGTCTTTCCAATCGCCTCTTAAATGGTCAGGATTCATATCAGCAACCGCCACGACTTTAGCCATAGGAATCGCCCCATAATTCCTGAAGTGAGTTCTTCCCATAAATCCTAATCCGATTATTCCAACACCAATTGGTTTATCGCTCATGGTTTCACCAAATCAATAGTACAGAAAAGAGGTTCTTTTTTAATACTTATCTCCAACGAATATAAACCTGGAATAAGTTCACACAAGCTGCGAGATGTAAACCAAGATCACCCCAATAACAATCAAGGTTATAGGTATAAGTTTTGGAAGCAATAAATGATCTTTAGTGATTTTCCCAAATAAGTTATCAGCAATTCTTTCAATGAGTAAAACTATAAGGGGCTGTATCGCACCAATGGACGCTACAATGGTGACAGGCAAGCCATTCATAGCAAAATAAACGCTAAAGAGAGCCATGAAAGTAAAACATTCATTAATTACAGCCCAAACCCCATTCTTGATCTCTCTTAAGAATCCTTTTCTCGTTTTTGAGCTCAACAAGGCAGGTAAAACAGTAATACCCGAAGAAGTGATACTAATCGCTATGCCGTGCAAAGTCGAAAGGTTCATAGTCGCTATCTTTACAAAAAACTCATAGCCAGTAATAAGGAGTATCATGGCTATGATCATCCACACACCGATGCTCAGCTTAATTTTTCTAATTCTTAAAGAAAGCATAAAGATCCCCACTAATAAAACACCTGCCCCGATATATCCAAGTGGTTTGATAACTTCTTTAAGAAAAATATAAGAAAGAATCGCTAAAAGTAATGGGTAAATGTACACTAATCCAAGGATGTGAGATACATCCTCTTTTTGAAGTATGAGAAAGTAAAAATAAAATTGAAGCCCTAATAGAAACCCTGCAATAATAGGATAAATACAATCCATAAAAGCCACATTGCTCCAATCTAAGAAAATAGCTAAGATCGATCCAATGAGTACATTAACCACAGCGGCAACTACAGCAAAGCTCAACGGATTTTTTACCTTGTGAGCTATAACGTACTTGTCCAAGATATTTGAAAATCCCCATACCAAAGGTGTTAAGATGGCAAATAGTAAAGCGACGTTCATAGGTTTAATTAAGAGAATGGTTTAATAAAGATTTTCTTTATTCGTGCTCATTTTATCTAATCGCACTTTAGTAGTGTATTTAATTCTTTCTTCACTGTTTTTACATCTGTGTAAAGAAGGGTTTTCATGCCGTATTTTTCTGCTTTTTCTAGGTTTCCTTGGAAGTCGTCTATGAAGAGTACTTCTTCGGTTTTAAGCTTGAAGTCGGCGAGTACTTTGTCGATAAGTTGTTTTTCGAGTTTTCCTATTTTGTGTTCGTAAGAAAAGTAGACTTTTTCAAAGTAATCTTGCAGGTTTAGTTTGTTTTTGATAGCTTGGATGGAGGTCTTGTCTAGGTTTGAGAAGAGGGCAATGCATACTTTACCCTTAATGGTTTGGATGTAATCCAGAAGAAGTTGGTTCGGTTTCAAATTTTTCTGGTTCGCCTTTGCCAACTCTGACCAGTGACCTTTAAACTTGAGCTTTTCAGCCATCTTCCCCTAGAACTCTTCTTCGCTCACTTGGTCCCTATCAAATGCCGGTTTAAGCTCACCAAAATGAGCTCGAGCAATATCCACAGAATAGCCTTTCCTTTCTAAGAACTCGTTAAAGACACGCAAATCGTACAATCCACAAACATCCGCCCAATCAAATAAAAGCAGTTTAATCATAGTTATAGGTAAATGTTCTGCTATTTATAAGTTTAGGTCGTGATGCGGGCAATCATTCGCCTTTTAGTTTTAGCAGAGATCGAAGGGTATCAATCTGAAATAGTCTCCGCAGACGATGAAGATGTACTAAACCAAGCACTTAGAGAAGTGGCAAAAAGTCCAACACGTAACTAAACCTGTCAAGAACTGCCAATAATAAAAGAATAGCAGTTCTATCAGAAAGCATAGCTTTCTGTAGCCCAAAATGCATAGCATTTTGTGGCTTGAGCACCTCTGAATTCTAGACTAGATTATATCTTTATATAGAATTCAGAACGTTTAAAAGCCTCCCTCATTCCTAAGAAAACATGCAAGGCTTAGTGATCGTGGATCAGGGTTTGGAAGAAACAGCCATTCTAGAGTTAAAGGAGTTAATCAATGCAAAAGCAAGCATACTTGAGCCTTGCGTGGTTGAATTCCCGATTAAAAAAACACAAGATCTACGCGTAGTATGTTACAAAGCGCAAAGTGTGCGCCATGTTCTTCTCTTATTGAGTAAGGCTCCTTGCAAGCCAGATTTCAACCAACTAGCAAAAGTATCTGAAAAGTTAGTAAAGGAAGTCGATTGGAAGGAGTGGGTCAAGAAAGACCATAGTTTTAAGTGCGTAGCTGAGCACTTGGAAGAAACAGATTTTAACTCCATGGATATGGAAAAAGAAGTAGGGGGGCATATATTTGATGCCTTGAAATCATTAAAGCTAGCGCCGAAGGTAAACTTGAAGACAGCAGATCTATCGGTCTTTTCAGTCTTAGGGAAGAAAGATCTTTATTTAGGAATTGATTTTGCAGGAAGGGATTTAAGCAAGCGAAGTTACAAGATTTATCATCATGCTTCAGCATTAAAAGGCACCTTGGGCTATGGAGTGGTACGTTTCTCAGGGTTCAAGCCCGGACAAGTGCTAATAGACCCCTTTGCCGGAAGCGGGATCATTCCGATTGAAGCGGCGTTATTCACATCCGGTTTCTCGGTGAATCATTTCAGTAAGGAGTTTGCCTTCCAAGCATTAGAAGGGTTAAAAATGGACGAAAAGGAGTTTGAAGCCTTAGAGAAGGTAAATGAGTCTCTTCCCGTGCAAGGTGCTGATCACTTGCTTATGCACATCAAATCCGCTCAAAATAATGCAAAGATTGCCGGAGTCGATAAATGGACTAAGTTTTCAAAGGGAGAAGTGGAGTGGATGGATACACAGTTTAAGAAAGTCTCTGTAGATCACATCGTTACGCATCCACCTGAACCCAGCCAGCAAATGAATGAAAAAGACGTAGAAAAAGTGTACCGCGAGTTTTTCTATCAAGCAGATTTCATCTTAAAGAAAGAGGGCAGCATCACCGCTCTTGTAACAAAAAAGAGCTTGTTCTTAAAGATGGCGCAAGAAAAGAAGTTTGTAGTAAATCAAGAAAAAAAGGTTTGGAGTGGAAAGATGATGTACCATATGCTTCGCTTAGGAAGAGCATAAATTTAAATAGGGTAAAGAACACCCAGGTTTAAAGCAGGGAGTTGATAAAAAATGCCTTGTGATATGTGTGGAAATTCTAAGGTAGAATCCGTCTGTTCAGTGGAAGGCTCGGAAATGACGGTTTGTTCAACTTGTTCTAAGTATGGCCAGGTTATCCGTCGAGTAAGGATTGAAACGCGCCGCCCAGGTAAAACAAGTTTCCAAGCAAAGCCGGAGAAAATAGAGGAAATCGCCCCAAATTTTGCTCAGTTGATCAAGGACAAGCGTGAATCATTGAAGATGACCCAGGAGGATTTTGCAAAGAAAATACAGGAAAAAGTAGGGGTGCTGCATAAGTGGGAAACCGGGCATCTAAAACCAGATTTTCAAACCGCAAAGAAGCTAGAGCGCATCTTAGAAATGAAGCTCATTACATTCTTCTCCTCTGAAGAGAAAAAGATAGGAAGGCAAGAGACTGTAGGTTTGACCATCGGGGACATTCTAAAGGTTTAAACCTTCTTAATCACATAATACCTACACCGCCCAAAGGTCTTATTCAAGAGCAGGTTATTATGCGTCATAAACCCAATGAATTCTTCACGATCCTTCACACATCTCTCATTTCCTTCAGGGCATTGTAAGTCGCACTCATTCAGGTAGGCGTACTTCACATCTGTTCGTCTAAAGTACTTCCCATAGGCTTCATCAAAGGGCATGCGGTACATGACCAAAATCTTGTGGTCGGTGAAGGCCGCAACAGATGGATTCGAAGTAAGGACATAGCTTTGGTTAACAAGAGGGTAGTACTGAGTAAGGACTTCTTGGTACTCATGTTGATCATAGGGTCCAAAATCGGTTAAGTAAATGGAGAACCATCCTTGAAGAAGAATGACCCCTAAAACCATGGAGAGCAATACAGTAATGAATAGGGTACGACGCCTTTTTTCAAGGGTATGATGCAGGCCTCGAGCGGCAAGAAGGTATAAATAAGGGAGAAGAATGAGTAAGTAGCGAACTTCTCGGCTTGGTTTGAGGGCAAAGTAAGGAAAGTAAAAAAGTACAGGAAGGGCAAGTAAGGCAAGAATAGCATAGTTTTTCTTCTTAAGTAGTTGGTAGAGGGCAATAAAGGCAAAAAGAAACAAGATGTTTTCTAAAAATAAATGGGTGAGATAAAAGAATTTGACATCAACAAAATTAGGGGGGGCAGTTCTTACAATTTCCATGGCTTTCTGAAGGGGTCCAAAGTAGCTTTGGAAGAAAACCTTGTTCGTGATGAGGTAGATACCAGCAGGAATGACAAATCCACTAACAACCCTAACCCCTCGTTTGAAAGCACGAGAAAAGGTTTCTTGATGACGAATCCATAGTATAAAAAGGTAGAAGCTTGCCGTTACAAGGATAAATCCTTGAGGGAAACGAGTAAGAAAAGCGAACCCAATGCAAAGGCCAGAGAGAAAATCATATTCTTGCAAAAGTAAATAGACCCCAAGAAGAGAAAGAAAAATGCTAGGAACGTCGGATAAAACTTGGCTTCCAACAAATAAGTAGGTGTTGCTAGCCGCAAGAAGAGCGCAGGCAATAAGCCCCGTCTGCCAGTTAAAGAGTTGTTTTCCAATGCGATAAGTAAGAAGTAAAGAGCCCATGGAAAAGAAGACAACAAAGACGCGAGCAAACAAGGGAAAAGGAAGGTACAAGAGCCATAAAGGTCCCATCAAAATAGGAAGCAAGGGAGGGCGTATATTTTCCCAAAAGCCAGAGTGCCCGTAAGAATACAGGTGTTTAGCCATGGCGATGTATACGCCGGAATCCCACCATACATATTGGTAAGAGTAAAGGATGAAAGCATGTACGGCAAGAGCAAAGAATAGGATTCCTAGCAGGATCTCATGCCGAGTCTTCATCGTGAGGGTTTCTTGGCATTGTTTAGATGCGTCGTATTGAGAAGGGTTTGAAGTTCGTCTTTGGCCTTGAATCCTATATAAGGAACTTCATTGAGGATAATAAAGGGAGCCTTGACAACTTTGTATTTTCGTTTGATGATATCCAAGGCATTACTCTTAAGGTTAATGTCAAAGCTGTAAACATAAAGGTTGGGGTAAATCTTCCTTAAATACGAAAGGATGAATCCTTGTTGCTCGCATTGGGAGCAATCTCCCTGGTTGCTGTAGAAGTACAAGACTAAGGTATCATTGCGACCGCATTCTTTATTGACTTTTTTGAGGAACAACCAGTGTCTTAGTTCAAGCAAAAAGTAGTATTGTTTAAGTTGGATGACATCCGAGCTATCGCTTCCGAGCACATTTTCCATGTAGTCCAATTTGAGGCTGATGTCATACAGTTCATCTGTAAGGGCCGTAACATTGACAAAGCCGCAAGGATCTTGAGCTAAAAGATTATACTGCATCTCCACATCAAGGGTATGCGTTTTCAGCTCTTCTTGAAGGGCCGTGATGCTGTTTAGTTTTTTCTCCGTGTTATAGCCTCCAATCACAAGCCCCAGGACAAAGATGGCTGTAGTAAGAAAGAAAACAGTAATATACCTTCGGGTGCGCAGTTTCTTTCGAAGATCCATGAATAAGGTAACCTAGGTTCTATTTATAAATATAGAGGGAGTAGGTGCATAAAAAGAGTGACTGGCTCTTAAGAAGCCTGCTCATGTAAAAAAGGATACCTGCGCCTAACCAGCCATATCAGCCCATTAAATAAAATAAAAGTGCATTGATGAAATAAGGGGGTCTTTGCGCCCCCCTTATAATCCCCCTTGAACGCCGCCCTT
>ERZ1292623.4866-Hain-H51-01um-R1-4866-length-10891-cov-8_pt1 | contig 10891 bp, 11 predicted proteins | sample MGYA00564398_ERZ1292623 | MGnify/ENA primary metagenome ERZ1292623 (study PRJEB36523, sample SAMEA6512633) | groundwater metagenome | collected 2019-01-07 | study: AquaDiva: Metagenomics assemblies of 32 groundwater samples
TTCATCGCCTACAATTTGAGACTAATTTTAAGGACGACTTTCTACAGAGCCGTAAGCTTACAAAGATTGCAAAGCGATGGATGGAAAGAACTTTCCACTCGTCAAGTTGGCGAAACAGATGCTTACCTCCAGTATGAAGCGGTTACTCCAGGCTTTAGCACCTTTGCGATTACTGCAGGCTATAAAGAACTTCCCACCCCTGCCCTTGAAACAGAAACTTTTGTTTCTCAACCCGTTAAACCCCAAGTTACAACTAAACAGGTTTCCACCACTGCCCAAGTAACTTCAAACCCTGTGCCTGTAACTTCGACTAGTGCTTCGGTTCCTAGCTCTCCCGTTCAAATTTCACCAGTTGATGCTCCTCAAAATACAAACCCCCTCATCTACTTAGGTATCCTTGTTGTTATCGTTGCTATCCTTTATTATGCGTACTCGGCAACTACCAAGCGTAAATTCTTCTAACACAAGTTTTATAAAATCCCCATTGTTCGTTTTATTGCTTAAAAGAGGCTTATTATGAAAAACCTATGCTTGTTTTTTCTCTTTCTTAGCCTACCTCTTGTGACGGCTTTAACGATTCAAAATGTTGTCGTAAACCCTTCTAGTCCGATTAAAGGTCTTTTTATCGTAAGCTTCTCTACTGACGTAACCGCCAACGCTACACTTATTTTTAACCCGAACACCCTTTCTTCTCAAACTCAATCGGACCTCACAAGCTTTACCTTTAGTTATTCAACTCCCCCCTTAGATGGAAATTATACCCTGCAAATTACTGCGAATAGTACTATCGAAGGTGTTCAGCAAGCAATCTCCCTCATCATTGATAATACTGCTCCTACCCTTGCTTATGCTTTATCTACCCTTACTCCCCAATCCACTCAATTTTTTGAAATTAATGCTACGGCTACAGATCCTAATGGGGTGAGTCAGGTTAACCTTACTGGAACACGCACTCAAGCTCTTACACTTACGAATGGAAGATGGACTGCTCAACTTCTTCCTTCTGAAGTCGGATGTCCATCTAGTGGAAGTTGCTCTCTTACCCTACACGCTAAAGATCTTGCTGGGAATGATCAAAGTCAATCCATCACCCTTACTCTTAATACTACATCAATGCCCCCACAAATTAATCTTCAATTCCCTCTTCCCAATGCTATCCAAAACAATAGCTATTTCTTGCTTCAATATACTGTTAATGAATCAATCCCGCCTACCCCTACCCAATCCTTCTGCACACTCAATCTCTACCGGGATAATACCATTTTGCGACAAATTGATCATTACCTTACTAACTTTACAAATCAAGCTGTGCTCCATCTTTTTAGTCAACGTGTGAGTGGCCTTAAGGATGGACTCTATACCATGAACTTAAGCTGCATAAACCTGAACAGTGCCATCAGTAGCCTTTCTCGATTGATTACGATCATTGACCGAACCAATCCATCTCTTGTTTCTTATACGGTTGATCCCTTTGAACAAAGAGCCTTACTCTCTGGAGAAACGGATGAAGAAACTACAGTTCAACTTCAATATGCCTCGGACCTTTCTATGCTTTCTAAAGCTGAATATCAATCTGTTACGGTCACTGGAAAAATGTTTTATTACACCTTTCGCAACCTAAACCCTAAGACTAATTATTATTACCAAATTACTCTTCAAGACTACTCCAACAACCGCCTCGCATTCGGACCTTATAACTTCACTACTTACTCTTTGGAAAATACTTCCGCAAACCAAAACGTGACTCTTGTTCCAACTTCTTACCCCGGTTATTTGGATGAACCTGGCGTGGTCCATGCCACCAAAGAACTTTCAAAAATATTAGCGAATACCCTTCAAAAAATATTCTTGGATGAACTCAACCAATCCCTTACCCAAATTGAATTCCTTAGCCGAGAAGACCAAACCCCCCTTGAAATTGACCTCTACCAACTCAGTAAACTTCCTGTGAGTCTTACTCCTTTAACTCAAGACACTGCTGCTGTTTTCTATATCCACCACCCGAGTTTAGATGATAAAAAATTACAAGACATCCGGCTTCAGTTTAAAGTATTAAAAAACTGGCTTGCTCAAAAAGAATATACCAAAGAGAGCATTCAACTTGAACGGTATGAGAATGACCTGTGGATTGAACTTCCCACCCAGGTGATCCACGAAGATACCTATACCATCACTTATCAAGCGAATAGCCCAGGTCTTAGCTTATTCGCTATCACGGCTAATCCCAACCAAAAATTTACTCTTCCCGCCCCTAAACTGGTTGTTGTATCCAATTCTACTAATTCCGCTCCAACTCCTTTGCCTTCTCAAGAACAGAGTTATCTCTGGCTTTGGATTGTGCTCCTCTTTGTCATTCTCTTTGCCCTGGGTACGTATCTTTATCTTTTTACTGACTTCAAAAACGTTCTTGTACGCACCAAAAAACAACCCCACTATGCTACCCTTGATCTTGAAACGCAGGCACCTCCTCAAGAAAAGGTAAACACAAAAGAATTCCCGCCCAACTTTGATTCTTTATGCTCCTTTGTACAAAGGTGCGTTAACCAAGGTCTCCATGAAGAAAAAATAAAAATAGGACTTGCAAAAAAGGGATGGAAACTTGAGTACATTGAAGAAGCCATTCGGTGCTGTACCAAAAGTAAGTAACCCCCCTAAAAACAAAACTTTAAAAAGCAAACATCTGCTCTCTTCTTTATGAATTATCTGGATGCTTTTCAACGCCCCTTCCAAGACCTCAAAAAACTAACGATTGGAGCTGTTCTTAATGGAATCCCTGTCTTGAACATCCTTACTGGACTTTTGGTGACTGGGTATACAGCGGAAGCCCTTCGCATTACCTTAGCTAAGAAAAATAGCCTCCCCCCTTGGCAACACTTTTTAGACTTATTCAAAAAAGGGGTCTTCCTCACTTTGCTCTGGGCGATTTACTCCATCCCTCTTTTTTTAGCTCTACTTACTTTACTCTTCAAAAGTGCTGAGACCTTGCTTGAAAAAACCCAACCGGCTGCCCTTCTAGCCGATTTACTTCAACAACATTGGGCTTATCTCGTGCTCTTGTGTTTACTCTTCCTTGCTACCTGGTACATTGCCCTTCTTGCGACGGTGCATTACATTGCTACGTATCGATTTAAAGATGGATTGCAATTGCAGGTCATTCTTTCCCGTGCTTTTACCTTGACTTATCTTAAGGCTTGGATTGTGTCATTTGGGTATACTGCGCTTGTGGGGATCTTTCTCCAAGCCCTTCTCACTACCATTCAAAGTGAGGGGATTGAGGGTATTTTCTTGGGTATTGTTTATAACCTATTTGCAGGGTATCTAACCTTTGCTACTGCCCTTACTACCATGACGCTTTGTGGGCAGGCGTATCGAGAACTTGCTAGACTTCGTTAATGAGACGTTTTAGCTCTTCTTCATACTCTATAAAAATGTGTGCGGATCCTGAGATGGTGGTTAAACTACCTATTTCTAAACCCAGCTTTGCTGCGGTGTAACTTTGCAGAACAAACAGCTGATACGCATTTGCTGGCCAACCGATGAACAGGTCATTGCTTCGAATATGCCCGGTTACGTGCACTTTCTTATCCATCACCCTAAATTGAATTGAAACCAGGCAAGGAACATCCTCTTTTGAAGTGTCCGAATCCTTAATTGGGTCATACAATGAGATCAATGCTCGTCTTGATTCCGAACTTTTAGATAGCAACGGTAAAACAAAATCTTCCAGTTGATTCTTTTTACCTTGAAATTTAAACACGCGCTCACCATAGGCATACTGAAAGAATAAGCTTCCTGCATCACTTAAAATCACTTTACTGATCTGATCCAATGAAGGATACACCCATTCTTCTTGATGAGCAAGCCATCTTGCCGGCTCTCCGATATCCTTACAGGGATCTTCCACACACACTACTAAGTTTAAAACTTCTTTACACACTCTTCCTTCTTGATCCTTAAATATCCTGCCTTCTTGCCATACCTTTCCTAGACTTACTTCCCACGCTCTTAATGCATCTTTCTCATAAATTTCCATGGCTCACCTCTAAAAAATTGGTCAATTTTAAGACTCCTTTCTCTTCCCCAAATGACAAACCCAATAGCGGTATGTTTATGTGATCCAACACGTAATGAATTTGATTTAACTTTTCCTCTGGGTTTCCATCCAATGCCATCCAGTGTAATGCCTCCTTTCCAGCAAAAACCTTTGTCAAGCGCTCTTTTCTTTGTATATACTCTTGAAATTCAGGCTTAAAAAAGTCTTGTGTTTTTGAAATTACATATGCGTATTGATTGGTTTCTTCTGCAGTACCTAAGGATATTTTAAACTTTAACGGCATACCACAGGATTTAAAAATTGTTTCTTGCACCTTTACAAATCGCGTTATTTCTGCCTGACAACTTTCCAGCAAACTTAAGAAATGATCTGCTTCTGCTCCTTTTACAGGAAAGTTCACAAATCTTAACTGATTTGATCCTAATTGGTAAAATAAGCGGGTACCTTCATTTACGTGGCTTAACGTTACCAAGCGACTTGCTCCTTGATCCTGAACCGCCCAGTTTCCCAAAAATAATGCTTTTGCTGCCTTTCGCACCATGGAGCGAAATTCTTGAAATGAACGTACGCCATTGAAAAAACGCTTCACATCTAATGAAAGTGTGCACATGGTGCACCATCCCAATTCCATTTCGCTTTTTAGAAAACTTTCCCACTCTTCTTCACTCATTTTATGAATTCCTGTCTTTCCAAAAAAAGAAGGAGAATGTTCTAAAGAACTATTTGCCATAAACAACATAAGCTTGTGTTCGCTGAACAATTTTATCATGTATTTTCCTAACTCTAGATGACGATCTAACCAATCGGAATCCAGCCTCCAAATGACCCTAATTTTTTCAGGTTGAAGCCGCATCCATTCTTCTATAAAATGTTTTAACTTGTCTTCATTTACTTGTTTCATATTCACTAAAAGACAAACCTCCCTATTGAAATCCTTTGCTTCCAGATCCAGGCGATGCAAACCCTCTCTTATTGCCTGAACATCCCCTTCTTCAATGATTTTCTCAAAACGATAAACTCCTATGGCTTCGTTGATCTCTGTAAAACACTCGGAAATGGCACCCTGTAATTTGAAAACCCCTGAAAACTTAGAAGCATCTATCATTATGGAACTCACCCGACTTGACCAGGCTTCACCCCCTAATTTATTGATCAATCCTTGCTTTTCATATCCTTCAATGGGGGTTATGAGTTGAATTCTTGATGAATCAAAAAAAGAGGAATGGGTTTTGTTTTTATTTTTCTCGATGTTTAAAACAAAATATTTTTCTCCTTTCCCTGTTACTTTTGTTTGAACAATCTTCTCTTCTTCTGTAAGTTTGTTCAAGTAATAAAGAACCTTACGATGGAGTTGCCCTTTTTTTCGCTTAGCTAAGATTAATTGGGCTTTCTCCTGAACCCCCGATAAAACATCTGTAACCCAACAGGATTCTTCTACCAATACCACCCGAACTACTTCTGAAGTGGAAAGCTCTCTAGAAGGTTCGATCTTAAATTTACACATAATCTTATGCTCAAGCTCATTCATAGACAGTGTTTACCCCCACAACTCCCTATATGATTTTGTTTGCTCGTTCAAATGACTTATTCATGCTGGTTAACTTATTTGTCTACCCATCCAAAAGAAATTCGGTGTGTTATATAAATTTTCTGCCTGGTTCGGTTCTGTAGAAAGTCTTCGTTTTGCTCGTCCTCCACCCTGCTCGCGAAAGGCTTGCTTTTCATCACGTACCGCTGAAGCCCCGTAGGGGCCGACCCCCTCAGCTCTTTAGCTGTTCTTTCTACAATCACTCGCCCTTAAGGGTGGGAACGACACGACTTTCTACAGAGCCGCCTAGTTCAGAAGAACTCCTGAACCAAGCGGAAAAGCTTGCGAAAAAAAGAATATATATAACCCCTGCTTTGTTCATTTAATATGGGGGTGCTTTCATTGAAACAAGACGATTTCCTTATTTTACGCCACTTACGACAAAACGCTCGTGAAAACTTAACTGGTATTAGTCGAAAGACCAAAATACCTGTTAGTACCTTGTTTGATCGCTTAAAACAACTTGAAAAGGGAATGATTCATCGGTATACTAGCCTTCTTGACTTTCGAAAAATGGGATTCACGGTGCGACCCACCTTACTCATTCGTTGTGACCCTAGCGACAGAGAAGAGCTTAAAAAATACCTTTTTTATAATGAACATGTTAATACTCTTACTCGGGTTAACAATGGATATGACTTCCTCGTTGAGTGCATCTTCAAAGATATGGACACCCATCAAGAATTTATTGACCACTTAGCTCCCTTTCGAGCTGAGATTAAAGAACATTTTGTTCTTGAAGAACTCAAACGAGAAACCTTCCTTAGCAATGACCTTAATTTAGCTTTGGTAATGCGTTAAATATGAGCCTCATTCGAAAATACCTTATCCGGCTCTTTGTCACCAAAACTCTACCTTGCCATCTAAATAAATGCCCTTATCCAGACGTACGGGCCTCCAGTCATCCAAAACAAGCGTTGCCCCCAGCCAGCTAGATAACTCTTCAGGGTTTCCGATCGTTGCACTTAGAGCCACTAATTGCAGTTTAGGAAGTATCTTACGCAGCAATGTAATCAACACTTCTAAAGTTGGCCCCCGTGTTGAATCATTCAATAGATGCACTTCATCAACTACCACTACTTTGATGTTGTTTAGCCATGCTGCTTTATGCCGCAATAACGAGTCTAGCTTTTCTGAGGTTGTAACGATCCAATCAAAACGCTCCAAATACGAATCGTCTGAATCTCTATCCCCTGAAGTTAAGACGATCTTCAAATCCGGATAATCTCGCTTAAAATCCCTTACTTTTTCTTGTGCCAGCGCACGTAAAGGCACTACATAGATCACTTTGCCCTGATCATGATACAATGCATTTAATGCAGCTAACTCGGCAACCAAGGTCTTACCTGAGGCCGTTGGCGTGCAGATTAACAGGTTTTTATCCTCAAAAAGACCTGCCTCAATTGCTTTAATCTGAGAAGGACGCAACTCTTTAAAACCTCTTTTCTTTAAAACGCTATACACCTTTTTAGGGATCTTGGAACAAAAATTTTCAAGCTTCATCTGATTAGAAAACTAGGTACTCTTTAAAACTTAATCGTCTACAGGAAGGCGTTCTTTTTTCTTTATAATGATCTCAATTGCAGAAACACGCACATCCTGGCCTTGCTCGTTCTTAAAACTCTCTGAACTAATCTTGATGTCCTTTAATTCAATTTGATCCTTTAAGAAACGCTTGGTTGCAACCTCTGCGACATCCACTGCCCGGCTGATAAACTTCCCGCGGGCTTTGATGATAATATCATCAGCTCCTTTTGTTGTAAATTGCACCACTACACTACTCACATAATTCATGAACGGTTTTCCACCAATAAAGATCGTGTTGTCCTCTGTCATCGAACCCCTCAATGTTATTATTCACTTCGACCGCTTAATCGAGTAAGGTATCCTGCAATCACGTTTCTTAATTTTTTTGAGCGGACTTCTGCTAACGTACCTAATTTTTTCTTATTTTCATTAAAATCCTTAGAAAACTCCTCTTTGTACTTTCTCATTAATTCTTGTGATTTTGATTTGATCAGTTGTGTCTTAATACGTCCCATACCCTCGAGAAACCCTCCACGGTTTATAAATCTTGTGTCGATGAAAGGAGGCTTTCATTTTTAAACTGGGTTTGATTTTCCTTTTAGTATGATCTATCAAAAAACCCTATCAAACACTCTCTACCTAAGCGGTAGAGAAGGATATGGTGGGAATCTTGTTCAAGTTGAATTGCACCCTGCTGAACCCGGAACAGGTATTCTTTTTCAAACCTCATACGGTGACGTTCCTGCAAGACTCGAGCACGCTTTTTCTTCAAGAAGATCGATTCTCCTTCAAAAGGGTTCTGCTCAAGTTATTCATGCCGAACATTTACTTGCCACCCTATTTGCCTATGGGGTCAACAATGCTTGCGTTTCACTCAAACGTGAGCCTACTCTCTCTTATTCTTTACTTAAACGAGTTGGACTTGCAACAGACATAGAAGTTGTTCCTTTTTTTAGTCAACTTGAACGCACGGTATGTGATGCTATTGAAAAAACAGGTCTTGAAGAACAAGGTAAACCCTTAACTTATCTAAAACCTGATGGTTTAATTTGCGATAAAAAACTCTCTTTCAGCCCGATTCCACACCCTTCTCTTATTATTAAGGCCACTACTCGATATCCTTTACCAGGAGAGCAATCTCGCGAAGTTACAATTACCTCGCAAAATTATAAAGACTCTATTGCGCCCTCTCGGGCCTTGGTCTATGTGCCTTCTTGGCTCCCAAAATTTGTTGCAAGTACTCTTATGACCTGTATATACCCTTCTTTTGGCATTGGACATGGTTTTACTGACAAAAATGTATTCTACCTATCTTCAAATCCCCTGCAGTGGAGCACTGTAATTTACCATACGATCATGGATCGCTTGGGAGCTATTGCTCTGTTAGATGGGAGACTGAACTACACAAAAATTTATATTCAATTTAGCAATCATGCTCATGATCTAGACTTCTTGAAAAAACATCAATCTCGATTTGAAAGAACCACATTAGATTAATGCCTTGCCTTTCATCTCTTTGGGCTTTTTCAGCCCTAGAACCTTCAAGATCGTAGGGGCCACATCCGATAAACCCCCTTTTTTTAATTTTTTATACTTACTTCCTATTAGATAACAAGGTACGGGGTTGGTGGTATGTGAAGTACTTGGCTTTCCCTTGAATATCTTTTGCTCAGCATTTCCATGATCTGCCGTGATTAAAATGATCCCTCCTTTTTCTAGCACTTTTCCTGCGATTTGCCCGATACACCTATCCACCACTTCAATGGCCTTAATGGTTTCTTTTAATTTCCCCGTATGCCCCACCATATCACAATTTGCAAAATTGATCAATATGAACTCGTACTTATTGGATTCCAATGCCTTTATGGCTACATTTGTAATTTTAAATGCCGACATCTTAGGTACTTGATCATACGTTGTCACTTTTGGACTGGGAATTAAAACCCGCTCTTCTCCCTTAAATGGCTTTTCTAACCCCCCATTGAAGAAATAAGTAACATGCGCATATTTTTCAGTCTCTGCTAGACGTAACTGCCTGTAACCTCTTTTTGAAAAGACTTCTCCTAATGAGTTTTTTGGGATGACTGGAGGAAAGGCTACTGGAAGCTTCAATTTTTTATCGTATTCACATAAACACACAAAGAATAACTTCAATAGTTTTTTGCGCCGGAAACTCTTAAATTTACCCACTGTAAATGCCCGCGTCAATTCTCTTGCTCGGTCATTGCGAAAATTAAAGAAGATCACTGCATCTCTTTCTTTTATCAGGTAGTCTTTTTCCTGATTTGCCCCCAGAATCCTACTGGGTTGGATGAATTCATCCCCTTCTTCGCGTTTATAGGCTGCCTGAATCGCTTTTCTAGCTGAGGGATAAGTGAATCCCTTATCGTTTACCAGTGCATCATATGCTTTATGCTCTCGATTCCAACGGTTGTCACGATCCATCGCATAATACCTGCCGATGATGCTTCCAATTCTTCCTCGTTTCAATTGTTTCATTTTATTCTCTAATTTCGTAACTAATCCTAACGCTGAACGCGGAGCCATGTCCCGGCCATCTGTAAAACAATGCACTACTACTTCTTTAATTCCTTCTTTTTTGGCTAACTCCAACAAAGCAAAAACATGTTCGATTTGTGCATGGACTCCTCCATCACTTAACAAACCCATTAAGTGAAGAGTTGATTGATTCTTCTTTACATGCTGACATGCCTTCTTTAATACGGCATTTTTGAAAAAAGACTTTCTATGAATCTCTTGATTGATCCTCTCTAAATCTTGCCAGATGATCCGCCCTGCCCCTAGAGTATAATGACCCACTTCTGAATTGCCCATCACACCTTTTGGAAGACCTACTGCATTTCCTGAAGCGTTTAATGCTGTACAGGGATCGTGCATTGAAAAATAATCCAGATTCGGCTTTTTTGCGAGCTGAATTGCATTTCCAAATCCTCTAGAACTTAACCCAAACCCATCCATCACAATTAACACCAATGGCTTCTTAGGCATGTACTCAATCAGACGAATAGGCTATAAAAATCTTCCTATAGCTCGGTTAACAAGCTTTGGACTACCTCTTCATTGATCCGGATCACATTTTGTTTGGCCTGCAACTCTTTGAAATTAGAATCCAATGAAACCCAACAGGTCTCCCCTTCTAATTCACGCACGATGGGGATTTTCTTTGCCATCATACTACACACGTAATTATCCACCATCTCTACGGTTAAACCCAGCTTTCGTGCTAAATCCTTTACAGATAGACGCGTAGAAGCAGTATAGATTACAACAAAAACTTCTTGTTCTCGATGCGGCAAGACCACTTGTTCATATTTTATTGTTGGTTTTAGTAGGGGCTCTAGTTGATCCAAGCGCTCTCCTAACTTTTCTACTTTTTTATCTAGCTCCATCAAGAATTCGAATGCGTTTTGGATTTCTTCTGTACCCTGGTTGATTGTATCTAGGTGATTATCCAACTCTTCTCGTACCAACTGAAAGCCTGTTCGCATGTTTCTACGCAGCTCAATTAGCTCGTCAGAAATCTTATGTTGATGTGAAAATGAAAACATTAAACTGACACCCCCCAAAGAATAGGGTATATCCATCATTTTTAAAGATTGTTGTTTGAGGAAAGATAGTATTGAAGAATAATTTTCTATACTTATTTTTCTTTATTGCGAGCGTAGCGAGCACAGGGGTTTAATACCCCGACCTTTAGGTCG
>ERZ1292623.1509-Hain-H51-01um-R1-1509-length-22353-cov-31_pt1 | contig 10886 bp, 15 predicted proteins | sample MGYA00564398_ERZ1292623 | MGnify/ENA primary metagenome ERZ1292623 (study PRJEB36523, sample SAMEA6512633) | groundwater metagenome | collected 2019-01-07 | study: AquaDiva: Metagenomics assemblies of 32 groundwater samples
CTAGTTCAATCGCTTTTCAGGCGTTTAACACCGGTTCAAATCCGGTTGGCGCTACAAAAATGTTATAATATAAAAATATTGGTAGATACCCGAGCGGTAGCAGGGGAATGGCCGTTAACCATTTGGCGCAAGCCCGTCGTAGGTTCGAATCCTACTCTACCAGCCCAAAAATGATGTTTAAGGTTTCCCTCTTGACAACTCCCTGATAGTAGTGTATAGTTCCCCCTGATATGAAAGAATCAGTTCATGATCACATGAAAGTCTATAGGCAAATAGGAATTACTCAGTTCCAGAAATCGGAAGGCGGTGAAACTAATGCTAGAAAAATTTCGGGATAAGATCAAAAGAAGGCGAGAGTTAGCAATTCTCCATAGAAGTTCACCCTCCGATTTTCAAGATAAATTTGCGAGAGGGGAAATGAGTGAAACAGAGTACATGGACTTTGCTTACCGAGAACAACCCAATGAGCTGGACAGACTTATTACCAAAATGGCAAGAAAATTGAAATTAAATAGAAAATAAAAATGAAGTCTTACTGGTGACAAATCAGGGAAAAACTAGGTTTATAGTATCTGCGGTTTCTGAATTTTCTTCACCAAAGACAACTTTAGAAAAGGAAGCAGGATGAAAACAATTGTTAATTTAATTTTAGACAAAAGTGGATCGATGTCTCCTGGCTGGGACGATACTGTTGGCGGAATAAATTCGTACATCAAAAGCCTGAAGTCAAAATTACATGGTAAGGTTTATTTTACCTTAACGCTTTTTGATACCCATATAGAAAAGGTATACCAAGCCGTATCGTTAAAACAGGTAAAACCTCTAAATAAAGACACGTATTTTCCTGATGGATTTACCGCTCTTTATGATGCCGTAGTAGAAACAATAGAAGATACCTGTGAAAAAATTAAAGAATTTAAAGATGAAAAGGTTAATTCATTAGTGGTAATTATGACTGACGGACAAGAAAATTCTTCGGTTAAACACGACCTTAATTGTTTGCGGGATTTAACCACAAAACTACAAAAAGAAGAACGGTGGACATTCGTTTATTTGGGAGCAAATCAAGATTCTTGGGCAAACGCTTCATCCTTTGGGATGTTGGCAGATAATACAGCTAATTGGGATTCTATGAGTCAAATTGGTATCACAAATTCATTTAGAAACCTAGCCGCCCGAACAGTTTCATATTGTATGACAAGTGATACTGGTAAGGGCAATTCAACTAATTTCTTTGCTGGGGAAAAGGATATAAGCAAATGATCCATCAACATCACCAACATCACCATATCCATCAACACCAATGGTTATATTGCAGTTATTGCAATGTAGAATATTGTTATTGCGGGGCAGAACGCCGGAGTTATCATCCATGGACTCAAGTTTATCCAACACACCCCTTCCCATATTATAATACCCTGATTGGTTGTATCCATAAATAACCATTTTCCTTTTTAGTGGTAGAATTAGAGTATGCCACCCCATAAGATCTCTCTGGTGCAAGAAGACGGTAAAACTTTTGCTGATTTAAATACTTTATTTCCTTGGCCACATCATCCTCGCGGTATTGCTAATAAAGATTTTATTCGTCTTAAAGCCCAAATTCTTCAATTGGGTGAATATAAACCCTTATTAATTGAGGACAATGGAACTATTTTAGGAGGACGAACCCGCTATTTGGCCTATCAGGAAATTGGGATGAAGAGAGCGTGGGTTTCTATAGTATTTCCTAAAACTGATGAAGATAGAATCCGGTATCTATTAAGTGATAACGATTCATTCGCTTATTGGGAAGAACAGGATTTAGCCGACCTATTATCTAAATATCAAAAAATAGAGTTAAAAGATTATAAGGTAAATGTTAGTCCATCAATTAGCATAGAGCAATTGTTGGCCAAATTTGGGCCAGGAGAAGAACCACCACAGGGTGAAAAAAAGAAAAAAGTTTTGGTATGTCCTAAATGCGGGTATAAAATAGGGAGTGAAGATGAATAGGGTACAAATTAAAACTAAGGCCTTGATGAGAATTAAAAAGATAAGCTGGTTGGATATCAAAAAAGCCTATTGGGAAGATGAAAGTTCAACTCCGGCCGAGATAGCGAAACGGTTCGGTTTACCTAAAAGGTTGATAGAAGTAAGGGCTAAAAATGAAAATTGGATTGTTCTTAGGGAAGAAATCCATCTTAGGGCCGAAGAAAGGGCCCGTCAATTAATGGAAGATAAACTGTCTCAGGTTAAATTGCGCCATGCCCAAATTGGTAAGATGCTTCAGGCTAAGGGAATCGGGGCAATTGAAGATGAAAAACACCCTCAGACCCCTAAATCAGCCAAAGATGCGTTAAAGTTTACTGTTGAAGGAGTTAGATTAGAAAGAGAAGCTGAGGGATTAGACCAGCATAAAGAAACCAACATTATTAATATTGTAGCCCAACATCAGGGTGTTTTAGACAAATATCGTCAAGCAGCCGTAGATGGCGAGTATTTATGATAGCTCGTAAATTATTTATTGAAGATCAATTCCAGATTGTTGACAAAGAATCTAGTTTAGTCCCGTTTGTCTTTAACAATGTTCAGGAAGAATATTATCGGATGTTGATACAAGATTATGGACAAACCCTAGAGGGGGTAAGAGAAATTGTCCTGAAGGCTAGGCAAGAGGGGGTTTCTTCTATGGTTTTGGGTCTATTCACGGTTGATTTTTTGACAATGCCCAACTCCGTTAGCATTTGTATTTCTCACCGTAAGGACTCCACCGATATTTTATTTAAAAAGGTCAAGCGTTATGTAGAAAGTTATTGCGAAAAACAAGGATGGGACCCTAAAGATATTCTGGAAACCGATAATCGCAAAGAAATGGAAAATAAATTAAATAAAGCATATTTTTATATTGGTACTGCTGGAACAAAGGTCGGAGGAAGAGGCGGAACTGCCAGAAACTTGCTTTTATCAGAATCCGCTTTCTATCCCGATACATCTATTTTGACCGCTAGGGAAATTATAGAAGCTACGGCACAACAAATTCCACAGGGAAAGGGAATGATTTTTGTAGAAAGTACGGCCAATGGCTATGGCAATTATTATCAGATGGAATGGGAAAGGGCTGTACGGGGAGAAAGCACCTATAAACCCAGATTTTTTGGTTGGGAAAAATTTTATGACGAGAAATGGATTATGGAAAAACGTAAAGACTTTCAGGATGAAAGAATATGGAAACAAGAATATCCGCGAACCGAAAATGAGGCTTTTATTAATTCCGGGAATCCGTTTTTTGATACTGAGGCGATGGAATGGATTATGAATAATTCTATTAAAGACCCGATTAAGCAGGGGAGGTTGGCCGCTGATGGCCAGTGGATGTAATGAAAGACATTGATTTATTTGCTCCGACTAGAGGTAGACCTAAATCTTTAACGAGTATTACAATTAAGGATGTTTTCAGAGTATATCGTGAACCAGAAAGAGACGAACACCTTGTAATATTCGCCGACCCCTCCGAGGGGGCTGGTTCTCTTTCTTCTGCTGTAGCCACCAGCAAAAAACATCAGGATCAACCCCTGATTTTTAACTCCAGAATAGATTCTGCGCAATTAGGGTACGAACTTCACCGGGTGGCTAAATATATTTTTCACTTTACGGGTATTTGGCCGAATATTGCCATAGAACGCAATACCGGACAAGCCACGATACACGTTTTAAATAAATTGAACTATCCGTCGTTGTTTCGGATGATGACATTTGATACCAGCACCCAAAAGGAAAGCGAAAAGATTGGTTGGGTGATGATGGATCATAGCCGCCGAAAGATTTTAGATGATTTTGCCCTAGCCGTAAAACAACATATAGTGAAAATTTATGATAAAGAGGTATTGCAACAAATGATGGCATTTGTTAATAAGAAATCAAAATCAGGTGTTTGGAGAGCAGAGGCCGAATCTGGGAAAAATGACGACTTGGTTATTTGTGCTTGCGGTTCGTGGCAAATTGCTATGTTAGTTTCTTCAAGCGAATTAGATGAGGTTGATATAGATGCGGTCCGTAAAGAAAGGGAAAAATCTCGGTTTAAATAGATATGAAAAAACAACTTACTTACGAAGAAGAACTGGAACACAACGAAATGATTTTTGATGAAATGTTAAAAAAGGTTCGTCCCGATTTGTGGGTTTTAAAAGATTTGATTGATAAAACCAAAATGAATCCTTTAATTATTTTTAAGTTTATTAGGCAAGTCCAAAATTTGGCGTTAGGAACTGGATGGGGTACTGTAGAACTGGTAATGGAAAATGGAATTGTTAGAATTATTAGGGGGGCAGAAAGCGATAAAATTGGAGAAAGGGCGATTCAAGAGGACATTTAGGGGTATATTTGACACTGGCGTTAAAAGTTGTATATTTATCCGTAATGTAGTTTTCTGCTCTATTAAGAGGGAAAGCCACCGCGACTTATTTAAAGGGGAATATAGCTGGTGGCTTTTTTTATGAAAAATGGCAAATAAATCTTCAGGAAGAACAAAGTTAGACGAACTATTGGCTCACTATGCAATGGCGAAAGAAGTAACCGATCAACGAAGAACGGGTAAAAATAGGATTGGGTCTATTTCTTTTGATGAGGCGGATGAGTTATTTCGTTCATGGCTAGATGAAGATAAATGGCCATATGATGCCTTGATGTTTGACCCTCGCGTTTGGACTTTCATTTTTGAAAAAACTTCACGGTTAATTACCAATAAATTGAGAGGAAGGTTGTTACCTAGAGAGGGTGGCGATGTTTTAGCGGCGCATATTAATAATGAGTTGTTGAGTTTTCAGTGGGATCAGGCAAATCATGGTGGTACTATGTTGGGGAAATGGGCTTTGATGGACATCAACACCCGTAAATACGGGGCTTCTTTTGCCGTATGTAAATGGAGAAATGAAAAAAATGCTAAGGGGGAAACAATTTTTAATGGTCCAGAGATGAGGGTTTTAAATAATCGGGATTGTCTTCCCGATCCGTCTGCAACCAGTATCGAAACCGCTAATTGGTTTCAAACTCGTGAATATATTACTATTCAAGATCTTGAAAGGGTAAACGATATGGCTAAGGCTGGTCCTATTTATAAAAATTTAGATGTTATCAAGGAGGCAATCGGCAATAATTCTCTTGGAGGTGGCGATACCAGAGATGTAGAGTGGCAATCTAGGAATCGTAGAATATCTGGATTAACTTCAGAACCAGTAGGACGAGATGAGGTCTTCAAAACGGTAGAAGTCGTTAACGAATACCGCCGTGATAAATGGTATACCTTTTCTCCCCGTCATGGAGTTTTAATGCGCGAAGCGGATAACCCATACGAAAACAATGAAATTCCCATAACTATGATTCGTTATTATCAAATCGATGACGATTTATATGGTCAAAGTGAAATCGAACCGGTTAAAAGCTTACAGAAGGCTATTAATGCGGTTTTATGCCAGTACATTGATGAAATTAACCAAAAACTTCATTCTCCTGTTGCCATTGGTCCTGGCGTTAGGCAAAAAACATTGGAGTGGGGAAAAGGCGCTAGGTGGATAATGCAGAATCCAATGACTGATTTCAGACTGGTTGAGTCCAGATCTAATGCTGCTGCCTTTTTTAATAACACATATTCAGTTTTGATAGCTGCGTATATGAGCGCTATCGGGGAATCATCTTTGGGCGTAACTAATATCGGTAAATATCAACAAGATAAAACGGCTACGGAAGTTCGACAACTTACACAGCAACGAAATGCCAGGGATTCTTTTAACCAAATATTTTTAGCAGAAGCTATTCAGCGGCAAATGCGACTATGGCATAATATGAACCAGAAAATGCTTTTCGCTGATAATAAAGGTAAAAACCATATTATTCGGGTGGTTGGTAAAGATGCGATACGGTATTTTCAGGAAGCTGGATTGTCAGATTACTATTTACCAGATGAAGCAATGCAATTAATGGTTGGCAATCAGGATATGACTCAGGCTAATTTGGAAATCCCCAAACATGCGGTTAATATGGGGACCGAAGAGTCTCCTGATATGGTTCCTAAATTTCAAATGCAACCAAAAGATAATATGGGAAAACTTGTAATAACCCAGCAAGATTTGGATGGTACCTTTGATTTTATCGCTGATGTTGAGTCTATGGCATTAATGTCTATGGAAAACGAAAAAGAGGGTCGGAAAGCGGCTGTTACTGCTTTATCAACCAATCCCAACATACAGCAATTATTGGCTGCGGAGCGTGTTAAGCCCAAATTTAAAGAATTGTTTGTGGCGTGGTTAGAAGATACCGGGTTTAAAGATGCCGAAAAGTTCTTTGAAAATATCCCGGAACAACTCCCGACAAATATCCCCGGACAACCTCCTGCCGTTCCTGGTTCAGAGAATCCTAATCCAGAGATATCCTCTCCGGTTGGCCGTCCGCCAGATGTTCCCAGAGGATTTGGGTCACAATCTACGCCTATAATTGGACAAGGAGGACCGGAATATGGATCCCAACCAGGAACCTAAAGAACAACAATTGTCATCAGAAGAGGTAGAAGAAATGCGCGATGGGCAGTCATTATACGAAATGACCCAATCATCGGGTTGGCGAATAGTGAAAAGAATGTTGGAAGAGTTGGCCTTTCATAGCTGGTCAGATCCTAGACAGGCTAAATCTTTGGAAGAATGGGCTTACCGTGAAATTAATAGTTTCTATGGGGCTGCTAATGCTAAAGAATTAATAGAATCTATTCAGGTAAAAATAGACAGGGCAGATCATTTAAGTAAAGTTCGTAGTGGCGAAATCAATAAAAATAAATTTAGATTTTAAAATTATAAGGATGAGTAGATTACCGGCACTACCTGGGTCAGATCCAGAAACACTTGGGAAAAATATTCCTGATTCTTTTTACAAAAAAAAGCCTAGGGATATTTGGTCTGGTGAAATAAATATCAGTAAAAAAGACTCAAATCGATGTGCCCATTATTTTGAAATGACTGAAACGGGTGCAGAATGTAAAAAATGTCGGTGGGGTTTATTGGGAAAAGAATTGACCGCTAAAAATGGCGATTTATACGCAAAAAATGAAAAAGTTTTGTGGAATTAGAAATATGCTATATACTTATGTCGAGAATTCATTTGTTGATATAACAGATGTTTTCTAATTGCTCTTTTAAAAGTGCAAAATTATCATAACCCTTAGATGGCCATGCTTACCATCTAACTATTATTATTATCAAGCATAAACAGAAAGGAGGTGTATATGGTAGTTGATAACAAGGGAGTCGAACTCCCGGTCAATCAACAGGTAACTCCACCCGTGGAGCCAACATTGTCGACAACAACGCCAAAACCTGAAGAAGTGTTGTCTGAAAGGACTAAAGAACAAGTCTCTAAGCTACAAGAAAGCAATAAAAGGCTTTTTGAAGCTAATCAATTGCTTCAGCAAGAGCTAACACGCAAAATTAAGACAGAGCAAGTCTTTAATCCTATTCAGCAAGCTGTAAATCAGACTAAGGTTGAAACTAAACCGGAAATCGAACAATTCGTAGAAATTGATTCGGACGGAAATAAGTTTATCAATGAAGTCAAATTACAGGCTGCGTTAGAAACGGCAACGAGTCGTGCTACTAAGGCCGAGGAATCTGTTAAGCAATACATTGATACTCATCAGAGACGTGAAGATGAACAACAGATATCAGAGGCATACTCTGCTTATGTTGAATTAAATCCGTCTTCTGATAAATTTGATGCCGATCTTAACAGACAGGTTCGGTCTATATTACTCGATTCTATGATGTATCCACAGGATTACGGAGGTCGAAGCCTATCATTTAAAGGGGCGGCTGATTTTGCTAAAAAACAAACTCCGGCACAGGCGCAAGCCACGCAAGAGCGCGTTGAACAAACAAAACAGCCATCTCAAACACAGGCTGCGGCTGGTGCGCAAGAACAAGGTTCTTTGGAAGCAACAGGAAGTTCTGGGAATATTACTCCAGAACAAGCCGTTGAACAAAACAGAGAACTGGAAAATCTTCGATCCAGAACGCGGGCTGGAGATATGTGGGCGGTAGCCCGAAGATTGATTAATACTCCCCATGTGGGGGCTCCGACTTCTTCTGGAGAAGGAGTAGCTTAGCGCGGATGTCACGTTCCGCGCATGTAGCGTGGAACTCGCTAGTTGGCAACGCTTTGTCAACTAAAATTCTGCGTGAGAAAGGTAGGTGATAATTTATATGTCTTGGGGTTTACAAACTTATCAGGATACGACTCGTCGGGAAGATCTTTTGGATGTCATTGGAGATGTTTCTCCAGATGAAACACCATTATTGACTCTTTTTGGGACGAGCACTGCTAAGGGAACTTTGCATGAATGGTTAAAACACAATATTAGTCGTCCGACTTCGGTTTCGGCTGATGTTGAAGGTGCAGATACTACTTTCACAGATTTGACGGCTCCTACTAGGGTTAATAACATAACCCAAATCATTAAACAGCCGATTCAAGTTTCTCGAACCGAGCGACGTGTTAATGTAGCGGCTGTCGGTGATCCGTATGCTTTCCAGAAAGCGGATAATCTCCGCCGATTGAAGCTCAAAATGGAATATGCTATTTTGAATGCTGCAAAAGCATCTGGTGCATCGGGTTCTGCTCGGCAGATGGATGGTATCGGTGCCTTTATTACTACCAACGTAACAGCTCGAAATTCAGGAACTTCGTTCTTTGAAGCTGAGTTGAACGATATGGTAGGAGATGTTTGGACAACGGTTGACCCAGATAAAGTTTTTGACATGTTCTTGTGTACATTCAAAATTAAGCAAGTAATTGCTGGCTTTGCTGGTAACTCAACTCGTTACATTGATGCTAATTCCCGCCGGTTGGTGAAAGACGTATTGGTTTACGATTCCGCAGGAGGTTCTCACAGAATCTTTGCTCACAAAGATGTGAACAATACTGCCGGAACTACAACCGTATACGGAATTCGGGAAGATTTGTGGAAAGTTGCTTACTTAGACAAACCAATGTTCGAAGAACTGGCGAAAACCGGTGATTCGGATAAAGGACACTGGGTAACTGAACTTACACTAGAATCTTTGGAAGAAAAGGCCAGCGTAAAGCGTACTGGTTATAACCAAAACGGTTAAGTAGTTTAGTGTTGTATATGGAGTTATCTTGCACTCTGTTACTCAGCAGGATCGGAGTCAGCGGTCCCGTAAGGCGAAGCTAACCGCTAAATTAAATGAATAATATTGTGGCTTTTGACAACATTGCTGGTAAAATTAGGAGAGCCAGTGATATTATTAGCGCAGAAAATATTATAGAATTAAAGAAAAAATCGGGTGGAGACCCTTGGCCTGTAATAGATAGGCTGATAGAAATGTGGAGAGAGAGAACTCCTTCCGAATTTAAGGCCTTTAAATTACATTTACAATGGTCTAGGGAGGATTTAAAAGATAGAAAATTTGGGCAAACATCAGATAAAAATATGGACAGAAGATTAATCGTTATTATACCGCAATCCGTGCATTTAATGATAAGATCGATCTATAGTCCGCAAGAATTAGCTTTTAGCAAAGAATTTTTTAAACATTTTGCTAAAAGGTATAATATGTTTCAAATACCTGATAAATTATGAAAAGGGGGTGAATAAATATGCCGAAACATGTGGGATACGGAAAAAAAGTTCCATCTATGAAAGAAATGCACAAGGAAATGGAAACGAGTGGTTCATTTGGATCTATGATGGGGATGGGAAAATCATCTAAAAAGAAACGTAAGGGTAAGAAGTAAATACATATATAATGATCGCAGATTCTCTCGTCAGGCACCATTAATTATGTCAGAACAAGAAATAAAAGCATTGGGACCTAAAATTGCATTGCATATGATTGTCAAACAGGATGAGCCTGTAGATATTGTATGTCGGGCAATTGATAGCACTAAAAAATATGTTGATGGTATATTTATAACCATTACCTATAATGGCGATCTTCCCGTGCGTTTAGAAGATCGTAAACTAGAAGAAACTCTCAAAGAGAAATATAGTGCTATTATTTCGTATTTTAAATGGGTAAATTCTTTTGCTGATGCTAGGAATTTTGCGGCAAATCAAGTCCCGCCCGATTATTATTATCTTTTTTGGCTAGATGCTGATGATATTTTATACAATGGGTTTTTATTGCGCCAGATTGCCGAAGAGGGAGTTTTATACAATCATGCCGCAATTTTCTTAAAATATTGGTATTCTGTTGATTTAGATGAAAAGGGAAATGTTAGAGAGGTAGTTATTGAACACAAGCGGGAAAGGTTAATACGCAACGATAAATCTTTTAAATGGGTTGGGCGTCTGCACGAAACCCTAATTGGACAAGCTGAACAAAATATTATAAAAATTTTCCGCCCCGAATGTTGGATTATTCACCTTTCTGATGAGAAGCGGATGAGCAGCAGCATGCACAGGAATATAGCTATTTTGGAGGAAGCCGCTACGGTTGAGCAGCATAAAGATCCGCGGACATTGTTATATCTTGCCAAGGCGTATGTAGATAGAGCCAGACAACAAGATACGGAAGATAAAAAAATAATTGATTTTCAGCTTTCCGAAACTTTATTTTTAGAATATTTAGAGGGTTCGGGTATTCCTGGCTCTAGTTATCAGGAGGGTTCGGGTTGGCGGGAAGAAAGATCTACGGCATGGGGATATTTATCTGATGTTTATCGGATAAGAGGGTATTTTAATAAAGCTATCCAGGCGTTGCATAACGCCCTAATAGAATCTCCCCAGTTCCCTGCTTATTACCTTGACCTGGCTATGGTTCATATAGCCAAAAAAGAATTTGACCATGCCGAGACGTGGTTACGGCTTGGGGTTTCTTTGCCGATGCCCGATACCACGATTA
>ERZ1292623.4867-Hain-H51-01um-R1-4867-length-10886-cov-4_pt1 | contig 10886 bp, 11 predicted proteins | sample MGYA00564398_ERZ1292623 | MGnify/ENA primary metagenome ERZ1292623 (study PRJEB36523, sample SAMEA6512633) | groundwater metagenome | collected 2019-01-07 | study: AquaDiva: Metagenomics assemblies of 32 groundwater samples
CTCCGGCGTTTCGCCTGACGGAAAACTTATGGAAATCGCTGAACTTCCGAAAAAAGTACACCCCTTTTTTCTCGGCACTCAATTTCATCCGGAGTTTCAAGCACGGCCTCTTTCGCCGCACCCTCTCTTTACCGAATTCATAAAAGCGGCAATCAAAAACTAAAAATCAAACCACGCATCACATAAACATTCCGACATTCTGCACCTGCCTGCCGGCAAGGCAGGGAATGTCGGAATGTTTAAAAAATTATGGCGCAGTTTTCAGAATTTCATGATTATATTGTGCACGATGTTTTTTCCGGAATACCGGGGGTTACGTCTCGTAAAATGTTTTCAGACTCCGGAATTTACAAAGACGGAGTATTTTTTGCCATTATCTCAGACGGCGAGCTCTACTTTAGAACCGACGAAAAAAGTCGTCCGGAGTTTAAAAAATATGGAAGCGAACCATTCTCATACCCTCGCGCTGGTAAGACGGCGGTCTTAAAAAACTATTGGCGAGTGCCGGAGGAAATCATTGAAGACCGGGAGAGGATTTTTGAATGGGTGGAAGCGGCGGTCCGGGCGGCAGAGAACGTAAAAAAGAAGAAAGGGAAAAAGTAATACAACGCTCGTACGACATTCCAATCCACCTGAGGCGGATTAGAATGTCGTAATGGGCAGATGGCGGGGCTTGACAAAAGCACGTGGGAAGTGTAGAAAAAGCAGAGTCTTTTGAAACGAACAGAGAAACAAAGGAAAGGAGCGACGGCCATGGCTACCTGCTCGTGCGGACGGAAAGGAAAGAAGGGGGAACGGGTTGTTTCCGAACGGGGGACATACAGCGTCTACTACACACCCCCGAACGCTGATAGCTATATGACGTATGCGCTCGACTTCAATTTTTTCAAGAAGGGGCAGTGGTCTCCCTCCCAAAGGGAAGGCGTGCGATGGTACGAGAGCAGCGAATCCGGAGAGGTGATGCACAAGGTTCTCCTCGAACATTTCGGCTTGGAGGACTGGAAGAAAGAATTTCCGCTCAAACGCATAGTCACCATGTCGCCGTATCTTCTCGCGATGGAGCGGCGGAAGAAGGAGCGCGCGTATGATCTTCCGTGGAAGAATATCTTAAGTAATACAGTCGGGTATCACGTCCCGGCTGATAATCACCGGTAATATTTTTTTCGCACAACACGCGTTCGCGCGTGTTTTTTCTTACCCCAGTTTTGCGCCATACGACATTCCAATCCGCCTGAGGCGGATTGGAATGTCGTATGGGTGTGAGGATTGATGTTGCGGAGGGAAGAAAAAAACGATACTGTGTAAGAATTGCAATCAATGATGCAATCAATCATTGCGGGGTCGTCTAATGGTAGGACACATGCCTCTGAAGCATGTTATTTTGGTTCGAGTCCAAACCCCGCAGTCAATATATGCTAAATGAGGAGCGCTTAAGCGGGAATCAGTTTCGTGAAAACATTACTTAAAAAATATTTTGGATATGATGAATTTAGACCACGTCAGCAGGAAATTATTGAACGTATTTTGTTTGGCAAAGATTGCGTTGTTCTGATGCCAACGGGCGGAGGGAAATCGCTTTGTTTCCAATTACCAGCACTTATAATGGAGGGGGTGACGATTGTCATTTCACCTCTCATCTCTCTTATAAAAGACCAGGTTGATGCACTTCGCACAAATGGCATCACTGCTGATCTCATCAATAGTACACTTTCGCAAGATGAAATTACCGGGGTTATGAATCATGCCAAATCCGGAACATTAAAAATGCTCTACATAACGCCCGAACGTCTAAGCGTGCAGGGCTTTGAAGACTTCTTGCGTGAGCTGAAGATCAGTTTGGTCGCGATTGATGAAGCCCACTGTATTTCCGAGTGGGGGCATGATTTCAGGCCGGATTATAGGAACCTGAAAATGTTACGTAGCAAGTTTCCGCTTGTTCCAATCATTGCGCTTACTGCCACTGCCACCGCAAAAGTGAGAGAGGATATTGCTAAACAACTAAACCTGAAAAATGTACAAGTTTTTATCTCCAGTTTTAACCGTCCCAACTTAAGCTACGAAGTTTTACCCAAGAAGGATTCTTTGAGATTAATCTTGGCACTATTGCAGAGTTATCGCGATGCGGGCGTAATTATCTATTGTTTTTCACGTAAGGACACAGAAGCATTAGCTAGCAACCTCAATAAACATGGGTTTAAAGCGATCACATATCACGCTGGCTTGAACGCAGAAGAAAGAAAGGATAATCAGGAACGATTTATCCGAGATGAAGTCAATATCATGGTTGCCACTATCGCTTTCGGTATGGGGATTGATAAGCCTGATGTGCGACTTATTATTCATCACAGCTTGCCAAAATCTATTGAGGGTTATTATCAAGAAACTGGCCGAGCTGGACGCGATGGACTACCATCGCGATGTGTATTATTGTTTTCGTACGCTGACAAATTCAAGCACGACTTTTTCATACGCAACATGCCGGACAATACGGAACAAAAAAAGGCCCAAGAGAAACTGGATCAGGTTCTTTCATACGGAAATCTACGTGGATGTCGTCGTAGATTTTTACTTCGTTATTTTGACGAAGAGTATAAAGATGTTAGTTGTGGCAACTGCGATGGATGTGTTATGCAAACTCCGTTAAAAATAGACAAGGTGAATGGGGGTGTTACGGACCCCAAAATCGCTAAATGGGCTATCGGCGAAAGTACTCATAATCCAAGATTGTTTGAGGAATTAAGGAGTGTAAGAACACGAGAAGCGCAGAGACTAAAATTACCTCCGTACATGATTTTTGGAGACAGGTCGCTTCACGAGATGGCCACTCGTTTACCCCAAACTCCAGAGGCTCTCTTGGAAATAAATGGCGTTGGTAATCGAAAACTGGCCCAATTCGGAGAGCTTTTTATGTCTGTAATCAGAAACTATAAAGGGACAAATAAAGTCCAACCGCTTGATGAAAGTCAAAACCCAAAAAAGTATTCAGTGGCGAACATACGGGCACAATATTCCAATGCTTACAGAGAATGGACACCGGGTGAGGACGAAAACCTAAGAAAACTAACTAGTATCGGAAAAAGCATAACAGAACTAGCAAAACATTTTGGGAGAAATAAAGGAGCCATACGCTCTCGTTTGAGAAAGTTAGAGTTATAAAAATATTTTTTTAGTTCGTCATGCTGTAAATGAGACAGCGACCGAGACGGCTCGTCTGTCTAAGGAACAGAAGAGATGCTAAAATGTCCTTACAAGGCCCCATCTCACGTATTTGAGGCCGCGACAGTCAGCTCGAATTTTTAAGGAACGCAGTGACTATAAAAATTCAGAATCCTGAGCGGTTCGACTGCGCTCACCGCAGGCGAGAGCCGAAGGACGTTTCATGTATTTCGTATATTTAATTGAATGCAAGGACAAAAGTATCTACACTGGTATCACGACCGATGTAGACCGTCGTTTCAACGAACATAAAAACAAAATAGGCGGTCACTACACCAGCTCAAAAAAAGTCGTGCGAGTGGTGTATACTGAACAGCACCCGGACCGTTCCTCGGCTTCAAAAAGAGAGTCGCAGATAAAAAGCTGGACACGACAAAAGAAACTGAACTTGATACAGTCTGGTCGTCCGAAAGTTTGAGATAGAGGTCTTTTTACTGCACGAATTTTATGCTAATTGACGACGTAATAATTAAAGTATCTGCGGGAAAGGGCGGAAAGGGAGCCGTTGCTTTTAATAAGCAGGTAATGAGCTTGGGGCCATCCGGCGGTTCCGGGGGTACGGGCGGCAGTGTTTTTTTTGAAGGGGTTTCCGACCTTAGTTCTCTCAACCAATTCAGGTATGAAAAAGACCAAAGAGCGGAGGATGGCGAAAACGGCAAAGTACAGTTTAACGATGGCGCAGACGGGAGTGACCTTGTTTTAAAAATACCTGTCGGGACAGTTATCACGAACGTTGAGACCGGAAAAGTTGCAGAGGTGCTCGAAGTCGGCGAGAAGATTTGTGCGGCAAAAGGCGGACATGGCGGGAAGGGAAATTTTCTTTTTCGTTCGCCGAGAAACACAAGCCCCGTGAGATTTCAGGAAGGTTTGCCCGGCGAACATTTTACGGTGCGGCTTAATCTGAAGTTTATTGCGGATGTGGGGCTCATCGGATTGCCGAATGCGGGAAAATCAAGCCTTCTTAATGAGCTCACGAAAGCAAAAAGCAAGGTCGCGAATTATCCGTTTACGACGCTTGAGCCGAACCTCGGGGTATATTATAAACTTATTCTTGCCGATATTCCGGGACTTATTGAGGGCGCTTCGTCCGGCAAGGGTTTGGGGATTAAATTTCTTCGCCACATTGAACGCACAAAAGTCTTGTTCCATCTTATTTCCGCGGAATCAGAAAACCCGGCGGAGGATTATGCGGTGATAAGAAAAGAGCTTGAGACGTACAGCGCAGAACAGTTCGGCACCGTGCTCACTGCCGAAGGGCCTGCCCTGAGCGTAGCCGAAGGGCTTGTGAAAAAACCCGAACATGTTTTTTTAAGCAAAAGTGATATGATACCGATGGCAGATTTGAAGAAAAAAATTTCTGCACTCAAGAAACTTAGCAAACATGTTACGCCGATCTCCGTCTACGATTGGGAAAGTTTGGAAAAAGTAAAAAAAATTCTCAATAAAATACAGGGAAAGAAATGAAATATGGAAATAGTTCGACGGGCTCACTACAGGTACGCTTGCAGTGAGTCTATCGAACTGGTTCGGGCTCCGAGAAACATCAATTTATGGAAGGAATAACAACACGTGAATACGGCCACACAAGTCTCAAAAAGGCTTCTGTTTCTGACATACCCGCCTTGCTCGAGCTTGAGAAGAGCGTTGCAGGCACAAATACCTACTCGCCGATGTTGACTGAAAATGAATGGAAGGAGGAAATGAAGAAGGGTGATGTCTATCTTATCGAAAGGGATGGCGTCGTCATGGGGAATCTCTCGTATGAACGACAAGGTAACGACCACGTATATATCAGTGGCCTAGCCGTCAGCCCCGCTTTCCAAGGTCAAGGCGTTGCCCGCGAAGTGTTGGCCAACCTGTTATTAGAGTTTAAAAATGTAAAAAGAATTGACTTGGTTACCCATCCGGATAATCACGCTGCTCTTCAGTTGTATCAATCACTCGGTTTTGTTATTGAATCCCGAAAAGAAAATTATTTCGGAGACGGAGAGCCACGGCTAGTGCTTGTGCTATCAAGAAATAAATGATTGACCAAGATAGCTAACCAGCTTGTGCTAGTCTAAAGAAGGTGAAATAGAGAAAATAAAATGATAAAAGCGGCAATATTTGATATGGATGGTCTGATGTTTGACACCGAGTCGGCGTATTCCGTCGTGCAGGGCGCCATGTCAGAGAGGAGAGGCAAAATGTTCACCAATGAGATAAAGAGAACGCTGATGGGGAAGATGGCGCACGAGGTTATGGGGTTGTTGAATGTGTTTTGGGGAAAGAATGAAGCGATTGGAGACCTTCTTAAGGAGCAGGATGAAGAATTAGTAAAAGTTTATAAAAATTCTGTTGAGAAATTGACGGGGTTGGATAATCTTATTGATTTCTTGAATCAAAACAACATACGGAAGTGCATAGGGACTTCGTCGCGTAGGTTTCTTGTGGACGTGCTGTTTAAAAAACATAATTTGGCAAACACCTTTGAATTTGTCGTCTCCGGAGACATGGTGACGAAAGGGAAGCCGGACCCGGAAATATACAACCAGTGTGTCGCTCGGCTTGATATGCCGGCCCGCGAGTGTCTTGTGCTGGAAGATTCTTTAAACGGAATAAAGGCAGGAGCTCTGGCAGGGTGCAACACGTGTGCGATACCGTCGGAATATACGCGGGGCGAGGATTTCTCGATAGCAACATTTGTGTGCGGTTCTTTGAATGACCAGGCGATAAAGGATTTTATTCTATCGCGGTAACATTAAGGGTGCGAGGTGGCAGTCTCAAAAGAAAAGGTGCTAAATACTTTTCGCCGCCCATTCATCTCTATGTGATTGCCGATTCTTGCGCTCGTGATATACTCCTTTTTAGTTTTGAGGAAGGGGCACTCGATGACCATCGTCCTTTCGGTTTTAATCGGCGTCTCTGTTGTTCTTTTATTGGCATCCGCATTTCTCTTCATCGTATCTGTCGCTAAAAATCCCGTTGTGCCGTGGTGGTACAAAAGAGATATGGGATGGAAGGTCGTCGGACTCGTTTCTCTCGTGGGTCTTGCGACTGCGTTTGCGTATGGCGAGCCCTTGCTGTTCGGCGGGATGCTCTTTGTAAGCAGCCTGGCGATCTTTGTGCTTGTGCAGTGGATCAGTTTTATTACGCTTGCGCAGACGCTCCCTGCTTTGGCTGAGCGCTCCGAGCGTTCAAAGAAACAAGTTCTCGGCGACTGATACACAGATACCGATAGTTTTGTTTCACATCCTGTAAAATGCGCCCCCTATGGCGCTTTTTCTTTTCTTTTGCGGCAAAAGGTGAGGCGCATAAGGGGGCGAAAAGCCGCCGTATACTGGATGTGGATAAAAGCGCGCACATTTCTATCGTCCTCCGTGCGGTCATGGTATACTTACGGAATCTATGGCAGACAAGAAGAAAATCCTTGTTGCGGATGATGACGAAGCATTTCGCCTGCTTATGTCAAACGAGCTCTCAAGCAAAGAGAACATATCGGTTCTTCAGGCAAAGAGCGGAGACGAGGCCTTGGCACTTACTCTCAAAGAGCATCCGAACCTTGTTCTTCTCGACATTATGATGGAGCCGGGAAGGGGCACTGATGTGCTGAAGAAGCTCCGGACGGACGCGTGGGGGAAGACAGTCCCCGTGTTCATGCTGACGCAACTCTCCGACATGGAGAAAATCGCGGAGACGGCGGAACAGAACATCAAAGGATATTTCATCAAAAGCGAACTCTCCATCGAACAGATCTGTGACCGCGTCCTCAAAGCGCTTAACGATGCATAAAAGCCCGGCTGACCGGCGCTTTTTTGTTTTCCACACCGCGCATGCGGGGAGGTGTTATGATTATCGTATATCTGTGCATTTTTAATCGGTATTATAAGCACGTTTAATTTTTTAAAGTATGGACCAAGGAAATACATATGAAGGAGCGGGTTCGGGCGCAACGAGCGGCGCATCGTCGGATGCTTTTGCGACTCTGTGGAGCGCGCGCATGAAAGCGTTCTATCAGCACTCCAAGGGCCTCGCGATATTCGCGGGAATACTCGGCGTCATGGTCATCGGTTTCATTTTCATCACAACGCTCGAGCAGCAGAAGGAATCGACGATTCTCCCAAGCCAGGGCGCGGCGTCGGTGCTTGTTATCTTGCAGCCGGAAGTTTCCATAAAAAATCCCGGCACGGAGTCTTTTGCCGCAGTTTCTGCCGAAGATATCATTCCGGTCGCGGAGGGCGCGGAAGTTCTCGTTGCACAAAACGGACAAGCGGCAATTCTTTATCCGAACGGCACGCTCACTACACTGGGCGGCGGCTCACATGTCGTCATTGATGAGCTTAAAGGAGGCGGAGAAGTTTCAAAGATGACCCTCCTTGCCGGAACTATGTGGGCGCGAGTCGAACGGCTCATGAACGAGGGTGAAACGTATGAAGTCCGCGCGAACGGATTTGTCACGTCGGTACGCGGTACCGAGTTCGAATTAGCTCTCTCTGAAGACGGAAAGACGGCGATCTCAGTCTTAAACAGCGTCGTCTCGCTTGCGCCCCTTGATGCAAACGGTCTTCCTCTCGCAAGCGAGGCGGTAGAGATCGGCGGCGGCGAAAAGATAGCGTTCACTCCTGCTACGGCGACGAAAAAAGACCTTGAAACATTGAAAACCGATATTCCCACGGCGCTCCTTCAAGATGCCGTGCTTGCCCACGCGCTTGTTGACCAGGGGCTTGAGAGCACGGGCGTTCGAGCGGGTGCGCGAGACACACTCGGCGGGCTTGTCTCGGCAGGCATGACCCCGGATAGCCCGTTTTATTTCCTTGAAGAATTATCCGAGCTGGTCGGCACAGTGGCGGCTGTTTCCGGAGACGCGAAAGCTCGGCGGTACATGGCGCTTGCCGAGGAGCGTCTTGCTGAAGTTGAAGCGCTCTCTGCGCGCGGAGGCCAGGATGGTGTTGGGATAGACAGAGCGCTCAATCGCTACGACAGCGAGCTTGCCGGAGCGATTGCCGAAAGCAAAAACGCCCGCGGCGCAGAGACGAGCGAGACAGTCGCTCGGGCGACCGCAAAACACATCGCCGTGCTTGAGCGCGTCATAGAGCGCGTTCCCGAAGAGGCTCGCGGCTTTGTGCGCAACGCACAATCACTTTCAAGAATTGGTCACGTGCACGCAGTCGAGGCGCTCGGGGAGAAAGACCCGACATCCGCACTGGCCGTTATTGCGGAGACGGCGGACCGCCGGCTCCGAGAAGCGCAAGCCCGTGCGGCGCAAGGAAAGGCGCTCGGAATGTTCGATGCGCTTCAGGATTACGACCGGCTCGTTCGTTTGGGTGGTGAACTGCAGGTTGACAATACAGAGTTTGCGGAGACGTATGCCGAAGAAGTTAACAAAACGCTTCGCACGGTTGAAACGCTAAACACTCTCGCGGAAGACTTGCCGCCGGGATACAAGCGCACGACCGAAGAAATCCGCACGCGCTCCATAGAAAATCAGCTCTCATCGATCGCAACAGTCGCCGAAGAGAAACCGGAAAAAGCCGTTGCGCTCTTCGCCGATACCGCTGATTACTATCTCGAGAAAGCACAGGACCGTTCCCGAGAGGGGGATAAAAAGGAAGCTCAAGCGGCGCTTGAATCATATGAAGAGTATGCGGATTTTGGCGCCAAGATAGCAGGCCTTGCGAAAGATATCGGAAGCGGCGAGACATCCGTCAAGGAATTGGTACAGCAGGCGACTGCACACCACGAAGAAGTTCTTAAGACAGTCCGCCCGCAAGTGCCTGTTGCCGCCCAAGAAGCGATTACGAGGTCTATTTCGAATATAGAAAAAGTTAGAACAGGCCGGGTAGAGGCAGTTACGCTCGAAGAGTTCAAGGAACAGCATACGCCGACGAAGTTTGATGATTTGGAGTCACCCGCTGCTCCCGCAGTGCCTGAAGCGGCGCCGAAGGCGGAGGATAAGGTGGAGGTGAGAACGGAGACAAGAACAGGGACGTCTCCGACAATCCCTGCACCTGTGCGAGACGAGAGAACAAGGCAAGATACTCAAATTCCTACATCAATACCTGCGCCAACACCTGTACCGATTCCTCAACTTAAGCTTCCGACTATTCCATCCATTGTGCCGTCAGTAAAGTCTGAGGAGACGGAAGTCAGGCAGGCTGCTCCTGCGGCTATACCGTCCCAAACAGAGAGCGACGATTCGGATTCCACACAACCTTCGTCCTCGCGCCGATAGCTATTGAGCGTAGGCCTTCCCTATATCGCAGATGGCTAAGAATCATTTCCTCATCTGGTTCGCGGTTTCCGTTGTTATAAGCATGCTCGCTCTGGCGGACATCTTTCCTGTTGCCCGAAGCCAGTTTTCCGATGCGCTTTTTATAGAGCATACTCCACCACCGCCGCGCATTATTATCTTCAAGATAGATGATGCGAGCCTCAACACGATAGGGCAGTGGCCGTGGCCGCGCGAGACTTTTGCAGAAATTATCGGTCGCCTTCAAAGCGCAGCGGTTATTGGTATCGATGTTCAGTTCAGGGAGCCCTCGCGTCTCGGCAATGGAGATGATGGCGCATTTGAGAATGCGCTTGCGAAATCAGCTGCTCCCGTGGTATTTCCCGTTGAACTTAAAGCGCCCGGCGTCGCGGCGCCGCTCCTTCCTGCGTTTGCCGGACACGTCTCCGGTGGTTTTTCGAACGTCATTACGGGGCCCGGCGGGGTCGTGCGCACGGTGGAGGAGGTGAGCGGAGATATTCAGAGTTTTGCGAGTGCCATAAGTTCTCTGTACGGGAACGACCGCGCACCAAGAAGCGGAGACCCAGTTCGCATCTTTTATCGCGGGCGAAATAACACATATCCGTCCTTTCCTGTGACGAGCCTTCTCGACGGAAGCGTTCCGGAATCACTGTTGAAAGGTAAAATCATTCTCATTGGCGTCACCGCGAGTGATGTCAGGAATTTCTATCTGACACCGTTCGGCTTTATGAGCGGCATTGAGCTCCAAGCGAACGCCATTGATACGTTTTTAGACGACATCCGATATACGGAGAATCCGTGGGTCAATACTGCCGCGATTTTCCTCCTCTCGATTCTTGTCGTGCTCGCGAGCGTTTATGTGCGCAATTTCTTTTTACTATTCCTTACGCTCACGGGCATTATTGCAGCGTACACCCTGGCCGCATTCGTTGCGGTCGACAACTTTTTCATTATCGACCTCTTTTATCCGCTTATCGCAGTCGTCGGCACGGCGCTTGTATTCAGCGTGTCGCAATATGTCACTGTCGCGCGCCGCGAAGCACTTCTTCGCGAATCGTTCGGATATCTTGATGCGATGGTAAAGAGCATGAACGAAGGGGTTGTTATGGCGGACACGAAGGCGAATATCGTCGTTGTAAACCCGGCCGCGGAGGCCCTGGTGGGTACGCCGAAAGAAGCCCTGACGCTTGAGCGGTTCGGCGAGCTTGCGGGGAAATCCCTCAATGTGCGGGAGCGCCTCGAGAAGAGCATGCGCGAGGACACCATCCTTGTCGAAGAAGAGGTGTTCATCAAAGACAAGTTTTATCAGGTTTTTGTGGCTCCCGTGAAGCGCCGCGGATACGAGATTTTAGGCGGAATCGTTATTTTTCACGACATTACGCCGCAGAAGGAAGTCGAGCGGATCAGGGAAGATTTCACGTCCATGATGGTGCATGAGCTG
>ERZ1292623.4869-Hain-H51-01um-R1-4869-length-10884-cov-3_pt1 | contig 10884 bp, 10 predicted proteins | sample MGYA00564398_ERZ1292623 | MGnify/ENA primary metagenome ERZ1292623 (study PRJEB36523, sample SAMEA6512633) | groundwater metagenome | collected 2019-01-07 | study: AquaDiva: Metagenomics assemblies of 32 groundwater samples
ATTCCTAGCGGGGAAAAGAAACTGAAATGCCACAGAAGAAGCGGCAAAACCGCCAATTGGGCGGAACTAGTGTTGGCAAAGTGTTCTCTCCACGAAAGAAAGCTTGGGTTTTTAAGAAATGGAAATTTTTCTTTTAACCAGGGTGCTAAGTAAACAATTCCCAATAAAGCCGCGAAAGAAAGTTGGAAGCCGATGTCAAAAGCGAGAAGATTGGGGTTGATGGCGGTCATTACCAGCGCCGCGGCGGCCACGGAATTCCGAAAGTAATACATTCTTTGAAGTTTATCGGCTAAAATAACCAGAAACGCCATGATTGCCGCCCTGACTACGGACGCCTCCGCTCCGGTCATAACTACGAAAAGCGCTATAACCGCGACGCTGATAAACAAATTAAATCGCTTGGTGAAAGCCCAAGTTCCCAGTAAAAGCGAGACGGCGCTGACAATAATAGCAATGTTATAGCCAGATAAAGCGACTAAGTGGCTTGTTCCGCTTAAGCGAAGTTTTTCCTTAAATTCATCGGAAAATTCATTAGTTGAACCAAGAGTCAATCCGGACAAAAAAGCGGCTTTTTCTAAAGGTAGAACCTGTTTATAAACGTTTTCAATATAATGGCGAACTCCTAAAAGCTCTTTTTTTACCCAAGAACCGCGGTTGTTGGCAACTACCTCAATCTGGGGAAACTGCATCAATCCCGCGATGCCTTCTTTTTTAAAATACCCCGCGAATTCGGCTTCCGGTTCTTTAATAGTTCCGGTCGCTTTTATTAAATCTCCATATTGAAACTCCGGATAACGCGGCGCGGTAATCTGAATTTTATCAACAACTAACTTCTGGCTGTTTAGGCGCTGTTCCGCTTCCCGCACCACGCCGGTAAGTTCCACTTTTTTTCCAAAAATCGGTTCTGGGCCGTGAGCGAAATTTGTAAAAATAAAATAATATCCGGAGCCAATAAGAGTTAAAAGTAAAAACGCGACATGGGAAATGCGGAAATAAAAAAGCAGTAAACCAATTAAGAGCGTTGTCAAAAAAGTGATTAAATAAGCGGAAGAGAAACCGCTGGCGATGCTGGCAACAAAAACTCCTCCCAAGAAAAAGGAGGAGCTCCAAAAGAAAATATCCGATGACTTCATAATACGCTTAATGGTATAAAATTTTTTGAGTAACGCAAATTAATAAACAATAATGCCCCCGCCGAGCATCGCGCCTTTTTTGTCATAGAAAACCGCTGATTGGCCTTCAGCTACAAATTTGACTGGCCGGTCAAATTTGAGTTGGGCAGTTGAAGAGTTGATGGGTTGAAGAGTTGCTTTTTCTAGCGGTTGGCGATAACGACCGCGGGCATAACCCGGGAATGATTTGCGATTTAAGATTAAAGATTGAAAATTTACGTTTACTAAATTAACTTCCTTTTTGTATAAAGCTGGGTGGTTTTCGCCTTCGGCTACGTAAACGATGTTTTTCTTTATGTTTTTTTCCGAGACGTAAAGCGGTTTAGAATACCCGCCAATATTTAATCCATGCCTTTGGCCGATAGTGTAAAGATGGACGCCGTTGTGGATGCCTATCTTAATGTAGCCCCTCGACAAGCTCGGGGAATAATTAGTTGGCGAGCTAGTCAAGTCGCTACCACTCGTAATGAGCAGAATATCGCCTTTTTTTTGTTTGATATATTTCTTTAAAAAATCCGGAAGAGAAATTTGTCCCAAAAAGCAGATTCCTTGCGAATCCTTTTTAAGCGCGTTGTGCAAGCCAAATTTCGCCGCGATTTTTCGCACCTGCGGCTTGGTGTATCCACCAATCGGAAACAGGCAATGCTTTAATTGCTTATGCGTAAGAGTCCAAAGAAAATAAGACTGGTCTTTATTTCTATCGCGAGCAATACAGAGTGAAATGGGACATGCGACATGCGACAAAGCACTTTTTGACGCATTTTCCCCATGTCGTATTTTACATGTCGCTAATTTTACATAATGTCCGGTTGCGACAAAGTCCGCTCCTATTTTTAACGCTTTTTCCAGAAACAAACCGAATTTAATTTCTTTGTTGCACATCACGTCGGGATTGGGCGTAATCCCCTTCTTATAACTGTCAATCATGTACTTCACAACACGGTCTTTATATTCTTTTTCAAAATCAAACACATAAAACGGAATATTCAAATGTTCCGCCGCCCGCCGCGCGTCTTCCGCGTCCCGCTCCCCACACCCGTCCAAGTTGTAGCATTTCATATGAACGCCAATTACTTCGTATCCTTCTTTTTTAAGCAATGCCGCGGCAACAGAGCTATCCACTCCGCCAGACATAGCAACGAAAACTTTTAATTTTTTCTTATTCATTTCCGTCATTGGATCCTTTTAAAATCCAGATTGATTTTAATAAAAATTTTTGATAACATCAACCCTATGCTGGCTTACAACGAACTTAAAAAGGGTATGGTTTTTGTGCTGGAGGGCGAGCCTTGGCAGGTTTTGGAATACGAATTTTTGCGGATGCAACAGCGCAAGCCGGTAGCCAAGTGTAAAATAAAAAGTCTTATCAACGGCAAAATTGTAGAGCGAAACTTCCATCAAAGCGAGTCTTTTGAAGAGGCTGATTTACCTAAAGAAGAAATTAAATACCTTTATAACAATCGCGGTGAGTTTTGGTTTTCCGCCAAAGACAATCCAGCGCAACGATTCGCGTTGAAAGAAGAAAATCTCGGTTTGACGGTTAAATTTTTGAAACCAAATACACTAGTAACGGCGATTAAATTTAATGACCAAATCATCAGCGTGCTAGTGCCGATTAAAATGGATTTAAAAATTAAAGAAGCGCCGCCCAATATCGCCGGCGACAGCGCTAAAAGTGGCACCAAAAAAGCGGTTTTAGAAACCGGGGTAGAAGTGGACGTTCCTTTGTTTGTAAATACCGGAGATACTATAAGAGTAAATACAGAGCTGGGAACTTATACAGAAAGAGTGGAAAAGGGGAAGTAGTAACGAGAATGCTGTCTTTAAGATTCTATCGGTCTTTTTCTAGAGTTTCTTCGTCGTAATCCTCTTCCTCAACTTTGATTACTTGTTTTGTTTTTAGCGAACTTTCTAAAGCTTTTTTTAATTCATCAACGTTAATAGCCGGTTTCGGGCGTCTTTCAATTGACGGGGCTGGCGGAGCTTCACGCGGCTTAAGATCACGCAAGGACATGGTCGGAGTCGTTGAAGCTTCCTCTGGTGGATTAATGGGACGCGGCCTTATTGGCTCTACTTTCTGAGGAGTGAACCCCGCCTTCTGTGGGGTAAATCCCGCTTTTTGCGGAGTAAACCCTACAAAATTTCGTGGGGGGGCATGCTCTCCTAGTACGTTCGTCATTGCTGGCCTTTGAGTCATCGTTCTTGGTTTTTCTTCACGGTGGTGGATAATCGTTTCATCTTCTTTACTTGAAGCCCAAAGATTAGAAATTTTTTCCTCCACAATATGAAGAGGTGTCGCGTAAGCCGCGCGGGTATATTCAATAATTTCCTGAACGTGAGATTCAACGGGTTTTTGGACTGGCCCTATCCCGCGGGCCGAAAAAGGCCGGGAGGAAACTCCGTCAATCATTAATTTAAGATATAAATTCGCCTTAGGGAGATTAACTAAATCGGTAGCCATAAAATCCGGTTCAAACTCTTTTTCTAAAAATTCCGCGTCTTCCGCTCCAACACGAAAAACAAGCATTGTCCCGACGTTTCCAAAAACCGCGTCCCGAACTTTTGTATTCATTTCATGTACTAATTGACCAATATATTGATGGGCCAAAGTCAGGCATAATCGGTATTTACGAGCCTCGGATAAAATATCCGCGAAAGAATCGGTCGCGAAATTTTGAAATTCATCAACATAAAGATAAAAGTCATTGCGGTTCTCTTCGGATAAATCCACGCGAGACATTGCCGCTAATTGAAGCTTAGTGATAATCATTGAACCGATTAAAGCGGAGTTGTCTTCGCCGATCCGGCCCTTGGAGAGATTAAAAATCATTATTTTTTTATCATCCATGGCTTTCCGAAAATCCAAAGCTGAACGTGATTGTCCTAAAATATGCCGAATGAGCGGATTAGCGACTAATTTTCCAATTTTATTTTGGATAGCGGCCGTTGCTTCTGTTTCAAATTTTTGGGCATAACGGGCAAATTCATTAACCCAAAAACTTTTAATTACTGGGTCTTTAAGTCCATCCACCAATTTTTTCCGATAATCCTTGTCAGAAAGCACCCTCATAATTCCTAAAAGAGTTGAGTCTGGATATTCTAAGAGCGTCAATAAGGTATTGTTTAAAATATATTCCATGCGAGCGGACCAAACGTCTGGCCAAATTTTCTTAAATACCCCCATTAAACCGGAGGCGACTAAATGACGATGTTCCGCTCCTATGTTTTCAATCGGATTAAAGGCGATTGGAAAGCTAGTGTCCGCTGGGTTGAAATAAATAACGTCTTTAAGCCGTTCTTTGGGAATAAAACTAAGCATTTTTTCCGCAAACTCTCCATGCGGGTCTACAATACCAACGCCATTGCCAGCCAAAATATCGTGAACCACCATATTTTCCAGCAAAGTAGTTTTGCCCATACCGGTTTTACCGATAACATAAACATGCCGCCGTCGATCATCGGTTTTAATGCCAAATTTTTTGGTTTGTCCTCGGAAGTTTACTTCTCCGAATAAATTTATTTGTTCCATCTTAATTTATTCAACAGGCAGACCGGCTGGAGGTTCGCCTTTCTTAGCTCCCAAACGACGCAACAGCGGGGCTTCTACTACAACTGTCGGGAAGTGATAAATAGTAGCCAATTCTTCAATATTGAGAATGGATCTTCTCTTCGGCCAGCGCATTTTCATAAAGTTATCGTACATCAAACGCTTACGCGCCCAAAGACGGCTTTTTTTAAACCATTTAATATTACCCCGAATAATAGTCATGGTTTTTAGATTAGGACGAAAAGCATTTAGATTTAAGGTGTTGAATTGATTAAAAGTACTCATGGTAGCGGCAACATTCAAACGCGTAAAACTATCGCGCCGGTCAATGTAAATAAAACGAATATTGACGTCAAAACCGAGCTTACTAATTTTAGTATCAATAGCCTCAACCACATCTCGTTCTCCTGGAGAAAGAAGAAGCATTCTACTTCTTTCTTCCTGCTTCTTGTCTTCTGGCCAAATCGGATATTCCGCTGGCGCTAAAATCAGATTGCGAATAAAGTGGCCAATGTGACCAAAAAATCCTAACGGCTCAGCCGGTTTAGAACGACCGATCAGTTTGTCGCGGATAACTTCCGCCGTTTTTTTCCATTCAGTCCCAGTCGGCCGAACGAAAATTTGGATCCAAAGCGCTTCCTCATCTTTAAGTTTAGACATAACCTCGGTAATCGCCGCGATTGGATCCAACCGAGTTTCATCTTTTTGGGATTCAAAATACTCGTAAGTACGGATTGGGTACGCGTTATCCCTTACCAGGTGATAATCAAATCCCATAATATCGTAAATTTTATTGGGTAGGGTTTTTGGAAAAAGAGCCCGATAATCTTCAGCTAAAGAAATTTCCGCGTCCGGATACTGGGAATAAACGGCGGCTTCCATTGCATTACGAACATACTCCGGTACCCGGATGTAAAAATGCACTCCCCCACCATTGCCGACAAGCTCAAAAGAAGCGAAGTCTTCCGCTAAATGGCCTTCCCAATATTTTTGAACAAAATTAAATTCATAAGAATATAAACTATACGCGGCCGAAAAAATTTGCTCCATCGCTTTGGGAGTTTTTTCAATTAATGCCGGAATTTTAATTTCCAGAAGCACCCACTTTACGCTTCTTAAGTAGCTGACGTAAATGTAATACTTCCAGAAATCCCAAAAAATAAAGCCAAGAGCGATCGGCAATAAAAACCACCAGCTTACGGCTAAAACGGATATAACGCTCTGAATAATTCCTTGAAGAATATTTAAGACCACAACAACTTAATTATAGCAAAAGAGCGAGAGAGTCCCTAAAGTTAAAAGAGATTTACGCTAAAGTAGCGTACCGGCCGTCCGGCAAACGTTTAAAGCGCTTTTTATTCTGCAAATTAATAAGAATAGTATTCTCTTTAAAAATTCTTTCATTAAGAACTTTTTCAACCACTTGCTTAGAGGTTAACGGACCGTTCTCTTTAATAAGACGGTTGATGACCTCCCAAGCCACGCCAGGCTGATAACCCATCTCGCTTAACGCGTATGTTCCCTTGCCGACTAGTACAAATTCCGGATACTTAATTAGTTCATTGTGCACTGTCTGTGGATTAGTTTTCTTACCGCGAAGTTTAGTAACAGCTTCGGCAATCTCGCTAAAGTGTAAAGGCTTGTTATTCCTTTTTAAAATCAAGTAGGCCCAATCACGAGCATTGCGAGGAATAATATGAGCCCATTCGGATAAACCAAAATCCCCATAAGGATTAACGGCAAATTTCTTAGAAACAGAAACAAAGTTCAAACTCATTGAATCTGTTGGAGCAGGTAAGGAATCTTTTTTGGCTTGCAAGCTTTGGTGCAGTTTATCAATGAAACTAGCCGCTTTCTTTTTACTGTCTTCGTTTAAGTACCAAAAAGTATGAAGGTGGTTGTCTTCGCGATGCTGGAAAACAGCGTTAGAAATTTCTAAAACAAAACGCAGCGCGTTAGGAGTTCCCCCAACCACCGGCTGTAGTCCTAAAAACAATTGGTCTTCTTTCATCACGCCTCCGACAGAATCTAATTTTTCTGAAACCAATTTAACGAACTGCGGCAATTCGGTTTTGGAAACGACTTCCCGAACATCGCGAAGCGCCAAGCTTTCCAATTGTCGAATCCTTTCGCGAGTAACTCCGTATTTATCTCCGATTTCCGCCAAAGTAGCGGTTTCGGGTCGGGTTAAGCCGTAACGAAGTTCCAAAACTTCCCTCTGCCGATCGGGCAAACCGTTTAAAAGTTGTTTTATAATTTGATTAACTAAAACCTTCATGGTTTTTTAATTTGTTCTTATTTTATCACAATATGAAAAACGCGTCAAGTGCTCTATAAATACGACAAATCCTCTTCGAATGTCTTTATTAAGGTTGTTGATATTGTATCAAATTACTTAATTAAAGTCAATAGAGGGCTAGCTACGAAGATTGAGGAGTAAGTGCCGAAAATAGTGCCGATTAAAATAACCAAAACGAAGTAAGACAAGGCGCCAGCGCCAAGAAAATACATAGCCAATAAAACCAAGATAAGAGTTAAAGAAGTGTTTACCGACCGAGCAAAAGTTTCCCCGATACTTTTATTGACTAGGTCGTTAAAATCAAAATTTTTATTGCCGGCAATCCTTAAATTTTCCCGAATCCGGTCAAAGACCACAATAGTGTCGTGGACAGAAAATCCCATAACCACTAAAATAGCGACGATGAAATTGGAATCAATTTCTATATTGGCTAATTTCCCCAACACAGCCATAAGGCCAGTTGGAATAATCGCGTCATGGAATAAAGTTACTAGAGTTATTAATCCATACTTCCAAGAACTCACGGGCTTGGACACCTTCCGAAAAGCGAAAGCAATATACAAAGAAATTCCCAAAATGACTGCCGCGAAAGCCCAGATGGACTTAGAACGCAATTCTTTCCCAATTGCCGGACCAATGGCGGAAAAACTTAACTCCTCCACCTCCACGCCCGACTCCTTCTTCAAAGCGACCAACAGGCTTTGGTGCTGGCTTTCGGTTAACTCTTTGGCGCGAATAAGAAAACTATTTTCATTAGGTTGAAATGTGATAATCGCTTCCGGAAGAATTTTTTGGATTAACTCTTGAGTCAAAGCCGCGCCCCTTACTTGCCATAAAGAACCCCCGGTAAAATCAATTCCCTGCTTCAAGCCAAAAAAATAGAAAGTTGAAATACTGGCCAAAACCAAAAGTCCGGAGAAAGTGAGAAAAATATATTTTTTACTGATTATATTCATTTGGAGCTTTATGTTTTAATAAATACCCTCAACAATGATCTTGTAACCGTGATTGCTGAAAACATACTGACTAACACGCCGATTAATAACGCCAGTGCGAAGCCCTTCACGAAACTTGTGGTCATGTAATATAAAATAACCGAAGTGAGAATTGTGGAAATATTGGAATCACGAATAGACGGCCAAGCGCGTTTAAAGCCTTCGTTAATAGCCAGCGTCCTGGCAACGCCTTTTTTGATCTCTTCCTTGGTTCGTTCAAAAATTAAAATGTTCGCGTCCACCGCCATTCCTATGGAAAGAATAAATCCGGCAATACCCGCGAGGGTCATAGTCATGGAAACTGTTTTAAAAACCGCCAGAGTCAGTGCCACGTAAATTAAAAGCGCCACGGCGGCGAAAAATCCTAGTCTACGATAATACAAAATCATAAAGAGCATCACTATAAGAGTGCCGACAGCACCGGCGATCATGGTTTTATTAAGAGAATCTAAGCCAAGCGAAGCGCCGACTGTTTGCTGGCTGACTATCTTTACCGGAGCCGGAAGGGCGCCAGCGTTCAATAAACTCGCTAAGTTTCTTGCCTCTTTTAAATCAAATCCTCCGGTAATAACGGCCGTCCCTCCGGAAATTTTATCCTGAACTACCGGCGCGGAAATTACGTCACCATCCAAAACGATAGCTATCGGCTGACCGATATTAGCGGCAGTAATTGCTTCAAAAAGCTGGCCACCAACGGAATTAAAGTTAATCTGGATCTCTGGCTCAAAAGTAGTGGGGTTAGAAACTACTAAAGATTTTTGGAGATACTTTCCCGTAAGTTTAGCGGGAAGCATTTCCGCTTTGCCGTTTTTTTCCCTTACTTCTTTAAATTCTAAGAGTGCTGTGCGTCCGATTTGATTAATCGCCTGCTGGGGATCACGTATGCCAGCCAATTCTATAAGTATCCGATAAGAGTTACCGCTTTTTGCCGTCACCACGTGGGGCTCGCTCACGCCAAAGATATTTACACGCCGTTCCATTACATCACGCAAACCATCATGAACAGAACCACGATCTGCCGGAAGAACGCCATTCATATCAATTTCATAAACTAATTGGGTGCCGCCAATGAGATCCAAACCTAACTGCCATGGCAGAATTTTATTTCCCAAAGCGTTTGGATAAACAAAAAGAGCGGCGAAAACCGCCAGCGCCAACACCAAAATTAAAATTGCTTTTGGATTTCGCATAATAATAAAAAAGATATCAGATTTGAAAAAAATTGTAAAAGTGCTAAAATATCGTCTATACTAAATTTTGACAGAGCCCCCATAGCTCAATGGTAGAGCAGCTGCCTTTTAAGCAGTTGACCAAGGTTCGATTCCTTGTGGGGGCACCACGTGGGAAAAGTCAAAGAGTTTTGCCAATGCGTAAATAAAGAAATCCCCCGGTCTTGTGGCCGGGGTTTTTGTTGAATTGCGCTAGATTACTCCGCCTTTACGATTTTGAAGGCGGAAAGTTCGTTCTGAAGAATCTTAATTTTTGTTCCTCTTGGATACGGCATTGTTATGTATCCGTAGATGGGTTGAGCTCTTCCATCGCTGAAGTGAATAATAGTGCAAGAAGTTCCCCCAATCCCTTCTTCTTTTTCGCCGTTCTCTTTCTTCTTTTCAAAAACAGAAAATTCCGGCTGGTATTCAATGCGATCGTAAATTCCGACGGCTATCTCTTTAAAATTGAGAAGTTCCTGAAAGGGCGGAACGGGGAGTAATCTTTTTTCAACCACCGCGGACGACGAAGAAGCACATCCAACAAACACAACGGTGATAAAAAAGATGAGTAAAAGAGTTGAAATTACGGCGTTGTAAACGCGCAACCGCGGACTGTTTTTTATAGACCACACCGTGACCTCTTCTTTAATGATTTTTGACCACGACGCAAACTTTTTCTTCAAACACCCTACCCAGAGCGCATTCCGATTTTTCAAATTTTTTCCTCTCTAAATTTTCTCAACCTCGCTTAGAGCTATATTAGCCCTAATAAAACGAGATTTTAGAACTTGCAACAATATAGCACATATATAAAAATTAGTCAATTATTCGCTCATTTGTGCGAATAAGCGAATAACCGTCTAGAAATAAAATTCCCTGCTATGAGGCAGGGGTGTTTTCTTGCTGTTTCTTCTTTTTTTCGTCTTCGTTTGAATGAACATAAAACATCTTGGTAAAATAACCTAGAAGAATCATTATACATAAAATCGCTACGCCGGCGCTCCCCCAAAATTCGGAAATAGCCAAAATCATGGCCACAATTATAGACATAAATGCGGTAATCAAAAGCAGCACACCAACCGCTTTTAAAAAGGCCTTCGCTAATCTCATCATTTCTCCAGAAAAGAACCGTTGTTATAGTAACTTATTCAAATCTCCTTATCAAGGTCTTCTAAAAGCTTTTTGGCTTTGGCGCTGAGTTTTTTAGGCGTTTTAACGGATAAAACAATATAAAAATCTCCCCGGTGTCGGGTGCCGAGACGCGGCATTCCTTCACCGGAAATTTTTAAGTTTTCCTTGAGATCCCAGCCGGAAGGAATTTTAGCGCGCATTTTTCCGCCTTCAATATTAGGAATTTCAATTTCTTTTTCTAATAAAACGTCCAGCAAGTTAGCTTCTTTTTTGATATAGAGGTCGTCGCCATGCCGCTCAAAAACCTGGTGGGGCCTTACGCGAACGCGTACATATAAATCTCCGTCGCCCGCTCCTCGCTCTCCCGCCTCCCCGCCGCCGGAAACTTTAATAATCTGTCCGTCCCCAATGCCCGACAAAATATTTATAACCAATTCTCTTTCGTTTTTCACGCGTCCGGCTCCAGCGCAAACCGAGCAGGGTTTTTTAGGAATTTGGCCAGTGCCAAAACATTTTGAGCAAGAACGCA
>ERZ1292623.4870-Hain-H51-01um-R1-4870-length-10883-cov-6_pt1 | contig 10883 bp, 20 predicted proteins | sample MGYA00564398_ERZ1292623 | MGnify/ENA primary metagenome ERZ1292623 (study PRJEB36523, sample SAMEA6512633) | groundwater metagenome | collected 2019-01-07 | study: AquaDiva: Metagenomics assemblies of 32 groundwater samples
AAAGCCATACGCCTGCATGCCGGCCAGTGGAACTGTGAGATAACGAGAGTAGCTATTGAATTTTGTGCGCCCAGTCTCGCCCTCTTCGTAATATAGAGATTTTAGTCTTGGAAAAATCATCGTGAGGAGCTGCATTATGATTACTCCAGTAATGTATGGACCTAGGCCCAACATCGCGATGGATAAGTTAGACAACGCTCCGCCGGAGAAAATATTTAAGAATCCTAGAAGCTGGTTGCTCTCAAAAGATGATTTGAGAGCGATTGCGTCTACGCCGGGAATCGGAATGTTAGCAAGAAGACGGAAAGCAACAAGAATAACCGCGACGGTCAGAATTCTTTTTCTTAGATCCTTTATCTTAAAGAGTTTTGCTCCTCTTTTGAAACTAAGCATCGGCTTTCTTGTACTCTCTTTCTGCTACGTTTCTCTTTTTGTTTCTTGAACCACGAAGCTTAGGAGTTCTCTGCATTAAGTCTCTCACGGCTGGTCTAATTTTTCTACCGGCTCTGGATTTTTGCCCCTTCATTCCTTTGCCCGAATAAGTACCGCGCTTTCCACCACGACCGACACGTTTCTTAGACTTACTTTTAGTTATTGGCTGTAATTCGTGTAGCTGCATGGTTAAACGTTAATCTTTCTCAATGCTTCGATTGCGGCAAGAGCGTTTGTTAGTTTGTTTTTAGTTCTGCCGATACATTTAGCTGTAGCATCCTGAACTCCGGCGAGCTTTAATACTACACGCGGAGAGCCACCTGCCATAAGTCCGTGTCCTGCAGAAGCTGGTTTTATAAGCACTCTAGCTGCGCTGAATTTTGCTTCTACTTGGTGCGGGATAGTGCTGCCCTTGAGTTTTAATGTGATTATATCCTTCTTAGCCTGTGTCTTTGCTTTTTCGATAGCCTTCTGGACATCTGGTCCCTTTCCAATACCTACGCCTACTTTGCCCTTGCCGTTACCTATTACGACAGTTGCTCTGAATCTAAATCTTTTTCCTCCCGCAGTTACACGCGTAACACGCCTTAAATCAAGCACCTGCTCTTCGTAATCATCCTGCTTCGCCATTCTCGGATTTATTCTTCTTGGTCTTCCTTCAATCATTTTAAACTTTGAGTCCTCCGTTTCGCGCTCCTTCGGCGACCGCTTTTACTCTTCCGTGGTACTTATAATATCTTCTGTCGAATACCGCGCCCTCTATTTTTGCCTCCTTAGCTTTCTTTGCTAGTAACTCCCCTGCTGCGTTTGCCTGTTCTGTCTTTGTTTTTTTCTTCTCGGTAAGTTCACCAGTTGAAACGGAAACTAGTGTCTTTCCGGATACGTCGTCTATTAATTGTAACAATAGATGTCTATTGCTTCTGTATACGGCGAACCTTGGCTTCTCTGCGGTTCCAAACACCTTAGCTCTTCCGCGCCTTGTTCTCTGTTCTCTGTTTTGTCGTTTTCTATTTACCATGATCTAAATTCTATTCAGAACCGACTGCCTTCTTTCCTGCTTTTATCTTGATTACCTCACCGCTGTATCTAATGCCTTTACCTTTATACGGTTCTGGTTTTTTCAGTCTCTTTAGTTCGGCTGCGACATTACCAACTCGAGCTCTGTCTGCCCCCGAGACAGTCATAACGTTCTTATCAACTTTAATATCGACGTCATCTGGTATCGGAAACTTAACTGGGTGAGAAAAACCTAGACCCAAAATGAGATCCTTGCCTTCTACATTCACACGGTAACCAACACCTTCTAGTATTAGCTCCTTAGAAAAATTCTCTGTCACGCCCTTAACTGCGTTTTGGACAAGGGCTCTCATTGTACCCCAATTACTTACAACCTGTTTTGTCTTATCCGATGGTGAAAATATAAGTTTGCCTTCTTCGTTTTTTATAGAAACGCCACGAAGAAGCGGTATGTTTAAAGTGGCGTTCTTCCCCCTTACTTCGACTTCGCTCTCCTTTATTTCGACTTCGACGCCGCTCGGTATTTCTACTGGTCTGATTCCAATTCTACTCATGGTTACCAAATTTCAAAAAGCACTTGGCCGCCGACTTTTTTCTTCTTAGCTTCGTCGTCTGTCAAAATCCCTTCCGGTGTCGAAAGTATGTAGTGACCGGATCCCTGTCTCGATGTCTGTGCTGTCTTGTAACCGGAATATAGTCGTCTAGATGGACGACTTACGAATTTAATACCTTTTATTGATGGCTTTCCATCACTATCATACTTGAGCTTTACGTCTATAATTCGTCTTACTCCCCTTCCCTTTCTAGATACAGCTCCCACATAACCTTCCTTGGACAGAGATTCGAGAATACTCATATCAAAACTTGAATACGGGATTTTAACTTTCTCAAAGCCTCTTTCTAAACCGTTTTTAATTCTTATCATTGAGTCCCAATACATATTACCAAGATGATTTTTTTATGCCCGGGATTTTACCTTCGCTCGCCAGTTCCCGGAAACAAATTCTGCAAAGATCAAAATCGCGCTGGTATCCACGCTTTCTACCGCACCTAAAACACCTGCGAACAGCTCTCGTACTGTACTTTGGTATTCTTTTTGACCTTGCTATGACTGATTTTTTTGCCATCTTATTTCTTCTCTAGAGGGACTCCCAGCGATTTATAAAAATCGTAGTTCTTGTCTCTATCCTTATCCCTTACCGACGGAACTAAGGTTATCTCTAATCCGAAATCAAATTTTACCTCGTCTGGGTTAACCTCTGGGAAGACGATATGTTCCCTGACGCCCATTGTCAAATTACCTCCTTCATCAATGTTTTTAGGACTTATGCCGTGGAAGTCCCTTATTCTCGGAATTACAACTTCAATAAATCTCTTAAGAAAATCGTTCATTCTCTTTCCTCTCAAAGTCACCTTTAGACCTACGACTTCGCCTTCTCTAATCTTAAAACCAGCAATTGATTTTCTTGCAGTTCTTTGAGACGGCTTCTGTCCAGTTATAGCTGTAAGTTCTCTTTCTATAACCGGGAGAATATTATTCTCAAAATCGGGTCTTTGCCTTAACTTGCCTACTCCTGTCGCTACAACAATTTTCTCTAGATTTTGGCGTTGCATTTTTTACAATATCTTTCTTTTGTCTCGCCGTTTAACCTTGCTCCAACTCTAGTAGCCTTTCCGCATGACCCGCAAACGAGCATTACGTTATTCGTTTTCATCGGCCATGGAATTTCTACAACCTGTCCCTTTTCTCCCTGCTTCTTTGGTCTTATCGTTTTTTTACGCATATTTAAGCCCTCAATGACAACTAGGTGGTCCTTCGGAATAGCACGAATAACCTTATTGGATTTACCTCTATCCTTTCCCTTTACGATCATTACTTTGTCTCCTTTTACTATCATCATGATATTTAAACCACGTCTTGCGCTAAGGAAACTATTTTATCGTATCCTTTCTCTTTTAACTCGCGCGGAATCGGACCGAATATTCTTGTCGCGCGTGGAAGTTTTTTGGCGTCAATAAGGACTGCTGCGTTCTCGTCAAACCTTACATAACTTCCGTCCTTCCTTTTTATTGGCGCGCGGCTTCTTACGACAACGGCTCTTACAATCTCTTTCTTTTTTACCTGTTTTCTCGGTTCCGCTATCTGGACAGACGCAACAACAATATCACCTACGCTCGCATATCTTCGCCTCGTTCCTCCTAAAACCCTAAAGCAACGGATAACTTTTGCTCCGCTGTTGTCTGCAACTTTTAATATTGTCTGCTCCTGAATCATACTTTTTTCAAAACTATCCAGCGCTTATCTTTTGATATCGGCCTAGATTCCTCTATAACAACTTTGTCTCCTGTCTTATATTCATTCTTCTCGTCGTGCGCCTTAAATCTCTTGCTCACGTTGTAATACTTTAAGTATTTCTTGTGTCTCTTCCTTGTTGAAACAGTAACAACGACGGTTTTATCCATCTTGTCTGACGAGACAACTCCCTCTAGCTGTCTTTTTCTTATTTCTGTCGTTGCTTTATCCATTTTGATTACTATTCTTTGTTTCTTTCGCTCCCTCTCCGATGAGTGTCAGAAGCCTTGCGATTCTTTTCTTGGAATCCCTTACCGCTGCGCTATTCTTAACTTTTCCGCGAGCCAAGTCAAATTTCAATTCCTGCAAGTTCTGCTTTTCTTTTGTAAACTCCTTCTCTAGCTCTTCTTTCCCTTTCTCTCTTAGTTTTTGAATTCTTTCCTTAGCCATGTTCTATTTACCAACAACTCTCGTTCTAAAAGGCATTTTGTGTCCTGCTGATCTAAGGGCTTCCCTCGCGTGTTCTTCTGTAATGCCACCTCCGACTTCAAAAATTATTCTTCCGGGACGAACCGGAAAAACGTAGTGATCTACAGCGCCTTTTCCCTTTCCCATTCCAACCTCAGCCGCTTTCTGTGTAACCGGTTTGTCTGGAAATACACGAATCCAAACCATTCCTTCGCGCTTCAACGTTCTCGTTATCGCTCTTCTGCCGGCTTCTATTTGTTTTGCGCTAAGCCATGCAGATTCAAGCGCCTGTATTCCGAAAGAGCCATAAGCAACGGTCGTTCCGCGTGTTTCTGTATCGCGCCCCCTAGAGCGTCCCTTGTGCCATTTCCTGTGTTTTACCTTCTTTGGCATTAACATGATTGAAATAAAAATTAACCCTATTTATTATCTTTATCGAATATTTCTCCTTTATAGAGCCAGACCTTTACACCAACTGCTCCGTATTTAGTGCGGGCTGTTGCCTTTCCAAAATCAATATTGGCTCTTATTGTCGTAAGCGGGAGCTTTCCTTCTTCTAAGTGCTCTTTGCGTGCAATATCTGATCCATCAAGTCTTCCGGCCATCATTACTTTCGCTCCTTGGACCTCTCTGTTCTGCATCATTATGTCTAAGTGCCTCTTCATTACTCGTCTGTGTCTCATTCTTTTCTCAAGATCCCACGCCATATTTTGCGCAACGACAGACGCAGAGACATCTGTTCTTTTTAACTCTTCAACGTTTAGATTAAGCACATTACTTGGCGCAATTACTTTTTTAACAGATTTCTCAAGCTGCTGTATTCCCTCGCCACCTCTCCCGATAATTAGACCTGGCCTGCTAGCTTTAATAATTACACGATAGTGATCTGACGTGCGCTCTATTTCGATGTCCGCTATTCCGGCTTTCTTTACTTTATCCATTATTACGTTTCTCACAGCTTCGTCTTCCTTTAACCAAGCGCCGAATTTATTGCCAGGGGGCATCCACCTCGCGCTCCACTTTCTGTTTATACCAAGACGATATGTTGTTGGGTTTATTTTTCTACTCATGTTCTATACAGATTTCCTTCTGAAAAATTTATCTTTAAACCCACTCCTCTCTTTTTCTTTTCGCGTTTCTTCGTGCGCAACTTTAGGCTTCTTCTCCTGTCGAGGCGCTTGCTTCTTTTTTTCTTCCTTAACCTTTTCCTGAATCACAAAGCTAGGTTTCTTTGCGCTCTCGCTCTCCTCGAGTTCTAGAGTTATGTTGCTCATTTTCTTCTCAATTAACGTTGCGCGTCCTTTGGCTCTTGCCCTAGAACGCTTTAGAACTGCTCCCTTGTCGACTTTGACTGTTTTAACAATCAATTTGTCCACGTCCAAATTTTTTTCTTTTGCGCTAGCTATAGCAGACTTCAACAGTTTTGATATATAACCCGTGCTTCTCTGCGGCATTAAATCTAGCTGGGCTAAAGCGGACTGTACGTGAAGCCCCTTGATGCTCGTTGCAACCAAACGCACCTTTCTCGGCGCTATATTCAAATTGCGTAATGTTACCTTTGTACCTGTCATTTTTTCTCTTCTTTTTTCACTTCTTCCTTACCAGCTTCAAGCGCACGCTGCATTTTTCCGCCGTGTTTAGTAAATCTCCTAGTTGGAGAAAATTCTCCGAACCTATGACCTACCATATCTTCGCTTACTAAAACCGGGATAAAGTCTTTTCCGTTGTGTACGCCGAAAGTAAAGCCAACCATATCAGGCGCAATCTCGGAATCTCTTGACCAGGTTTTTATGACCGGCTGACTGCCGGGCTTAGATCCGGAGATTTTCTTCATTAGTTTCTGGTCAACGTATGGACCCTTTTTAGCGCTTCTACTCATGTTTCTATTTTTTCTTTCCAGTTCTCGACGGCCTTCTTTGAACTATAAGTCTGTTTGATGTTTTCTTGGGCCTTCTTGTCCTTCTACCGCCAGTTACATTACTCCATTTATCCTTTGGTTTACTAGTTCCTCGCTGAGTACGACCCTCTCCACCACCGTATGGGTGGTCAACTGGGTTCATAGCGGAACCTCTTACTGTCGGACGAACGCCCATCTTTCTCTTTCTGCCAGCTTTACCTATCACTACTAAGTTGTGCTCTGAATTTGATACCTGCCCGAGCGACGCGAAATTGCCAGACTGTAATTTTCTTATTTCTCCCGATGGGAGCTTCAGGTTTGTATAACCGGCTTCGTGGGCAAGAACTTGAGCCTGCGATCCGGCCGATCGCACGATCTGCCCGCCCCTGCCCGGCTGCATCTCTACGTTGTGGACAAAATATCCAACCGGAATATTTGAAAGCTTCATCCTATTTCCAACTTCTAATGGCGCTTTATCCGCAGAAACTATTTCTTTTCCAACTTTTGTTTCGGCTGGAGCGAGAATATATCTTCTATCGCCATCTTTATACACGACTTTCATGATGAAGGCAGTTCTGTTTGGATCGTATTCGATAGATTCAACCCTTCCTTCAACACCAACTTTGTCCATCTGCTTTAGATCAATATCTCTATATCGTCTTTTGACACCACCGCCTTGATGACGGACTGTGATCCTCCCGTGACTGTTTCTTCCCGCGCCTTTCTTTCTTACGCTAAGAGCCTTCTTCATAGGCTTGACTTTAGTTAGCTCGCCGTAGCTAACGCTCGTCATATGCCTTCTTGATTGTGTGTATGGTTTATATCTTTTCATGGTCTTACTTGTAGTGAGTTTATCGAACTAGTGCGGCACCGTATCTATCTTGTCTCCCTCCTTTAATGTAACGATTACTTTTTTGTAATTGACGCTCTTGTTCTTCATTCTTATTACGTTTGCCTTCACAACTGTGACTCCGTAGATTTCTTCTACAAGTTCACTTACCTGCTTCTTGTTTGCTCGTGGGCTTACCATAAAAACATATTTATTATCCGCACCGAGGTCCGTCGCTTTCTCACTTATTAATGGATTTTTTATTAGTAATCTATTCATGGTGAGTTTCTGCCGAACTATTTGACGGCATGGTAGTGCTTATCTATTTCTTCTACTGCGTCTTTCTCGAGAAGAATCTGTTTATACTTCAAGAGATCGTAAGCGTTTAACGATCTTGGATCGAGACTTTTTACCTTCTCAAGATTTCTGCTCGCTTGATAAACATTTTTGTTAGCGGCGTTCGGTATTATTAAGAAGCTCTGCTTGTCTTCCGTAAAATTATCTAGAACTTCGGTTAATTTCTTGGTTTTTGGCTCGTCGACTCCCAGTGATTCTACGACTTTAATATCCCCGTCTTTCAACCTTCTTGAGAGGATCGCAAACATTGCCCCTTGCTTCATTTTTTTATTTATTTTCAAAAACGGATTGTCCTCTTTAGTCGGACCGTGTGTTACGCCACCTCCTTTCCATAGCGGTGAACGAATCGAACCATGCCTTGCTCTTCCGGTTCCTTTTTGTCTCCATGGCTTTATTCCACCTCCGCGAACTTCCCCTCTACCTTTTACGTGCGCAGCTTTGTATCCCTTGTTAGCAGTTTGTGTTCGTACCGCCTGATGAACTAAATCTGGATTCCAAGAATAATCAAAAATACGATCCGGAAGATCTACGGTTCCAACCTTCTTCGCCTTGTTGTCGTAAACGTCGGTTTTCATCCCTACACCTAATGAGAATTGCGTGATAGCAATTCGTTCGTTTTAAATTTTGACCTTTGCGTTGTTTCTATCATGTTTCCTTTGTCTTTTCTCGTAATTTCCGTGGACATTCTCATTAGGTGCTGGGATTCATTTTGTATAAATTTTTATTTCCCCACCATTGTTTCCAGGAACTGCACCCCTGAAAGCAACAAGTTTTCTATCTTTATCAAAAGAAATGACTTCTAAGTTCTTTACAGTCGAGGTCATTCCGCCCATCCTTCCCGCCATTTTTACTCCGGGGAAAACTCTCTGCGGCCCGGTTGATCCTATTGATCCCGGCGCTCTAGAGGTGTGCTTTTGTCCGTGTGTCTTGTCGCTTCCATGGAACCCATGACGCTTAACAACGCCCTGGAATCCTTTTCCGCGAGATACACCGCTTACCTTAAGCTTTGAGCCAACCTCAAGTTCTACTTCGGCATCACCTTCTAGTGAAACAAAAGTAACAGGGACGGTTTCCTCGTCTTTGAAAATTTGCCCCATCTTCAATTTTTTCGCTTTTACGTATGTCATATGTATATGACTCGAGCGCGCCTAAGGCCGGGCAGGCAGGTAAAAAAACAACCGGCAACTTGCAGCAACGGTTGTAGAAAACCCACGCCCTGTGCTTTGTTTTTAGGCGGGGTTTATATTACCTGATTATTGTTATTGTGTAAACCCCTTAACTAATTGAGGATGTGTTTCACGGGAGCTTCGCTCAAATCCTCGATTGGTTAAGGGGTAAACCCCGCAGCACCTAGCCGGAATAGGTGTGAGGGTAAACCCTCCCTGTTGCGACAGGTCACACCTAAGAATAGGTGTGAGGGTAAACCCCGCAACGCCTCTTGAGCGAGTATAGAAAAAGAGCCCTCGATTAGGCCCTTTTTCTAATTTATTTTCTTTTCTCTTTTTTAGAGTTAGGAGGCCATCTTTATCTCTACCTCCACCCCAGCTGGGAGATTAAGATCACTCAAAGACTCGATAACACTTGGCGAAGGCTTTATTACGTCGATGAGACGCTTATGGATTCTGAGCTCAAACTGGTCACGTGAGTCCTTGTGAACAAACGTTGATCTATTAACTGTGTAACGCTTGAACTCTGTAGGCAACGGAATTGGGCCTATAACTTTTGCGTTGTGTCTGTTCAGAGTCTCAATAATCTGTTTTGCAGAATTATCTAGGAGACGGTGATCGTATGAGCGAATTCTCAAACGCAGTTTGTCGTCCTCTTTTTCTTCTTTAATCTTGGAAGCCATGCCAGTGCTGTCTAAATTCCTAATTTAGCAACAGCACTGCGCACCGAGCACCAAGCACTCAGCATTCTGAGTGCTTCGGTGCTTGGTAAATTCGCTTTGCTGTTCTTTGACCAGAAGCTCATTTATTTAGCGATCTTTATTACAACTCCTGCGCCAACCGTCTTGCCGCCCTCGCGGATAGCAAAACGCTGTTTCTCTTCAAGGGCAATTGGAGAGATCAAGTTTACGGTAATGTTTACAGTATCCCCCGGCATTGCCATTTCTGATCCTTCCGGCAGTTTCATCTCACCAGTAACGTCAGTCGTTCGAATGTAGAACTGTGGTTTGTATCCCGGGAAGACTGGCGTGTGACGACCTCCCTCCTCTTTGCTTAAGAGATACACTTCGGCTTCGAAGTCTGTGTGTGGAGTGACAGATCCTGGCTTTGAAAGCACCTGTCCACGCTCTATGTCTTCTTTCTTTGTTCCGCGAAGAAGAATACCAACGTTGTCTCCAGCAATACCCTCGTCAAGCATCTTGTTAAACATCTCAACTCCAGTAACTGTAGATTTGGTCGTTGGCTTAATACCAACCAATTCAATTTCTTCTCCAACCTTAACTTTACCTCTCTCGATTCTACCTGTAGCAACTGTTCCGCGTCCCTCGATTGAGAAAACGTCCTCAACCGGCATTAGGAATGGCTTATCTATATCTCTCTTCGGCTCAGGAATGTATTCGTCAAGGTATTTAATGAGCTCCAGAATCGGTTTTGCGGCCTCGTCATCAACAGATTTTGTTTCGAGTGCTTTGGTAGCAGAACCTCTTACTATCGGCACCTCGTCGCCGGGGAAGTTGTACTTCTTAAGAAGCTCCCTAACCTCGGCCTCGACTAATTCTATGAGCTCCGGATCATCAACCATATCGCACTTGTTCAAAAATACGACAATCGATGGAACACCAATCTGGTACGCGAGAAGAATGTGTTCTCGAGTTTGCGGCATCGGTCCGTCTGCGGCGGAAACAACAAGCACAGCGCCGTCCATTTGGGCTGCACCTGTAATCATGTTCTTAATGTAGTCTGCGTGACCCGGTGCATCAATGTGAGCGTAGTGACGCTTTTCTGATTGATACTCAGAGTGGTGAAGAGCAATTGTAATACCTCTCGCTCTTTCTTCGGGAGCTTTGTCGATATCATCGACGCTCTCCTCTTTCGCGAGACCTTTTAATGCGAGTACGTGAGTAATGGCCGCAGTTAGCGTCGTCTTACCGTGGTCAACGTGACCAATAGTACCAACATTTACGTGTGGCTTATCTCTTTTAAATTCTTCTGCCATAATAATTTTGAGCTAATAATTAAAACTTAACGTACGAGAACCAGTCGCTAAGGCTTAATTACTAACGATATATTAAACTTATAATAAAACTCCCGACCAAAGTCGAGGATCCTCGGTCTGATAAATCTAGACCGGGACAATATAAAAACTGCAAAAGTGCAGTTATTTAGATATTAGCAGATATAAAATTATTGTCAAACCCGCACACTTATATAAAAGAAACGCCTTCGGCGTATTGTATTCAATATCTTTAATATAAGTGTGCGGGTCAAACGCCCTTATATTTATTAATTTCTTCACATAGTTTCTGTGCTTCAGCCTTGGGATTTTCAGCGAAAATTATACCACTAGTTGAACTCACCAGAAGTCCGAGTCCTTCGCTATTTAAACCGTTTTCCATAACAGCTTTCAGGTCCCCTCCTTGGGTA
>ERZ1292623.4871-Hain-H51-01um-R1-4871-length-10883-cov-5_pt1 | contig 10883 bp, 9 predicted proteins | sample MGYA00564398_ERZ1292623 | MGnify/ENA primary metagenome ERZ1292623 (study PRJEB36523, sample SAMEA6512633) | groundwater metagenome | collected 2019-01-07 | study: AquaDiva: Metagenomics assemblies of 32 groundwater samples
CCCGGGCTGTTACTACGTGCCGGCCAGAGTGACGTCGGTTTGTCGTTCTCAAATACCGCGAGCGAAACCGTCTCCGCGCCGATATTAACGAGAACGCATCCGGCAGTGCGCTGAGTTTTTGTGAGAGTCACGAGGCTCGCTGCGATGGGTGCTGCTGCGACGTCTTCAACCTGAATACCTGCGTCTTCGACTGCTTGGACGAGGTCGTCAAGGTGCTGGTTTAAACATGAGATGAAAAGAACTGTTACTTCAAGCTTCATGCCGCGCATGCCGACGGGCGTACCCAACACTTCTTTTCCGTCCAACTTGAACTGCTGGACCACCTGATGGATTATTTTTTTATTCAAAAGTCCCGGCGCTTTTTCTTTTGCCGCACTGACCGCTTTTTCGACGTCAAGCTGCGAGACTTCTCCGTCGACACGGGAAATAATCGTTCCTCCGGTTCCGCGCCCCGATTCAAGACTTAATCCGCCGATGGAGACGAGAGCACGCCGAACCCGTATGCCGGATTCTTTTTCCGCCTTGAGGACCGCTTCAAGAATGCTCTTTTTTGCTTCTTCTGTATGCGTGATATAGCCGTGTCGCAGACCGCGCGATTCGGATTCACCGACGCCTAACACGGCAAGTGGCTTTTCTGCTCCTGCGCGTTCTGCGATAACAACGCGCGTGTTTCGCGTTCCGATATCTATTCCTGCTGCAATATGACGAGCCACAGTAGTGAAGTAGTGAGTGGAGATCAATTAAAATTAGTCGGGTTGAGGGGCAGGAAGGCCGAACAATTCCGATTCGAGACGCACACTGCGGGGACGGGTTATGCGATACTGAATTTTTTCCTCATACGCTCTTCCTTGCTTTCCATTATACTGCCATGCGCGTATCCCTTCAAATGAAAAAGGCCGTGGATAAACATCCGCGCGAGGTAGTCGGCGTACGGGTAGCCGTACTGGCGCGCTTCGCGCCGCACGACATCGGGGGCGATAAGTATTTCCCCCTCTTTTTTTGAGTACGGGAAGCTTAAAACATTCGCAGGCGTGTCTTTCCCGCGATACGTCTTATTGATGCGGCGCGACCGCGCGGCGCCCGTAAAGACAAGCGTCAGGGTGTAGTGCGTGCCCACGATGGCCTCTTTCATTTGTTCAAACGGCAGGGTTGGGTACCTGCCGCGAACCGTCTTTTGTATGGAGAATGCGCGTTCCTTCATTTAACAAGCGCCAGGAGAACTAAAGTATTTTCCCGAGTTTTTTGAGTCGTGTGACTTCTTTGTGCCGCTTGATCCTTTTAAGCGCGCGCTCTTTCTTCTTGAATTGGGATTCGGCCCGCTCGGTGAATCGCTGCCCTCGGGCGCGCATAAGCACTCCGGAACCCTGGAGGCGTTTGGAAAACCGCCGCATGAGGTTTGCGGCTGATTCGTTGGCTGTTCGTGTGACATGTACGTTCGTTGCCATATAGAGCAGTATAGTACAAAAATAACGCGCGAGGCGCAAGCCCCCACACCAACATTAGCATTGTCTTACTTTGTCTTTCGGTCTTCTAAAAGAATCTTGATTGAGCAATACTTTTTAAGTATCACGGTTATGCTCAATGGCAAAACACAAAGTGATGCCAATGTTGGTGTGGGGGCAAGCCCCACCATGCGCCTATTTCCTTCCCTTCAAATACTCCGCGAGTTTTGTAAGCGGCATGGTGTCCTGCGAGTGGTTGCTCATGTCGCGAACGATGACGGTTCCTTCGATGGCTTCTTTTTGTCCAAATATGAGCACGTAGGGAATGTTGAGTTTCTCCGCGATTCCCAGCTGCGCCGACAGTTTGTTTTTATTAAGTGCCTGCAACACGGGTATCCGCGCTTTTCTTAAAGTCTCGATGACATTCAGACTCTTCAGTTTCGCGCCGGTTCCTATCTGGATGAAATACACTTTCGGACTTTTTAGCATCCGCGGCGGCGGGGCGGAATACTCGGGAAGCGACACAATCCGGTCAACGCCGAGCGATGCTCCGACTGCCGGTATGTCTCTTCTGCTACCGATGATTTTTGCGAGATTGTCATAGCGTCCGCCTCCTGCGAGCGCAAGCGGTTCTGCTCCCGGGTCCGCCTGTGCATTTGCCTGCTCTGCCGGAGCGGCGTCGGGCGCGTCGCCTTCTTTCTTCTCGGGAGATACCGAAGCATCGCGTGGGCTTGAGGGAGTGTCGGAGATGATTTCAAATACCGTCCGCGTGTAATAATCAAGGCCGCGAACGAGCGAGTTCTCGATGCGGTACGGCACGCCCATCTCCTCGAGGTATTCAAGTACTTCTCTAAAGTGTTCTTTGCACGACTCATTGAGATATTGGATCGATTCCGGAGCTCCCTTGTTGACCTCCTTTGTCTTCGGATCCTTCGAATCGAGGATGCGGAGGGGATTCGTCTTGAGGCGCTCCCTATCTTCAGGCCCCAAATCGTCGATGCGTTTCCGGTAATACGCAGTCAGGTCTTTCACGTAGCCCGCGCGTGAGTCTTTCTCGCCGATGCTGTTGATAAGGACGCAAAGGTTTTTAATTCCGCACTCTTCGAGAATGATCTGCGACACGCGTATCGTGAGCGCGTCGGCAATACTCTGTTTTGTGCCGAGAGATTCTATGCCGAACTGGAAAAATTCGCGGAATCGTCCGCGTTGCGGCCGCTCGTGGCGGAAGAAAGGACCGTAGTAGTACAGCATGACTGGCTGAGGGAGTGCGTTCATGCCGTGTTCGACGTACGCGCGCATGATTGCCGCAGTGCCTTCCGGCCGGAGTGCTAAAATATCTCCGCCTTTCGTCCGGAGCGTGTACATTTCTTTTTCGACGATATCGGTTCCGCCGCCGATGGTTTTTTCAAAAATCTCCTTGCGCTCAAGTATCGGCGTCTCTATGGGCGTGAAGCCGTAATACGACGCGATTTCTGCCGCTTTCTCAAAAAATCCCTGATATTTGTAGAATGCATCCCCGATAATGTCGCGCATTCCTTTGGGCGCAGCCGGTGCGGGCATGTTTTTTTGCGAGACTTGTTTTTTGTGTTTTCCGGTCATCGCTTTTGCTTCTTCTTATATAGTACACAGTGTATCACACTAAAGCAGTCATATGGCCCAAAGTTTTATCCCGGTTATTTCTCTTCGGCGCGAGCGGGCATGTCGCCAGTCGCGGATATTTTGTATTCTCCCGGTAAGACCGCGGCCTTTGAGATGGGCAAGAGGCGAACAAGCGCGCGTCCGACAAGGAGGTCCTCCGGAAGCGCCCCCCATGAACGGGAATCGAAACTTGCCCCGCGATTATCGCCCATGACGAAATATTCTCCATCGCCGAGCGAAACGGTCTTTATGTCATTTGAGTTGATGCGGACGTATGGTTCTTTAAGGGTAAAACCACCCGGGTATTCATTGCTCTGTATTACAGACGCGCCATCATCGAGTACTACGGTTTCTCCAGGGAGTCCGATAATTCGCTTAATAAAGAACTGGGACGGATTCTGCGGAAAACGGAATATGACGACATCTCCTCGCTCGGGCCCTTTGAGCCGGTACGAGAGCTGGTCGACGATGAGATAGTCGCCGTTATGGAACGTCGGGTCCATGGAACTTCCGCTCACGATGTACGGCTGTGCGATGTACACTCGTATGGGGACGACGATGAGAACCGCGATAGCGGTGAATTTTATGATTTCCCACAGAAAAGAGCCGATAGATTCTTTTTCATGTGGCATGTTTTCCGGGTTGAGTTCCTTTTTTTCTTCTATCATGGTGCAATTGTAGTACAGTTTTGCTTTTTCACAAAACAAATATGTTTTCATGCGCCGCAATTCCTGATTCTCTGTTTGCGTATGATATACTGCTCCATATATGTCTTACAGTATCGTCGGACTCGGGAACCCGGGAGAAGAATACGAGGGAACGCGGCACAACACCGGCCGCGCCATACTTTCGGCATTTCAGAAAAAAGAAGAGCTTTCGGAATGGGAGCGCGACAAGAAATTAAACGCACTCATCTCGGAAGGGAAAGTCGGGAAAGAAAAAATACTTCTTATTCTTCCTGAAACATTCATGAATCTCTCCGGAAAGGCAGTGAAGCCTGTTGTGACGAGCGCTAAAAAAGCGGAGCGGCTCATCGTAGTCCATGACGACCTTGACCTGCCGCTCGGGAAACTTAAGATTTCATTCAATAAAGGCTCCGGCGGGCACAAGGGGGTTGAATCCATAATGCGCGCCGTGAAGACGAAGGCGTTCATACGCATGCGCGTCGGAGTTTCTCCTGCGACGCCATCGGGGAAGCTTAAAAAACCGCATGGAGAAAAGAAGGTGGGGGATTTTATTTTAGGAGCATTCTCGCCTTCCGAGAGCCGGGTGTTCAAGAAAATTTCCGGAGAGGCGTGCGAGGCGCTCACGCATATCGTCTCCGAAGGGCACGCTCGCGCGGCGAGCATGCTCGGCCAATAGCGGGTTGGCTCACGGCACACAAAGTTTTGAAACACAAGAAAATCGCCCGCCGGGCGATTTTCTTGTGTCCTCGGGATTTATTCTCCGAGAAATATTTCAAAATTTCATGCGTCGCTTCGCGCTTATGCCTCAGCCGTTTCTTTCTTCGGCTCGGAACCGCCGTGCGATTCCTTATATGAGAGTGTCATGCGCTGCTCCGCAGGGTCGAAGAGGGTAATGGTGAACGAATATGTCTTTCCGAGCTCCAGGGTTTCTTTGAGTACTTTATCGGTACCGAACTCGGATATATGCACAAGTCCTGCCACTCCTTCCTCAATGGAGACAAGCGCGCCGTGCCTGTTGTGTCTGATGACGACGCCTTTGATGGTATCTCCCTTCTTATATTTGTCTTTTGCCGCAGTCCACGGATTTTGTTTGAGCGCTTTAATAGAAAGCGAAACCTTGTCGTCTTTTATCTCAATTATTTGCGCGTGGACACGTTCTCCAACTTTGAAGAGTGCGCGTGGGTTTTCCACGAGCCCCCAATCCATCTCTGATATGTGAACGAGCCCTTCAAGGCCATCTTCGATTTTAACGAAGAGCCCGAAGTCAACAATGCCGGTCACTTCTCCTTCTACGACGTCCCCGACTTTGTATTTCGCGACAAGCTCACCCTTGCCTTTTTCTTCCTGAACTTTCTCGGAGAAGATCAGCTTGCCTTCTTTAGGGATTACAGACAATATGGTTACCTGCAACTTCTTGCCGATGAATTTTTGAAGTTCCTGGAATATCTTGTCTTTGTCGCCGTCTGAGACGCGAGGGTAGTGCTCTGCTTTGAGCTGTGATGCCGGAAGAAATCCTTGGATGCCCTGCCATTCGAGGATGAGTCCGCCTTTGTTTGCTTCTTTGACGGGCAGCTCGAGAAGCCCCTTCTTCTTGATTATTTCTTCGGCTTCTCCCCAGACAATCGCCTGGCGCGCTTCCTTGAGTGAGAGCTCGATGTACCCGTCTTCGTTCCCGATGTCTACGACCTTTGCGGTGATGGTGTCGCCGACATTCATCTTTTTGATGATGTCGCTTGCGTTCATGAATTCCCGCCCGTAGATGATACCGGTCCCGAAAGGACCCAGGTCGATGAAGAGCGATGATTTCTCTATATCGATGACAGGCCCCTCGACGAGGTCTCCCTCTTCGGGAGGATTCTTGCTTGCCTCAATGATCTTAACCATCGGGTGTGAGTATCCCGTTTTTTCTTTTTCTGCGGAAATTTTTCTTCGCGTCGGCGCTGAGCGCGCCGACGTTTCTTCCGCTTCTTCTTTTACTGCAGCCGGTGCCGCAGGTTTTTCATCTTTTTCTTCGAGTTTGTTTTCTTTTACTTCGTCTTTTTCCGTGTCCTTACTTTTTCCTTTTTTAAAGAATGATCCGATAAGTGTCATGAATTTCTAACATGCCGCGTGCGGTTCCATCCGGCCACCTCTCCGTTTTATCTATCCAACATTTATCTATCCAACAGTGGAGCAGGCGAAATGGGGTTAGCCGCAACGTATAAACTATAATAATAAGCGTGCCGAGCACACTCCGTACCAGTATAGTGCAACGAACGGGAAAGTCAAAGCACCGTAGGAAATACTCCGAACGCCACGAATGAGTATCCGAAATTATGGCTCGTAATTATGATTTTATTCTCCAAAACATAGATCGTCATAAAAATTTCTAATTTGAAGTCGAAATGAGCAATTGAAGGTTATAGTATAATACGGTTACCGTGTATGTCTTTCTGTAGTCATATCTTTTTTGATCTTGATAATACGCTGACGCGAAGTCGGTCGCTTATCACTCCGCATATGCAAAAAGCGCTTTTTTCTCTTACGAATGTCGTGGACGTGATTATTGTTTCTGGCGCAGAAGAGGCGCAGATAAAAAAACAATTGACGCCTATTTTTGATAAGGCTTTATACCTATTGGCACAAAATGGGAATCACGCCGTTCATAAGAATAGTGAACTTTTGTGGCGGCATTTTTTAAACGAAACACAAAAAAAAGAAGCCAGCGCCCATATTCAAAACCTCAAACTATCTTTTAAAGAACCGGATGTTATTGACGAAGATACCATACAAGACCGCGGATGCCAGATTGCATATTCGGTTATTGGCCACACTGCACCTGTTTCAAGAAAGGAAATGTGGGATCCCTCTGCTTCAAAGCGAGCTTGGGGACTCACTCAAAATCCATTTGTTTCAGAAACGCTCGAGGTGCGCATCGGAGGAACGACGTGTTTTGACTACTTTGAAAAGGGGAGAAATAAAGGGAAAAACATCAATGATCTTCTTGCCCGTTTCGGTTGGAGGGAAAACGAATGTCTTTATGTGGGTGATGCGCTTTATATTGGCGGAAATGATGAGACCGTCGTGGGTGTTATTCCGCATCAATCAGTTTTAAACCCAAGTGAAACACTGGTTCATATTCAAGAAATTCTCAAACGAAACATTGTTCAGCCATCCTTGAAGGGTAACTGAACAAGTATCAGCGATAATCAGCTATCACTAAAGTTTAAAGAAAGCATAAAAACAAAAAAAGAAGCCCGAGCAAATGAATGTCGGGACTTCGCGAAGCGCACATGTGCGCGAACGGCTGAACCACGGACTTCAGCGGATTTCTCCTCCATCAGCGGTTCTCCGTTTTTTATTTAGTTGCGCCGTTCTTCTTATCAGACGGCTTTAAGGCGTTGCGCGCGGAACCTTACCCCCGGAGAAAGTTTACCGCGCTGGCGAAGTTGCCGCGGGGGTACGCCTCCGTGCGAGTTTTCGCCCGCACGGAGGCGTTTTTCTTGGCAGCGAGTCACCGGAACGTCCTCGTCGCTGCCGGCCGGCGTTCAGGCCAAGGTGTTGGTGTTGGCGCCGAAGTCGATGTCGGTCGAAGCATCCATAAGGAAGTGGCGGGGCATGGTGGCCCCCGTTTTGGGACCGTCTCGATTGTTGTGCATCGTTGCCTCCTGTAGTTGCGCACATGATTGGCGGGATTGCCAAATCGCTCATCATTATATACGAATATATACTTTTGTCAACATGCCAAAATACTCCGAAGGTACGGGCTTACAGCGCGATAACGGCTTTCGCGTCGCCGCGTTATGTTTTACAATTCTTAGTGAGCCCGCAGGCGAAAACTTGTTTTCATCTGGGGAGAGCGACGGAATTTCAAACGTTGTCACGCTCCGTGACAACGTTTATACTTATTCCCATGGTTATCACATACCACGGGCTTCAGTTTTTCAAAATCCAGCAGGGCGACACTGTTATCGCCTTTAATCCCGTTTCGAAATCGGCAGACGCGAAGACGACGCGTTTTGGCGCGGACATCGCGCTTCTCACACTCAATCATCCGGATTTCAACGGTGTCGAAAACCTCTCATACGGGGACAAGAAGCCGTTTGTCGTCTCAGGCGGCGGAGAGTATGAGACAAAAGAAATTTTTATCCGCGGTTTCGGCCTTTGGACCGACTACGGGGGCGAGAGAAAGGTCAACACCGTCTATTATCTGATCGTCGACGGGATAAAAATTCTTTTCCTCGGCGCGACGAAAGCGCTCACGATGACCGAAGACATGGAGGAGAAGATAGACGGAGTCGACGTTTTGTTTGTGCCAGTAGGGGGCGGCGACGTCTGCTCCCCGGGAGAAGCGCATAAGCTTGCGCTTTTCTTCGAGCCGAAGATGATTATTCCGATGCAGTACTCCCCGCAGTCGCTTAAAACATTCCTTCATGAGGCGGGCGAAGAAGGAGCGGATGCCTCCGAGAAGCTCGTACTCAAACAAAAAGACATGGAAGAGAAGAAGGGGGTTGAGGTCGCAGTCCTCAAGGCGGTCTGATCGCGCGCGTTTTGCAACGTCTCATGCTGGACTATATCGAACACTTACAGAAGAAACCGGAATATGTCCGCCGGAGGATAGTATGGATTACGACGGTCGTGTGCGTACTCGTCATCGCCGGCGTATGGGCGGGCACGCTGCGTACTCGGTTGTCGTCCATATTTACACCGCCACCAAATCCGGAGAACCCTATTGAAACGGCGCCGCTATTCTCTCTCAAAGAGAACATAGAAAGTTTGTTTAAAGAAGGAAGGGATAGTTTTACCCCGACGCCTTTCTGAGAGAAAGAATGAGGAGTTTTGACCCTTGGACGCATGCCTAGAGGGGCTTAATCTGCCTTTAAAAACAAGGCGATATGTGTTAAAGTGGATTATATTATATGCCCAAAAAAGAGGAAAATAACAAAGAGGAACGCATTAGAGAGACGATCCATCTCCGCAACATAAGCACGGAGATGAAAGATTCGTACCTTGATTACGCGATGTCCGTCATCACATCCCGCGCGCTTCCCGATGTGCGTGACGGGTTGAAACCCGTCCATCGGAGAATTCTCTACGCCATGGCCGACATGGGGCTTACCCATACGGCGAAATTCAGGAAGTCCGCCGCAGTCGTGGGAGACGTGATGGGTAAATACCATCCGCACGGAGACTTGGCGCTTTATGATGCACTCACAAAAATGGCGCAGGATTTTTCCTATCGCTACCCGCTTATTTTAGGCCAGGGAAATTTCGGTTCCGTCGACGGGGATTCTCCTGCCGCAATGCGGTACACCGAAGCGAAGATGTCGCGCGTCGCCGGAGAACTTCTTCGCGATATCGAAAAAGAAACTGTCGAGTGGCGTCCGAACTATGACGGGACAAAGAAAGAGCCGGCGGTTCTCCCGGCCGCAGTGCCGAATGTTCTTTTGAACGGAACCTTGGGCATCGCTGTCGGAATGGCGACGAATATGCCGCCGCACAACCTGGGCGAAGTCGTCGACGCGACCATCCACCTTATCGACAACCCGAAGGGGACCGCTGACGAGCTGCTTGCGTATGTGCAGGGGCCGGATTTCCCGACGGGGGGCGTCATATTCAACCAAAAAGACATCGCGCATGCGTACGCCTCCGGACGGGGAGGCGTCGTTCTCCGCGGCGAAGCGGAAATAACGGAAGGGAAGGGGGGCGTGTCGCAAATCATTGCACATTCTATCCCGTACCGCGTGAACAAATCGGAGCTTATCATGCGCATCGCCGAACTTGTTAAAGAAAAGAAAGTCGAGGGCATCAAAGCGCTTCGCGACGAATCTGCGCGCGGCGAGACACGTATCGCGATCGACCTCAAATCCGGTGCATATCCGCAGAAGATATTGAATTATCTGTACAAACACACCGACCTTGAGACAACATTCCATTTCAACATGTTGGCGCTTGTCGAAGGCGTGCCGCAGACGCTCTCTCTGAAGTCGATTCTTGAAGAATTTATCGCGCATCGCCGGGAAGTCGTGCGCCGGAGAAGCGTTTTTGATCTTGCGCGCGCGGAAGAGCGGGCTCATATATTGACGGGCCTTAAGAAGGCGCTCGACCATATCGATGTGGTGATACGGACGATAAAGAAATCAAAAGATGCGGCCACTGCCCATAAAAATTTGATGAGCGAATTCAAGTTCTCGCACGCTCAGGCGTCTGCGATACTTGAGATGAAACTCCAGAAGCTGGCTGGTCTTGAGCGGCAGGCGATCGAAGATGAACTCAAAGAAAAGAAACAGCTTATTGCGGACTTGAAAGAGCTTATTGGAAGCCCCAAGAAGATTTCCGACGTCATCAAAAAAGAACTCACAGACATTAAAAAAACATACGGCGATCCGCGGCGGACGAGGGTCGTGAAGGGCGGGGTAAAAAACATTTCCGAAGAAGATATCATCCCCGATGAAGAGACGGTGCTTGTGCTTACCGGTGGCGGATATATAAAACGCACAAACCCGTCTGAGTTCAAGGCGCAGAAGCGCGGCGGCGTGGGCGTTGTCGACCTGAACACGAAAGAAGAAGATTTTGTGACGACATTTCTCACCGCAACGACACATAACGATGTCTTGTTCTTCACGAATAAGGGAAAAGCGTACCAGACGAAGATGTACGAAATTCCGGAGGGTAAGCGCGCGACGCGCGGAAAGTCCATCATGAATTTCCTGCCGCTCGCCCAGGGTGAGACGGTGACATCTGTCCTCGCGATGCCAAAGGAAGCGAAGGCGGCTGAAGGGCTTTCCATCACCATGGTGACGACGGGCGGCGTCGCGAAGAAAGTGTCGGCACAGAGCTTCGCGCTCGTGCGGCGGAGCGGGATTCTTGCCATCAAATTGAAAGGCGATGATACGTTGTTCGCGTCATTTCTTACGGAGAAAGACGACGATGTCGTCTGTGTGACCGCGGGAGGGCAGGCAATCCGGTTTAGGGCGCGCGATGTCCGCGAGATGGGGCGCACGGCGGGAGGTGTCCGCGGCATGAGGCTCAGGAAAGGAGACCGCATCATCAGCGCGGATGTGGCGAAAAAAACGCATAAAAATCCGCATCTTCTCACGATGAGCGAATATGGTTTCGGAAAACGGACCGCGCTTCA
>ERZ1292623.4872-Hain-H51-01um-R1-4872-length-10880-cov-4_pt1 | contig 10880 bp, 13 predicted proteins | sample MGYA00564398_ERZ1292623 | MGnify/ENA primary metagenome ERZ1292623 (study PRJEB36523, sample SAMEA6512633) | groundwater metagenome | collected 2019-01-07 | study: AquaDiva: Metagenomics assemblies of 32 groundwater samples
ATCTCGCGGAGTTAGACGGCTATCGCTTTCACGATTTCATTCGTCGAGATTTCAACCGAACGCGGCAATCCGGCGATGAAATCCCGCCCCTTTATCTGCATTGAGAGCTCTTCTTCAAGCGGCACGGCGGAGCCGATGCGTATCTTCACATCCTCGGCTGTCTTGTCTCCGATCGCGAGGTTGAACGTCTTCTTAATATAGTCTGCGATGGCGGCGTCTATCCTGTTGCCGGCGCATTTCACCGACTTTGAAGCGACGATGCCGCCCAGGGAGATAACGGCGACATCGGTAGTGCCGCCGCCGATATCGACAACCATGTTCCCGTGCGCTTCATGAATAGGAATCCCCGCTCCGATTGCCGCGAGTATCGGCTCTTTGACCACATACGCGCTCCGCGCTCCGGCTTTAATTGCTGCTTCAATGACCGCGCGGCGCTCCGTCGATGTGACCCCTGCGGGAACCGAGATAAGGACGTCGGGCTTAAATATATTCCACGCGCCGAGTGATTTTCCGATAAAATATCGGAGCATTGCCTCCGTCACCCGATAATCCGCAATGACGCCGTCTTTCATGGGGCGGTATGCGACGATAGAATCGGGGGTCTTGCCTATCATCTCCTTTGCCTCAAGGCCGACTGCGAGAATCTTGTTGTCTTCTATGGAAACGGCGACAACCGATGGTTCGTTCAAAACCACCGCCTTGCCGGGAACGTATACCAGCGTATTCGCGGTTCCCAGGTCAATACCAAGTTTTTTTGAGAAAAAAGCCATTATTTATTGAGTCCTTTGTATATCAACTCCGATGCCCCGCAGCCGTTCTTCTATGCGCTCGTAGCCGCGGTCAATGTTGTACACATTATGTACCACTGATTCGCCTTTCGCAATTATTCCGGCGATCACGAACGCGAGCCCGGCGCGCAAGTCGGGCCCTTGGAGCTCTCTGCCGCGAAGCGGCGTAGGGCCGTGAATGATAACGCGATGTGGGTCACAGACATCGATCCGCGCACCCATACGGATGATATCCTCGACATATCCGAGCCGTCCTTCAAAAATAGTTTCGAACACCATTGCGCGCCCACTCGTCTGCGTGAGAAAGATGGTCATCGGTGCCTGGATGTCGGTCGGAAATCCCGGATACTCCGCCGTCTTGACGTGCACCGAGCGTAAGCTCTGCGGCGTCCCCCGCCCTTCGACTATGATCGAATCGCGCGCAGTCTGTATCGAAACACCCGTAGCGCGAAGTGTCTCTATAAGAGACATGACATGGGACGGGTCACAATTCCGTATCGTAAGCTTCTTTGCCGCAAGCGCGCCGAGGATGAGAAAACTCCCCGCTTCGATCCTGTCGGGAGGTGTCGTATACACCCGTGCACCCGCAGAGAGTAGTTTCGTGCCTTTGATGACAATTGCCGACGTTCCCGCTCCTTCTATCTTCGCGCCGCATGAATTTAAGAACTGCGCGAGCGATTCCACTTCCGGCTCGCGCGCGGCGTTCAAAAGCACGGTCTCCCCGCGCGCGAGCACGGCCGCCATCATGAGCGTCTCTGTCGCGGTCACGCTTTGGTTTCTGAAGAAAATCTCCGCGCCCTTCAATACGCCGCCATCTGCGATGATGTCATATGATTTTTCGCGATTTTTAATGCGCGCGCCCATTTTCTCGAAGCCTGAGAGAAAAAGATCAATGGGCCGTTCGCCGATGACGCATCCTCCCGGATGGGGAAATGAAACTTTCCCGAAACGCGCGAGAATCGGGCCGGTGAAGACGATTGACGCACGAAGCTTTGCGGCAATATCTCTCGGAAGTTCCGTCTGGAACGTCTTCGAAATGGTAACCGCGCGCGGCACGCCGTCCTCTAAGGTGACATCCGCGCCAAGCGCGCGTAAAATATCCCCCGCACGGAGGACATCTTCAATACGCGGCACATTCTGAAACCTCACCGTGTCGTTAAAAAGAACGCTTGCAGCAAGCGCCTTAAGGACGGCGTTCTTTGCGCCCCTTACCTCGACATCACCTTCAAGCACGCGCCTGCCGCCAAGACCCTGTATGACGAATTTCTCACCTTTCATGTCCTAATGATATGGTTTTTTTATGTCTTTCACAAATCGGGAGCCATACAAAAAAAACGCCTCATGGAGAGGCGCTCGAAAAGCGAACTGGAGCGGGCGCATATCCATGCTCTTCCCGAAGCGATGCAAACCACTGCTCGAGGCGCGATTTTTCAGTGCCTGGGGGAAGCGGGTCGCATGCGACAAGATACACAAGCGCCGACATAAACAGAACAACCACTGTCGAAAAAGCAAAAGCGAGAATGGCGGAAAGTTCGTTCGCGGGAGGATTGCCGATAGCGTAGAAAAAGCCGCGCATGATGAGGAAGCCGACACAACCAATATATAGAGAAGTTTCGAAAATCCGCAAGAGTTTCGCCAGAAAATTAACCTTTTCCGGATTGAGCGCTCCCTTTCGAAGCGCTTCGTATGCGCGACGCTCTTTATCTTTGACGAAGAGATACGACATCGGCACGAATCCAAGAAGAGTCACTATGATAAACACCTTCTCGGCCATGTTTTCTAAAAAGAAAACCATGAGAAGGGCAGATATCGTGTACCCCGGGATCATCACGCGCGCCCACCAGAAACAATCGTGCTTGTGCAAGACCGTCTTCTGCCACCACCGTGTGAATTTCTCAAACACGCTCTCGAGGAGCCACTGATCGGCATTCCAGGGAAAATCTCTCAGCCATGAGCCCATGGAGCCCTCGCGCTGTCTCATATCTGGTTCTGTGAACTATACTAGAGCATTCATGAACGCATCGCAACGGACGATACTAGTATTCATTTCTAAGCCTCGCGAAAGCGCGGTATACTTAAAAACATACTATGTACGTCGTTGAGGTCATCCCCATCTCCCGCGGCATACGGACCGAGACACTCTCCTATTTTACGGGGAAAGAAATTCCCCTCGGAGCGATCGTCACCGTCCCGCTCCGCAGCGCGCGTGTACCGGCGTTCGTTGTCTCTGTGGCGCCTGCGACAGAAGCAAAAACGGACCTTAAGAAGAAGACATATAGCTTAAAGAAGCTCGCCGACGTACACGCGGTTCGTTTCTTCCTCCCCGCATTCGTCTCGGCGGCAGAAAAATACGCCCGGTACTCCGCGACTGGCACCGGCGCCGTTATCGGCGTATTTTTAGCGCAGAAACTTCTCTTGAAGACCCCGTCGCAAGGATACGACGGAAGCGCTGTCCGAAAAAATCACCGTACGGCGGAAAAATTACTGCTCCAAGCTGATGATGAGGAACGATTCGCCGCATATAAAGGCATCATCCGTGAATCGTTCGCAAAAAAAGAATCTGTACTCCTTCTCGTCCCCTCATCACACGACGCAGAACGCATGCGTGATATCTTCGAACGCGGCGTGCGGGAATATATTCATGTCTTCCACCAGGATATGGGACGTGAAGCTATGGTGCAGGCATGGAATTCAATTGTCAGTGCGGCGCACCCGGTTCTCACAATCGGCACGGCTGTATCTCTCTCGCTGCCGCGAGGCGACTGGGGAACGGTCATTGTCGACCGGGAAGAAAGTTCCGCATACAAGCTGAAGCGCCGACCGTTCTCCGACGCGCGAACGTTCGCGGAGTTCTTTTCGGATGGGATCGGCGCGCGGTTCATTCTCGGCGCATCAATGCTCCGGATCGAAACGCTGTACAAAAAAGAGCGGGGGGAATATCAGGAATTCGCGCCGCTTCGGTTCCGCGCTCTCTCGCCTGCAGAAGAACTCCTTGTCGATATGCGAAAGGACAAAGACGGCTTCCCGGCGCACGCGGGAAAATTCTACACGATAAGCGAGGAGCTAAAATCCGCCGCACGAAACGTCATCGAGGATAATGCGCACATGCTCATACTGACCGCGCGCAGAGGACTCGCGCCGCTTACGGTCTGCAACGACTGCGGCGACATCGTCTTGTGCGCACACTGCAGCGCACCAGTCGTGCTCCATAAAGGAAGAGTCGGAGCGGGACAGGCGGGCCTGCCTGCGCAGACAAGAAACGTCTTCCTTTGCCACAAATGCGGCACGCGGCGGACAGCAGAGGATCAATGTGGAAAATGCAGCGGGTGGCGGCTTTCGCCCTTGGGTATCGGAGCACAGAAGGGAGAAGAAGATCTCCGCGCGTTCTTTCCTGAAGGAGTATTTTTCCGCCTCGACAAAGACACAGCACCCACAAAAAAGAAGGCGGAGCGGATTATTGAAGATTTTTACGCACATCCGGGAAGCATTCTTATTGGCACGGAGATGGCACTCGCCTACCTTCACAAAAAAATCGCGGCAACGGCGGTGCTCTCCATCGATTCGCTCTTCATGCTTCCTGATTTTAGGATTAACGAAAAAATATTCTCACTCCTTATGAAACTGCGCTCGCGGGCGATAAAGACATTCATTATCCAGACGCGCGCCGCAGACAACCCACTCTTCGGACACGTTCTCCGCGGCAATATGCTTGAGTTTTACCGCGAAGAGATACAAGCACGAGAGATGTTCCATTATCCGCCGTTTACGACGCTTATCAAACTTACTTGGAACGGCACAGAATCACAGATCATTAAAATAAAACAGGAAATCGAATCCTTGTTCGAAGCGTATGACATCGCTGCTTTCCCCGCGTTCACGACAAAAATCCGTGGAAAGTTCGTCATGCATGCTCTCCTGCGAGTCCCGCGGGAAACATGGCCGAATACCGAGATAACAGACCGCCTGCGCTCGCTCCCTCCGTCTATCGCAGTCTCGGTTGACCCAGAGCACCTCTTGTAATTTAAGATTTAGGATTTATGATTTATGATTTAAGGATATGGTAAAAATTCTTCAAAAAGGAGATGCTGCCCTGCGCGCCATTGCACGGCCGGTACCAAGGGAAGATATCGATTCGCCTAAGATAGGAAAGATTATCTCCACTATGAAAAAAGCGATGCACACCGAGGAAGACGCCGTTGCCATCGCCGCGCCCCAAATCGGAGAATCACTCCGTATTTTCATAGTGTCCGGAAAAACGCTCGCACTCATCGGGAAAAAAGGGGGAGGTTCACCTGAGACGGGCGCGGACAAACAAGATAAACAAAAGGAGGTATTACCCGATCTCGTGTTCATTAATCCCAAAGTCCTGCGGATATCAAAAAAAACACATATGCTTGAGGAGGGATGCCTCTCCGTGCGGTGGCTCTACGGCGACGTACGCCGCGCGGGGAAAGTGATGGTGCAGGCATACGATGAAAAAGGGAATCTTTTCACGCGCGGCGCGTCGGGCCTTCTCGCGCAGATCTTTCAGCACGAGACGGAACATCTTGACGGAAAACTTTTTATCGATAAAGCGGTGAATGTAAAAGAACTCCCGCCGAAAGAACCCAAAGAAAAACGGCACGCGCATTGACGCCAAAGAAGATATACCCTAGTATAGGAGGCAGAAAATCACTCCGTGGATGCGCGCTGAAGCCATGGGTATAGAGAACGCAGCCATACTGGTATTCGCGCTTTATATAATCGGATTTGTATCGCTCGTATTCTTCCTCATCATCTTCCCTCTCTGGATGTTCATCCATGCATGCATACTCACGATAAAGACATGGCCTGAATACGCCGCGAGAAACGTCCTTCTTGTGCTCCTTATATTCGTCACGGTCTGCATTGGCGCCGTCGTATACTATTTCACCATCTATCGCAAGTCGAAAATTCTCGATTTCAATTTCTAGCCCTTTCCAGCCCTCTTCCCAGGGGGTTTTCTCTTGCTATTCTCTCCGCGTCGGCACCACACCAGAGCACACGGATGCTCTGGTTTTTGTATGATATTCTTAATTTAATGGTTCAAAACCCTACACCCTACAACCCACGACCTACGACCTGCAATTTCGCCTTCTTCGGCACCGATGAATTCGCGGTTATTGTCCTCTATGAACTCAAGAAAGCAGGGTTTATTCCCTCGCTTATAATCACTGCGCCGGATTCGCGCAAAGGCCGCGGCATGATTTTGACCCCCCCGCCGGTCAAAGCGTGGGCGGAAAAGCACGGCATTAAGTTTTTGCAGCCTCAAAAACTTGATGCTTCCTTCGCCTATAACCTAAAACCTATAACCTATAACCTCTTTATTGTCGCTTCCTACGGTAAAATTCTCCCAAAAGAAATTCTCGCCATTCCTCCGCGCGGCGCACTGAACGTCCACCCGTCACTCCTTCCGCTCTACCGCGGGCCATCCCCTATCCAAACCCAAATCCTCGAAAGTGCGGAGCCGGGCGTGACAATTATGCTTATGGATGAGGAGGTCGACCATGGGCCGATAGTCGCGCAGAAAGCATTGGGATTTAACCTGCCTGCCGGCAAGGTAGGGATTTATGATTTAAGATTTAAGAATTTACGAGACGAGTTAGCGAAATTAGGGGGAAGATTACTGGCACAGACAATCCCCGATTGGATAGCCGGAAATACTAAGCCGCAAGAGCAAAAACACAACATAGCGACATATACAAAAATCGTCGAGAAAGAGGACGGGCTCATACATCCGGAAAAAGACGCTCCGGAAGAGATATATCGGAAGTTCAGGGCATTCTCGCTATGGCCCGGGACATACTTTTTCACCGAGCGCACCGGTAAAAAAATCCGCGTCAAAATCACCGACGCGGAATTAAAAGACGGACAATTCATTATTAAAAAAATAATTCCCGAGGGGAAAAAAGAAATCGCGTACGACGCGTTCTTGAAAAACTAGTTCTTTCCAGCTAACTAGCCGCCGCTATGTACAACATTCAAACATTCCTACTTGCCCTGAGCAAAGTCGAAGGGGGAATGTTGGAATGTTGTATGCGTGTATGAAGAAGGAAACAGCGCCTTAGAATTCTTTGAATTTGCCGAACACGCCGCCGCGGAGGATATTCTTGATCGCCGCGCCGCCGCGCTTCATCATGTGAAGCACTTTGTTCTTCTCGCGAACAAACTCCCCCGCCATCTCGTCTTTTGCCTCATCTATCGCGGCGTAGAGGTCATCCCGCTCCGCCTCGGTTCGCAGGCGCACACCGCCGCCGTTAAAATTAAATTCAGCGCGGAAAACATCACCCTTGCGATGATGTCCCGTCGTTTTCCCGATCTCTATCTCGAAAACAAGCTCGCCGCTCTCTTTTGCGTAAAATGCTAAAAACTTTCCAAGCAGGTCTATTTTTCTCCGCACATACTCTTCGATTGCCGGAGTATTCTCAAGGCCGGTCGTTTTTATTTTAATGACAATATGTTTCGCTTCTTTTGTTTCTTCGTTCATGCGTATTTTACACCGTTACTTGTAATACCTTCTATATAGAGTAATTTGCTTGGATGATGGTGTCCGTTCACGATCCTGACATCCCCCGGGCGCACGCCGAAATGGCGCGCTACGAGCTCTATGATCCTTTTATTCGCACGATTCTGCTGCGCCGGCTCTTTCACTTTCACTTCAAAGACGGTGCTGCTTTTTTGTGTAAATGATTCTTTTCGCGCGGCTGCTGTTGCTCGTACTTTTATATACATGCGCGTCTACGTGTTCCGATGGTAATGAGCGCGGGATTGGCGCATCCTGCTCGCCTCATCGGGTCCGAAACCGAGGATACGGTATTGCTCCTTCGCGTGCTCATCATGCACTGTGTGTTTATATACCGCGTCATCCACAGCGCCCAAAAGAAATTCTTGCGCTATTTGTATCTCGTTATTGTCGAGAAATTTTTCAATATCTTCCTGCCCTTTTTCATTCAAAAACTCGTGCGCCATACCAAGGAGCTCTTCTTTATATGCGCCTTGCTCGGCTTTGTTCCGTCGTGCCGGATCTGTGTGCTCAAAATTTTTCATACCTATCGCCGTGGCGTGTCATCACGCTGATATGCTGGCGCTCCTTTTAATTTCCCGTTCCACTCGGTCATCTCTGCACGCGCGCTACCGCCCATGGCTGTGATCAGCTTCGCCATAGTGCGCGCAATGAACTCTTCCGAGGAGACGAGGTTGTCCCCTTCTCCGGCATTTTCGCCTTTCCGAAGCGGACGAATCCAGTGAAGCACGCCTCGATTGCCATGGTGGTCATTCCCGTAGACGCACCACCGCGGATTCTCTTCCCGCTCGCAAGCATAGCCATGTTCAAGCCTCTTCAGTTCATCAAAATCAGTCCAGTATTCTCGTTTGCCGTCTCCGGGAATTGCTTTTAATCTTTCAGCACCCATATAACGTATTGTACGTCGCGCTTATCGGAAAAGCAAAAACGATGCGACAGTGAAATAGATGAGAATACTCAAGACATCCTGGATAATCGTCGTGAACGGCCCGCCCCCCAACGCAGGATCTGTGCGTTCTTTGAACAAAATCTCCGGTACGACGAGCGCCACAATGGGAGCAATCGCAACATTCGCGAACATTGCAAAGCCGACCGTAAGCGCGATTTCCTGCGACTGTATCCAGAGATATGAAATGAGTCCGGTCGCGGCGCCGAACACGATGCCGAGGAGTATGCCCACGAAAAATTCTTTCAGGAGATAGACGCCGAACCGGAGCGACCCACGTGAGAGATTGCGCACGAAAATCGTCTCCGTCTGCGTCCCCACGGCATCGCTCATGTAGACAATAAGCGGGAGGAAGAATGCAAGAGAGATGTTCTGCGAAAGCACATCCTCAAAGCGCGAAATAAAAAAAGACGCGAGGAGTCCGCCCAAAAGACCCTCGACAAGCCATGGCAGACGCGAGCGAACAAGAAGACTCACGCCGTCTTTCCCGTCGTCTGTGTAGACGATTTTTGTATCATTTTTGTCGTCAGCATTCATCTCTCCATTTTACAACGCCCATTCCGTAATTCCTATTTTCTTGAAAAATGACTCGCTTTTGGTATGATACCTAAGACATTCCCCGGTAACTCAATGGTAGAGTGACGCCCTGTTAAGGCGGACGTTGTAGGTTCGAATCCTACCCGGGGAGCCAGTTAGGGTTATCAGCTAGTTCTAGGACTAGATTGAACGGAGAAGCTATTGAAAAATATAGCTTCTTTTCGTTTACGGTCGGGTTCTGAAGTATGTAACTCAAAAACGCTCTTTTTCCTGCGACTTCAGAACTTTGTTCAAATATGGTCTTAGCCCTGCGTGCAACAGAAAAGACTGTGGCAACAGTAGTTTGATAATCAAAATCTGCTTTCCTGTGTTCAGACATTTCAATTTCAAGGACCTGCATTTGGTCCTGATACTCTTGATGCTTTTTGTCATAAACATCCTTAGTAATACTCTGGTCTAAAAAAGCTTCTAGCAACCTGTCGTCCCTTACCTTCAAATTGTCGTAATCAGTCCGTATACGATTTATTTGTGCCTTATGAAAAACTACTTCTACTTCAGTATTCTTTCGCAACTCCTCAACCAGCTCATTTTGCGTTTCCTCTGTAATACTCGCAAAGCGGTCTAAAATCTCGTAAATAGGCTTCAGCAGGTCCTTTTCGGGCACATATACCCTTTTACATATTCTCTTAGCATTGGTGCAAGAATAGTAGATGAAGCGACCTTTTTTTATTTCCGCACTCATAGAACAACCGCAATTTTGGCACTTCAGCAAACCCTTCAATATAAAATCTCTAGAAAGCGGTTTATAGGGCGTTTTCTTGCGATTTACACGTATATCTTGGCACTTATCAAACAATTCTTGCGTAATCAGCCTTGGGTATTTATGGGAGTAGGGTCCATATTTTTTTGATACAGCAATACCGCAATAGAAACTGTCTTTGAGCATATTCTCAACACAACTTTTTGATAATTTGTAGTTCTTAAGGCTTCGTAAGCCTAGCTCGGTCATTTTTATTCGTATGGTTTCAAACGAATAATGTCCAGTAGCATAAAGCTCAAACATCCTTTGAACAAGGTGTCCTCGTTCTGGGTCTATGATTATGTCCTTGCGTAACTTTTTATCTGTATTTTCTACTGGGACATTTAGATACCCAAGACGAACCGCTCCCGTCCACTCTCCATTGCGTCTTTTCTGTTCAAATGCTCGCCTTACGTTATCACCAATCGCATCCGAGTAGTATTTAGCTAAACCTAAGCTCATACCAAACTGAAACTTCTCAACGGCTGACATCTGGTTATTGATGACCTGACCATCTGACACAAAGTGAAGTTCAATTTTATCGGCTAGAGCCATCTCGTAGAGCAAGCCAACTCTTTTATCAAAAACACTACCTCTTGAAAATCGGTCCACTTTATCAAAACAAACCGCAATTTTTTCTTTCTTTGATGCTTCCTGAATATGTTCAGCTATCGTGTCAAACTCATCTCGTTTCTTTTTGTATGCACTTTCTTCAAAGCTGTAGGTCTTAATAACATCAAAAGATTTCTTAATACAGTAACTCTTAATTCGCTCTTCCTGAGCAGGTAAAGAGTTATTAGCTTCCTTTTGCTCTTCGGTTGAAACTCTTGCTACGGTTACTGCTTTCATAGTTTTTTAACAGCCTCACTAAATTGTTGCATATCAGTTCCATCAATAAGTTTTACGCCACTTTTCTTTGCTAACTCACGAGCAGATTTCGTGAATGATGAATTTGTGATAACCCAACCCTCATCTCCATTATAAAAATTTATTGCTCCTCCAACCTCTTGAACTGCCTTATTCCCAACAGCACCCTCATATCGCTTTGCTTGAATAATGATGGTGTTCCCGTTTCTCTTTGCAATCAAATCAGCTCCTTGGTCGCCTGTTTTTGGAGTTCCTGAGACACTGTCAAACCCATTTGATTTCAAAAGTTGAGCTAGGTGATTTTCAAATTCAATACCCGACATATCGGTAACATCTCCACTTTCAATAGGTTTATTCTTCCTAGTCTTATAGTAAGTATTAAATCTTTGTATTAAACCCTCT
>ERZ1292623.743-Hain-H51-01um-R1-743-length-33439-cov-41_pt4 | contig 10877 bp, 6 predicted proteins | sample MGYA00564398_ERZ1292623 | MGnify/ENA primary metagenome ERZ1292623 (study PRJEB36523, sample SAMEA6512633) | groundwater metagenome | collected 2019-01-07 | study: AquaDiva: Metagenomics assemblies of 32 groundwater samples
TCGATGTCGCGCCACAGCGCGGTGAGGGTGTTGTGCGCGGCATCGAGGAAGTGCGTGGCCCCGAGCAGGTGTCCAAGCCGCAGCAGTACCTGCGCGGCGACACCGTTGCCGGAGGGGATGGCATCATCGCTGGCCGGTTTGGGGCGATGAATGAGTTTCTCATGGTCGTCCGAGGTGAAGAAGAAACCGCCGCTTGTCTTGTCCTCGAAGTGATCCAGCAAGGTCTCGGCCAGTTCGACGAGAAACTGAAGATCGCCATCTCGCCAACGCGCCTGCAGAAGTTCGAGTCCAGCATCGATCAGGAAGGCATAATCGTCGAGGTAGGCGTTGAGGTGGGCGCGACCGTCCTTGTAACTGGCCAACAGGCGTCCGTTTTTCCAGAGAGTGGAACGGATGAAATCGAAGGCGCGCTCGGCCGAGACAATGAAATCCGGTCGCTCGAGCAGTCGTCCGGCGCGGGCCATGCCCTTGATCATGAGCCCGTTCCAGGAGGTCAGCACCTTGTCGTCACACCCCGGTCGTACACGTCGATCTCTGGCGGTGAGCAGTTTGCGGCGCGCCTCGGTCAGCAGGGTGGCGGCTCGTTCGCCATCCAGATCAAGTGATTTGACGACCCCGGCGGGTGACTGGAAGACATGCAGGTTCCAGAAGTGGTTCTCGAAGTTGGGCGGACGATCGAGACCGTAGACCGGCGCCAACACCGCGTACTCATCGGGGGTGAGCAGCGTCTTCATCTCGTCCGGGGTCCAGACGTAGAACTTGCCTTCTTCGCCCTCGGAGTCGGCATCCAGCGCCGAGAAATAACCGCCCTCGGCTGACTGCATCTCGCGCATCACCCAGTCGCCGGTTTCGTGGGCGATGCGTCGGAAAGCCGAATCGTTCATGGCGACGGCGGCATCGGTGTAGAGCGCCTGCAACTGGCCGTTGTCGTAGAGCATCTTCTCGAAATGCGGGATCATCCAGTACTCGTCCACCGAGTAGCGGCAGAATCCACCGCCGAGCTGGTCGTAGATTCCGCCCGAGGCCATGGCATGCAGTGTGAAGCGCGCCATGTGCAGGGCTTCACCGTCGTCCGGATGCATTGCCCAATGACGTAGCAAGCGTTCGATGGTGGTCGGGTGCGGAAATTTCGGCGCCTGACCAAACCCGCCGTGTTTGGCCTCGAACTGACCTGCGATTTCTTCGCGCGCTCGGGTCAAAACGTGTCCCGCCACCTGCACACCGGTCGTAGGTACGCTGGCCGAAAGGCGGCGGAAGGTATCGCGCACCGAGGCATTCTGCTTTTCGATTTCTTCGCGGTGATCCTGAAAGTGGCTCGCCACGCGCCGACACAGGTCGGTGAAGGCCGGCATGCCGTAACGCGGTTCCTTCGGAAAATAGGTGCCGCCGAAGAACGGCGTCTGGTCGTCTGGCATCAGAAACAAGGTGAGCGGCCAGCCGCCCGGACGCTGCGCCAGCATCTGGTGGGCAGTCTGGTAGATGCGGTCGAGATCGGGGCGCTCCTCGCGGTCAACCTTGATGTTCACGAACAGCTCGTTCATCACCCGGGCGGTGTCCTCGTCCTCGAATGATTCATGTGCCATCACGTGGCACCAGTGGCAGGCCGAATAGCCGATCGACAGCAGGATCGGTTTGTTCTCCTGCTTGGCCTTCGCCAACGCCTCCGGTCCCCACGGGTGCCAGCCCACCGGGTTGTGGGCGTGTTGCAGCAGATAGGGACTGGTCTCGTCGATCAGCCGGTTGGTGTGCGTGTTGTCGGGCATGAGGATGGCGGTGCGAAAGACGCAATATAGCGGGCCTGGACCTGAATTGCGTATAGTGGACGCACTCGTTAAAGGGGTAATGGCCGTGCGAATATTGATCATCGAGGACGATCGGGAGATCGCCGCCAATCTTTACGATTACCTGAGCGGACGCGGACACGCGGTCGATCACGCCGCCGACGGCGTCACCGGGCTGCATATGGCCGTGACCCACGATTACGATGTCCTGCTGCTCGATATTTCCCTGCCGGGCATGAACGGGCTCGATTTGTGCCGGCGATTGCGCAGCGACGCCCGCCGCGACACCCCGGTGCTGATGCTCACCGCGCGCGATACCCTGAACGACAAACTCGCCGGTTTCGAACAGGGCGCCGACGACTATCTCGTCAAGCCGTTCGCACTGAAAGAAGTGGAGGCGCGGCTGGAGGCGCTGCACCGCCGTCATCAGGGCAAGGTCGCGCCCGCGCTGCTGCAAGTCGACGATCTGGCGTTCGATACCGAATCGATGCGCGTGACGCGCGCGGGCGAAGCCATTCGCCTTCCCCCCAAGTGTCTGCGCCTGCTCGAAATCCTGATGCGCGCGCCGGACAAGGTGTTCGCGCGCCACGAACTCGAGCAGTCCGTCTGGGGCGAGGACCTGCCCAACAGCGACACCCTGCGCGCGCACCTGCACCAGTTACGCCGCGCCCTGGCCAGAGATGGCCGGCCCGAGCTGATCGAAAACATACCCAGCCTCGGCTACCGCCTGCGCCCCGTCGATGGGCGATAGACACAGCCTGCGCCGGCGGGTGGCGATCGGCATCGCGCTGCTGACCTTGCTGGTCGTGGCGGTGCACAGCATTGCGCTCTACGTCATCATCGACGACCGCGAGGAGGAGCAGATCAACAACGTCGTTGCCGACGAGATGCAGGGTTTCATCGCCCGCTACCGGGCGGACCCGGCATCCGCCCCGCCCCGTTCACAGAATCTGTCCGCCCGGGTGGCGCGCAACGCGACCGAGCGGGCCGCCTTGCCGCCCCACCTGCGCGATCTGGCGATCGGCATGCACGAGGTGTTTGTGAACGGCGAGGAGATGCACGTAGCCGTTCGAGTGGTCGAGAACACCTGGTTCTATCTGGTCTACGACGTCAGCCACCACGAAGCGCAGTTGCGCGAGATACTCTGGTTGCTCGCTTTCGGTGTGGTCGTCACCGCTATCGTCGCCAGTGTGCTTGGCTATCTGCTGGCCGGGTTGCTGACCGAACCGGTCGCCGCGCTGGCGGCCCGGGTCGCGGCGCTCGGCCCCGATCGGCGCCCGGATGCGCCGCTGGCCAGTCATTACCGCGACCGGGAGGTGCGGCGGCTGGCCGAGGCCTTCGATGCGTATATGGCGCGCATGAGCGAATTCGTCTCCCGCGAGCAGTCGTTCACCGCTGACGTCAGCCACGAGTTGCGCACCCCGCTAACCGCCATTCATACGGGTTGCGAGTTATTGTTGAACGATACTGATCTGCCCGAAGAGATCCGTCAGCGTATCCGGCGTATCGATCGCGCCGCCGAGCGCATGGGCGGCGTGATCCAGTCGCTGCTGCTGCTCGCGCGCGCCGGCCAACCGACGACGGTCGAATCCGTGGACCTGCACGGCTGTGCCGAGGAGGCGGCCGATCCCCTGCGCGAGATGCTCGCGGAGCGGGGGATCGCGTTGCGCAACGACATCCCGCGTGGTCTGTCGCAGCCGCTCGATCGCACCGCCCTGGGCGTGGTGCTGTCTAATCTGCTGCGCAATGCCGCCGACAGCATGGAGCGCGGCGAGATTGTGTGTCGGGCCGGCGATGGATGGATCGAGATTGAAGACACCGGCCGGGGGATTCCGGCCGACGAGTTGCCGCGCGTGTTCGAGCGCCATTACCGGGGTCGTGGCGCGCGCGACGCCGAAGGCTACGGGATCGGTCTCTCCCTGGTCGGACGCATCGTGGAGCGTCAGGGCTGGGGGCTGTCGCTGGACAGCGTGCCGGGGCGGGGCACCCGCGCGCGCCTGCGGCTGGCCGCCACCGGCTGAATAGAAGCTATCTCAAAAACACTGGTAAGAACCTGGAACGCGGATGAACGCAAATGGAACGCGCAGATAAACGCGGATTTGAATATATCTGCGTTTATCCATCCAATTCTGCGTTTATCTGCGGTTAGTGGTGTTGGCATCTTTGAGACAGGTCCTAGCGGGTTTTTCAGCAACCCGCCAGCCGTCTTCACACCCGCTTCACACCTTCTTGACGGTGGCTTCCCCACCGCCGGCTAGGCTGCCGGGCGTTTCCATTCGATTCTGGCCCACGCCGGGGAGCCCCATGTCCGTTCCAGTCATCGCCCGTCTTCGCTCGTGGTCGGGTCGCGAGCGCTATCAGCCGCTGATCGCCGCTTTTCTGGTTTACCTGGCGGCCGCGACCCTCGGGCGGATGACGCTCATGGTTATCAATGGCGGCGACATCCTGCCGGATCTGGCGCGCTGGCCGCTGGCGCTGGGCGCCGGGTTACTCGTGGACACGGTCGTCGGGCTGTACGCGTGTCTGCCGTTGGCGCTGTTTCTGTCGATCCTGCCCGCTCGCTGGCTGGATTCGCGCGCGGCGCGCGTGCTGGTGAGCGTCATCACCTGCCTGTTCCTGTTCGGTCTGTTGTACCTGCTGGTGGCCGAGGTGGTGTTTTTTCACGAGTTCAATTCACGCTTCAATAACGTCGCCGTGGATTACCTGATTCACCCGAAGGAAGTGTTCGTCAATATCCGTGACACCTATCCGGTCAAGACGGTGCTCACGCTGACGGTGTTCACCGCCGCCGCGCTGTTCGCTCTGTTGCGGCGCTATTTCCTGCGCGGCCTGTCGGCGCCGCTGACCTGGCGGCCGCGGGCCCAGCTGGCGCTGTTCTATCTGGTGCCGCTGCTCACCGGCGCGGCGGCGCTCAATATCAATAGCACGCATATCTCGGACAACCGCATCCTCAACGAGATCGCCGGCAACGGCGTGTACTCCTTCTTTCATGCCCTGATCAACAATGAATCGGATTACGACACGCAGTACGCGCGTATTCCGGAGGCCGAGGCGCTGCAGCGACTGCGGCGACAGGTCGCCGGGGCCGATGACCGGTTTACCCATCCCGCCGATCCCTACGACATCGCCCATGCGGTGCAAACGGGCCGGCCGTTGCGGCCGATGAACGTCGTCATCGTCCTGGAGGAGAGCCTGGGGTCGTTATCCGTGGGTAGCCTGCACCCGCAAGGCGCATCGATGACGCCGGAGTTCGATCGCCTGTCGGACGACGGTCTGTACTTTACCCGCATCTATTCCACCGGCAACCGCACCGTGCGCGGCATCGAGGCGACCCTGACCGGCCTGCCGCCGATGCCGGCCCGCTCCGTGGTCAAGCGCAAGAGCGGGGTGAACCTGTTCTCGCTGCCGTCGGTGTTGCAGCGCAAGGGTTACGAGACCGTGTTTATCTACGGCGGGCGATCCTATTTCGACAACATCCGCGCCTTCTCGCTCAACAACGGCTTCAACCGGGTGATCGACCAGGACGATTTCAAGCACATCAGTTTCACCACCATCTGGGGGGTGTGCGACGAGGATATTTTTCAAAACTCCATCGGCGAGTTCAACCGCATGCACGCCGCCGGCAAACCATTTTTTGCCACGGTGCTGACGGTCTCGAATCATACCCCGTATACCTATCCGGCCGGCCGCATCCCGGAAGACCCGGCTGCCCAGCGCCGTGAGCACGCCATCAAGTACGCCGATTATTCGATCGGCAAATTCATGCGCGAGGCGCGTCGCCAGCCGTTCTTCCGCGACACCCTGTTTGTTTTTCTGGGCGATCACGGCGCGCGCGTCCATGGCAGTCAGGAAATTCCTATCCGTTCCTATGAGATTCCAGTGCTGTTTTATGCCCCGGGTCTTATTGCGCAGGGGCGGCGTGTCGATCAGCTTGGTTCGCAGATGGACGTGGCCCCGACCATCCTGGGATTGCTGGGGATCGACCACGAAAGCCGCTTTGTCGGGCGCGACCTGTTGCGCACCAAACCATCCGAGGCGCGTGCCCTGTTCAGCCACAACCGCGACGTCGGCCTGCTGCGCGGCAATCGCCTGGCCGTGCTCGGGGTGCGTCAGAGCATCGAGGTTTACGAAGGCGATCCGCGTCGCGCGGAATTCCGGCGCCTGCCACCCGGCGCCGACCCCGAACTGGTGGCCGACGCCATCGCCTATTTCCAGGGCACGAACCGTTTGTATCAGAAGCAACGCCTGCAACCGTTGGCGCAGCGGCCGATCGACACGACCCACGCCGGGGTGGCGACGCCAGGGCACCCGTAATGGCTGAACCGGTCAACCGCCGCGCGCTCCCGTGGCGCGACTATGCATGGTTTGCCGGCCTGCCGCTGCTGGCGGCAGCGGGGCTGTATGGGCTGGTCGAGTACACGCACATCGACAAGGTCTTCAGCGATCTGTTTTTCGATGCGGCCACGAAGAAATTCCCGCTGCGCCACGACTGGTTTCTGGAAGTCGTTGGACACCACTGGGCCAAATATGTGCTGGTGGTGATCAGCTTCGCCTCGCTGGCGGCGGTATTGCTCTCATATGGCGTCGAGGCCTTGCGCCCCCATCGCCGCCCGCTGTTATTCCTGTTCCTGGTGATGATGATCGGCCCGATGGCGGTCGGACATCTCAAGGACGTGACCAACAAGCACTGTCCGTACGATCTGGATATGTACGGGGGTTATGCTCCTCACAAGAAGTTGTTCGAACCTGCCGACCCGCGCGTGGAGCGCGGCCGTTGCTGGCCGGGTGGCCACGCCTCCGGCGGGTTTGCCCTGGTCGCCTTCTATTTTATCTGGCGGCGCACGCGTCCGCGGCTGGCCATGGCCGGGATGGGCGCGGGCCTGGCCTATGGCATGGCGCTCGGGCTGGGCCGCACGGTGCAGGGGGCGCACTTCCTCTCGCACAACCTTTGGTCGGCCATCGTGGTCTGGCTGGTCGCCTGGCTGTTGTACGAGTTGATCCTGAGACGCGCGCAGGATCGCGACGGGGTACGGGTCGGCCGGTAACGCCAGCCGGACGACGGCCGGTTATGAAATCCGCAGGCGGCCGGGCTACTATTTGGTGCCAGCAGTGACCGCCACCGAGTTTTCGCATGCGCCAAGGCACCAACCCGCCTCGTCACCCCCAGAAGTCGTCCAAGGTCCGCACCCGCACGCTGGAGAAGTTTGTCGTCGAGGAGGTAGAACTCCGCGGCACGCCCGAGCTTGACCAGCCCAGGCCGCGGCGACGTTTTCTTCCGCGCTTCCAGCTCCCTTTCGGTACGGTACTCGGCTGGCTGGGCCTGTGGCTGGCGCTCACGCTCGCCACGCTGGCCGGGCGCGAGGCCTGGCCTTTCGATGAAACGCGCGAACTCGCCATCGCCTGGGAGATGTGGTCGTCCGGCCACTGGCGGGTACCGACGCTCAATGGCGAACCGATCGGACGCGCGCCGTTGTTCAGCTGGCTCATCCTGGCCGCCTGGAAGTTCAGCGCCGTCGACGATCTCATGATCGTGCGCGCCATCGCGCCGGCGTTCTCGCTGGGCAGCCTGGTGTTGCTGGTCATGATCGCGCGCAAACTCTGGCCCGACAGCCCGACGGTCGCCAGCCACGTTCCCTATCTCGCCCTGGGGGCGATCTTTGTCGCCCTGATCGCGCCGCTGCTGCGGCCGGAGATGGTCGGCTTGTTTTTCACGCTGCTGGCGGTCTGGAGCATGCTGGTCATGTGGCGCTCGCGCGACGCGCGCGCCTGGCTGCTGTTCGGGCCGGCATTGGGGCTGGGAGTATTGACGCAGGGCGGTTTGGTGTTGATCGCCGTGTTGCCCGTGGCGTTGCTGGCGCCGCTGTGGGCGCGCGGACCGGTGCGTCCGGTGTGGAAGCACTGGTATCTCGACGTGGTCAAGGGGCTGCTGCTGGCGACGGTGCTGGTGTCGGTCTGGCTGGTGCCGGCGACGGCCATGGCGGGTCCGTTGTTCCTCGTGCGGGTGATGACCGACGGCTTTGCCCTGCAAACGCTGGAATTTTTCCCGGCGCGCTGGCCGTGGTGGGGTTATCTGTGGCTGTTGCCGGTGGCGTTCCTGCCGTGGTCGGTGCTGCCGCTGTTGTGGTTGCGCCTGCTGCACGTCGGGCGCGCGGAATTCAACGCCGGCGCGGCCTTCTGCCTGGTGTGGTCGGCGAGCACGGTGCTGCTGTTGTCGCTGCTGCCGGTCAAGCAGCCCTCGTTCCTGCTGGCGCCCTTGATGGCGCTGACGCTGCTGGTGACCTGGCTCTCCTTCGAGCCCCGGTTGGACGGGCGCGGCGATCATCACCCGCTCGCCGGCATGACCCTGCCGCTGGTGCTGGCCGGCGGCCTGCTGGTGATCATCCCCAAGCTGCCGCGCAGCGACTATCTGCCGGCCCTGCTGTGGGACGTCTCGCCGCTGCTGGGGGTGGCGGTCATGATCATCGGTATCGCGCTGGCCTGGATGCCGGTGCACGACGTGCGCCGGCGCATCCTCAACACCGCCATATTTGTGATCATGTTGATGACGATCGGCATTCTGGCGGCCGGCTCACAACTGGGCCCGTTGCAAAACGTCGACACGATCGCGCGCGCCATTGCCGAGCGCCAGGCGGCGGATCGGCCGGTGGCGCATGTCGGCCCTTACCGCGGCGAATACCATTATGCCGGGCGCCTGACAAAGCCGCTGCTGATCCTGGACGCGCGTGACGCCGATCAGTGGTACACGCAACATCCGAACGGCGCGGTGGCGGCGGCTTCCGATGTCTGGCAGCCGGCGAACGCGGGCCAGATCAAACCGCCGCTCGACGCCGGTTTCCGCGATCGCGCCATCCGTTTGTGGAGTTCCGTCCGTTGACTGGCGCAATGACGGCGAATTTCCCATAATCCACGCATGCTGACCGCTCCCGACATCGACTCCGTGGCGCTGGCCCTGGGCCCGCTGAAGATCCAATGGTACGGAATCATGTACCTGGTCGGTTTCGCGGCCGGCTGGTGGCTGGGCGTGGTGCGCGCGCGCCGGCCGGGTTCCGGCTGGAGGCCGGACGAGATCGGCGACATCCTCTTTTACATCGCGCTCGGTGTAATCGTCGGCGGACGGCTCGGATACGTGCTGTTCTACAAGCCTGGTTACTATCTGGGCCACCCGTTCGAGGTGTTCGCCTTGTGGGATGGTGGTATGTCATTTCACGGTGGGCTGATCGGCGTGACCCTGGCCCTGGCGTGGTTCGCGCGCCGGACCCGGCGCCACTTCCTGGCCACCGCCGATTTCATCGTGCCACTCACACCGATCGGGTTCGGCGCCGGACGGCTCGGCAATTTTATCAACCAGGAACTGTGGGGCGCGCCAACCGATCTGCCCTGGGGCATGGTGTTCCGCACCGGCGGCAACGTGGCGCGCCACCCGTCGCAACTGTATGAGCTGGCACTCGAAGGCCTCGTGCTGTTCGCCATTCTCTGGCTGTATTCGCGCCGGCCGCGCCCGGTCGGTGCCGTCTCCGGCCTGTTCCTGGTCTGTTACGGATCGTTCCGGTTGCTGGTGGAATTCGTCCGCGAACCGGATGCCCACCTCGGGTACCTCGCCTTCGGCTGGGTGACGATGGGGCAGGTGCTGAGCGTGCCCATGATCCTGCTTGGCGCCTGGCTGCTGTGGCGCGCCGCCGACAGTGTCAGCGCACCCAGATCGTCCTGACGTTCACGAACTCGCGGATGCCGTGCACGCCCAGTTCACGGCCGTAGCCGGAATTTTTTACTCCGTCGAATATCCGTTCCTGGCCGAGATGAGACTGTCCCACGATATCCGGGAAAACGCAGTATCAAAATTGCAGCGGTTATTGACCCTTGCCGTGCTGAGAGATATTACGTTCGATCGTCAGTCTGGCCGTTCTCATAATCGGTTTCTACCGGTGAGTAGCAAAGGTTCTTCAGTTGCCAGTCCTCGTTCGTAATCCTGCTGGCCGATCCGCAGCGAAGACAGGACACCAGGTAGGCCAGCTTCCTGCCGGGCAGGGAGGATACCGGTTCCGATGCATAACCCCGTTTTAAAAAACGGCGTCTACAAGCGATTACGAGAGATATATTCCCATACAATATATATGAGTATTACAATAAACAATAAACTGGAATCCACGGGAATTTGACCCCGGGGTGTATGCATGGAAGCAGGAACGACAAGGAAAAATGTTTTTTGTCGCCGCTGTAAACCATACCTTGGGAGAGAGAACCCGTGGGCAGGAGGAGGACAGACAGGCTTGAGTGGCCGATGCATGCCCTCGAGCTCGCCGGGGTCGGGGCCTGGAACTGGGACATTCGGTCCGGTGAGGTCCGATGGACGTCCCATGTCGCGCCGCTCCTGGGTCTGAAGCCCGGTGAGGACGCGCCTTCTTACGATACGTTCCTGTCGTGCGTCCACCCCGATGACCGGCCGTCCATCACAGATGCCATCAAGGCCGCGGTTAGTCAGGGGGCCGTCTACGATGTCGAATATCGCGTGACGAACCCGGATGGCAAGGTTCGCTGGCTGTCATCCAAGGGTAACGTTATTCGGGACGGGAGCGGCTATCCTCAGCACATGCTCGGTATCATCAGTGATGTTACTGATCAGCATATCGTGGCACAGGAGAAGGCGCGAAGTTATTTGTGGATACAGGTGATCCATGAGGCGGGTATCCTGGTCAACGCCAGCCTCGAAGGCGTTGGCGATTTCAAGCCAGTAATAGCCGCGCTCCGCAAACTCATCGCCATCGACCACTTCATGATCGTGCTGGTGGAGTGTGACGAGGCGGTCTTCGCGGTGGTCGACACGACACCCGGAAGATATTCCAAGATCAAACCTGGTACGCGCTTTCCCCTGAGCGGCAGCTTCGTCGATCAGCTCGGCCGCGAGGGACGACCCCGCGTCATCGCCGATCTTGCTCAAAGCCCCGCATTCCCGGAAAACAGGCTCATCGCCGAAGACGGCATGCGTTCCTGCGTGCGTCTGCCGCTGCTTCACGGCGGCACGTACCTGGGCATGCTGGCGATCGCCAGCCACCACCCCCACGCCTTCGACCCCGCCAGCCTGCCGTACCTCGAATCCCT
>ERZ1292623.274-Hain-H51-01um-R1-274-length-57528-cov-13_pt3 | contig 10875 bp, 13 predicted proteins | sample MGYA00564398_ERZ1292623 | MGnify/ENA primary metagenome ERZ1292623 (study PRJEB36523, sample SAMEA6512633) | groundwater metagenome | collected 2019-01-07 | study: AquaDiva: Metagenomics assemblies of 32 groundwater samples
AAATATATATTATGAAATGGAAGTTGACGGGAAGTCAAATTATTTGGCTAATGATTGCCGCTTACATAGCGGTTTTCGGATTGATTGCGTCCCTTCGCCATTATAATTTCCAGACTCAAACTTGGGACCTTACCGCCTTCGTTCAAACTTTTTGGAACGCGGCTCACGGGCGCGGTTTAGTAAATAATGTGGAGCAAGTCCATAATCATTTGGGATTGCATATGAGCCCATGGCTGTTTTTATTAGCGCCGGGCTATGCCCTGTTCCAAACTCCATATTATTTGTTAATTATACAAACAATCGCGATTGCTTTGGGGGCTTTGCCTCTATATTTTTTAGCTAAACGGGTTCTTAATAATCAACTGCTGTCGCGCGTGATAGCGGCGGCTTATTTATTGTATCCGGGATTGCAATGGGCGAATTTATACGATTTCCATGAAATTACTTTTTTTGTCCCGCTTTTGCTGGCGGCCATTTATTTTTCCGAGGCGCGCAAATGGGGATGGGCGGCCTTGTTTTTTACTCTTGCCGCCAGCGTAAAAGAAGATGCCATACTAGTTGTATTTTTTGCCGGCATTTATTTGCTGTTAAAAAAATCCGCGCTGGCGGACAGCAGAAAGACTGGCATCGTGATTGCCGTTGCCGCGCTGGTTTATTTTATTTTAGCGGTGAAAGTTTTTATGCCCGCGTTTGGCGGAGGCGTTCTTAGGTTTGACCGATACGCGAACTTGGGGCAAAGCCCTTTGGATATCGTGAAAAATGCCGCCGCCAATCCACTGCTAATTGCCGGAACAGCTTTGGCGGCTCAAAAACTAATCTATCTTTTCTGGCTGTTTCTGCCCGTGGCTTTTTTGCCGCTGTTTTCTTGGCGAAGCTTAATTCTTTTAGCGCCAGGATTAGCGGAAAATCTTTTAACTAATTATAAATTCCAATTTAGCGGCTTATACCACTATGACGCTATTTTGATCCCGGGAATCTTTGTAGGAGTTGTTTACGGAGCGGAATTTCTGCTGAGAAATTGGCCTAAAAAAGAAAAAATAATTTTCTGGCTATTGGCCGCGTCAATGTCGGCGGGATTTTTAATCCGTTCCCCTTTAGGCCCAGCCGCTTTTCCAAAAGAATATTTCCAATTCAATCAAACTTGGGAAGATTATCGTAAATTAGCGGCCTTGGTTCCAGATGGGTTAACAGTAGCCGCTGTTACGAATTTGGTGCCACATTTATCGCATCGGGAGCACATTTACCAGCTAGGCAATGAAAGATTTTTAGTGGATATTGTTTTAATTGACACTAACGATTTGTTCGGTTTTGGGACTGCGGAGAATCTTGACAGCTACATAGCAAAATATATGAAAACCGGCATGTATAATATGGAGGTTTTTAATAATCGGTACGTTATTTTACTGCATAAAAAATTTAGCTTAACTGCGAAATCTTAGCAGTAACACTTTCCAAAAACTTTCTAAAATAATCCCTAAATTGAATTTAGAATTCCCAATTTTTCTTTCCGTAAAAGAAATAGGAATTTCACAAATTTTGTATCCTTTTTTATGGGCTTTATAGGTAGTTTCAATCTGAAAATTGTAGCCAGTAGAACTCAATAAACTAAAGTCAATATTTTCCAAAACTTTTCTCCGAAAACATTTGAAACCGCCGGTTAGATCCCGATAAGGAAGCCCTAAGATAGTTCTGGCGTACAAATTGCCAAACCGGCTGATAAATTTCCGCAAAAAAGCCCAATTTTCCACTTTTCCGCCACGTATATATCGAGAACCCAGCACTAAATCGCAGTTTTTTATCTTCTCCAGCATTAAGGGAATAGCCGCCGGATCGTGAGAAAGATCGGCGTCCATTTGAATGATAAAATCCGGATTATCGCGTTCAAGAACATTTCTAAATGCTTCAACATAGGCCCGGCCCAACCCCTCCTTTTTTTGCCTATGCAAAACCGTAATCGGATATTGTTTTCCTAATTCCTCGGCCAGTTTGCCGGTTCCGTCCGGAGAATTATCATCAACCACCATGATTCGCGAATCAGGGATTTTCAAATCAAAGATTTTTTGGGCCAATAACTCTAAATTGTTCCTTTCGTTGTAGGTCGGTATAATTACGGTAATTTTTGGCATACTTTTGAAAACATCAAAAGTATTTTAACACATTTAAAGGGGGGAACTTAACTTTTGATATTTGCGGTGCAGTAAAGCCACCCAAATAATTAAACCGATAATCACTAAGAGTAAAAATTCCGGGCTAAATAACAGCGGGCCAAGCGCGTTAAAAATGGACGCGCCAAAAAATGGACTAGCTTGGCCGCTTGGCAATAAAGTAAAAGCTATTTCCGCGCTGACTTCGGTCTGATTATTAGTTTTGGAAACCGCGCGGAAATAATAAATTGCGCCAGTTTTTAGGCCTTTAATATTAACCCGGTGCCGAGTAGAAGAATCTTGCGATTCGCGGGTTGCGTTAGCGTAGGTAAAATTGCCGGCGCGGCCTGCTTGAGAAACTGTATCGTAAATTACTCGGGACCGGCTGGCCAGGTTAGTTTTCCAAGAAATAATCACCTCGCCATTTTCGGCGGCAATTTCTAGATTGGCAATCGCCAGCGCCGGATCTTTTTCCGCGGCAGCGGCGACAATCGGAGTCGTTGGAGTCGTTGGAGTTATCGGGGTTGGGACATTAAGGTTTTCCGTAAATATATAGAAACCCATCGCGGCTTGTTCCTTGCCGTCAGAAACGGAAACTAAAGCATAACTATAATTTGCCTGCAAAGCGGATGGGGTCCACTGGATCAAGCCAGAAACTGGATTAACCGACATCCCAATTGGTCCGGAAATTAAACCAAAGGTTATTGGATCATTGTCTGGATCAACGGCGCTAAGATCATAGCTATAAGGTTGGCCAACCTTGCCTTTAGCGGGCGGATTAAAATTTACAAAACTGGGCGCGCGATTAATCGCGTTAGAAATAACCGCAATAGTAACGCCATTATCTACGGTGTAATAACTATCAGCAACGCGAAAAGTAATTACGTGGCTTCCCAGTTGATTAGAGTTTGGAGTCCAGGAAAAAATCCGGCTGTATGGATTGAAATTCGCGCCTAACGGCAGGTTTAAAACACTGTAATTCAAATAATGGCCATCGGTATCGTTTGCCCAAACCGAAAATTGCAAAGTCTGGCCAACAACAACAGTTTTATCTCCAATGTGATCCCAAACTGGTTTAGAATTGGTGTTAACTGGCGGATTTTCTTTGCCGTCAACAATAATGGTCACAACTTGAGAAACACGATACTGTCCGTCGCTGACGGAAAACTCAATAAGGTGAGTTCCATCCTGGATATTATTTGGCGTCCAAGAAAAAATTTTTGTTCCTGTATTAAAACTGGCGCCGGATGGCAAAAAATGAGCGGAATAAGTCAGCGGGTCGTTTTCAGGATCAATCGCGTTGACCGTAAATTGCAGTAGTTGGCCAATTTTAACATTATAAGTTTCTTGAGAACCAGCCCAAACTGGAGCATCGTTTGCGTTAGTGTTGGTCGCGGACGAGGAACTTGGTCCGGGACGGTCGCATTTTTGAAATAGAATATAGCACCAAGGACGGTTGTGATGGCGCGCTTCGGCGACATTAACAAAGGTAAGGTTCATAAGTAAAAGGCCCGACAGAACCCCCGTGAGGATCAGTTTTTTCATAACGACGACACTGTAGCGCACTTTTGTCAAAAAGTCAACCCCGTTAGAAGCCTAAGGAAGAAAAATTTTTTTAAAATTTTTTCTTCTGCGGCTCAAAGTCTGATTCTTGAAAATAACTTTCTTTTACTTGATAAAACTGGGTTGATGCAACTTATCAGCTTCTAACGGGGTCAAATAAAAAACCTCACTTTGGTTTCGTGAGGTAGTCCAGCGCTAAAACTTCCAGTGGGATTCCAAGATGATTCGCAGTATGGAATTCCCAAGTGGCTCCGTTAGAAGTCGCCCAGTTTGGCATAAAATATAAATGCTTTACCAGTCCAGAAACGAAAATTGGAAAATAAAACTCTTCAAGCAGCTGTTTGCCGGGATCTTTGTGTCCGGAAGATCTATACAGTCGATGCAAAGCGTTTTCAAATGGCAGCTGGTCAAAAATTGTCTTCCCTTCCTTTTGAAGCCGGTCAATGACGCTTTGAAAAACTTTTAAGTTCTTCTTCAGCGAACCAAATCCCCCGCTGGTAATCGGCCCGCAAACCTGGCCGATTGGTTGGGGCATCCGTTTTAAAATCCGGAATGCTATTTTTACTAATTGTGAATAGGTTTTGGCTTTCTTAACATCTTCCTGATCTTTTTTCCGCCAATACTGATTTGCCGGCAAGCGCTCCTCCCTTAAAACTGATTGTTAGTATACCTATTTGGTATAATAAAGGAAAGGTCGATCAAAATTTTTATTTAACAAATATGGAAAATGAAGGAATGAGGTGTAATGACTGCAAGTGCGCCTGCTCTCATCACAAATATGTTCCCGGACTGGTGGTGTTATTAGGTTTGACCTTTTTATTGGGGGCGCTCGGCGTGCTTGCCGAAAGCACAGTCCAACTTACATGGCCGGTCTTAGTAATATTAGCGGGCTTGCTGAAGATGACTCAAAATAAATGTAAGTGCTGTTAAAAAAAATACCCCGATCTAACTCGGGGTGTTTTTTTGTTTTTGCCAAATTGTAGAATCGCCTGATTCCGGCTTAAACCCAACTGCTAAAGCAAAAGGGCGAAACTCTCTAAAAATAATTTCTTCTCCTATTATTGGCATGGGATCGGGACTGTCTGGGACACGAAATACGAATCGGCCGACGGTATCGTCATTTAAGTCTTGAGCGTCCTTTGCCGGTATAAAAATCAATTTAATGGAATCGGGCAGATATTGGATAATGGTTATCGGGAAAAACCAGATTTTTGAATTCTCGGAAAATGGTAGCCACGGCGAGAGTGTTTGAGCCATAAATTTTTCCTTACAAACCCAATTGCAATCTAGCCGCTTCGGACATCATAGAAGAATTCCATGGCGGGTCCCAAACCAAAGTTACTTTGACAGAAACAAGATCCGGCACTCCCATCAAAATGCGATTTTCTATTTCTTCCGGTAAAGAGCCGGCCACTGGGCAATTAGGAGCCGTAAGCGTCATTTGGACTTCCGTGTCTCCTAATTCATTAATATTAATTTGGTAAACCAAACCAAGGTCGTATACATTGACGGGGATTTCCGGATCGTAACAGGTTTTTAATATTCCGATTATTCTTTGCCTGGTTGCTTCGGCGTCCATCCATTTTCCATCCTCTCTTTTCTTAAAATATCAAACCATTCTTCTCTTTTTTCTCTGGCCGCCGCGCAATATTCCGGCCGGCAGCACTTGCTTGTGTCTCCAGTTTTACATTCATCGCATACCCAATCAGGCATAGAGCTGCCTCCTCATAAGAGCTGTGGTTACATTATCACTATTTATTGATAATATCAAGATCGTTGATTTATTTTTTAAACAATACGCGCAAAGAGAAAATATGTAGAAGCAAAGAAAGCGGCACGGCAAAGCCAGGAATCAGGGCAAGCGGAAAATCAAAAAGAAATATATTGGGATTATCCAACGATAATAATTGATATGGCGTCGGCGAAGTTAGAAATCCCAAAACAATTGCGTTTGCCAGTTCTAGAAAACCGGCAATGTTCCAAACAATCGCTAATTTTCGTCCGAAGGATTGGTTGAAAAATAAAATGATAGCTACAACTGGAGCGGCGGCTCCAATGACAATATCGCCAATTCCTGACGGAATAGCAAATTCTGCCGGCATAAGGCCTCTCGCGTAAAGCGCCAAGAAAGACGCGCCCATAACGCGCATAACTTGAACTCCGATCAGCCAAGGCTGGAAAATATTATCAACGATTTTTTGAAAGGCAGCTGATCCTGCCAAAACACTTGCGCCAGTAATAATAGGAATAAATATCAATCCGATATTAGGAAGAGGCCATAAGGATAATTTAAAGAAAAATCCGCTAGGCGAAAGAAAATAAACAGCTAATAGCCACGCCGATAAAATGATGCCGATTAAAATTGATGACATTAGCCGTTTTGCCGCCAAATGGAATATCCACCACACTAAAACCAGCATCGTAACCGCGGCGCCAATCATTGGCGCAATTAGTTCTTCCGGAAAGTTATTAACAAGCATGCTATTATAATATAAAATAGAAGTGGTATTATGGATATATAATGGAATTATTAACAGGATTGTTCATGGGATGGGGAGCGGTTTTGCTTTCCGTTTTCATGGCACTCACCGTAATGTTAAAGTGGCCAAATTGGCTTCATTACGTTTGGGCGCTCATGGTCCTTATCTCTGGACTTCTTTCAATGTAAGAACTTTTGTCTTGCCCGGTTTTAAATTGCCGAGAGAGATTTTTCCGATCCGTACGCGTTTTAGCGATTCAACCGTGTAACCTAATTCGGACAACATAACCCGAATCTGGTGTTTTTTGCCTTCGCGTAAAATTATTCGTAAACTGTGTTCGCTTTCAATTTCGGCTTCGGCTGGAAGTAACGCGCCTAACGATTCTGTTTGCATTCCCTTTTTAAAAATCGCTTCTACATTTTTCCGCAGCGATTCTCTGACTCGGACAATATATTCTTTTTCCACTCCCGATTCTGACCCTAAAATCTTAGAAGTTAATTGGCGATCGTCAGTTAAAATCATAAGACCCTCCGATTCTTTATCCAGCCGGCCAATTGGAAATAAGCCTTCTTTTTGCCAATGAGAAACAACGCTTTCTTTTTCTAATTCTGCCTGCGTAGCTAATCCCCGCGGCTTGTAATAAGCGAGGTAGCGATGGATTTTTTTCTCCTGCCGCAATTCCACTTTGTCTTTTTCGCTAATCATCATCCCTTCTTTTGCCGGTCTTCCGTTTACAAATACTTTCCCGACCGCGATTAATTCGTCTGCCTCTCGCCGAGAAGCCAAACCTTTATCTCGCAAATATTTATTTATCCGGATTGGATAATTCATGTAATTTCAAATACTTTATTTTTTGAAGAAAAACCGGAAACAAGCCGCACCTGCGATGGAGAAACATTAAAATATTCCGCGAGCGCTTTCACGATTGCCCGATTTGCTTGTCCAGCCACCGGCGGCTCCTTTACTGAAACAGTGAAATTCTGATCGTCAATTTTTTCCACTTTTTCTTCTTTAGCCAGCGGCCTTGCTTTAACAAAAATTTTCATACGCCAGTAGGATAACAAAAGTGACCGCATCCGGTAAATAGATTAGAATAACGAAAGACAAAACTATGCTTATAGATGATGTAACAATGAGCGTTGCCGCCGGAGACGGCGGACGAGGGGCTGTGGCTTTCAATAGAAATAAGCTGGCTTTAGGGCCGACCGGAGCAAGCGGCGGCAACGGAGGCGATATTTATTGCGAAGGCGTATCGGACCTTTCCGCGTTGCGTCAATTCCGCTTCAAAAAGAAACTGGGGGCCGGCAATGGAGAAAACGGCAGAAGCCAATTCCGAGACGGCCGAGTTGGGGAAGATTTGATTTTGAAAGTTCCGGTAGGAACCGTTATTCATAATCTAAATAAAGATACGAAACAGGAAATTACCGCTATCAATGAACGGCGATTATTAGCTAAGGGCGGCCATGGCGGCAAAGGAAATTTTCATTTTCGCTCTCCCCGCAATACCAGTCCGAAGGAATTCCAAGAAGGCCTTCCCGGAGAAAAATTCACTTTGCGGCTGGAACTTAAATTAATTGCCGACGTCGGCCTGATTGGTTTTCCTAATGCCGGAAAATCCAGTCTGATCAATGAACTCACTAACGCTAAAAGCAAAGTTGCCAATTATCCATTCACAACACTAGAGCCGCATCTTGGCGCTTATTACGAATTAATTATCGCCGATATTCCCGGCCTGATTGAGCATGCCTCTCAAGGAAAAGGATTGGGAACTAAATTTTTAAGGCACATTGAAAGAACCTCCATACTATTTCATCTGATTTCCGCCGATTCTTCCAGTCCGGAAAAAGAATATTCTGTTATCCGAAAAGAACTTGGCGCCCACAACCCGGAACTCTTAAAGAAAAAAGAGTATTTGTTTCTTTCTAAAAGCGATTTATTGGATCAAAAAGACCTGAAAAGCAAATTAGCGGCTTTAAAAAAACTAAACCCGTCTGCGATGCCGGTTTCTATTCACGACAGTGAAAGCTTAGAAAACATTAAAAAAATCTTGAATGGCATTATTAAAGAAAAATACGCGAAGTAATTGAAATCTACTTATTTCGCGACTCCAATTCTGGCAGAACGTCTGTTTCTATCGCGCGGAACTTCACGCGGCCGATAATTTGCCCGCGTTTGGTGATAACGTCTATTCGCCAAAGGCCGGGAAAAATATTTTCTTTGGCAGAATAGCCGCGATATCCTCTGTCTCGCCCTCCGACAATAGAAAAACCAATGCGGCTGGATTCAATCCATTTTTTTTGCCGTTCATCATAAAAAGACCAGCGATGAAAAATTTCGCCTTCCAATTTAGTTGGAGCAAATACCGCGCTATAAGCGTAAGCGGGTTCGCCTGGCAAGAAATAAAATTTATTTTTTTCAAAAAATTCGTACCAAGCGCGCTTTTCGGCTAGAAGCGAATAACCGCCGTCCGGCATTTTAACAACATTATGATAAATCCCCGCTTCTTTTATCGCCAAAGGAATCGGCGGAATGATATTGCTGAAATATAAAATGTTAAAAATAACATAAATTGTTCCAATCATAAGAGCCGTGTGATGGCTAAATGGCCGTTCTGGCGCGATCTTTTTTATTAAGTAAATCACTCCCGCGACAGCCGCCAAACTGACCAATCCGCTTAAAACAAACACATCGGCTCCTAAGCGGTGAGAGGCCACTGGCAGAGAAAAAATTGAGTAAGAGAAAACCGCGATAAAAAAAATCGCCAGCTGGAAATTTAATCGTTCATAATGTTTTCGGAAAAATTCGTTGCCGATAAAAAACACTCCCAACATCAGCAAAAACGGCCAACTGGCTATTAAAGAGGCGCTGCGAGAATAAAAAACAATATAGCCGCTGAAAAGTCCGCCGAAGGCAAACTGCATTAAATAGGACGTAAAATTACTGATGCGCTTTCCTACCGGCAAATTAGAAATTACTATTCCCAAAGCTACGATTGTCAAATATGAAAGCAAAACCAAATTATCCAGTAAAAAATCCACTCGCTGGAGAGTTAAGCTGTCAAAAATAAAACCGCCAATAAGAAAGGCGAATCCAATGCGGCGTTCGTATCTTTCAAAAAATTCTTTTAGTGATTGGATAAGATTCAAATTAGCAGTTTTATTTTATTAATGGCCGAAGAATTTCAACAAACTTCCGGAATTTCTTCTATTTTGCTGTTGCAGTGAACGGAATATAGTATTTCTAGATTCATCAAGAAGTTCTCGCGCTTCGCGATAATCGCCAGCGTTAAATAGAGCGGTTACTTCTTGTAAAACCTGCTCTGCATTGGCAACCGCTTCTGAATTCCGGCTTCGTTTCATCATGTTTCTCAAGTCGCGAACGGCCGTAATCACTCCTTCAATCTCTCCCGGATGGCCTCCTTCCCAAAATTCCTGCATCTGTTCGTTGATTCCTTCTAAGTCGCCGCTGGCAAGCATACCTTTAACGTTGGCAATATTCGCTTCCATTTTCGTAATATCAAACTGAACTCTGTTTAAATCTAGGCCAAGGTTTTTGGCTGCTTTTTGGGAAATGACCCTTTTTAGCCGTTTCAGAGAATTTTCAATTTCCTTAATCTGCTTCGGAACTTCAATAACTGCTCTTGCTTTGTTTACTTCATCCCAATACTGGCCGTCTCTAAATTCTTGAAGCGCGTCCCGCTGTTCTCCAACATCATCAGAGCTTGATAAAACATTTTTGATCCTGTCTAAATCCGAAGAAACTTTATTTAATCCATCCAAAGTGCCATTAGCAATTTTGGCTCTTTGGGCCTGCTTAATAAGCTGGCTAATCTGACGCTTGAGATCTTTGATTTGTTTTAAAGTATCGCTGATCTCGCGAGGATCAATGTAATCTTCCTGGCCAAAATTTTCTTCTGATTCTTCCTCTTCTTTCTCTTGCCCTTTGAAGAAATTAGAATGTTCGCCGTTATCATTCCGATCAGAATTGTCATTATTGAAGCGGCTGTCCTTAGAATCTTTATCTTTGTTTCCTTTAGATTCCATCAGTTCTCCGTTTTTCATTGTCCCTTTATTTTTTTCAGGCGGAGGCGGCGGAGATGGCGGCTGAAATCCGGAACTTTTAGGAGTCAGAACAGGACTGTGCTGTTGACCTTGCGGCGGTGGAGGCGGTAGCGGAGGTTCGTGCTTTTTATTAGTAGATCCTCCAATTCCTCCTTCTTGTGGCGGAGGTGGAGGCAACATGTTGCTTCCGCTTCCTGATCCCCCTTCTCCCTGCGGAAGCGGAGGAGGCGGAGGTGGCGGTGGAGGAGGTGTACCTCCAGATTGTGCTAATTGACTAAGACTGGCGAGATACATGTCTCCGCCGCTCATTAAATTAGCTCCCTCTAACGCCAACACTGTCACGCCCAGAACAGCGGCTCTTGTAAGTACTAAAAGCGCAATGTTCATCTTTATATTTTATATTGATAATTTTTTGATAGTTTTCGACCTTTATACGCAAGTGTTTTAATTATAACATATCGGAATTGAGATTCGCGTGTTTATAATTTTTATAATTTTATACTCATTAAATTTTATGGACCTATTCGTGCGAATAGGTCCATAATTCCTATTAAATAAAAGCCACCCTGCTCGGGTGGTTTTTTATTTGTTTATTCTTTTCAGTTCTTTTTCCAATTCTTCAAAATT
>ERZ1292623.4873-Hain-H51-01um-R1-4873-length-10875-cov-16_pt1 | contig 10875 bp, 10 predicted proteins | sample MGYA00564398_ERZ1292623 | MGnify/ENA primary metagenome ERZ1292623 (study PRJEB36523, sample SAMEA6512633) | groundwater metagenome | collected 2019-01-07 | study: AquaDiva: Metagenomics assemblies of 32 groundwater samples
TTTCATATGTAATAGATGGTTATTACAATAATAGCATTGCTGTCTTTTTTGTAAACAATCTCCAAATTTCCCCCGTTTATAATTTTCCTTGCCAATACAGTATCCCCAAACGACCTTCTGGAAAAATCCGGTTCCCTGATAACCTTCTTAATGTCTTCAATACTTATCTTTCTCTGAAAAATCCTAAATTGAGCGTGGTTGGTAAACCTTAATTTCATTATTTATTCTTACTTTGCCACCTCTCTAAGGTAACTAGAAGCGGTGTTGCGAAAAATACAGATGAATAAGTACCGATGAAAACACCTGTGAAAAGGAGGAGGGCGAAATCTTTTGTTGTCGCCGGACCTGCGTACCAAAGCGCAAATAGAACCACCAGAATGGTGAGTGAAGTGTTTACTGAACGAGTAAAAGTTTGTTCTAAACTCTTCCCTACTATTTCTTCAAATGAATTTGAAATTTTAAGCTTCAAGTTTTCTCGCACGCGGTCAAACACAACAATCTTATCGTGAACGGAAATACCAAGTATTGAAAGAAGCGCCACCACAAAAAGAGAGTTCACTTCCTTCCCCAAATAAGCGAAAATTCCGGCGGGAATGATGATGTCGTGAACTAATGCCAGAGTAGTAATAAGCCCATACTTCCACGAGGAAATTGGTTTTGCCACGCGCCTGAAAGCGAAGGCAATAAAGAGTACGATGCCTAAAATCACCGCGATAATGGCATACCAGGCCTTAGAACGAAGTTCTTTGCCGATTGTTGGTCCGATTGAATTAAATCTCTTTTCCGTAATTTGATTTTTGCCGTCAAATGAAATAATGTTTAGAAGTTTTGTATGCTCGGCATCGGTTAAATCTCTAGTTCTCACAAACACGCCATCATCCTCTACTGTTTGAATGTGGGCGTCGGAAAATTCTTTTTTTACGGAATCGGTAATAAGTAAAATATCTGGCCGCGCGTTGGTGTAGACAACTTCGATAATCGCTCCACCTTTGAAATCGATACCAGCGTTGAAACCAAAATAAAACATTGAAAAAATTCCAAGTACAACAAGTACCGTTGATATAGTAAAAAATATTTTTCTGTAATTGACGATAAACATGGTGGAAGTTAAAAGTTTAAAACTAAAAAATCAAAGAATAGGACTGGGAATTTTATATCTTTGTTTTTCATTTTTATTTTTACGTTTTTAATTTTTATGAAAGCCGGAACTGAACAAAAATGCTGTAAGTCTAGTGCGTGAAGTAATTCCTAAAGACTTTAAAAATGTCCTAGTTACCGTGATGGCAGAAAACATGGATACCAAAACGCCAAGAACGAAAGTAAGCGCGAATCCTTCAATCAAGCTTGAGCCGAACCAAAAAAGGATAATACCGGTAATGATGCTTGAAATATTAGAATCGCGGATAGAAAGCCATGCTCGCGAAAACCCTTCATTTATAGAAGTAGAAATATCTTTGCCTTGTCTTAATTCTTCTTTGGTTCTTTCGGCAATAAGAATATTGGCATCAACGGCCATACCGATAGAGAGAATAAATCCGGCAATACCCGCCGCGGTGAGCGTTATCGGAATAAGCTTAAACACCAAAAGCATAATCATTACATAAATAGAAAGTGCTACGACTGCAATCACACCCGGCAAGCGATACCAAACTACAAGAAATATGGCGATAGCCAGAAGCCCGATAATCCCCGCATAAACTCCGTCACGAAGCGCCTTCTCGCCCAAGGGCGCGCCGATAACCTGCGTTGAAACAAGTGTTATAGGAACAGGCAGAGCACCGGAATTAAGACGGCCAACGAGAAGTTTGGCCTCCTGTGGGGTGAAGTTGCCGGATATAACGGCCTTGCCGTCCTTAATCTCTTCCCTGACAACTGGCGCCGTGATTGCCGACCTATCCAAATAAATAGCGATTTGTTTATTTACATTCACTTTCGTCATCTCCGCAAAAATTTTCGCGCCTTCTGCGTTAAATACTAAACTTACTTTCGGTTCGCGTGTTGTAGAATCAAATTCGACAAGCGAGTGGTCAAGAAATCTTCCAGTAAGCGGTGTGTCTATAAAATATGGATCTTGGGCTAAAAGTGGGCTAAATACCAAATTACCGGTTTTTAAACTTTTCTGATAATCTTCGTACGCTTTAATAATATCGTCTTTTTCTTTACCAGCCGGGCGTTCAGTTTTGAATTCAAGTGTCGGTGTCTGCCCAATTGTTTTAATCGCCTCTTGTACATTAGTTACTCCGGGAAGCTCCACCACCAATCTTTGCTCATTGCCCGTACCGCCGGCAATGCTTCCCTGTTCAAGTTGAACGATTGGCTCGGCTACGCCAAAGAGGTTAACACGACGTTCAATGACATCACGAAGCGCCTCTAAAGAATCGCTCGTATCCCCCGATTTTATTTGCGATAAATCAGCGCGATAAACCAAGTGGCTCCCACCCGAAAGGTCGAGACCAAGTTTGAAAGGAAATTTAGCGAGTATATCTCTACCATATGGGATTTTCCCGCCAAAAAGTTTCTCGTATATCTTTGATTCTGAAGCATACACGAAATAGGCCACAAGAATCCCGAGTACGAGTACCGTTCCCGCAAAAAGCCGATGTTTCAACATAATGAGGGTAATTATATCTATTTTTAGAACTTATTCAAGATTTATTGACAATTTATTATATAAATGTTATATAACAGGTGGTTGGACATACCGCATGGAGCGTAAGCTCAAAGCGGGCGTTCATAACGCGTGGAGGAATAATACGTCGCCGACAGTAAGGGCCTAGCAAGCGCCTTATGGTACAGCGGGTCTAATCAACCGAAGCTCGCGGGAAGAGGTACATTTTTCTTTCAGGGGTTAATCCAACCACTTGGGGGCGGCAGCAATGTCGCCCCCTAACCTTTTTATAAAATCAATCCCGTAGTAGAATTTGGCGATGCGTGAAGCGCTGGTAATACCTTCGCCAAATTCTACTATGGGGTCAATCTATCTTTTTACAATCCTATTTACAATAAATGCGACAACACCGCCTAAAATAAGTCCCGCCAAAATATCTATCGGGAAATGTACTCCTGAAATAATACGCGCCAGACCAATGAGGAGCGCACACACGCCGAAAAACATTCCTAATTTTTTGTGATAAAAATAAAGTGCCGTGGCAAGCGCGGAGAAAAAAGTGGCGTGGCCGGATGGAAATGAGCTCAAATCATTCGGTGCAAAAAGCGACACCACCCCCTCTAGCGCCACATCAGGACGGGGCATTGGGTAGAGATATTTAATTACATGGGCGATTCCCCAGGCCAGCGCTCCGCTCCCGACCACAATCAAAAGTTCCTTAATCCCCCGCTTTCTGTCTTCATGCTTGTATAGAAAATACAAAAGTGCAAAAGCAACAAGAAGCGCAAAATCCGTGGCTAAAAATATAACCAGAGAATCAAGCAACGCACTCTGGTGCGCCATTCCGTATAAACTATAAAAAATTTGGTAATTCATATTTTAGTTGTTAAGTTAATAAGTTGTATAAGTTTATTAAGTTTTGAATTTTAACTTATTGAACTTAAGCGTTGCGTAACTTATTAAACTTAATTAATATATTTTGCGTATCGGCCTTCTTTTTTCACAAAGGCATCTTTTGACTGCCGTTTGTAATTATAACCATACTTCTTGGTTATTTTTGAGCCATCAACCACAATCGGGTAAGAATATGATTTCCAACCTCCGCGGGAAGTGGGAATTTTCCCCCTAGATAAGTGCCAAGCAAAGAAAAAAACGATTCTAATAAGAAACGGCGGAACTGTTACGGCTTTCTTACCAACAGCGTTTGCCATATCTTTTCCAAGCACTACTGGACCGGACGGACAAATATTGAAAACTTCGTATTTACCGGTAATATTTTTAAACGCCAAAAGTTCAATTATGTCATTAACATCATCTTCATGTATAAATTGTCGACACCATTTTCTAGTCACCGGCACAAAAGAAACAAGCGCTGATACTATTTGGTGTGATATATCTTCCTTTAGCTGCCCAGAAAGAGCCGCTTGAAGACCGAAACGCACGCGCATAAAACGCCCGCGCGGGCCAGTGATTGCTGCCGGGCGCACTACAAAAACCTGTGGCAGAGCACCTACTTCTTTTTTACTTTTGTATTTCTCTTCTAAATGCGCCTCCACTATTCTCTTTTCTTCGGCATATAAATAATCACTTTTTCGAAAAGATTCTTCTTCAGTAAAGAGGTGTTCTATAGAATTGTCTGTGTAAGACCCGTAGGATGCGACTGTTGAAAAATAAATTAATTTTTTTATGGAAGGGACACTAAACGCAAAATCAAAAATCTTGTCAGACCCCACGACATTCCATTTCCACTGTAATTCTTTCTTTCCGTACATTTCCCTGATTTGCCAAGCGGCGTGAATTACCACTTCCGGATTTTTTACACGCACTTGGCTTTCCCAGCCGGAATCTGAAGTATTGGCATTAATCCAGAAAATTTTATTATTGCCTTTTAATGAATCCGGAATCGGCTCTTTATCAAGCGCCACTATTAACGAAACATCGGGGCGTTTTGAAAATTGTTCGGCAAGCATGGCACCAACGTAGCCCGCGGCGCCGGTAATAAAAACATTTATTTTTTTTGATTGATTATTCATAATTAAAATGTAAAATTAAAAACGAAAAATTAAAATTAAGGAGAATTATCTTTTACATTTTGACTTTTTACTTTTACTTTTTTGTTATACTCCCGTTAGCGAAAAAAGTTTTTTTACGGTCTTTAGCGCAATCTTTAAATCAAGGAAAAGGGACCGGTTTTTTATGTAGTAGAGATCGTAAGAAAGGCGAAGTTTTGTTTCTTTTACCGACAGAGGAGCATAATCCTGCTTTATTTGCGCCCATCCGGAAAGACCCGGGGATATTAAGTTTCTAATCGTGTAATATGGAATTTCTTTTGCTAATTTTCGCCCCAAATCAATAATGTCCGGCCGCGGACCAATAAGCGACAAATCGCCTTTCAAAACATTCCAGAGTTGCGGCAATTCGTCAATTCTTGTTTTTCTCAAAAAACGCCCAACTTTAGTTATTCTTTCGTCTGTGGCAACTTTGTTTTCTTCTTTTACCCAAACACCAGTATCGCTTAATTTCATGCTTCTGAATTTTATAAGTTTTACCAATTTATTGCCTTTCCCTATCCTGTCTTGGATAATAAATATAGGACCTCCGTCGTCAAGTTTTATGGCAAACGCTACAAAAGGATACACCGCAAGAGATATAACAGATAGAACAAGCGAAATTGTTATATCCATCGCTCTCTTTAAAAAATCGTAGGCAATGCGGGAAGAAAAAGATATGTTTTCCAAAAACCAATTATATCCCACAAGCGAAAGCGGAACACGGTCAAAAATTTCTTCGTACACCTTGTAAAAATCAACGAATTTTACTTGAGAAAAAATAAGATTATAGAGATGGGGCAATACTCCTTCAATTTTTTCATTCTTTAAATCCATTACGATAGAAGAAACATTGTCGATATATACTTTATCAATAACTTCATGCTTAAAATCAATCTGTTCGAGGTCGTTGATATCAATTGATGAAATAAACTTAAGCCGATAACGGTCATTATTGTTAACCTCTTCCTTAAGCTCTTTAAGTTCGTCCCCAGTACCAATCAGAATTGCATTTTCCTTTTTCTTGAAACTGAATAGCCTAACACAAAATCTGCGCCAAAATACAATGAATGAAAATGAGATTATTAGATATATAAAAAGATTTGTCTTGGGAGCGATACCAAACACGGGTATGAGATAAAAGAACAGGACGGCAACTAAACTGTTAACAACCACGGCGTTCAAAACCCTATTAGGGAGTTTCCCCTTTAAAACAAGCGTATGTTTTTCATAGAGACCAGCCAGAAAAAATAAAAACACCCAAATAAAAAAAATAAAAGAGAAAGGAATAAGGTGGCTAAGCAATAAATCTCCCCCAGGGACCTCCGCGTATCTGAGCAAAAGCGTCACCCATAAGGCGAGATAGAAAAAGAAAAGATCGCCCAAAAAGAGAATAATCGGCTCTTTTTTATTCCAAATAGTCATATTGCGATATTAATATACGAATGCATGCGAATGATATGAATGGGACTGAATGATACGAATATTTGTATGCCCTATTCGTTAAGGGTATATACATGGCATCGTGCTTGTTGTAGTTATACTATACTAAAAACCTCAATAAACGGTAGCATTAAATGAAACATTTTTGAACCTCATTCTGTTACAATACACACGATGCCGAAAAAAAAAATTCTCTATCTTATAACCAAGTCAAACTGGGGAGGAGCGCAACGCTATGTTTATAATCTGGCTACGGCGTTACCAAAAGAAAGTTTTGAAACAGCGGTTGTTTTAGGCGGCAATGGCGCTCTTGCCCAAAGACTAGAAGAGGAAAATGTGAGAGTAATAGCCCTTCCATCATTAGAACGCGACATACATTTTTTTAAAGACATTCAGGCATTTTTTGAACTTATGCGTCTTTTCAGAAAAGAATCCCCTGATATTATCCATCTTAACAGCTCAAAAATTGGCGGACTAGGGGCACTGGCTGGAAAAATCACAGGAGTAAAAAAAATACTTTTCACAGTTCATGGTTTTGCGTTCAATGAAGAGCGAACTATGCCATCGAAAGCGCTTATCTGGCTTTTATACGCATTTATTGTTTTTTTGTGCGATATCGTTTGCGCCGTATCAAACAATGTCAGAGAATCTACCCCTCTTTTATCATTTTTTAAAAATAAAATTATTACTACCTACAACGGCATTCAAAAAGAAACACTCCTTGAAAGATTCGTCGCCCTAGAATTACTTTTTGGAAATGGTATCCCCGGTCCTGTGGTGGGCTCGCTTGGCGAACTCCACCCGAGCAAGGGCTTTAAGTACCTCATTGGCGCGGTTGAAAAACTGAAGAGAGCTTTCCCGTCAATACGTCTTGTGATATTAGGCGAAGGGGAAGAGCGTAAAAATCTTGAGCGAATTATTAAAGAAAAAAAACTGGAAGATACGGTGTTTCTCAAAGGATTCGTCGACCACGGCGCGCGCTACTTAAAAGCCTTCGATGTTTTTGTTCTAAGCTCAACAACAGAAGCCCTTGGTTATGTAGTACTTGAAGCCGGACTTGCCCTAGTCCCCGTAGTGGCGACAAATGTCGGGGGCGTTCCGGAAATACTCTCTCAAAAAAACACGGGAATACTTGTTCCCGCCAGAAATGAGGTGGCGCTTGCGGATGGAATAAAAAAAATGATTAATGAAAAAGAATACGCGTATCTCTCTTCTCAAAATCTTAGAAAAAGAGTTACTGAACAGTTTTCAGTAGACAGAATGCGTGCGGAAACTTACGCACTATACCGACGTTAAATCCCCAAAAATTCGTTTTTTATAGAATCGCGATGCGTGGCACGATTGTATTTGCGCATGCCCATTAGGATTCCTAACCCCACAGATTCGGTAAGCAAATGCGACCCGCCGTAACTCATAAAAGGAGCCGTCAGACCCGTTACTGGCAAAATGCCGATATTCATACCGATATTGATTGTTAAGTGAATCATTAAAAACATGGCAAGACCCATACCATAAAGCATTTCAAAATTGGTAGCGCCAACGACGGCATTAGCAAGAATTCGCCAAATAACGATGCCATATAAGATAAAAAGGAGCGTAACTCCGACCAGCCCCCATTCCTCGGCGAAAGCCGAGAAAATAAAATCGGTCTGGTATTCGGGAAGAAATTTTAAGCGTGACTGAGTTCCATAACCAACTCCCTTACCAAAAACCTGTCCGGAACCCACGGCAATTGTCGACTGATAGGCATTGTAGCCGCTCCCCCTTATATCGGTTAAAGGATTTAAAAATGTGGCAATGCGCGCTTTTTGATACGGCTGAAAGAGGAATGCCCATAAGAGAGCGGTGCCGACCGCGCCAATGACAAACACCAAAAGGAGGTGTTTTTTTGAAACTCCAGACACCATAATCATGCCGAGCCAAATAAAAAACATCACCATAGCTGATCCGAAATCAGGCTCCAAGAGCACCAAAATGAGAGGAATAACTGCGTACAATCCAGAGATAATGATATGCTTGATATTAGCGATATCGATATGGCGCCTTGAAAAATATTTTGCCAGCACTAAAATCAGCACTAGTTTCATGGGGTCCGATGGCTGAAACGAAAATCCTCCCAAATCAAACCAACTTTTAGATCCCTTAACCTCATGACCGATTGCAAACAACCCTAGAAGCGCCACACAACTTAAAAGAAAAAACCCCACCAGAATATCGGTACGGCGGAGAAATCGAAAATCAAAAAATGAAAGTAATATAAGCGCAAATAAGGAAATGCCCGCCCATGCAATCTGGCGGTCAAAAAAGTGGTTGTCGGGTGAAAAAGAATTCATGGTGATGAGCCCGGCGGCGATAATCGGGATAATCGATAAAAAAAGAACCCAATCCACATTACGACGAAGCAAGGTTATCATCGGATGAGTTGATTGCTTAAAAATTAATAGAGAAAATATTTACCCGCGGAATAATCTCAATCCGCTTGGGCGGTTTTTCAAAGGGAGTTACCCAGGTAAATACCACCCGACCAGAAGAACTTTTATTGAGCGAGTCGATTATTGTCCTTGAAACAGCAAAAGCATTGTCACGGTCGTCATAAAGTATGACAGTAACCTCAATGTCGCTTAAATTATAAATTGAGCCGTTAGCGATAGAGGCGAAAACTGTCGGGTGCGAATCAATCGTCTCAAATTTTATATCGCGCGCGGAAAGCGTTAGCGACACGGCTTTTTGAGAAACCTTCGTCCACTCCGGTATTTCATCGAATTCAATAGTAGCGCGCTTGGGAACGCGTTCGCCGGTGCGGATAGCCCCTTCAAAAATCGGAATTTTCCCGTTGGGGGTAATGTAGGTTTTGCCAACTCGTTTGGCCACTAAAATATTATTCGTATCATAGAGAATAAAAGTATACACAACCTTTTTTAGAGCTGCGTCGAAATTTTGGTTTTCCACATAAGAGAGCGCGTCGTAAACGCCGTTCGCCACCTTGAATGTCCGCGACCATAAAACTTTAAGGTTATTGACCTGCACGCTGCAAAGTTTGGTACATTGTCCCCCGCAGTCAATCCCGACCTCGCCTTGATTCTGTAGACCATCGTTACAGGTCGGCGCCTTAAATATGTATGGCCATAAAATAAAACCTCCAACAATAATAACTACCGAAAGGACGATGGCGAGAATTATAAGCTGACGGCGTGAAGACCAAGTCATAAAGGAATAATAACAAGATAGCTGAAATCATCCAAAAAGAAAACTCATCTTGCGATGAGTCGAGACCCCTTGGCGGGGCTAGTGGGGCGACCTTCGGTACGGGTCCGCGCGAGGGGTTAGGCCATAATGTGGTCGAGAGGTTATGCTTGCCCTTTCTTATTGGGGGTCAATGCACACTTTTCAACTCATTTAACGGCCATCCTGTTGGTTAAGTCCACGCGCGAACCGCATGCGGCTTGAGGCCTCGTGGTAATTCCATTAGCCAGTCGAGTTTTGGAGTCAAGACAGCACAGGAACTACACGGACCACTTCCAAGGTGAAGGGTGAGTCGTCCCACATCCAAACCACCGCCAAGGGATTCTTTGTGTACGTGATCTATTCCAACTATAACAAAAAGGTGAAAATAAGAAAAGCCCCGCAACGCGGGGCTTTGAATCGGGAATGCGGCAGACTCTCTAGTCTGCACGACGGATATGCCGCAAAGAGAATCTCTTCTCTTCTGCCATTTGAACGGAGCTACTCCGGCTGGTGACATACATGCCGCCTTTCCATTGCTTCAAAAAATAATATTTTGTGATGCTATGAGAAGCGGAAAGCGCACGGAGATCGGTATTGAATGCTTTCATCTGGCTCCAATATAACATAATAAAATATTAAAGTCAAATACTTTGTACCGGCGGTAGCTACTTTCCCCACAAGTGAGTATCATCGCTTTCACAAAGCTTAACTGCTCTGTTCGGAATGGGAAGAGGTGTTGCCTTTGTGATAAACCACCAGAACAAAATATTCCACTCTATATTTTGCGCCAAGTAAAAGCATTCAACCCGACCTGCTTTGCGCGTACACGCAGGCAAGAGATTGAATGAAAGAAACTGTTTTGGCAGGCGTGGCTGGATTTGAACCAACGACCTTCGGTTTTGGAGACCGTTGCTCTACCGGACTGAGCTACACACCTCCGAAACAGTTTCAAAAAAATAAAAGAACTTGGGGTCGGGGTGGTTGGATTTGAACCAACGACCTCTCGCGATTTTGATTTCGGCAATTGCCCTCCGTCCTTTCGACGGCTATCCTTTCCAAGCAAAGGATGAAACGGGGCTGGTGCACGAAGCGAGTGCTCTAACCAACTGAGCTACACCCACGATTAATTTTGAGACAATTCATGCCTCACCAATACGCACAAAATTTACGCACATTGGCGAGGCATGAAGCCTCTTTTCTTTTTCTACATTAACAACTATTTTAATTTTCCGCTATAAGCGGATGTGGTTTTCAAATTTCCTGATAGGAATCGGGTAATTAGTACTTCTCGGCTGAACACATTACTGTGCTTGCACCTAAAGCCTATCAACGTAATCATCTCTTACGACCCTCAAACGATTCCTAATCTTGAAGCTGGCTTCCCGCTTAGATGCTTTCAGCGGTTATCCATTCCCGACATAGCTACAGGGCGGTGCCGTTGGTACGACAGCCCTCACACCAGAGGTCAGTTCATTCCGGTCCTCTCGTACTGGGAACAAATCTTCTCAAGAATCAACGCCTGCAGTAGATAGGAGACCAACCTGTCTCACG
>ERZ1292623.2387-Hain-H51-01um-R1-2387-length-16894-cov-5_pt2 | contig 10874 bp, 6 predicted proteins | sample MGYA00564398_ERZ1292623 | MGnify/ENA primary metagenome ERZ1292623 (study PRJEB36523, sample SAMEA6512633) | groundwater metagenome | collected 2019-01-07 | study: AquaDiva: Metagenomics assemblies of 32 groundwater samples
TGCCTTATGCAAATGAAGAGGCAATAAAACATGTGCAGCGTGTTGGACTTGCATTAGGTGGAATTTTGCAGAAATTTTCACGATTTGACCGCAAGAACTACTTTTATCCTGACCTCCCAAAAGGTTATCAAATATCGCAGTACCAACACCCTTTGGTATTTGGCGGGGGTTTAAATGGGGTTAGGATAACAAGAGTGCATTTAGAAGAAGATACCGCTAGATTAATTCACAATAAAGAAGACGATACGCTTGTCGATTTCAACAGAGCCGGCATTCCTTTAATGGAATTAGTGACCGAGCCAGATTTGCATGATGCCATTTCAGCAAAAAGATTTTGCGAGGAACTTCAATTAATTTTGAAATATTTAGGAGTATCGGATGCTAATATGGAAAAAGGACAGATGAGATGCGAAGCAAATATCTCACTTCGTGAAATCAGCGATAAATCAGCAATTTTGGGTACAAAAGTGGAGGTAAAAAATCTCAACTCTTTTCGTGCAGTGGAGGAAGCGATTTTGTATGAAATTGAGCGCCAAAAAAAAGTGTTGGAAAGCGGAGAAAAAGTAAAACAAGAAACTCGCGGGTGGGATGAAGACAAAAAAATCACGTTTTCTCAGCGGAGTAAGGAATCCGCACATGATTATCGATATTTTCCAGAACCAGATTTGCCTCCCATGGAGTTTAGTGATGAACATCTAGATAATTTAAGGGGAACTATTCCAGAACTTCCTGCGCAAAAAAGAATTAGATTGGCTGAAGAGTATAAAATTCCTGACAATTTGATTGAAATTTTGATACACGATAAATATTTATCAGCATTTTGGGAAAAGACGATGTCAGAGATGAAAAACTGGCTGAACGAAGAAAAAGATATGGGAGAAGAAAAATTCCTTAAAGCCACTGCAGTGGCGGTTAATTACTTTTCTTCCGATTTTTTGGGACTAATAAAAGAAAAAGAAATTCCAGTTTCAGAAGTTTTGGTAGAGCCGGAAAATTTCGCAGAGCTTATTAAAATGATAGTGAGAAATGAAATTTCATCACGAGGTGCAAAAAATGTTTTAAAATATATGGTGGAGCGCGGCGGCGACCCTTCGGAGATAGTAAAAACACTGGGACTCACTCAAGTTAGTGATACAGGTACTTTAGGGGAAGCTGCGCGTAATGTTTTAGCCCAAAATGAGAGTGCTGTAGCGGATTATAAAAAAGGCAAAACTCAAGTTTTGCAGTTTTTGGTGGGACAAGTGATGAAGGAGACCGGGGGGGCAGGGAATCCAGAGATCATAAAAGGGCTATTGACAAGAATTATTCAAGAGCAATCCAATTAATTTCTTTATTTCGTTTAAAATATGTCATTTGGCGTTTGGAGTATTTATTGATTTCGCCTTCTAATTTTTTTAGCATCTCCTCTTTTTTTAATTTACCGCGCAGATACAAAGAAACGTATCTATACTCAAGCCCCAAATCAAAAAGCCGCTTCCAAGTTAAACCTTGTTTTCGCAGTGTTTTTACTTCTTTTACGATTCCTTGAAGCCTACGAAGTAAGCGGTTATGTATTCTGCTTTTTAGCTCTTCGGGTTTTCTTTTTATTCCAATCCAGAGAATATTGTTTGGTGAGAGAACGCCGTATGTTTTCGAAAAGCTTTCGCAGGCGCGAAAAGCTTGGTTTCCGACGAAGTCGGAATTTTCGCGCCGAGAATGCAGATAATCGGCGGCCGCAGGAGCCGACGAATTATCGGTTTGAGAAAATATACGGCGTTCTTGAGCCACTTCAATCGCTCTTATTAATCTCACCCTATTATTTTTATCAATATTTTTAGCCCTTTTCGGGTCCAGTTTTTTGAGTAAATTAAATAGTTTACCAGTTGAATAATTAGATAATTTTTTTCGTAGTTTTAGGTTTGGTGGAATTTCAGATAGCATTACTCGATTGAGGGCGGCATCAATATAAAATCCCGTGCCGCCAACGATAATCGGTGTTTTGCCTTTTTGCCAAATTTCTTTTATTGCTTGTTGCGCGCATTTTTTAAAATCATAAGCGGAAAAAACTTTTTTTGGATTTGTAATATCAAGACAGTGATGCGTCACCCCCATCATTTCTTTTTTTGTAACTTTTCCGGAACCGATATCGAGTCCCTTGTAAACTTGTCTGGAATCCGCAGAAATTATTTCACCATTCATTTTTTTTGCCAAAGAAACCCCGAAATTTGACTTTCCGGAAGCATTTGGCCCTACTACCACAATGATTTTTCCAAGCAGTTTATTTGTTGACTCCATATTTTTAATTTATTAGCATTAAATTGGGTATTTTGACAATAAGGATAGGGCTGATTTATGACAAAAATTCTAATTTTAGCCGTTTTTTTGTGTAATGCTGAAGCTTATGCTCAAAACACGAAAAATACTATTATTTTTGACGAAACAGGCAAATCAATTTTGCGGATATACACAGTTTGCGAATATAAAGTAATTTTAAAAAATCCAGTAGATAAGGAAGTAAAAATTTATACAACCATGATTGGTAATGGATTTTTTGCTGAAGATCACTCTGATTTCGGAGATTTTGTTGTGAGTGCAAACCATCTTTTTTTGTGCAATGCAACTATCGGTGAGCTTGTTTCAAGAAAAGTTTTGGAGGAACTAGATAGATCAACCAAGGAAGATTTAAGTCCAGAAAACATTACTGTAATGAAGGATGGAAAAATTAACGATATTTTAGCGTATATTTATGATGGCACATTGGTTTCAAGTATAAATTCAAATCTAAAAGTTTTATATCATACTGATCCACCCAAAACATTAAGCGATCCAGATGCGGTGCTCCTTAAAATTACGGTGCCAAAGGGTGTTTCTCATGCCCATTCATCTTTAATGGAGGATAAAAATTTTGATAAAATTTTTTACCAAGAGAGCATAATAGGAAAAGAAGTTATTGCTCGCGGGTTTCTTACATTTAGTAATGGCTGGTTTTTGCGCTATAGAAACGCTTTAATTGAATGGATTCGACCAGAAATTTTTCAAATAAACGAACTTTTGGATCAAGGTCTTTCTGGTGGCCCTGTAACTTATTTTGATAACAAAAAAACATACGCTATCGGCGTTATATCGCGTGGTCCAGCGCAGCAAAACAATCATGTTTTTGATATGTCGTGGATTACTGTTATAAAAAAAAGTTTTTTAGATAAAAGAGATAAAAAGTAATAATCGCTCCTTAAAAGGATTTAAGGAGCGATTCTGTTTTTTTAAAAAATTCTTCAGTTTTCATACTGCCCCTATCACCTTCTTTTCTTTCTCGCACTGCCACTGTTTTTTCTTTTTCTTCTTTTTCACCTATCACAAATAGATACGGAATTTTTTGCATTTCTCCTTCTCTTATTTTTTTGCCAATCGATTCGTTGCGCAAATCCAGCTCAACTCTAAAATTTTTTTCTTTCAATATTTTTTCAACTTCTTTTGCGTAATTTTCTACTTTGTCGTTTACAGTCAGGATTTTAATTTGTACTGGGGAAAGCCAAAAAGGCAGCGCTCCGTCGAAATGCTCAAGCATTATGCCGATAAATCGTTCAAATGAGCCAAAGATTGCTCGGTGGATCACCCAAGGTTTTTGCTTATGTCCATTTTCATCTACATACGAAAGATCAAATTTTTCTGGAAGCATTGTTAAATCTAATTGGGCGGTGCCAAGCTGCCAATCGCGCCCTTGCGAATCATTTATATGCACTTCAATTTTCGGCCCGTAAAAAGCACCCTCACCTTTTGCTGTTTCATACTTTATTTTAAGAGATCCAAGAGCATCTGCTAAAGCTTTTTCTGCTTTTTCCCACTCCTCTTTTTTTCCAAGAGCTTTTTCGGGTCTTGTAGCTAAAACATATTTGGCTTCAAATCCCATTTTTTTATAAAAATTTTCAATAATTTTCACAACCTTAATAATTTCTTCTTCAGCTTGGTTCGGGCGCACATAAATATGCGCGTCATCCATAGTTATTTGTCGTACCCTAAAAAGCCCCCCCAAAGTTCCCGAAAGTTCGTTTCGGTGAAGTCTTCCAATTTCCGCAAATCTTAGCGGCAGATCTTTATAGCTTCTGATTTTGGAGTTGTAAATATATGTTGATTCTGGGCAGTTCATGGGCTTTACAACTAATGTCTCATTTTCATCAACAGGATTTTTAAAATAAAACATATTATCTCTGTAATGCTCCCAATGCCCCGACTTTTCAAAAACCTCCATTTTTACCATTATAGGTGTTGAAATTTCTTCATACCCCTCTTTATCATTTATTGCTCTTCCGTATCTTTCAAGTTCCCTAAAAATTACCATTCCCTTCCCATGCCAAAAAGGAGCTCCTGGGGCAATGTCGTGAAAAGAAAATAAATCCAGTTCTTGCCCCAAATCCCTATGATCGCGATGTTTTTCTTGAGCCATTTTTTTATCTTATAAAACTTCTCTCACTTGCGCAAATCGAAAAAGAGCATTAAACTAATTCTAGACTTATTAAGGAATGCGATTTTGAAGCAAAAAAATATTGGTTCGGGAAAACATTTATATGACCTAATTTTTGATGCATTGGACGAATCAGCGGTGGGGAGAAGCGATTTTAAGGGAACCAGTGCTTATGAGGTTGCACGCAGAATTAGGGCAAAAGATACTAAGTTTGATGATCACGCAATTGAAAACGCACTAGAAGAATTGGTTAAAACCGGCATTATAAAAAAAGTTGAACGGCAACCTTTTTTTAGTAAGGAGAACATTCTTACCGACAGCAGACGCCCCAAGTGCCCCATATGCAATAGTGAAAACTATGATGGTTGGGACTGCTAAGATTGCAAATTTGCCTTGCCGCAGAAAGCGCGAAAAGCTTTTCCAAAGATCATAAAAACAAAAAAATAAAATTAAATTTTACAGCCAAGTTCAAGCAACTTGGCTTTCTGCTAAACCATTTTTCATTAACCCATTTTAATTCACTACGATATATCGTAGTGAATTACTAAACTTATTTGACGATCGTCTAACAATTTTAGTAAATGGATTTTATTTCTTCTGCAATGATGGATGGTGTACCGTTGCGTTCGTTGTATCTTCCGAGGATTATTACACAGTTGTCTGCAACTATATGATGTCCAAATTGCTCAAGAATTTTTGGGAAAATCACTCCCTCAATTTCATCTCCCAAATCCTGCAGTTTTATAAACATCATGGGATCCCCGTTTTTTGTAAATATTCTGCGCGATTCTGTTATCATACCCGCGATATTTATAAGTCGGGTTGGCTTTTGAGCTTTGAATTTTTCTATATCCAATTTATTTTTTGTGTTTTGGTAATTTGCGCTTTGCGTAACTTTTTCCATTGGGTGTCCAGAAACGTAAACTCCCAAAAGCTCTTTTTCCCAGCGCAGCTTTTCTTCCAAAGACACCGGAGTTGTTTTTCCCAGACGAAGCTGAGGTATAGATGAGTTAACTGTCACAAGCGAAAAAAGCGATGACTGGTTTTGAGACTTTGCTGATTTATGCAATCGCGCATATTCCAAAATACGTTCCATATTCATAAGTACTTCGTTTCTTTCTCCTAACTCATCTAACGCTCCGGTTTTTGCGAGAGCCTCGATTGATTTTTTATTGAAGTCTTTGGAATCAATTCGTTCCAGAAAGTTTTGAATATTTAAGAAATCTCCGTTTTTTTGTCGTTCAAAAATCAACGCATCTACTACATTTACTCCAACGTTTTTTATAGTAGCAAGCCCAAAGCGAATTTCCTGCCCAAAGATTGAAAATGTTTTCCGGCTTTTATTTACAGAAGGAGGAAGTATGGGAATATTTAAGTTTTTGCATTCTTTTATCAAAAAAGAGATTCTATCTATATTTTTTTGTTCCGCGTTTAAAAGTGCGGTCATAAACTCGATAGGATAATGGCACTTAAGGTAGGCAGTTTGGTAGCCTATCATTGCATAGCAGGCGGCGTGCGATCTGTTGAAACCATATCTGGCAAATGGTTCCAGTAATTCTCCCAGCTCATTTGCTATATGATGCGGTATATTATTTTGCTTCATTCCTGCTACAAATTTTTCCTTTTGCTCTTCTAAAAGTTTTCTTATTTTTTTCCCGATTGCTTTTCGCAAAATATCCGCTTGCGAAAGCGTAAATCCTCCCAAATCACGAGTTATTTGCATAAGCTGTTCTTGGTAAACGGCAATGCCGTAAGTATTTTTTAAAATGGGTTCAAGTCGCGGATGGAGATAGGTTACTTTTTCCTCCCCATGTTTTCTTTTAATAAAGCTTGGAATAAGCTCGATTGGTCCTGGGCGGAAAAGGGCTACCATAGCTATAATATCTTCTAAACTTGTGGGCCTCAATTCTTTTAAATAACGAGTCATGCCCGATCCTTCAAGCTGAAATACGCCAACTGTTTTTCCTTCAGAGAGCATTTTATATGGACCCGGATCGTCAAGATTTAAGTTATCTATATCAATAACTTTTCCGTGTCTTTCTTTAATTAACTTTAATGTTTCTTCAATTATTGTAAGGTTGCTAAGTCCCAAAAAATCCATTTTTAAAAGTCCCAGGTCTAAAACAGAGTGCATATCATATTGTGTCACTATAGATTCTGTGCGTTCCCCAAACTCACCTTTGGAAGCCGCTTGTTGCAATGGTACGCTTTCGGTAAGCGGATCGCGGCTTATTACAACACCAGATGCATGTACCGAGGCGTGGCGTACAACTCCCTCAAGTTTTGTGGCAGCATCTATTATTTTTTTGGCATTTTCATCATTTTCATAAATTGATTTAAGATCCGCAACTTCTTTCAAGCATTTTTTTAAGTAACCCTCGTGCTCTCCCTGGTTTGGGTTAAAGGGTATCATTTTTGCTATGCGGTCGCACAAAACAAGACTCATTCCCAAGGCTCTGCCGGCATCTCGCACGGCTGCGCGGGCAGCCATTGTTCCGAAAGTTATAATTTGCGCTACCCTGTCTCTCCCGTATTTTTGGGCAACGTATTCTATAACATCGTTTCTTCTCTCATCAGCAAAATCCAAATCAATATCAGGGGGTTCCACTCTTGCGGGATTTAAAAATCTTTCAAAAATTAAAGTATATTTTATAGGGTCAATATTTGTAATTTCCAAAACATATGCTGCCAAGGAACCCGCTACTGATCCTCGGCCGGGGCCTACAATTATTCCGTTTTGCTTTGCCCAGTGCACAAAATCTGCCACTACCAAAAAATATTCTACAAATCCGGTTTCTTGAAGCACAGAAAGCTCGTAATGCAGCCTATCAAATATTTCTTTTGAGGCATTGCCGTATCTTCTATTAATCCCCTCAAGGCACATTTTTTTAAGGTACGAAAATTGAGTTTCATTTTTTGGCACTGGAAAGTGGGGGAGTTGAAATTTTCCAAGTTCCAAATCCAAGTTACACATTTCAGCAATAAGCAAAGTGTTTTTGGCTGATTCAGGAATATCAAAGAAGCGTTCGTACATTTCTTGCGGGGATGATAAAGAGTAATCTTCGTCTTTCATAGTAAGACGGTCTTCATCGTCGAGCTTTGTATTTGTTTGCACAGCCAAAAGCACATCTTGTGCTCCAGAATCCTCTTTTTTTAAATAATGCACATCTTGTGTAGCAACCAGTGGGACGCCGGTTTTTTTGGAAAATTCTATAAGATGAGTTCGCAAAATATTATGGTTTGGAACATTTGGGTGCGAACTTACTTCAATGAAAAAATTTTCTTTACCAAAAATTTCCTGGTACTCCAAAAGCAGTTTTTCTGCTTTTTTAAAGTCGCTATTTAAAAGTGCTTTAGGAATTTCGCCGTTCATGCACCCAGAAAGCGCAATTAAACCCAAGGAGTATTTGCGCAAAATTTCTTTATCTAGTCTCGGTTTATAATAAAAACCTTCAAGGTAAGATGTTGAAACCATGCGTACAAGATTTTTATAACCTTCCTTATTTTTTACAAGTATCGTAAGATGGTATCGCTTATCATCTATATTTGGTCTTTTATCATGCAAAGACCCTTCGGCAATATATGCCTCAAGACCCAAAATCGGTTTTATGTCTGCTTTTTTGCAAGCTTTGTAAAATTCAATTGCCCCATACATGTTGCCATGGTCGGTTAGGGCAAGTGCCGGCATCCCCATCTTTTTTGCTTCCGAAACCAAATCTTTAATTTTTGCCAGCCCGTCTAGCAGGGAATAGTGCGAATGAGTGTGCAGGTGAACAAACGACATATCACTATTCTAAAGAAAATACTTTTTTTGAGAAAGCGTTTTTCTATTGACTATATTGTGAATATATGCTTTTATTTGAAATAGATTATTTGAAAGGATGAATAATGAGACTAAGAGAAAACCCGGTCATTTACTTGATTTTAAAGTTTTGGCACTATGGTAAAGGTAACAGAAAAAGTATTGTTATTTACGCGTTAATGTCGTGGATAGCAAACTTAGCTCATCTTTGTATTCCGCTAATTTTTGTGTTTTCAGTTAACGAATTACAAAAAAATGGAGTTACGGAAAACAATTTTTATTACTTGCTATTTTTGTTATCGCTATTTATAGCGCGTTGCTTATTTGGCTGGTCTCTGCATGGACCATCAAGAATGATAGAGAATAAAAATTCATTTCGTAATCGAGCAAACTATAAAACATTTCTTTTGAGCGGGGTGCTGAATTTCCCACTAGGGTGGCACGCAGAACATCATTCCGGAGACACCTTTGACAAAATAGAAAAGGGTTCAAATGGACTGTTTGATTTTTCAAGCAATACTTTTAGAGTGATTATTGTTGTAAGTTCAATGATTTTTTCTTTTTTTGCTCTTTTGTTTTTTGACAAAGCCGCAAGTTTCATCGCACTTGTGATGATTGTGATTACTATAAGCATTATTGTGGCTTTCGACAAAAAATTGGCATTGCAATACCGTGCCTTAAACCGGATGGAAAACAAAATTTCGGAAAAAATTGTAGATGTTGTAACGAATGTAAACACTGTTGTAATTTTGCGCATTGAGAAGTCGCTTTTGAAATCGATACGCAAAAAAATCATGGAGCCGTTTCCGTTGTTTTGTAAAAACAACAAGCTCAATGAAATCAAATGGTTTTTGGTATCTTTTTGTACCAATGCCATGGTTTTTTTGGTGCTAGTCAGCTATCTTTATCGAGTTTACCATGGACTCCCCTTGGCTTTAGGCACATTTTACGCACTTTACGGATATGCCAATAATGTCGCAGAGCAGTTTTTTGAGCTCGCCGGTTTTTACGGGGACATGTTGAAGTGGAAAGCAAGAGTATTAAACTCTGAAGAGTTGGCGTCGGGCTTTAAATTTGCTGCAAACGGAAAAAATGGAAATGGAAAGTTTTTGTGGAAAGAAATATCTGTAAAATCGTTGAATTTTTCTTATTATACAGAAGAAGGAAAAAACGCTCATTTGGATAATGTATCTTTCGGTTTCAAGAGAGGAGAAAAGATTGCGTTAATTGGATCCACTGGCAGTGGAAAAACAACTTTGCTTAAGGTTACACGAGAACTTTACGAACCGCAAAGCGGCGAAGTATATCTGGACGGCAAAAAACTTAAAGAGAGGTTTTCTGGCATAAGTTCAGAAATAACATTAATTCCTCAAGAGCCTGAAATATTTGCGACAACGATTCTTGAAAATATAACCTTAGGTGTTGAGTATGAAATGGAAACTATAAGAAAATATACTGATATGGCGTGTTTTACAGATGTAGTTGAGGGTTTGCCAAAAAAATTCGATTCCTCAATTAACGAAAAGGGAGTTAATTTAAGTGGGGGCGAGAAACAGCGGTTAGCTTTAGCTCGAGGATTACTTGCTTGCGAAGACAAATCAATAGTTCTTTTGGACGAACCCACAAGCAGTGTTGATATTTTAACTGAAATAAATATCCACAAGAATGTTTTTAGGGCTTTTGCCGATAAAACCATTATTTCATCTGTGCATCGTTTGCCGCTTTTGTCATTTTTTGACCGGATTTATTTGTTTGAGGACGGCAAAATTATTGCAGAAGGAACTTTTGCTGAAATGATTCAAAATTCAGAGAGATTCAGGGAAATGTGGTCAAAATACAGTGAAGCAATAACAACCTAAAGGAGGTGATTGGGTTTGAACAAGAATTGCACGCCGCGGGAGTTGGCGGTGGAACTTTGCAAGAGGCCGAGGCATCGCGTAAGCATGGCGGCAGTAATAAGCGACAACTACGGCATTTTTGCCTGGGGCTGGAATCACGCGGGTTGTGATGGCAATGGAGTGCACGCAGAAGAGCATGCGCTCAGTCGAGCCAATCCCAGGCGATTGCATGGTGCCACTATTACTATTGCCGGCATACGGCATAGGAAAAATGGTACAGGTTTTGTTTTTTCAAAGCCATGCGAAAATCGATGCGCCAGGCTTATCAAAAAATTCGGTCTTAAAAAAATCGAATTTATCACAAAAACCAGAGAGTGGAAAACCATTTTTCTTTAAAACCCCATCCCGAATATTCGGAATGGGGTTTTTCTGTTAAAATGTTTTTATGGTGAAGCAGTATACTGTAGGAATTGACGAGGTGGGGCGGGGGCCGCTGGCGGGACCTATCACTGTTGCTGCGGTGATCAAACCTAAAAGGTTTATATGGAAAAATTTTAAGGATTCTAAAAAATTGAGCCCTGAAAAACGGGAGGAGTTTTTTTTGAGATTTAAAAAAATACCGCACGCAGTAGCGTCTGTGAGCCCCGCAATAATCGATAAAATTGGCATGTCTGCCTCGGCTCGACTTGCGGTTGGCAGATGTCTCAAAAAATTGAAAATTGAAAATTGTAAATTGAAAATTTTATTAGACGGAAGTTTATACGCGCCAAAAACTTACAAAAACCAAGAAACAATT